>ERZ773148.1579-NODE-1579-length-18723-cov-3.300193_pt1 | contig 18723 bp, 10 predicted proteins | sample MGYA00580846_ERZ773148 | MGnify/ENA primary metagenome ERZ773148 (study PRJEB29015, sample SAMEA2737879) | human gut metagenome | biome: human gut; feature: human-associated habitat; material: faeces | place: China | collected 2012 ... | reverse complement strand
TTTCGAAGAGCGTCTTCACGAATTCGGGGTCTTCGTCGCTCTTGAACTTCACGGCCATTTTCAGATATATGAGAAATTACAAATTTCTGCAATTTCTGATTATCGCATACAAATCCGGAACAGGCCGGTCCATGCTCACTGATAAACCGGACATGCAAGCCGGATATTTCCCTCAATTGCTCCTCCGTTGCTTTCCAGTATCCTTTCCGTGCTGTTTCTAACATCACTGCTGTAATCTCCTGCAACGCAGCCGGATTTTCCGCTTCAAAAAAACGGTGTATCCCCAGATTGAACTCATCTTTTACATACACTTGATAGATACGATCCCAAATATCGTTTCCTATCACCGAAGGCTTCATCACATTCCATCCGAAAGTATTCCGGATCGTTTCACCAAAAAGAGCGGCCGACGAAGCACCTCCTTTCATTTTTTCACGAATATACTCAGGATTAAAAAGAGTAGTACGTCCTTCTACCCCTATCGCCTCTTTCAGGTCCTGCACGCGCATGTGGTTCCTGTTCCGGTAGTCACTCAAATAAGTTTCCGGATCCTTACCCGTAATCTGCCTTATCGTAAGATTCAGACCACCCATAAACTCATAAACATGATCCAAACTCAAAGCTCCCCATGTATTACTCTGACGGGGTTGAACAACCACATCCGCATCATGTAGAGCCGCTTCAAAAACTTCTTTACCATACTTACCCCAGGCTTTACCGTCACTGTACATCATCCCCATATTCACTAGATAACGGGCAGCAATCTCGGATTCCTTTTCCCAGGCATCTCCTTTTTCCACCAATCCCGTGATTCCCGTTCCATAACCGGCTCCACCGAAAACACGTACTGTCGACAGTTCACGGGCTTCTTTCGGAGAGAAACCTTTTTCCAACAAAATTCTTTCTGATTCTACCGTTCCTTCCGACACATAATTCCCGCAAGTGTCATTTTCCGACTGAGCCACCATTTTCACAGCCTTAGTCAATAATTCCAAACGGGAAGCAGCCACATCACGTAATTGTCCGGAGGTCTGAACCACAACGTCTATCCTCGGCCGACCCAGTTCAGCCGATGGAATCAAACGCAGATCTGTCACACGATTCATTCCGTCACGAACAGGGGCAACCCCCAACATATACAAAGCCTGAGCCAAAGTCGCTCCCTCAGTTTCGATAAACTCCCCCGCCCAAAAAGTGTAACTGACTTTACGCGGATATTCACCATGCTTACGATAATACCGGTCGAGCGTGGACTTGGCCAACGCCTTCCCTTCGTCCCAGGCCCTCACACCGGGTGTTGCTTCGGCATTAATACCGAAGAGATTACGCCCGGTCGGCAGTGTATTCGGATTACGCACAGCATCCCCTCCCGGCGACGGAGCTATAAATCCACCGTTCAACGCATTCAACAACGAACGCATTTCCCGTTCCGGAGACTCACGCAATTCCTGTACATACTGTTGTATATTTTCAGCTGTCCGCTCAATCTCCCCAACCGCCTGTGCAAATTCTTTTTCTTCCGCCGGAACTTCCGGCATCTCCGCTTTTTTCCCTTCCGCTTCCGCCTTTTTCCGGGCTTCAATCCTTTTTTTCACCCAATCCGGCATCTTACCGACTTTCGGAATTCCGGCCGGCATTTTCATTCCTCCCTCACTTTTTTTCACGCCTTCGGAAATATTATTACCTGCTTCCGAAGCCATCGCCATCATCTCACTCATCGACAATTGCCGCGGACTTACAGCCATTTCCGTCGCTTTCGCCCGCATCACATCTTCCATATTCACCCCCAACTCCCCGAGCGACAAATTGCTGCCAGTCCGTAGTGCCTTTCTCACCAACTGACGGGAATCTGACAAATAGTATCTGGATATAAACACATTATCATTATATTGTTCCGGTGTAATTTTCCCTTTCTGCCGGTCAAGCCGGGCCAGACTATAGGCCAGTGGCTCGGCACTCATGGCAACGACAGTCTCCTCCATTTCTTTCCCGGCATACACTTGCCCCATTGTATAAAGCTTGCCCGTCATCTTTTCATTGGCAATTTCTTCGGCAAAACTCTCTACCTGCCGAATCTCCTGCTCTGTACTCGGTATAGTAATCACACTATCCAGCTGCAAATCATGATGTAATCCCAATGCAACCACCTTCCGCTTAATCTGCAATGCCACCTCCTGTCGTTGTACTTCCGAAGTCCGGTCGTAACGAGCAATCAAGTCGAAAAGTTCTTCATACTGTCCGCGTGTACGGCTCTCCATAAACGGAGGTGTCAGATAAGACACCAGTGAAGCATACGTCCTTCGCCTGGCTACGATCCCTTCACCCACATTTGCAATGGTATAATAATAAAAATGCGGTAAAGTTCCTACCATCCGGTCTGACCAGTCCTCCCGCGACAGAGCGGCCTGCTTACCCGGCGTAAATTCCAGGCTACCATGCGTTCCGAAATGGATTAAGGCATCCGCTTTAAATCCGTTCTGAATCCAAAGGTAAGGAGCCATATAAGCATGAGGTGGTGCCACCTTTGCACCATGTACAATCTTAAACTCATCATCCCCGGATGCCGCAGGTGGTTGTGGCATTAAAACCACATTTCCAAAATGCAGACAAGCAAACGCCAAAGCCGGTTCACCATCTTGTTCCCCAACCATATAACTACCGGGAGCCTCTCCATAACGCTCCACCACCTCCGCATATTTTTCCGGAGTCAACACCTTTTGCACCCACGCTTCATAATCCGATTTTTTTATCCACTCAGGATGTCCCGTCGCCATAAACTCCGCAATCCGTCCCTTCGCATAACTACCGAAAACACTACCTTCCCGTTGGAGCATCGCCTCGAATTCCTTTTCCGTTTCCGGAATACCCTCTACTGTATAACCTTCCGCTTTCAACCGTTTCAGCAATTCATACAACGAAGGTGCCACTTCCAACCCTGCTGCTGTCAGAGCACTCTGTCCCGGTCCCTTCAGATAAACAACAGCAATACGTTTATCCCGGTTTGGCATCCGCTGTAATTTCACCTGCCGGCAAATTGCTTCTACCAAATCATCTACCCGGTCATCCACCGGCACAAACTGATAATATCCGTTTTCATCGGCATCCTGAACCGACAATACCTCCGGACGCCCTCCTCCGTCAATTTCCGGCAGCACGACACTAGCCGAAAGATAACTACCTGTCAACCCACGCGGATCAGCTTCCCACTCCTGCCGTTTTTGCAGCAAAGTCAATGGACAAAACAAAGGGATATTCCGCTCCTCAAGCCACTTCACTGCCCGATCGCCTCCCAAACGTCCCATCGGCAAATAAATCACGGCATCCGGTGATACTTCTTTCAACATTTCCAACCGTTTCCGCGCCGCATGAATCGGATAAACGTTCATTCCGGCACGCTCCAAACGGCGAATCAAGGTATCTACATTTGCCCGGTTACCGCTCAAAGGTGAAGTCATCCCGGAAACAAGAGCTACGGAAGGCGCTCCTTCCTTGTAAAAACCATGCTCGCGACAATAGCTCTTGTACCCGTTCAAGTCCGTGAAAAAATTTTCCTCACCCAAATGCCAGTAATAATCAGAAGGCAAATGCACCGGTCTGTCTACTGCCGGCGCAAACCACTTCCGCCGGTCCAATGCCGTCCGGCAGAAACCCAGTAAATTCTTATAATTCGTTTTATTTCCATTCCCGTAATAATCACCGATCAACTCCTGCTGTAAACTATCTACATGATGGTTTGCAATAACTCCCGATGGAAAAATCAGTGTATAAACCGCCGTTCCCTTAGCTCCCGCCGCCTCAATATCCGCCGCCTGATCACCATTCAGCCGCAACCCCGGTCCGAAAAACAAAGCTACATCATAGCGGCCTATTTTTGCGGCCTCCTCTACTGTCAGCACATCCACCCGTACCCACCGGCTTTCGTTCGCCAACGCAATACTCGATGCCTGATAAGCGGGGAAATTAACCAGAGCCACCCGTGTCGGCGAAACATAGCGGATATAAACCGCCCACAAACAACACAATACGACAACCCCGGCAACCACCCGCCGCACCGTTCTACGATGCTTATATATCCCTGACTTTAAACTCATAACACACTACATTTATAAATTAAGAGTATCCCCGATAAATCATCTCTACCGGGGACTAATCATACTACTATCTAATAACCACTTTAACGTGCAGGATAAACAAATTCAAAAATAATCTGACTACTTCCGTAAGAACGCATAATCAGTTTTGCTTTCGTTGTTCCGTCGGCACACAGGATACCGAATACATTGTTATTGTACTCATATCCCCCTCCCATACCTGCTACATAAAACCACGTTCCTTCCACCTCATGGCATACAAAAGCCGGATTGATGGCTGTTTCTATCTCTTTCTGCGAAGACATCGGACTATTCTGTATGGTAGCTGTTTTATCCTTCTCATACCCGCTGGTCGGCAGATTGGGCACATCGTCGAACTCCGTCTTATTCATGTCCAAGGCTCCGCCATTACCTTTGCAACCTTCCCCGCTGTTCGTCCGGATATAATTCCGGTCAAAAGCGATATCCCACTCCAAACTTTCAGCAGCTTCCTCGTCTGTCATATCAACAAGCTCTCCCTTAGCAAAAGAATAATAATGCCACCGGTGGCCGCCCATATAATTGCTTACCACCGTATCTTTCGTCACGCCTGCCGGAGCGGGCTCTTCCGGTTGTTCCGGCTCTTTCGGCTGTTCGATATCGGCATCCTGCTCTCCGTCATAAATATAACGGAAAGTTATATGTCCGCTGTTTCCCATTTGATCTTTGTAGGTATCGAAAATCACCTTAGCACAATTTTGTCCGTCTGCCGACCGGAAAATGAAAACATGATGGTTATAATACCAGACGCCTTCCATATATTTATACCATGCCCAACTATTAGATCCCTCACACTCTATCTCCGGATTATAAGAATCCTTACCATTCTTTCCCATCGTAGTCATAATACTCAAAGAATCGTCTACTGTAAAAGCTGCATTTTTGTCAACAGTAACAGCATCAAAACCGGTTTCTTCGGAATCGATACATCCTCCTTTACCTTTACCTGAAGTCCCGCTGTTCGTTTTCACATAATAACGGTTGAAAGCGACATCCCAATCCAAACTTTCATTAGGTTTTGCCGGAGTTTCTATAAAATTTCCTTTCTTAAAAGAGAAATATTTCCATCCACTTGCATAATCATTGGAAAAAAAAGTACGGGTTCTTTCCCCCTCAGTCGTTTCGCCGCCCGGTAATGTTTTTTTCTTATCATCATCGCAAGCGACAGCAGCCAACGCCAATACAACGCAGGCCCACTTCATCAAATTCAGTCTTAAATTCATGCTCTTCATTTTATTGATTAATTAGAAAACTATTTATCAAAAACGTAATATCAACGAACCGAAAAACCGCCGTCCCGGGTCGTAAATAATACTCGTATCGACGAAATCGAACAGATTATCGACACCACCGGTCACCGACAGACGCATATATTTCCATGTCCAGGGTGTATATTGCGCCGTCAGTTTCCACATCGTATAACCCGGTTTGGTCCGGGTGGTAATCACCTCCACTTCCTGCCCGGAATCATCTGTTTCTGTCCGTCTGCTCTTGGAGATTCGCTTCGAATCCCAGCGTCCGGCTTCTACCTTGGCTTTAAGGGGAGCATTGGAGCGTCATCAATGACTGCCTCCATCTTCTCAGTATCGGTCACCCTTCGTGTTTTAACAATTTACCATGCAGCGAAGCACTCCAATTCATCGCATGTTTCGAGTTACCGGACAATTGCAATCCAGTCTCCTTATTCAAAGCATCACAGAAAGCATAGGATGTCCGTAAAAGCAATGCCGATACCGGATAATACGTTGCTGTAGCCTCCGCCCCCCGGATACGTACCCCCTTGACATTTTCATAACGAAGCTCTGTCCCCAATTCTCCCGGCTTCGGATCCTCTATATCCACATTATAACTATTGATCTTATTGTCCACCGTATTTTGATACAACTCAGCCGTCAACATCAACCGTCCCTGCCAGGTATATTCACCGGAAACCGAAAAATAATCGGAATGTTCCGCTTTCAGATCGGGATTCCCGATATTATGCGACACGCTTCCCATATTAAAATCCGAATACAACTCTGTCAGGCCCGGAGTCTTGAATCCCCGGCTGTATCCTGCCCGGATCTTGAAATTACCCGGAGAATACATCAGATTTATTTTCGGTGTAAAGGCACTCCCGAATTCGGAATTGTGTGTATAACGGAATCCGCCAATCACCTCCAGCCGATCGGTAATCATCCAGTCGGCTTGCGCAAACAGATTGGCATCGTCCATATCCCGGATCGTTTTTTCTTTACCATACTGCATTTTATTATAGTTTTTCGTCCCGTTCCATTCGAACCCCTTAACGATCACCAAATTGTCCCAAGGCTTAAATTCATCCACCAAACGGACGGTCTGCTCGTGTGACCAGGCGTTCGTGCTATCCGGAAGGTAGAGAAAATCATATACTGTCTTACGTGTATAAAAATCTCCTGCATAAGTACCGTACAATTTATAGCGGTCATTAAAAGCATGTTCGGCGTTCACCTGTAGTGTTTTGGTCAGACTACGGTAATGTGTCGGCGCAGTACTTTCCCAGGGATTTTCCACTTCACCCCAATACAACGAACCTTTCACCGTGATGCGGGAATACTGGTTATTCCAACCCAATTTCTCTTCGATGGTCATATGGTGAGAAGGATTTTCTGTAAAAGATTCCGGAGTTTCCGGTGTCAGGTCATATCCATCCGAAGAAGTACGATTGAAAAGTGTCTGAGCGTAAAATCCTTTGTATTTCATCCCCACTCCGGCATCTAATTGCAAATCGTTGTACTTTCCATAACGCACCTTCGCCCAGCCTTCCAGCGGACGTTTCGGTATATCCGTGATGATATTGATAACCATCCCCATCGCGCTCGATCCATACAAGGCCGAAGCAGCTCCCTTCAATACCTCGATTTTTTTGATATTGGCAGTCGTCAACCGGTCGAAATCGATCGGTCCGCCCGGTGTCGTCGACAAACGTTCTCCGTCTACCAGGATCAAAATATAACTGTTTTCCAACCCCTGTACCTGAATATTATTTCCACGAGGATCGGTATTAAAACGCAAACCGGGAATATTATACTCCAACACATCGATCATACTCTCGAAATCGTTCCGTTGCAATACTTCTGATGGCACAATCCGTGTCATTACCGGCGTTTCAGCCACTGTTTTTTCCGTTCGCGTACCCGTTACCGTCACCTCATCCAGGTTCAGCAGGCTTTTCTTCAGCCGAACGACCAGATTCCCGGTGACATCCGATTCCAATACCAGTGTCTTCGTCTCGTATCCCACAGAACGCACTGTTAATTCAGCAGGCTGATTCACAGGCACTTCTACCTTGAAATAACCCTTCATGTCACACACCGTTCCCCAGCCCAAACCAGTTACACTAATCGTCGCCAGCGGAATCCCATCACCGGTATTTTCATCAACCACCTGTCCGGACACCTTTGTCATCCGAACCGCACTCTCCGGGATCTCTGGTGCTACGGACTGCTGTCCGGATAGCGGAATCCCCCACAGCATAAGCACACCGCCTATGACCCACAAAAACTTTTTCATGTCTATATTTTGTTGAATAAACACGACACCCATCAAGCAACGGGCATTTACTCTACCTCTTGATTTGTATCCGTCATTGTTAATAAAAACAATAGCTGTTTATGTTCTTCATTCATTGTTCTTGATCCACGAAAACAATAAAGATTGTCCGATTCCGGCAGGTTTTCTGACTTTCTCCGTCTACCTCGCCTTCCCGGACAATCTCCAGTGGCATAAGGTGAGTAGATATTTCCAACAATATGGAAAGAGATTACAGCAACGGGCATTGTTCCGGATTTTCACCGGATTCCCTCACATTTCATACAGAAAATATGAAATTCACCAAAATCGATGTGAAGATATAATATTTTACAATGAATTTCTTGAAAAATAAGTTAAAATTTTTATTCCGGTATATAGATAATTTCTCCATTTTCTAATTCGTAAGCAATCCCTATTTTCTTTCCCTTCTTTCCAACTTCTCCCTCACTGTCAGATGGTTTATACCGATTTATTTTTTCCCCTTCTTTGGTAATGATCTCCATATTTTCTTTTCCCGGATTTTTTACAATTGTAAAATCATCCTTCGAAAAGATCTCTGTCATATTAAACTTGGTGACCAAAGCCACCATCAGCGCTACAGCAAATACCATAGCGACATCGAACAGATTAGACAGCATCCCTACAGGATCATGTTCCTCCCGATGATTAAAATGCCGGCGACTCATCGGATCTCCTCCTTTCCTGCCTGTTCCTCAAGCCTTCCGGCCAATCCCGCCAAAAAATCCAGATTCAACAGATCCCGGTCGATCCACCGTTGTTTCACTTGTAACAAAATATAACCTATCCCACCCGAAAATAATCCGATAACAGTGGTTGCAAAAGCAACCTGCATATTATAAGCCATCGATGCCACATCCCCGGTGGAAAGCCCCACCAAGGCCGGTCCCATAGGGATTAAAGTACCCATCAATCCCAGAATCGGACCAAATTTCGTCAGATTTTTTGCAATATTCAAACGGGCACTTTCCTGTATTTCATATCCGCCGATCAGACGATCCCGGTGAATGGAAGTCATCCCGTCAGCCAACAACTTCCGGGCGGTAAAGACAAAAGGAGTCGGTTGCATTTTCCCCAAATCCGTCCGAAATCCATACACCTCCTCTTCAGCCATATTTTCCAACTTTTCATTCAAATCCCGTTCTGTTTTTTTACGTTCGAGATATTCCCCGTAAACTCCCCCTAAAAGAAACAAAGCCCGGATAAAAAAATATAACAAACCTACAATGACAGGTACCAACAAACCGTTAGAGATCCAAAACAATACATTCGAAATATTTTCCATGATTTAAAGATTTATATTCTGAATTTCATTTTTTACACTTCCGCCATTTCCACAGGATAAAACCTCCGAAAATCAAAAATAACATTACTCCGGCAACTTCAAGCGTCTGCCTCCAATCCGCCGTCCGGATGGCAGGAACCACTTGTATCGAAGGATGCAAGACCGTACACACCACAATCCCTGCCAAAAGAAATAAAGCCAAAAGAACGGTCAATTCCAAACGCAGCTCCACCTCAGGCAACAACTTCTTTACTCCCCAGGTTCCCCCGCTCACTATACCCAAAATACAAACACCGAACAGACCTGTCCCTTGTCCGAAACTCAGGCCAGGAAACCAATAAAAAAAAGAGAAATGAAGATAAAATAAGACAGGGAAAATAATTACCGGTGGACAATACAATAGCATTTTTTCCCAAAACTTCAGAGAACCGCCGAACCGGTATTGCATAGCAACCCGGCATTGAAAAGCAGTCAGTAAAAGATCCGCCATAGCCCACAGGGAAAGATCCAGTAAAGAATCATAATCAGAAATCCACCGGTCAAAGACAGGCTTTCCCAGTTCTATGACACAATCATGGACTGAAACGATAAAAACCACACATATGCAACCAAATACTAAAACACACCGTTTCCCGGGCCACAAACTCATCACCCACACCGACTTTACCAGTGCCAATATTGCTAAAAGCAAGAGGATATGTTCCATATAAAATTCAAAAACAATATAGTCGCATCAATTAAATCTTACAGACAAACTGACATAAAACGAACGACCGGGATTCAAAGTCGAGTAATTACTATTCCAGGGGCGGTCGTCGACTTTGTCGAAAAGATTTTCCACCCCGAACCCCGGTTCCAATACCACCGATTTCAAGTTAAAAGAATGCCGGGTATTCAGATCCCATTGTGAAAAACCGGGAGCAGGATCGTAATAATAGGTCTTAGAGTAGCGCCCTTCCTGGATGCGACCGTTAAGGTTGACATTCAGATGATATAATCCCCAGCGGTGTCCCCAGCGGGCATTGGCCGTCCAGACATTTTTCACACTTTTATCGATCGGTTCCTGAGTTGTCTTATCTTCGGTATCCATAAAATGATAACTTCCCCCCACCGAAAAACCGGCTCCGGCATATACATTCAATACTGCTTTTACCCCTTTTACCTCAGCCCGGCTTATATTATCCCGCTGTTGGGCCTCATCGTGTTTACCATACCCCAACTGTTCGGCTATAGCCGGATCGATTCCCCGGTAGTTGATCATATCCCGGATTTTATTGATATATCCGGATACAGAAAACGAAATTCTATTGTGTACGTATTCTGCATTCAGCATAAAATAATCACTTTTCTCGGATTTCAGGTTAAAATTAGGAATCGTCACCATATCCGTCGTTTTCGCCACATCCGTGGCATACAACTGGGATAAGGTAGGAGTCCGGAAACCGGAAGCATAAGATGCCCGGAAATTCAGGTCGCCCCACTTATAACTCAAGACAACATTGGGAGTAGCATAGTTTTTAAAAAATTCGTTATAGATATACCGCAACCCGACCACAGCCTGAAAATTCTTCCACAACCGGATTTCATCCTGCAGGAAAAGAGCCATCGTATACATATTTTCCCCATCCAGATCATCGGTAGCACTCATCAAAGTCTCTTTCACATACTCCATACCCACAGAAAATTTTTGTGCCTGTCCGAGTTTAAAAATACCTTTTAACGAACCATTGTAATAATGTACTTTTTTCCGGGTATCTTTCCCCCGGGAAGCTTCTCCGGGCTTACTGACCGAGTCGTAACGCGAAGTGAAATTATCGGAATAAAAATCGGCATCGATATAAGCAGATTTATTGATCATATATTTAGCTCCTGCGCCATAAGTATACGTTTCATGCTCCATATTGTATTTATACACCGATGCCGGCCGATCGTTCTCCCAATTATAATACGTACCCCTTATCCCCAGGGTGAGACGATCGTTCACCGCATAGGTAAAACGTTGATTCACTGTATTGGAATAAAAGGCTGTCGAAGCTTCCTTATCCGTTGCCTTGTCTTTTTCCGGATTACGATATTTCCGTTTTGTCTCTTTATCCGTCGCATAAGCAGCCTCCAAAGCATTCAATTGCCATCCGTCGGCCTGCAAGCGTTGATAGGAGGTATACGAACCGAATTTACCCCGGTTAAAATCTGCATTCACAGCCTCCGAGAAACGCCCCTTACTCCCATAACGGGTATCACTGGAAACCTGCATCACATTCTTCGCATCGTCGGTAATAATATTGATCACCCCTCCTATCGCATCGCTTCCATAAAGCGCCGAGGCAGCACCGTTCAAAATCTCGACCCGCTTGATGTTAGCGACATTGATACGGGAAATCCGGTCATCCCCGGCCAGCCGGCGCCCATTTTCCAACACCAGTATATAATCGTCATTCAGGCCGTTCAAACTCATGGTTGTCCCCATACCGCTCGTCACAAAAGCAAACGAAGCATTCATCTTAGTCAATACTTCTTCCATGGTCGAGAGGTTGGCTTCCCGGATATCCTGAGCCGTAATAACCGATACCGGCACCGGGCTGTCTTTCATCCGCCGGTGTGTTCCCGTTCCGGTGACTACAACCTGACCGATATTGATGTAGCTGTTTTCCAATTGCACAACGACCTGGCTTTCCCCGCTCTTTACCGTAACCGATCTGGGAGCATAACTGACATGAGTCACCCGCAACTCATGGGTTCCTTCGGGCAGATTCCGAAGGACAAACTCTCCTTTAGCATTGGTCGAACAACCCGCAAGACTATGGTCTACCCGGATATTGGCACCATCTACCGGATTCCCGGATTCAACACTCACCACTTTACCGCTGATAGTCGTTTGCGACCATACCTGACCAATGACAAACAACAAAACGCTTGTCAGCGCACACCACTTTTTCATTAATCGATAGAAAATTAGACATTTAACGATCACATTTCTGACCCCGGGAATGCTTATTTTCTGTATAATTCCGGCAGGTTTCCTGACTTATCCCTGAAAAGCGACCTTCCCATCCTCCATTGGACAGTGGCATAAGAAACTTATCAATTACGGGATTCACAGTAGCGGGCACTATTCCGGATTCTCACCGGATTCCCTTTTATGTAACGGATGAAATCTATTACATCACCAAAATTGTGACAAAGGTAGAAAAAATTAAAAAAATCTCCTGCAACAAACCGGGAAATTATTCAATGAACTACCGGGATACGCCCAGGAAGCCTACGACTCAGGAACGACAGCCGAACCGAATCCGGTCTTGTTAAAAGCGAAACACCGGTAAAAAAAGAGATGGCGTTTTATATTATTCTCCTATTACTTCGGGCACGTGTTTGTTATTTTATTTGCATGTGTTATTTTTGTAGTTATGAAATGGTTATTATGAAAAATTTATTTAGAACAGTCAGCGTGATTGCTTTAGCCGGCTGGTTTTTAGCGTGTTCAGAGAGAAAGAGTGAGGCGTGTTACGAAATTATTCCTGCCCCGCTGGAAATCCGGGAGAATTTTTCAGGCGGGGAATTCGTGTTGGATGATGGCGTGTGTATTGTTTACCCGGGAGAGAACGTGGCAATGCGCCACAACGCTTTGTTTCTGGCGGATTACCTGAAAGCGGCTACCGGACGGGATTACCGGGTGGAAACCGGTTCGCGCGGGAAGAAAAATGTAACGTTACAATTAGATTCGAGTATTAAAAATCCGGAAGGGTACCGTGTGAATGTGTCTGCCAGCGGAGTAGTGATTGCCGGGGCAAGTGAGGCAGGCGTATTCTATGGCATACAAACGTTGCGCAAGGCTATCCCTGTAAAGGCGAACAGTGTTCCCGTATTAACCGCTGTCGGGATAGAAGACGAGCCGCGTTTCGGTTACCGGGGGGTACATCTCGATGTGTGCCGCCATTTTTTCACGGTAGACGAGGTGAAGAAGTTTATCGATATGATGGTTTTGCATAACATGAACCGATTACATTGGCATATTACCGACGACCAGGGATGGCGCATCGAGATAAAGAAATATCCTGAGTTGACAACAGTAAGTTCCCGTCGCACGGAAACGGTGATCGGGCATAATAGCGGTAAATATGACGGTAAGCCGTATGGCGGTTTTTACACGCAGGAGCAAGCACGGGAAATAGTGGACTATGCCGCCGAACGCTATATTACCGTGATCCCCGAGGTCGATTTGCCGGGACATATGCAGGCGGCATTGGCCGCGTATCCGTATTTGGGGTGTACCGGAGGTCCGTACGAAGTGTGGAGAATGTGGGGAGTGTCCGAAGAAGTGCTTTGTGCAGGGAACGACAGCGTGTTGACTTTTATCGATGACGTATTGACAGAAATTATGGAGATTTTTCCTTCCGAGTACATTCACGTAGGAGGAGACGAGTGCCCCAAGGTGAGATGGGAAAAATGCCCGAAATGTCAGGCCCGTATCAAAGCATTGGGTATCAAAGGTGACGACAGGCACACGAAGGAGGAATATTTGCAGAGTTTTATTATTTGCCACGCGGAGAAATTTTTAAATGAACACGGGCGCCGGATGATCGGCTGGGACGAAACACTGGAGGGCGGTTTGGCCCCGAATGCCACGGTGATGTCCTGGCGCGGGGAAGGTGGAGGTATCGAGGCCGCACGCCAACATCATGATGTGATCATGACTCCGGACACTTACTTGTATTTCAATCATTACCAGAGCAAGGATACCGAGGAAGAACCGGAAGCGAATGGAGGTTACTCCCCGCTAGCACACGTGTATGGTTACGAACCCATACCTTCAATGCTCACTTCTGACGAGCAGAAGTTTATCAAAGGCGTGCAGGCGAACCATTGGACGGAATATATCACCACTTTCCCGCAATTACAATACATGGCTTTACCGCGCTGGGCGGCTCTTTGCGAAATTCAGTGGAGCCAACCGGAGAAGAAAGATTACGCTGATTTTCTAGAACGATTGTTGCGGCTGACTCGTTTGTACGATGCCCTGGGATATAATTACGCGAAGCATATATTCGATGTGACGGCAGATTATCGCGTTAACACGAAAAACGGGACGGTGGATATTTTCACGGGCACGATTGACGACGCACCGATTCATTATACGCTGGACGGGACGGAACCCACGGTTCAGTCGCCGGTGACGGCGGGGGTGTTGTCTGTCAGTCAAAGCGGAACGTTTCGGGCGATGGCGGTGCGTCCCTCAGGAAACAGCCGCGTAGTGACGGAAAAGATCACTTTCGGCAAATCGACTTGCAAGCCGATAGTCGCTAACCAGCCCATAAACGAGCAGTACAAGTTCAACGGAATCACGACTCTTGTCGATGGTTTGCAGGGGAATGGCAATTATAAAACGGGGCGTTGGATCGCTTTCCGGGGTAATGATATGGATGTGACGATCGATTTATGCCGGGTTGAGGAAATCTCTTCCGTGACATTTCACAATTGCGTAGAAAAAGGGGATTGGATATTCGACGTGCGTTCCGTGGCCATAGAGGTTTCGGAGGACGGGAAAAATTTTGAGCGCGTGTTTTTCGGGGAATACCCGGAGATGCAGGAATCCGACCGTAACGGATTGTACGTGCATAAGCAGACATTTGCCCCGGTGAAAGCCCGTTACATGCGGATTATGGCTTCTCCCGAGAATGTAATGCCCGATTGGCATCCCGGGAAAGGTTACCCGGCGTTTTTGTTTGTGGATGAAATAGTAGTGAATTAAAGAAAGATTCGGAAGATATGTCGTTTGTACGGAATCTGTTTTTCAGCGTGTTCCTGGGTGTCTGGGGAACATTGTCGGCACAGGAGGAAAGGGTGATTCCTGTCCCGAGGGAAGTACTCCCGGGAACGGGAGAGTTCCGTATGTCGGAAGTTACGGCATGGCACACCAATCTGAGTGGAGCGGAGAAGGAAAGTTTAGTCAATTACGCGGCAGCGGAGTTATCTACGGGGAGACAAGAATGGCACGGAAAAGATCATACGGGCAAGGATGTCGTATTTTTTCAAAAAATATCCGATGCGGGCATTCATCCCGAAGGGTATGTTTTGGAAGTTAAACCGGAAATAGTGACGGTATCGGCCTCTACCGCAACCGGTTTGTTTTACGGTTTGCAGTCATTGCTGCAATTGATGAAGCCGGATGAACGGGGAGGCTGGACAGTTCCGGCCGTGACGGTTAAAGACTCCCCGCGGTTCGGGTACCGCGGATTCATGATAGATGTTTCGCGTCATTTCCGCCCGAAGGAGTTTGTCAAGAAGCAGATAGACGCTATGGCCCGTTATAAGTTGAACCGCTTGCATTTGCATTTGACGGATGCCGCCGGTTGGCGTATCGAGATCAAAAAATACCCGAGGCTCACAAGTTTTGCAGCGTGGCGCCCGGAAGCGGAATGGAAGAAATGGTGGAATACTGCCGATGGACGCAAGTATTGCGAGCGGGAGGATCCTGCCGCTCAAGGCGGGTATTACACGCAGGAGGATATCCGGGAGCTGGTGCGTTACGCGGCGGAACGCCATATCACGATAATTCCTGAGATAGAGATGCCTGCCCATTCGGAAGAGGTATTGGCGGCTTATCCCGGTTTATCGTGTGCGGGTGAACCTTATAAGGGGTCTGATTTTTGCGTGGGTAACGAGGAAACGTTTACTTTTCTGGAAAATGTACTTACCGAGGTGATGGCGCTTTTCCCGTCGGAATATATTCACATCGGGGGCGATGAGGCTGGCAAACAGGCATGGAAGAGTTGTCCGAAATGCCGGCGGCGGATGGCGGACGAGGAGTTGAAGAACGAGGATGAATTACAGAGTTATCTGATTTGCCGTGTGGAGAAGTTTTTGAACGGCCACGGGCGTAAGTTGTTGGGATGGGACGAGATCATGGAAGGCGGGTTGGCTCCGAATGCCACGGTGATGGTGTGGCGGGGCGAGGAAGGCGGAGTAAGGGCCGTGAAAGCCGGGCATCGTGTCGTGATGACTCCCGGAAAATTTTGTTATCTGGATAGTTACCAGGATGCACCGCAGTTTCAGCCGGAAGCAAGCGGGGGGTATTTGCCACTGGCTAACGTGTATTCGTATGACCCGGTATCTCCCGCGTTCACAGAGGAAGAGGCGAAATTGATTTATGGCGTGCAGGGCAATTTGTGGGCGGAGTATATCCCTACCGATGAACATTACGAATATATGGCTTATCCCCGTTTGTTGGCTATCGCTGAAGTGGCGTGGAGTGAACCTGCCAACAAGTCATATCCTGATTTTCGCGGGCGGGTATGCCGGGAGATCGGATGGTTGCGTGACCGGGGGTACCATCCTTTTCCCCTGGAGCAAGAGTTAGGGGAACGTCCCGAAGCAAAGGAAAGGGTCGTTCATTTGGCATTGGGGAAGCCGGTGGTGTACAATGCTCCTTATAACGAACATTACAAAGCGCAGGGGGATAAGACCCTGACGGATGGCATCCGCGGGGGATGGACGTATTCCGATGGCGCGTGGCAGGGATTTATATCGCGGGACCGCCTCGATGTAACTATCGACCTGGGGAAGGCCATTTGCATAACTTCCGTGGAGGCAACTTTTATTCAAGTGGTGAATCCCGAGGTGTTTTTGCCGTGCGAGGTGATCGTTTCTTTCTCGACAGACGGGAAGAATTTCGTGGAAGCGAAGCGAGAGGAATACAAGGTATCGAAAGAAAAACCGGTCTGCTTTGGAAACTTCGGTTGGACAGGATGTGCCTCGACCCGTTACGTGCGTTACCAGGCCCGTTCGGACAAGGATTTACGCGGTTGGTTGTTCACGGACGAAATCATCGTGAAGTAAAAATGAATCACTATCTATTGCGGAAAATATGCATACATCTCAATTTCTCATCGGTGCAGCTTCGTCGGGCAGCGGAAAAACCACTTTCACGCTGGGATTATTGCGTGCGCTGAAAAACCGCGGTCTGAAAGTATATTCCGGGTCTTCAGATAATTCTTTCCCTCTTTTGCAAACTGAAAGAGCACCGAACATTAATCCAATAATCGTGGCCGGAGCAACGATTGCTAGAATGGTCATTACGGTCACTCCTTTTGCACCTAATAGAGCAACCATAGCGACTGTTGCTGCAGAAATGGGTGAAGAAGGAACAGCATGCTGTGAAGCTATCACTGAGATTGAAATTGGTCTTTCAGGGCGTATTCCGGCCTCACGCGAAACTTCTGCGATAACAGGAAGAAGGCTATAAAGTACATTGCCTGTTCCGGCCATGAAAGTGAACAGCCACGCAATTAAAGGCGCTACGAAAGTAATGGCCTTGGGTTGTTTTCTTAAAAGTTTTTCAGCGATCCGGACCAAGAACGCCATACCCCCGGCTGATTGAAGAGTGCTGGCCGCAAGCACAACACTCATCATGATCAGCATGACCGCGATAGGGGGAGAGGCAGGAGCTAGGCCGAATATCAGGATTAATGCCATCAGCCCGACACCGCCTGCCATACCAAAGAATATGCCGCCATATCGGGCACCTAAGATCATCGCGAGGATGACTATACAGAACTCGGCTATAAACATTTGATTCCCTCGGTTACACAGCCGTCCTCTTCAGGACGGCTGTGGGAGAGTTGGAGGAACTGACTACGCGCAGGCCTTCGTTACTTCTTTTTCCAGCAAATCCTTAGCGCCTTTAACTTTCTCATTACGGGCAGCAAGGATTGACTGATCTTTTTCAATGGTCGCCTCTATCAAATCCAACTGGCGGGTTACTTCCTGAGCAGCAGAGCCGCCAATGCATACTTTGGACTGAGCATTCTTAACAGGATCAAGGGCGTTATTAACGTCATCCTGCGTCATCTTGGAAGTGAACCCAAACATTTCCTGACAGAACCCATTAAGTTCCTCAATGGTGATTTCGTCAGCCCGTTTCTTATGCTCATTCATGTATCCGACAAGATGAGCCACGATTTCATGAGCTTCTCGGAAACTGATTTCATCTTTTCGAACCAGATAATTGGCTAATTCAGTGACAGTGCAGAAATTGCTTTTCGCGCTCTGCAACATTCTTTCTTTATTGATTTTCAGATCTTTCAGCGTAACCTTCAGGAGGTCAATCTCAGCAATGAACTCATGCATTGCAGTCCAGAAATAGCGCACGGATTCTGTACTTACATCACGGCAATGCATGTAGGGAACATTCTTAAGAGCTCCAAAGCAGGAAACAAAAAATGCTTCCAAATGAGCTGCCTTCGACTTGACATGCTCCAAAGTCATCGGATTTTTCTTCTGCGGCATGATCGACGAGCACACTGCAACGGAATCATCCACTTCAATGTATCCGTATTCCGGGGTCGCCCACAGATACATGTCCATAGCCATTCGGCTGAAAGTGCATGTTGCCATGGACATTGCTGCTGCCATTTCAAGGGCATAATCCCGCGATGCGACACAATCCAGAGAATTCTGAATCGGTTTAATAAAACCAAGCAGTTCTGCGGTGTAATTTCGGTACCGTGCTCATAAATCGGAGCGGCGCAGAGCGACGTGGTTGACCCCATGGATCCGCCGCCAAGGGGACACAGATTCAACGTATTCCAAACATTACTGAAGCGGGCGTAGTCTCTTTCCATAGCGTTCAGAACCGCGGAGCAGTAATGCGCTAGCGTGATTGGCTCTGAGGGTTGCATATGGGTATAACCCGACATTACGGTATCGGTATTTTCTCTGGCGAGAGCTAACAGGGCTTTACGG
>ERZ773148.1568-NODE-1568-length-18828-cov-6.036968_pt1 | contig 18828 bp, 9 predicted proteins | sample MGYA00580846_ERZ773148 | MGnify/ENA primary metagenome ERZ773148 (study PRJEB29015, sample SAMEA2737879) | human gut metagenome | biome: human gut; feature: human-associated habitat; material: faeces | place: China | collected 2012 ... | reverse complement strand
ACGTCGAAAGAGTGACGCTTCGCTTCAGGACCACTATGTACAGCATAATGCTTAGCACATGCATGAGTCTTATCATATGCAGCATCTGCCGGTCCTTGCATGCCCTTTACTACAGATACTCCCATCCGAGTAGTCAGATAAGGATCTTCTCCAAAAGTCTCCTGCCCCCGGCCCCAGCGCGGATCACGGAAAATATTCACATTAGGATTCCAGAAAGTAAGTCCCTCATTTCCACACCCATAGCGGTTACGACGATGTGCGTCGTGGAATTTAGCACGTCCTTCATCACTCACGGCTGTATATATCTTTTCGATAGCTTCATCATCAAAAGTAGAGGCCATTCCCATCGTTATCGGAAATACTGTTGCCAGCCCATTGCGGGCAACACCATGTAATCCCTCGCTCCACCAATTGTAAGGAGCAATCCCCAGACGCTCCACCGCATTAGAAGAATTTTGCATCAAGCCAATTTTCTCTTTTAATGTCAACCGCCCCAACAAGTCATCTGCACGTTCTTTTGGAGACAACTGGTGATTCTTATAAGGTTCATTTTGCGCCAAAGTACCCACCAATGTAGCGATACTCATACTCAAAGTCAATAGTACTCTTTTCATTTTGTCCGAATTAGTTGAAGTTTTATTTATTCTATCAGTTCTGTAATTCTCTGTTATATATGACATTCAAACCATTGCCTACAAAATACAATAAGTATGATCAAAAAGCGACCGAAGTTTCCATTCAAACATTAATACATAACTTGAAATAGAGATTAGTCATAAATTTAGCACAAAAACAGTAATCATACAAAACTTTTTCCCAACTTTTTTATCATCAGACTAATTATATGAATCAAAGTTTATTGCTATAAATTTTAGAACCTAATTATCGCTATAAGTATACAACTTTCTATTATATTATTGTTTTTTAGTGACTCCGAGCATCCTGTCTTAAAAGAGAGACTCATGAAATCATGTATAGAACATATCCCTATCAATAATCGAAAAAGGAAGATAAGTATCCCTTTATATAGTATCAAAAAAGACAAGAAAGAATGGTCTATCCCAAAAGGATAACCTCATTAAATGGTCAAACAATTCATATTAAAAGCAAATGATTTAGCTATAAAGTTCTGATAAACAATCCTTATTATTACAACTAAAATGAAAGAAGTGACAAAAGAATTTCCCATCCCCGTTTAACCTTGTCTTTCAGAAACTTCAAAGCCTTGCTCATATGTATTTCTACAGTCTTCTGACTAATACCAAGTCTCTCGGCTATCTCTCTATAACTCAGATTCTCTTCACGACTTAACAAAAAACATTTTCTCTGTTGTTCAGGAAGTGAGTTGATTAACTTATCAATGAAAATCTTTAGTTGAGAAGCACAATAATCTTCCTCCACAGTAGTGGAGTTATAATAACCTTCGTTTCCATAGGCTACCAGAACAGAAGTTTTAAGAAGATTCTCATTTACTTTCTTTTTATGCCTATTAAATACAATGTTTCGGGTAACAATAAAGAGAAAGCCCTTAATATTTTCATCTTCTTTCAATAAATGCCTTGATTCCCATAACTTCACAAACACATCCTGAACAATTTCCTCTGCATCAGCAATTGTAGTAATATACAACCGACTAAAGTCATACACCTGACTCCAATATTCGTTATACAAATTTATAAATGCCTGATGATCACCATCTTTAATCGCTAACACTCTTTCTACTTCGTTCATAGTTGCGTATATATTAGTGGCTTCAAATCTACACATTATTTAAAAGAAGCAAAAATAAAACACATTTTTTTTATAACAGATAGGGGTAAAAGCTAAATGAGAAGTATTTAGTATGTAACCAGAATCAATGATTACCATTATTATTAAACTATAAAGACATGGATTCAATAGAACTCATTAATATTATAAAAAAGATGTTGGCTGATAACCTGACGACTTCTGCAAGAGAACAACTTCTCGATGAGAAGCCTATGATAAACTTCCAATCTCAACAATGGAAGAAAGCACCAAAGGCTCACATACAAGATAATGTGGTTTCTCAAAACATACTTAATAAGATTATGGTTAAATGCCGGAGTGAAAAACAGCCTATATTAAAAAATAGAAAATACTATCACATCGGGTATTCCATTGCGGCCACTGTCGCTCTCTTCATTGTCGGCTTCTGGATAGTTAATAATGTTTCATCATCTTACATCAACATCAGTGCTCCTGTGGATGATAAACTAGCAATCACGCTACCAGATAGTTCAGAAGTATGGCTCAACGCAGCTTCTCAAATCCGTTATCACAAGTCATTCCTAAACAACAGAGAAATCTTTCTAGAAAAAGGAGAAGCTTTCTTTAAAGTGAAGAAAGCTCATGGAACACCTTTCAGGGTCTATTTTCATGAATCGCATATCGAAGTAACCGGCACCGAATTCAACATTAAATCTGAAAATATAGAATCTGAAATAACCTTATTTACAGGATCTATTATATTTCAGGCTGAAGAAGGAGGAAAAGAACTACCGATGAAACCAGCTGAACACATCGTATACAATGCCCATACCAAATCAATTGTATGTACAAATATAGATATCAATGAATATGACTGGCGTTCAAACAAATATCGTTTTACTGATAAGCCATTACAAGAATTCATTGAATTCATCAATCGCTCTTACCATGTAAACATCATCATCAAAGAAGAAAAACTGAAGAAATTAAAGTTCAACGGAACGATACATAAAAATGAGCCGCTTACTGATATCATAGAAAAGATATGTATCAGTCTGGACTTAAATGAAAAACAGGAAAATAACAACATCATATTATTTTAATACATATCAGAAAAACTAATAGTTTATTATAATTCACTTTAACCTTTTTAGAAACATGAAAAACATGCATTTTAGTGACAGCATACTCAGATATGCCGTTCTATTGATTTGCTTCCTTCCAATGGCTCTCCATGCCCACAGTGCGCAAGGAAAGAGGATCATTCTCAAAGGTCAGTCCATCACCATGCAACAGGCTATTCAGTTGATTGAAGAAAATAGCCAGTACACGTTCTTTTTTAAGTCCGGTGTCATCACTAATGACGAAAAGAAAGATTATGATTGCGAAGGAGATATCAACGAAGTATTAAAAAAAGTATTTAGTAACAGTGGTATCGACTATGTCATAAAGAATAATGAGATTATTCTTAAAAGTGCAAAGTCAGATGAAACCCAACAGCCCAAACCAGGAGCGAAGAAATCAGAAATCGTAGGTGTAGTAATCGATGCTAACACGGGTGAATCAATTATTGGAGCTTCTGTACAAATTAAAGGAGCTGCAACAGGAGTGATTACTAACATTGACGGAAAATTCACGATTATGGCTAGTCCGTCGGATGTCATTATCATTTCTTATGTGGGTTATAAAACTCTGGAACTGGATTTAAAGAATAAAACGACTTTAGGAGTAATCTCTTTAGGAGAAGATACGGAGACACTGGAAGAAGTGGTAGTGGTTGGATACGGTGTACAGAAAAAGGTATCCAGTGTCGGTTCCATTGCTACTGCAAAAGGAGATGATTTATTAAAGATAGGTAGCGTGAACTCCGTTTCCGAAGCCTTGCAAGGTCAGATGCCGGGTGTGGTTGCCATCAATTCCACTTCAAAGCCGGGAGCCGATAAGGCTTCTTTATTGATTCGTGGTAAGTCTACCTGGGGAGAAGCGGAGCCACTGGTATTAGTGGATGGTATCGAACGTGACTTCAACGATGTCGATGTGAACGAAATCGAATCTATTTCTGTACTGAAAGACGCTTCGGCAACTGCGGTTTACGGTGTGAAAGGTGCGAACGGCGTTATCTTGTTGACAACCAAACGCGGACTCGAACAGAAACCGGAAATCTCATTCACAGCTAACTTCGGTTTTAAACAACCTTCTGCTGCTCCTGAATGGTCTGACTATGTGACCTCTATGAAACAGTATAACAGAGCACAGGCCAATGATGGTAATTGGGGAGCAATGGTTCCCGAATCTACCATTGCCGCATGGGAGAATGCGTATGCTACCGGAAATTACGGCCCGTATAATGATGTCTTTCCTGAAGTGGACTGGTGGAAAGAACTGGTAAAGAATGTAGGTTATGAACAGGCTTATAATCTTAATGTACGCGGTGGTACGAAGAAAATGAGTTATTTCGTTTCTTTGGGTTATTTGCATGACGGAGATATTTTTAATACCACCAAACAAGAGGATTTCGATCCTTCTTTCTCCTACCGTCGTTATAACTGGCGTAGTAATTTCGACTTCAATATAACAAGTACCACCAAACTGTCGTTCAATGTGGCCGGTAAGATGGGGTATCAGAACCAACCGTCTTATTATGAGAATGTTGATTCTCCGGATGAGCGCTTTTTTAAAACGTTTTTCACGGCTCCAAGTAATGAATTTCCGATTAAATATAGCAATGGAATATGGGGGGACGGGTTAAGTTCCGATCAGAATATAGCCTGTCTGATGAACGAAGGAGGTAGTCGTAATATCAAACAGCATCAAGGTTTCTACGATGTAATCTTGAATCAGAAACTAGACTTTATTACAAAGGGGCTATCATTGAAAGCATCGTTGTCTTATACTACTTCTTCATCATGGACCACCCAGTTGATGCCGGGTAAGGTTTTGGGTAAAGACGATTTGGTTGCCCAGCGTACGCATATTCGTATTAATCGTGTGTATGATTACACGAATCCTATTTATAATGCTGACGGAACAATTACTTATAATTATACCGAGAAACGCTATCCGGATGAAAATGCTCCCGGAGATTTGCCTGTTGGTGGTGTTTATGACGGTTTCAAGGCTTACGGACGTAAACTTTATTACGAATTAGCATTGAATTATAGTCGCCAGTTTGGCGATCACGATGTAAGCGCCTTATTTGTGTTTAACCGTAAGATGAACGAATCAACCAATACTGCTAATTCGGGTGTGATGAACTTCCCGGCTTACGAAGAAGACTGGGTAGGCCGTGTCACTTACAACTTCAAAGAGCGTTATCTTGCTGAATTTAACGGTGCCTACACTGGTTCGGAAAAATTTGCTCCGGGACGCCGTTTCGGATTCTTCCCCTCTGCCTCTATTGGTTGGCGTATCAGTGAAGAACCATGGGTAAAGAAATTGACCAAAGGTGTACTGACCAACCTGAAAGTGCGCTATTCGTATGGAGTAGTTGGTAATGATAAAGGTGCTACCCGTTTCAACTATATTCAGAAGTTTGAGCAACTATCTGCCAATGCGCAGTTTGGTAAATATCAGACCAGTAACTGGGGACCTTTATACAAAGAAGGAAAATTGGCCGACCCCGATGCTACCTGGGAAGAATCTATTAAGCAGAATATCGGTATCGAAATAGGTTTGTGGGGTAAACTAAACTTTACTGTGGACTTGTTCGATGAAAAGCGTAATAACATTTTGATGACACGTAATACGATTCCGTCATGGGCCGATAGTGGTATTGCTTTTCCGCAGGTGAATCTGGGTAAGACTAAAAATCACGGTCTTGAACTGGATATTGCTTGGAACGACCGTATTGGAAAGTTTAATTATTACGCGAAGTTTAATTTTGCAACCAGTGAGAACCGTGTTGTCTTTATTGATGACCCGAAGAATCAGAGCGAATATTTGAAAAAAGCCGGAAAGTCAATCGGATATGTGAATAAATACCTGGCAACAGGAAACTTCCAGTCATTGGATGATATTTATAACTCGGCGCAGTCCACTATTGCCAATGGTACACATAATACATTGATTCCGGGAGACTTGTATTACATCGATTATAATGGTGACGGCATGATTGATGCCAAGGATATGGTTCCGATGAAAAACCTGAACTATCCGACTACTACCCTCGGATTTACATTGGGAGGTTCTTACAAAGGAATCGGATTCAATATGTTGTGGTACAGTGCTATGGACATTTATAAAGAAGCGATTCCTTCCTATTTATGGGATTTCCCGGAAGGTAATATCAAGGCTCAACCAAATACGTTGAATACATGGACAGCCGATGCTCCGATTCAAGGCGGTCCGATTCGCCCCAGTATTCATGTTCAGAGAAGTTATAATTCGGTGGCTAGTACATACACATATACCAACCATGCTTATCTTCGCTTGAAGAACCTGGAAGTGAATTATCAGATTCCGAAGCGTTGGTTGCAGCCTTTACGTCTGACAAAACTGCAAGTATATGTCAACGGTACCAATTTGTTGACGTTCTCGAAAGGTGATTCCCGCCGTGACCCCGAACATTCGGGACAGAATGTTTATCCGGTGGTGAGACGTTATAACATTGGTTTTAGATTAGGATTATGAGACACTTTAAATTTGCTGATATGAGAAGACATAAGTTGAATTGGATATGGATCATTCTATTGGGGTTGTTTGTAGGAAGTTGTGAGGACTATCTGGACCGCTCTCCCGATGACGGACTTTCCGAAGATGATGTTTATAAAGATTATAGCAGTTTGTTAGGGTTCATGGACCGCATCTTTCAAAATGATGATATATTAATCTTTACACATGGTATCAACTCTTATTCGAATACATACGTAACGGTAGGTAATTTATCGGATGAATATGCATCCGTTCGCGATAATGATCCGTCGAAGTTTGTCAATGCAGGTAACTGGCTGGAGAATGCCGGTACACGTTTCGAAATAGGAAGTAAAAGTGATGGGAAGAATTTCAAAAGTGCTATTTCTCGTGCTTATACCGGACTTCGTATCGTGAACCGTGTAATTAGTGGAGTAGATCAAGTGAAATCCATCACAGACGACCAAAGGAGAAAACTGTTGGGACAGGCCCATTTCCTGCGTGCCTACTTCTATTTTGAGATTATCAAACGATATGGCGGAATGCCCATCTTTGACCAGCTTTGGGGAGCATCGGACGACTTTGACTTTCCCCGTAAAACTTATCAGGAATCCAATGCTTGGATGCAGACTGACTTGGATAAAGCCATTGAATATTTACCTATAAGCTGGCCTGACGAGGAACATGGACGGCCTGACAGAGTAAGCGCCATGGCATTAAAAGCGATGACACAGCTTTATGCTGCCAGCCCTTTGATGCAGAACGACTTGAATTCTATTGAAAACAAAGGATATGGAAAAGAGATGGCTGCTGAAGCTGCCCGTAGTGCGCAAAAGGCGATCAATGCTATTGAAAGTCACGAATATTATCGCCTGATGAATCATGACGAATATCGTAGTATTCAGCTAATGCCTAATTCCAATCAATTCGCACAGCCGGAATATTTATGGTTCCTGCGTTGGCATCATGGCAACTGGTCTGCTTTCGTCAGAGCGCAATGGCTGACACAACCATACGATAATAAAACCGGTGCCGAAGGTACTCCTTATAATGCTCCGACACAAAATGCGGTAGATATGTACGAACGTAAGGGAGCCGACGGTAAATACTATCCGATTACTGATCCGCGTTCCGGTTATGATGCGGTAAAGACTACCAATCCTTATTCGGATAGAGACCCTCGCTTCACGAATAATATCCTCGTGCCCGGTGAGCAATGGGGGAAGAATTTACAGGGTGTTCCCTATTATCTGACTACTTATTCGGGTGGTTACTCCGAGAACTTCATTTCTACCAATCAGTTTACGAGAGGCTCTCAACAGACCGGATATATGTGCAAGAAGTTCATTTGGCCGGAAGCAAGTGTGCCTTTGTTTGGTGAAGCTGGTTTCCAATTATATCGTTTGGTGGCTGTGTACATTCGTGTTTCACAAGTTTATCTGGATATGGCAGAGGCTTCATACGAAGCGACAGGTGATCCGGATGCAGTCGTTACGGGTTGTACGATGTCGGCCCGTCAGGCTTTGAATAAAATCCGTGTAAGAGCCGGAATCGGCGAACTACCGGATGGAGTGGATTTTAGAGAAGCTTATCGTCGGGAACGTGGTGTGGAATTGATGTTCGAAGGACACCGCTGGTATGATATCCGCCGTTGGATGATTGCTGAAGACCTGTTTAAGGGTGAATATCCGATCATGGGTGTCAAAGCAACCCCGATCAATCATTCTTATACGGCCGACCAGTTGAAAGTGGAAAAAGCCTGCACTTATAAGTTGACCGACTTTACTTACGAGTATGTTCCGGTGAGGACAGCCGTGCGGACGTTTAACAAGCGTAATTATTGGTATCCGCTACCGATGGATGAAGTGGCGGCTTTGGATAATCTTCAACAGAACCCCGGATGGTGATACCTAAAATAAAGAAAAGTATATGAGAAACAAGATTAGATATATAAGACTGATAGGGCTCATATTTGTCCTTATCGTTGGCTCTAGCCTGACTTTCGCACAAAATAAATCAAAGAGAAAGTCGGCGAAGAAGCCTTTGGTGGAAGTAGTTTCTATTGTTACCGACGAGAAAGGTAGCCCGTTGAAGAATGTTTCTATCATTTGTGGAGAAGGCGCAGTCGTTCTATATACAGATGCAAAGGGACGTTTTCAGACGAAGGTCGAGAATGACGCAACCGTCATGGTGGAGGCTTTGGGATATGAAGATAAAGTGTATAAGCTGACAGGCAGCAATATCGTTCCTGAAAAGATTGTCCTGAAGAAAGAGCCTCTGTTCCTGACCGAAGAATCGCTGGTGAATAGAGCCGATGGTGGCAAGACATATAAAGGGAATGAAGTAGGCGCAACGAGCGTACTGGAGAACGGACAGTTTGGAACCTTCCCTGATTTGACGCTGACTAATATGCTGCAAGGTAAAATGTTAGGTCTGCAAGTTCGCTCCACAGTCAGCGGATTGGGTAATAATACTCCTGATTTATTTATCCGTGGCCAGCATGGCATGTCGGAGAATACAGCTATTGTTATCATCGATGGTGTGGAACGTCCGGCAGCGGATTTGATTCCTGAAGAAATCGAACGTATCGAGTTGCTGAAAGATGCCACTGCCAAGATTCTTTATGGGGCGCGTGCTGCGAATGGCGTACTTTGGGTGACTACCCGCAGAGGAAAGGCCAACCGCCGCATTTATAACGCAACCGCCGAAGCAGGTGTGGTACAGATGACGCGTACTCCTGATTTTCTGAATTCTTATCAGTATGCTAATCTGTACAATGAAGCGCGTGCAAATGACGGATTGACTCCTTACTATAATCAGAAACAACTGGAAGGATATAAAAACTCCAAAGGAGCCAATGACCTATTGTATCCGAACGTCGATTTGTACGATCAGTTATTGAACAAAAATGCCAACTATCGGAAAGTATCGTTCGATATGACGGGAGGTACCGACAGAGTGCGTTATGCCCTGATTGCCGGATATGTAGGAGGTAGCGGATTTGAAGACGTTACCTATACTCCGCAACTGCACCGTCTGACTCTTCGCGGAAACCTCGACTTCAATGTAACGGATTTCCTGACTATATCCGCAGACGTTGCCGGACGTATGGAAATGCGTAAATGGGGGCAATTGGACTGTGGTCAGGTATTTACGGCCCTGTCTACGCATCGTCCGAATGAATACCCGCTGACTATGTCACCGGAAGAAACCGGACTAGCCAGCTCGGACGGAATTCCTTTGTTTGGCGCAAGTCTGCTGCGTCCGATGAATGCATACGCGGAAACAATGTACGGAGGATATACGGATGAGCGTTATACACGCAGCCAGACCAATATCGGTTTGAAATTCGATCTTGATATGCTGACAAAAGGGTTGAAAGCCGGTGCTTTCCTTTCTTTCGACAACTATGATTACCTGCAACTCTCTTTGAGCAAAGTCTATCCGACGTATGCCATCAAGACATATCGTGACTTTGCCGGTGAGGAACAAATTATGTACACCCAGATGAAGAAAACAGATGTAGCCACTTCACAGAGTCGGAAGTCGACTACCTTGCAGCAGACATTGGGTTGGAATGCCTTTGCCGCATACGAGAATACATTCAACCAAAAGCATGATGTATCGGCACGGCTGACTTACATGTACTCGAAAACAACGAATCAGGGAGTGACCCAGGACATCATCAATGCAAACTACGCATTGCGCTTAAACTATATGTATGACCGCCGTTATGCTGTGGAAGCCGACATGGCATTGATGGGAAGCAACCGTTTCAAATCGGGAGATAAATACTTCTTCTCGGCAGCAGGCGGCCTTGCCTGGATTCTAAGCAATGAAGATTTCCTGAAAGACAATGAATACGTGAACTTCCTGAAACTGAAAACCAGTGCCGGTATATTGGGCTATGACAGAAGCACGGAACATTTATTGTATGAACGTGCCTGGTCGCAAGACGGCAGCTTCCGGTTCGGAACAACGAACAACGGTGCTACGGCTTACTATTCCACTTTTGTCCGTGCAGGCAATCCGAACCTGAAATGGGAAAAGGCAGCAGAATGGAACATCGGTGTGGAAGGCCTGTTCCTGAACAACCGCTTATATACCGAAATAAACTATTTCCGTGAGAAACATACGGATATCATTGGTTCTGTTGATGCCTCTTACGGGGATTATACTGGCAACTTTACCTACCAGGATAACATGGGCTCCGTCTTGAATCATGGTATAGAAGGAATGTTCACTTGGAGCGACCGTATCAACGACTGGTCTTATTCGGTAGGAGCTAATTTCGTATGGTCTAAGAATAAAGTATTGAAATGGAACCAAGTGAAACATGGTGAAGAATACCGTTATACAGTGGGGCGTTCTACCGATGCTATGATGGGACTGGTTGCCGAAGGATTATTTGGCAAAGATGTAGTCATCAACGGACATGCAACCCAGACGTTTGCCGATTATCAGGAAGGCGACATCGCCTACAAAGACCTGAACGGCGATAAGATCATTGACGGTCGTGACGTAAAGGAACTCGGAAACTCATTCCCACGTACTACATTGGGCATCGATTTCAATGTAAGTTACAAAGGCTGGGGATTGTATCTTCAGGGATATTCCGAACTGGGCGTTCACACTTGGGCAACAAATGCTTATTATTGGAACAATGGAGAAGGTAAATACTCTAAACTGGCATTAGATCGTTATCATCCGGCAAACAATCCGACCGGAAGTTATCCGCGCCTGACAACCACTGCCGGTGAGAACAATTTCCGCAATTCTTCTTTCTGGTTGAAGAATACAAGCTTCTTCCGTATGAAGAATGTTGAATTGAGCTACACGTTCAATCAGTTCTCCCCAAGTTCGGTCGTGAAGAAGATGAAGGTTTTCGCTCGTGGTGCAAATTTGTTTGTGCTTTCTTCCGTGAAAGATTTGGATCCTGAATTGCTGAATGCCGGTGTGACAAACTACCCGGTGACGCGTACTTTTACAGGCGGAGTCTCTTTTGTATTTTAATTTTGAACAATTAATAGATGGCAATATGAAACATATATTAGGAAGTTGCGTTTTAGCAGGTCTGTTTCTCTTTTGTGCTTGTGACGACACATTGGATACAAAGGTGACATGGCAGATCGGAGACTCTGATACCTGGAGAGTGCCGGAACTTGCTCAAGGCGTACTATATAAAGCTTATAATGGCATAGCCAACCGTCCGGATTGTTTTGAAGATAACTTTCTGGATTGTGCTACCGATAATGCAGTGACTAATCTGCGCAGCTCTTCTGTCTATAAATTAAATATGGGTGGGATGACAGCGTTTAACAACCCAATCGGAAACTGGAGTAATGCGTACAACATGCTGAACTATGTAAACTCTTTCCTCGAAAACGGCTTAACCGACCAAGTGCAGTACAACCGCACCGACCCGGAAGTGGACAAGCAAATCAAGCTGCGTCTGGAAGGTGAATCGTATTTCCTGCGTGCATGGTGGCATTTTGAGCTATTGAAGATGTACGGCGGAAAGGCGAAGAATGGAAAAGCGTTGGGTATTCCGTTGGCAGATCATTTTATTTCGCAGGATGAGGCCGCGCAGAACGGTGAATTTCTTCGTCCTACTTATCAGGCAACAGTCGATTTTATCGTCAACGATTTGAATAATGCCATCGAGTTATTGCCGAACGTGTATCAGGGAGATGACTTGGAGTTCGGTAATACACAAATCGGTCGTGCCACGAAAGCGGCGGCAGCTGTTCTGAAAAGTCGTGCGCTTTTATATAGCGCAAGCCCTGCCATGCAGGATGATGACGTGACGAAGATCACCGGCATGGGACAATTCGAAATACTGAACCCTACGGTTTACCAAGCAAAATGGGAAGCGGTAGCCAAAGAGATCAATAAGATTCTGGGCATGGAAGGTTTCGGAACTTATGTTCCTGTTACGGCTTCCTCCATTGCCGATGTTCAGACGGAAAGTTCCGATTATGCTTTCCGCAGATATTTTAATAATAACCTGTTGGAAGGCCTTCATTTCCCGCCGTTCTACTACGGAAGTGCCCGTGCCACTCCTTCTCATAATCTGGTAAAGGCTTTTTATGCGAAGAATGGTTATCCGGCAACCGATGTTCGTTCCGGTGTCGATCTGTCTGATCCTGATTTCGATCTGACGCAGCTTTATGCCGTACTGGATAATCGCTTTGCGCTGAATGTCTACTATCATAGTGCTACATTTGGCGATTCCGGTCAGCCGTTGGATATGTCCGAGGGTGGAAAAGATTCTCCTTCGTTTAGTGAGAATGCTACACGTACGGGTTATTATCTGGCTAAATTCGTTTCCAAGAAATCGGCTATGCTGAATCCGATTCAGACGTTAAACTCGGTTCATTACAATCCTTTGTTACGGAAATCGGAAGTTCTTCTTAACTTTGCCGAAGCTGCCAATGAGGCTTGGGGCAACCCGACGGTGAAAGCCGAAGGATGCCTGTATTCTGCATACGAAATATTGAAAACAATCCGTTCGCAAGCCGGGGGTATCAATTTTGATCTTTATCTGGATGAAATGGCTCAAAGTAAGGACTCGTTCAGAAAGTTGATTCAGAACGAACGTCGCTTGGAATTTACTTTCGAGAATCATCGTTATTTTGATATGCGTCGTTGGGTATTACCGTTGAACGAAGAGGTGGAGGGTGTTGCCGTTACCCGCAATGAAGATGGCACATTCAGCTTCAAAGTACAGAAAGTGGAACAACGGAAATATGAAGTGAAAAACTATTTCATGCCATTACCGTATGCAGAGCTGGAAAAGAATAAGAATCTAATGAATAATCAGGGTTGGGAATAACGTGCTGTTGATATAAATACTTATTTACAATGAAAAGACTAAATATATTATGGATAGGGCTGATAAGCGTTCTGATGACTGCTTGTTATGACGATTATGAAAAGGACTACGATGAGAGTTCTGTGTACTTTGCTTCGCAAAAACCTTTGCGGACACTGGTAGCCGATACAGATATGTCGATAAAGGTAGGAGTGGCTATTGGCGGTAAAAGAGAGGTGCATACCGATGATTGGGCTACGTTCGAGATTGATCCGTCTTTACTGGAGGGTACGGGCTTGACACTGATGCCGGAAAACTATTATCAGTTGGCTAATCCGAATAAGATGACAATTAGCAATCCGAATCTGGCAATAGCAGATGTGAAAGTGACTTTCTCCGATGCTTTCTATAATGACGATGCCGCTTTGGATAAGCATTATGCCATCCCTTTCCGGCTGGTCGATCATAATCAGGATGAAGTAAGTACCGACGTGAACGGTCAGTTGAAGGATTACAGCATTGTAGTTGTCAAGTTCGTCAGCCAGTATCATGGGACATACTTTGTGAAAGGGAAAGTTACTAACTTATCCACCCAGCAGGTGACTGAATACAATAACAAGGATTTGAGTCAGAATATGACCCGCGACTTTGTTTCGTTAGGTAGAAACAAATTACGCAGACCGGGTTTCGGAAACACATTGGAAAACAATGAGTCGGTGAATCTGACAGTCAATCCGGATGGAAGCGTCAATATTGAAGCCGGAGGAAGCGTCGCTATCACGGATGCATCCGCCACATTAGATCCTGCAGCCGAATCATTGGAATTTGTAGGGAAACAGCCTAAGTTTACCCTTTCTTATAAGTACACGAAAGGTGGCGTCACTTATCAGGTTGACGAGGAACTGATTCGTCGTCAGAATCCGGAAGCTGATTTACGCTTCCAGGAATGGTAGAATAGGTATTAGTCGATTATAGATTTCTATTGCTCGCCGGTAATTAGCTACATCAGTGAATGTTGCAGATTAATTACCGGCGATATCTTTTTCTGTTGGGCGTAGTTGATTTACAATATATACCTACTTGCCCTGTTGGCTATTAATAGCTAACTTCCTTTTGATATAGACCAAACTTCTTTTTGCCGGTTGGATAACTTCCTTTTTCTTCATTCCAAACTATAATTGCAAGCTTTGTTTTTATAAATGCAAGTTCCGTTTATAAAAACAAAGCTTGCAATTATATAAACGGAACTTGCGTTTATAGTTTGAAATAGGGCAAAGACAACTTTACTATGAAGGGAAGAGATCTTTGCAAAGGGAGCAAAAGAACTTTTCTATTAATAGTTGACACGTTGTCTAAGGGTAGGTTGAATTTCTGAAGCAGTTACTTTTGCTTTCTATTTCAACTGTTTGAGAAACTCTGTCGGAGTGATATTAAATTCTTTCTTGAAACACTTTGTAAAGTAGTTCGGATCTGATATACCGACGGCAAATGATGCTTCGGAGACATTCATACCATTCAGTAAATGAGTTTTAGCCTCTTTCATTTTGATCGTCCGTATGAATTGAGTGATGGAGCATCCGGTGAGTGATTTCAGCTTCATGTGCAACAGGCTGCGGCTGATGCGGAGATGGGCTGTGATTTCCGTTACTCCGAAGTCTTCCTTGGTGAGGTTCGCCATAATCAGTTCCATCAGTTCTTTCATGAATATTTCATCCCGCGGGTTGTTGGTTATTTGCTTGATGTTCAGTTCTTCTGCCTGTTTGAAGTGTTCAATACTCTGTTTCCGGCTCTTTTGGATATTTTGTACCAGCAGTTCCAGATTCTTGGCGTTGAAGGGTTTGGTGATATATGCATCGGCTCCACGCAGATAACCTTCCGTATGGTCGTTTTCATCAGTCTTTGCAGTCAGGAGGATAACGGGGATATGGCTGGTCGTTACGTCCTGTTTGACACGTTCCGTGAATTCCAGGCCGTCCATCACCGGCATCATTAAATCCGATATAATGAGGTTGGGCAGCTGTTTGGCTATCTTCTTGCAGGCTTCTGCACCATTATACGCCCGTATAATATCATATTTCTCGCTGAATATACTGGCGAGGTAATCATTCATTTCTTTGTTGTCCTCCACAATCATAATAGATTCCCGGGCAGGATCTTTTTCTTTGTTGGTCAGCTTTTCGGGAATGAGTTCGATGGTTTCCTTGATTCGCTGGTTATATTTCTGTATTTCTTCGGTCGTGATGTTCTCGGACGAGCGTTCATCGGGGTTGTAAGCATCCTCGGATACATTCAGGGTAACGATAAAATCCGAACCTTTGTTGATTTCGCTTTCTACCCGGATTTCCCCTTTGTGCATGTGTATGAGCGAACGCGTAAGCGATAATCCCAGTCCGAATCCTTCGCGATGGTCGCGCTTCTCAACTTGGTAGTAACTTTCAAATATTTGTTCTTGAGCTTCTTTAGGAATCCCCCTGCCATTGTCTTTGACGGAGATTTGCACAAATGTTCCTTTCTCTTCTTTTATTAGTTTGGCACTCAACTTGACGTATCCGCCGGGCTGGGTATATTTAAATGCGTTTGAGAGCAAGTTATAAAGAATCCGTTCCAGCTTGGAAGGCGAGAACCAGACTTCCTCTTCGGTGTCTTCCAGATTGACGATGAAGTCAATTTCCCGTTCCCCGGCTACAATGTCGAAGATGTGCGACAGTTCTTCCAGAAAGTGCATGATGTCTCCCTTCCGGACGCTGATACGCATCTGTTTCATCTCGATTTTACTGAACGTCAATAGTTCATTAATCAGATAATTCATCCGGTTGGCGTTTCGGTAGATGACTTCCAGTTTCTCTTTATCGTTGTTGCTGATTTGTGGCTGCTGGATCAATCGTTGCAGAGGTGATAGAATCAGGGTCAGCGGTGTTTTCAGGTCATGGGAGATGTAAGTGAAGAAATTGATCTTCTGTTGATTCATATTCTCTATGTTGACGCGTTGTTCATGCTCCGTTTTCAGTCGCATGAGCAGGATGATACGCGTTTTGGTATATCTGTATGCGGCGTAAATGATTAATAGGAAGAGTAGTGCATAAACTAAATATGCTCCCGGTGAGAGCCACCAAGGAGGAAGGACTCTGATGGCAAGGTCCTTTTGGCCCGTTTCGTCCCAGTGGATACCATCTTTGCTGGCTTTGATCTTTAAGATATATCTTCCTGAAGGCAGATTGGAGAAGCGTACCTGATGCTGGTTGCCTACAAACTGCCAGTCCTTGTCGATACCTTCCATTTTCATCGCATATTGAGTGTTGTCGGTATATTGATAATTCAGGCCGGAATATTCGAGACGCAGGGATTGGGCTTGTTCGTGCGTCAGGGTGATCTCTGTCAGTTCGGAGATAGAGGAAGGGATGAATGCTTTCTCATTGTTGGGCGACATATATTCGCTGTTGCTCCAAATGGCAGTCAGTGCAATGTTGAAACGGGGATTGACGGAGCGTACCTGTTCCGGGTAGAAAGAAATCATACCGTTGATAGTTCCGAAATACAATTCTCCGTCAGGCTTCTTGCAGGCGGAGGAGTAGTTGAACTGGTTGATGGGCAATCCGTCGGCCGTGGTATATCGGTCAATGCTTCCTGTTTGGGAATTGATACAACAAAGTCCGTTTCCGGTACCTACCCAAACATTACTCATCTCATCTTCAATGATACCTTTGATGGCGTTGGATCCCAACTGTTCTTTACTGTAAAAGGCGATAATGCTACCGTTGCGGTCTGATACATAAAGCCCGTTGTTGTCTGTACCTATCCATATCCGTTGATGTGAATCGGGGTAGATATAGGTGATGTAGAGATCGGTATGCGGCAGGATAGGGAGCGAGGTTACTTTCAGTGTATGGGTATTGATCTGAAATATACTGCCTTTTCGGGTTCCTGCCCAAAGTATACTGTCATTAAACTGTACCAGGTTAAAGACACGGAGAGATGAAATCTTTTCTGGGCGGGAGTTCGCTTTCTTCTTGTCGATCAGGAATAAGCCGGAAGGGCCTCCGTACCAGATATGATCGTTCTTGTCTTCGATGATACAGAAGCCGGAAGAAACCTCATCCGACAATAGATTATAGTCCACCGTGCGGTTTAGATGCGGTATATAGTGAAGAGCTCCTTTCAGGAACAGTCCGAGCCACAAGCTGTTATCTTTGTCGAGCCATAAAGAATGTATGTTCTTGGCGTAGATTTGCATTTGCTTGTGAAGCCGTTCGGCACGGGTGATTTCTTTCTTATTGTTCAGGTAGTTCAATCCGCCATCTTCGGTGGCGATGTACAGACCATTGTCCGGAGCATTGATAATCTGGCGGACAGCCTTTCCGCTCAAATGATTGAAACTGGCTCCGTATGGATATATCTGGAACTGGTCGGAACCGAATATATAATAATTGACTCCTCCGAAATAGGTTCCCACCCACATATTATGAGCCTTGTCCTGATAAAGGCTGTAAATGGGAGAATCGTTCAGCGCACTTAAATCCCGTTCCGATTGTTCGTAATGTGAAATCAGTTGGTAGAGTTTGTTGAAGACAAAGATGCCATACTCCGTGCCTACCCATATATTCCCCGTATGGTCGGTTGCCGCACACCGGAAGTCTTTCACTTCAAGGTCTTTCGAAAGATTACACAGGGTATTGCTTTGTATATGATAGACGAAAAAATCGTTGTTAGTATTAAATAAAAGCTGGTTGGACGAGATCAGGACGGCATTGTTGCATTGCTGTGTAAAAGGCTGGATGAGAGTCGGGAGGGAAACGAACTGTTTCTTCTCCAGACTGTATCGCATCAGTCCTTTGTTGGTGTCTATCCATAAGGTTTTGTCTCCGTCCTCCGCAAGGTATCTCACATGAGGTTTTTCTTCATCGAGAAGAAAAGGAACGAACAAGCTGTCTTGTTCATTGTAGCGATAGAGTCCGTTGCTACAAGCTGCTTACGGGGTGTTAGTCCGGTACCACTGCAACTATGGCATGTTACGCTGGTGGCCGCCGATCGGGAATACTCAGCAAAAGCAAACTGAGCCAGTACCAGCATACACCAGCCAAATTCACCACCAGCTGCTTTACGCACATTCTTCGGTGCAATTTCCATCGCGTGACGCGCCAGCGCCTGGACTGCCATCTGCTCATCAGTCTTGCTGATACCGGCCTTCCCGAAGAAGGCCGCCAGGCCAAACCGCTCACGATTACTGGTGGTACCAATAGCCGCCATAACATCGGTGCCTGTAAGACGTTCCGGAGAGGTTCCTTTCACATCGTCGCCGATATACATTCCCTGAGGACTGAAGTATTTTAGCGATGCCTCAAGCTTCATTATTCACACTCCCCAACCAGATTGAGAATGACCGCTGCACCGTCGTCTTCCATGCATTCACCCTTACCACTTGCCAGAAACCAGCGGCACACCTCCACGGCTTCAGCGCGTGTCACCGGTTTGATGGTTGCCAGCAATTTTTCAAGGTAGCGCTCGCGGTCATATACCGATTCGTGATGCTCAGAGTAACCAAACTCATCGCCCTGTTCTTTAGTTGCAGTGTGGCGAACACTGTAGAGCCAGTCCCAGTAAACGAACTCGCGAACAACATCAGACAGCGTATAAGGCTCAGGCAGCACATCGCGATA
>ERZ773148.1567-NODE-1567-length-18844-cov-19.256640_pt1 | contig 18844 bp, 13 predicted proteins | sample MGYA00580846_ERZ773148 | MGnify/ENA primary metagenome ERZ773148 (study PRJEB29015, sample SAMEA2737879) | human gut metagenome | biome: human gut; feature: human-associated habitat; material: faeces | place: China | collected 2012 ... | reverse complement strand
GCGTAGATCTCGTAATCGGTAATACCGCTGTTGACCATACGTTTTTCAATAACATTTTTAACAGCTTCAATTTGTGCGTCCGTAGCATCGACCTTGCTGTCGGCCGGCGCAAAAGTCACATCCACACCGCCGCGGATATCGATACCAAACCGGATATCGGATGCGCTGCGGATAACGGTGTCGCTTCTGTCACCAAAGTGGGTATATACACCAAAAACGGTGGTGTAGGTCAACCCGGCGATCAGCAGGAAGACGATGAAAAACACGGATTTTGACGTTCGCTTCATCGGTCCATCCTCCAAAGTTCATTTGCCGCGGGTACTCCCGCAGTAATAGAAAATAGTATAGTCCTTTTTTTACGAAAAGTCAATGAGCACACGCGGAAACATTTGCATTTTCATCAAAACAGCGGTTTTTTCGGCTGGTTTTTCATCATTTACACAAACCGTGCCCCGCCGACACAAAAAGGGAACGGATGAAAATAAAAATTTCTGCTTCTGCACAACGCATCTGATAATAGCAAGTGCAGACACTTCTCAAGCCTTCCCCTCAAGACAATTCCCCCGCGTGCGGGGGAATTGACGGCGCAGCCGACAAAAGGGGCCCGTCTTCGGGAGAAAAAGGTGCTGAGCGAAGCGAAGCGGATGAGGTGGAAAAGTTGTTGTCCATAATCCACCAATGGTTGCTTACAATATTAAAATCACTTAATAACCATAATATTGTTGAACCCGATAGGCTTCTGACACCTCATCCGTCGCAACCTACGGTCGCGCCACCTTCCCCTCCAAGGGGAAGGCTTGAGGAGATTCTATGCTGCTCCAAATGGGAGAATCACCTCGGAGGGGAAGGCTTGAGAAATCTCATCTTTTCTACAAGTATCTTTCCGCGCAAAACCCCCGCTCTCTCCGAAAAGAAAGCGGGGGTGACCAATATCTGTCCATTTTACGCGGCATCACGCAGATCGCGCGCTTTACGCGGGCTTGCGCACCGTCATGCACGGCACCCGCACGGTCATTTCCATAAACCCGTCGCATTCACGCAGAACTGAGAACCGTAAGGAATCTCTGCGCCGCACTGCGGGCATTTGACGATACCCTTGATCCTCTGGATCTGCTCGCGCCACTGCGCGATCTTTTCCAGAGATTTGTTTACAAGCGCGATCTGCGCGGCACATTCTGCATCCGGGTCATTTTTATGGTTTTCATAATATGTCTTGCCGATCTGTGTGTAGGACTGCGCGACCATTTTTTCTTCCGTATCGATAACGCTGGTCAGGCGGGCAATCTCCGTAAGGTTTTTCGTCTGCTGCGCGACGCCCTTTCCGGCGTCCGAGACCTTTTTTCCAAGCTGATCCAAAAAACTCATGATTCGGCTCCTTCCTTTTTGTAGCTGCTTCCATTATAGCGCAAAAACGGCAGATGAACAATAGAAATCCGCATTTTTCGATATTTTTGCGCCGCTGTCTGCATTTGGCGAAACAGAATACACGCGTTGTCGGGAGAAAAGGCCTCTTTCGGGCGCACTCAGTGAGAAAGAACTTGACACAGCGCATTCGGTCTGCCATGATAATAAATCGATATTTGCCGTTTCTGTGAAGCGGAGAGAATGCGGAGGGTGTACGTTTTGCGTTTACGAACTTGTCAAACGGCCACTTCGGGATTTTGACAACGCAGTAGTCAAGAGCCGGCTCAAACGAAGCATATGTTTTTTTGGTAATCGCGTTCGGTATCTCGTCAAGCCCGAGTCCGAGAGCTATTTTTGCGGCAATACGCGCTATGGGGTAGCCGGTTGCCTTTGAAGCAAGTGCCGAGGAACGTGAAACACGCGGGTTAACCTCGATTACGGCATAGCGGAATGAATCGGGATGAAGTGCAAACTGAACATTGCAGCCGCCCTCTATGCCAAGCTCCGTTATGATGTTAAGAGCCGCGGAGCGCAGCATCTGATATTCCTTATCCATAAGGGTCTGAGACGGTGCGACAACTATCGAGTCTCCGGTATGAACTCCTACGGGGTCAAGGTTTTCCATATTACATACGGTAATGCAGTTGCCCTTGCCGTCACGCATTACCTCATACTCTATCTCTTTCCAGCCGGCAATACATTTCTCGATAAGGACCTCGTTTACGCGCGACAGGCGAAGTCCGTTTGAGCATATCTCGCGAAGCTCCTCCTCATCGTCGGCAATTCCGCCGCCCGTACCGCCGAGCGTATATGCCGGGCGGACTATTACGGGATAGCCTATCTTATCGGAAAATTCAACCGCAGCCTCAACGTCGTGTACAACGAGCGACTCAATGCACGGCTCGCCGATTTTTTCCATGGTATCCTTAAACTCCTGCCTGTCCTCAGCCTTTTTGATAGAGGACGCCTTGATACCGATAAGGCGCACGCCGTTGGCCTTTAAAACGCCTTTTTCGTCAAGCTCCATAGCAAGGTTGAGTCCTGTCTGACCGCCGAGCGTGGGAAGAATCGAATCGGGTTTTTCTTTTTCTATTATCTTGGTGAGCGTGGGAACATTCAGCGGCTCGATATACACCTTATCCGCTATATCGCCGTCGGTCATTATTGTAGCGGGGTTTGAGTTTACAAGTACAACCTCTATCCCCTCTTCCTTCAGAGAGCGGCACGCCTGAGTTCCGGCGTAGTCAAATTCGGCAGCCTGACCTATGATAATAGGACCGGAGCCGATAACAAGTACCTTTTTTATCGTCTTATCAATCATCGTATCTGCCCTCCGCTGCCATCTTCAAAAATCTGTCAAACAAAAACGCCGTATCGCGCGGACCTGCGTTGGCCTCCGGGTGGAACTGCACGGTGAACACGGGCTTTCCGTGATATACTATTCCCTCAACGGTCTTATCGTTTACGTTTATGCAGTTAATTTCGGCGTTATCCGGCAGCCCCTTGCCGTTTACCATATAGCCGTGGTTCTGCGACGAGAGGTAGGTCCTGTCTTCATTAAGAAATTTGACCGGGTGATTTGCGCCCCTGTGACCGTACTTCATTCTTTCGGTCTCGCCGCCGTTGGCAAGTGCCATAAGCTGATGGCCGAGGCAGATTGCAAAGGTCGGTATGCCGTAATCGTAAAGCTTCTTTATCTCTTTGATTATATCGACGCATTCCGACGGATCGCCGGGGCCGTTTGAAAGCATAATGCCGTCGGGCGATGTCTTTATTATTTCGTCTGCCGACGTAAATGACGGATAAACCGTTACAATGCAGTTTCTCTTCACGAGATTATTTATTATATTCCGCTTTGTTCCGAAATCCATAAGTGCTATTTCAGCACCGGTGTTTTCTTCGCCGTATACCTTGGTCTGCTTTGCGGTAACGCTGCCGACAAGGTCAATTTGGCGGAAGGACTTAATGACATCCATAAGCCTTTCCCTGTCGCTAATATCCGAAGTGAGTACGCCGCGCATGGTTCCGCTCTCGCGCAGTTTCTTTACGACGGCGCGCGTATCAACGCCCGATATGCACGGGATATTGTATTCCTTTAAAAGATTCTCTATTGTATCGGTGCATCTGAAATTTGACGGGTCGGAGCTGAGCTCATGGACTATAAAGGCACTCGGCTGAAGCCTTTCGCTCTCAAAATCCTCTCGGCTTATACCGTAATTGCCTATCATGGGATAGGTCATAACAACTCCCTGCCCCGCATACGACGGGTCAGTAAGGATTTCAACATATCCGGTCATGGAAGTGTTAAACACTATTTCACAGGGAGTTTCTTTAAAATCGCCCCTTGCGGTTCCCTCATATACGGAACCGTCTTCAAGCATCAAATACGCTTTCAAACAATACACCGACCTTTCAAACAAATGCTTTTACTTAATTGAAAATTTTATCATATTTCGGGTTCTATTTCAATACAAATATTAAACATAAAAATAAAAACGACCTTTGAAAATTCCGAAAAAAAGGAGCTGTAAAAAATACAGCCCCTATCATTTAAAACGGAAGATAATGCATGGACGAATTCGTGACAAGCACCGCCACATAGCCGATATAAATACAAAGCATCAAAGCGCCCTGCCAACGGCTGAGCTTTTTGAAAATCAACGTAGGTATTATGGCTATCGCTATGACGAGCAGGCAAACCGGCATATCAAGAAACGCCGACTGCTTGCCGACCGTAAGAGTTCCGCCCGATAAAAACGCGCATATCGGAAGAATGAGAGTCAAATCAATGATATTTGCGCCTATAATGTTGCCTATGGAAAGCTCCGACTGCTTTTTGGCAACGGCGGTAAGAGTTGTTACAAGCTCGGGCAAGGATGTGCCTATCGCTATTATGGTAACGCCGATTATCGCCTCGGACACGCCTAAATGGCGAGCTATCACGGTACCGTCGTCAACGAGCAAATCGGCTCCCACAACAACGGCCGCGGCACCTATCAAGAACTTAACTATATTGAGTGCCATCTGCTTTCCGGTGTGCTCCATTTTCTCAACCTCGCCGGAATCGGCGGAGAGAGATTTTTTGCCGGAAATGATATTTTCTATCATAAAGACGGCAAATATCGCTATCATTATAATGCTCTGCCAAAGATTTAAATCAAGGTCATAAGAAAATGCGAAAAGCGCGGCAACCGCGAGAATCATAAGCGAACCCTTTAATGCAACGGAGCTGCGTTTAATGACGGCCGGCATACACAAAACGGAAATGCTCATTATAAGGCCGATATTGGCGGTTACCGAGCCTACGGCATTGCCTATTGCCATATCGTTTTGCCCCTTTGCCGCCGCTATTGACGAAACAAGAAGTTCCGGAAGCGTCGTGGCAAAGCTGACTACCGTAGCACCGATTATGAATTTCGGAATTCCCGTAGCTTCGGCTATCCATGTAGCGGCGTCAACAAAAACATCGCCGCCCTTAACTATAAGCACAAGGCCTATAACAAACAAGATAACGGCATATATAATATTATCCGACGGCACACTTATAAGCGATGCAAGTGAGCTTGAAATATTCATAAAATCCCCTCCTGCGGGTTGGCATATCCTTGTTATGTTAACACCAAAGCGTATTAAAGTCAATAAAAAAGAGCGAAAAGCCGAATTTTGCTTAACACAAACAAGGGTTATACGAAACGAAAAATATTTTATTTACAATTCGAATTAAAAATGTTATAATCAATAATAATTTGTGTATAAAATGCACAAAGCTTGGAGGAGTAAAAAAATGAAAAGGTTTTTAGCGGTACTTTTGTCGCTGATACTGGCAGCAGGCTCGCTCTTTGTGGCGGCCTTTGCGGCAGACGGCAAAAAAGAAAAAGTTTATCCGGTCATTCTCTTGCAGGGATACAGCGGTCCGCAGCTCTTTAATCAGGACACCGGTGAAAAAGCCTGGGGTCTTGACTTTGACAAGGTCAAGGAGCACGTTTTAAACGACTACGGCAAAGAGCTTGCAAACGGCGCGAAGGAATATGCAAAAGGCAACCCCGACCCGCTTGTGGACACACTCGGCACGATTCTTCTCGACGTGATGGACCCGATAGCCTGCAATGCGGACGGTTCATCGAAATACAACCTCGATACCTTCCCGAAGGGCGCCGAGGCCACGCGAATGTCAACGCTTATTGCAAACGGTCAGGAGGAGTATATCGGCGAAAAGCCCATAATGACCGGCTTCGTGGAAAAACTCACACAGCAGGGCGTTGAAAATGCCGCCGACTACATATTCATTTACACCAACGATTGGCGTAAGGGTCAGGCGCAATACGCAAAGGACATTGACGCATATATCGATGAAGTAAGAGCCTTGACTCGTTCCGACAAGGTAGATATATACGGCCTCAGCTTCGGCGGTCAATGCGGTGCCTCGTATCTCTATTATTACGGCGAAAAAGCAAAGGTTCACAAGGCCTGTCTCAACGTTCCGGCAATAGGCGGAACCAATATGGTAGGCGACCCGTTGCTCGGCAACGATATAACGCTTGACTTCCCGACGATATTGCAGTTTGTCGAAATCGGTTTCCGCTCCGAAAACGAGTGGGAATGGATACTCGAGTTCCTGTCATCTCTTACAGGCGGTTACCAAAACCTCAACAAAATAGTCAATCTCGTCGCGCAGAAATACATTGTGGATTACATTGACAAATTCGGCAGTATATGGGACTTTATCCCTCTTAACGTATACGATGAAGTGAAAGCCCGTCTTATAAGAGACGGATATGTAGACCCCGTCGCGGCAGCTCCGCTGATAGCAGCCTCGGACGAATTTCACTACAACGCGCTCGCAAATATGAGCAAGGGTCTTAAAAGAGCACAAAAAGCCGGCACTCAGATAGCCATAATGTCCAACACGGGAATAAACGGCGTTACCGGTACATACAAAAACTCCGACTATATAATAGACGTGCACACTTCATCGGGCTCTGCCTGCGCTCCGTTCGGAGAGCAGTTCCCTGAGGATTACGCTCCCGTCGGAACACAGTGCGGCAACAAAAAGCATTGGCACATCTCTCCCGACAGGGATATAGACGCCACCTGCTCCTATCTTCCGGAAAACACATGGTTTATAAAGGGGCAGTTCCACGGTCAAAGCAACTGGGACTCATACTCTCGCGAGTTTATACTCGAGTTTATGTTCGGCGACAGTATAAAGGATATATACTCAAATCCTAAATATCCGCAATTTGAGCTTGCCCAGAATCCGGCGGACGGTCTCTACATGAGATTTGACAATACAAACTCCGGCTTTCACACGTCGGAGGATACGGCACTTGTATTTACAAATCTCTCGGAGCAATACACAATAGATATTCTCGACATTTCGGCTAAGGGCTTCAACCTTTTCCCGGAGTACAATTCATATTCCGGAATAGGCGCCGGCAGCACCGAGGTAATTTCCATGACCGACCACTGCTTTGCCAAAAGCACTCAGCCCATCAGCATAAAGGTCAGATACCGTCTCAACAGTCCGCAAAGGCTCATAAAGGAAAAAACATTTACCTTTACGCACTTAAGCGACGATGAAATTAAGGATTATCCGTTCATAAATGACGCCGCAAAGCTTATAATCGGCGAAAACGAGCCTGCACCCGTAACCGAAACAGCTCCGGCGGATACAACGGAAAACACTTCGGAGAATATCGAAGAGCGCGCCGAAGCAAGACTTTCAGGCGGCGAAAATAAGGTCTCATCCAAAATTCCCAAAACCGGAAGCGCAAAACGCGGTATTGCGTTATCGTCATTTGCCGTTATTACGGCGGCTGCCGCGGCAGGCGTGATAATCAAAAAGAAAAGAGAAGAAGCCTGATATAATCCAAGATAAAAAGCACCCCTTGAGCACTTAAAGTGCCCAAGGGGTGTCTTTTGTTTGCTCTTAAAAATCGGTTCAGCTCTTTTAAATACCCGTTGTACCGAGAATTGCGGGAGCGGTATCATTAAGCAGCAGCTTTTTCAGTGCCGAATAGCGACGTGTTTTTTTATCGTTCGCCGCCATTTTCACAACCTCGTCTTTCGTGCCGACAATTATCATAAGCTCCTTCGCCCTTGTTACGGCGGTATAAAGCAGATTTCTGTAACAGAGCTGCGGTATTACATTTACGACGGGCATTATAACGGCTTTAAATTCGCTGCCCTGACTTTTATGCACGGTAACGGCATATGCAAGCTCAAGCTCGGTCATCTGCTCCTTTGCGTACTGTGCGGTTCTGTCGTCAAAGCTTATAAACGCAGTCTCGCTCTTTAAGTCTATTTTTTCGATTATTCCGATGTCTCCGTTAAAAATTCCCTCGCCGGACTCCTTATCGCTGTCCCAATGGATATCGTAATTGTTTTTTATCTGCATTACCTTGTCGCCCTCGCGGAAAAGACGGAAGCCCGAATTCAGCTCGTTTTTATTATCCGACGGCGGATTCACAAGAGACTGGAGTATTTTGTTGAGATTTACCGTGCCGGCCTCGCCCTTTTTCGACGGGCAAAGCACCTGTATATCTCTAAGCGGAGAATACGAATATGCGCGCGGCAGTCTCTCGGCATAAAGCTCCGCTATCGTTTTCGCAGCAAGAGCCGGGGTCTGCCGTTCCATCAAAAAGAAGTCGCCGTCCTTTCGGTCTGTCACGATTTTTTCACCGTTCACTATACGGTGTGCGTTGGTGACTATGAGGCTGCCCATGGACTGACGAAAAACCTCCTTCAACTCAACCACAGGCAAAAGGCGCGATTCAATTAAATCGTGAAGCACATTGCCTGCACCGACCGGCGGCAGCTGATCGGAGTCACCGAGCATAATAAGGCGACAACCGAGAGGCAATGCGTTTAAAAGACTCGCAAAAAGGCTTATATCCACCATGGAGAGCTCGTCAAGTATAAGAGCTTCACACTCAAGCGGATTGCGGATATTTCGTTTAAATGTAGGTCTGTCATGCTCGTCCCACTCAACCTCCAAAAGCCGGTGAATGGTCTTAGCCTCCTTGCCGGTAAGCTCGGTCATTCTTTTTGCCGCTCTTCCCGTGGGTGCCGCAAGGCTTATGTCCAGTCCCTCGCTTTGGAAGAGACGAAGTATGCCCTTTAGTGTGGTGGTTTTACCTGTTCCGGGACCGCCGGTCAAAATCAGTATGCCCTTGTTCACCGCTGTCTTTATGGCAAGCTTTTGCTTTTCGGCATACGATATATTATCGGCTTTTTCGATTTTCTCTATCTCGCTGTCAAGTGCCGAATGGCCTGCCGGCGGAAAGTTCAAAAGCACCTTTATGCGGTCGCTTATACTCTTTTCATCGCGAAATGCCTGAATTAAAAAGACGTACTCCTTGTCGGTAAACACCTTTGAGACAAGTCGGTTTTCATGACAAAGCTCGTCCGTCATTATATCTACGGTATCTGCATTTGTATTAAGAAATTCGGCAGCCACGCGCAAAAGCTTATCACGCGGTATGCAGGTGTGTCCGTCAACATATAAATTATGTCTTAAAATATGCTCTATGCCCGCCTTTATCCTGTATGAATCATTCGGTCTGTGCGGAAGATTGTCAGCTATTGTCTCAACTCGGTCAAACGGTACGCCGACCTCGGGCAAACAGAGAACGTACGGGTTTTCCGTGACCTTGCCCACCACATCACCGCCGAACGCTTTATATGCGGCAAGGCACTCGCGCGGACCTATACCGTACGATTCGAGCGTCATGGTAATGCTGCGTATCGCAAACTGGCTGCGATATGACGCGCAGATTTTTTCTGCCTTTTCCGGCGAAATGCCCTTGACCTTTGAGAGCATCTCGGGATTGCTTTCGAGATAATCGAATGCTTTTTCGCCGAACATATCCACAATACGCTCTGCCGTGGCCCTGCCTATCCCTTTTATTGCGCCTGCGGCAAGATAATTATAAAGCTGTTCGGTTGTTGCCGGCATATTGCGTTCAAACGCCTCCACCTTAAATTGCCTGCCGAAGGTTGTGTGATAAGTCCATTCACCCTGAAGCTTTACGGTTTCGCCGACGGAAATATCGGAAAATACGCCGACGGCCGTGATAAGGTCATCATCACAGCCGACGGAAAGCACGGTATATCCGTTTTGCTCATTTCTGAACCTTATGTCCTCTACCGTACCCTCTATTATTTCTTTTTCGTGAGTTTCGCTCATTTCAAATATTCCTCTAAATCCTCGGCGGTAAAAAGATATATACCATTTGTTTCACGGCAAATATTTTGGCAGCCGAGCTTTTCTTTTTCGGTCATTCCCGTGTCAAGCACTATAACCTTACCGTAATCCTCATCACCTATGAGATTCATTTTCATTCTCGCGGCGTATACTGCCGCAGACACATTTTTCCCGCAATGCTTAGACGGGATAAGTACATAGTATTCGTATTTTGCTTTCAACAGCAGTTTTAACAGCACGGCATATACTACGGCAAAGACGCCCAATATTATAAGTCCCACAAAAACCGCGCCGAAAAAGCCCTCTAACATTAAAACCACCCCATATCATCATATGAGGCGGAAATAAAAGAGTGAGCAGCCTTGTAAGCCGAGTTCTGTCGTTTAAAGCAGTTATCTGTCTAGGCGTACCGTTGCCGGCACGCTCAAGCCATCCTTCGAAGTATTTGCCCAGCTGACAACTTCTGTCGATGTTGCATCGGGTAGGGTTTGCCTGGCAATGCCGTTACCGACATTCCGGTGAGCTCTTACCTCGCCATTCCACCCTTACCGCAAAAGCGGCGGTATATTTCTATGCACTGTCCCGGAGGTCACCCTCGGCGGCCGTTAGCCGTTACCCTGCTGTGTGATGCTCGGACTTTCCTCATCGCGCAAAGCGCTCCGCAACTGCTCGGGCTGCTCACTCTATGTATTTTATTATATTAACCTCGGCTTGTCAAATGCCAAAGTAAGCCGCGGCATTGTTGTACGATATATCCTCCGCGATATTTTTAAGAAATTCCATATCGCGCGGATATTTTCCCTCCTCCACGAGGTCGCCTATATATTCGCAGAGAATACGTCTGAAATACTCGTGGCGCGGATATGACAAAAAGCTTCTCGAATCCGTCACCATACCGATAAATTTGCCGAGACATCCGAGATTTGCGAGCGTCGCAAGCTGCTTTCTCATTCCGTCGTAATTGTCGTTGAACCACCACGCCGCTCCGTACTGTATTTTTGAATAATTGCCGCTGCCCTGGAAATTACCTATCATAGAGCCGTAGACAAAATTGTCACGCGGGTTAAGATTAAAAATGACCGTTTTGGGGAGAGCGTTTTGGCTGTCAAGCGAGTCAAGGAATTTTGAAAGCCCCGAAGCCGTGTTGCAATCGTCTATTGAATCAAAGCCCGAATCGGCACCGATTTTCTTAAACATTCTTGTGTTGTTGTTGCGAAGAGCACCTACGTGCAGCTCCATAACCCAATCGTGTGCCGCGTATTCTTTTGCAAGCTCGGTTAAAAGGTCGGTTTTGTAGCAGTCGCACTCAAATTCTGCCGGTTTTTCGCCTGCCGCACCCTTTCTGAATATCTCTTCGAGCTCATCCCCGCCGCATTTTTCATATGGTATATATGAAAAAGAATGATCACAGGCAAGGCAGCCTACGGAATCGAAATAGCGTATTCTTTCTTTAAGGACTTCTTTTAACGTCTTATAAGAATCTATTTTCACGCCCGCCGTTTTTTCCATACGGGAAAGCCACTCCGGAAACGACGGCAATTCTATACCGAGAGCCTTTTCCGGTCTGAACGCCGGAAGCACGCGGCATGAAAAGCTCTTATCCTTAGCCAAAAGCTTATGGTATTCAAGTGTATCGGCCGGGTCGTCTGTTGTGCAGACGCACACAACACCCGATTTTTCTATAAGCTCGCGCGGAGAAAAACCGCCTTTTTTGATTTTTGCGTTGCATTTTTCCCATATCTCATCGCACGTTTCGGGAGACAGCGTTTTATAAATTCCGAAATATCTTTGAAGCTCCAGATGAGTCCAATGATAAAGCGGATTACCTATAAGATAGGGCATTGTTTTAGCCCACGCCTTAAACTTATCATAGCCGTCGGCGTCGCCCGTGATATATTTTTCGTCAATGCCGAACGAACGCATGGCGCGCCACTTGTAGTGGTCATAAGAAAGCCACAGCTCAGCTATATCGTCGGGATTTTTGTTGTCGTATATCTCCTTCGGCGACAGGTGGCAATGCCAATCGAATACAGGCATTTCTTTTGCCGCCCTGAAGAGCTCCTTTGCGGTATCGGTTGACAGCAAAAAGTCGTCGTCCATAAATTTTTTCATTTTAAGCACCTATCCTTTCGAAAAAAAGCAATCTGTTTTATTTCAGCTTTAAAGTTACTATTTCAAACGGTTTCAACGTAAGATTTACCGTTCTGCCGTGTTTTCGAAGCTTTCTCTCTTCATTTTCGAGAAGGTCGGTCAAGTACACATCGTCGAAATCAAAGCCGAGCGTGAGATTTACATTTGCGCGTGAATTACAGCACTCGTACAATCTCACGATTACGCCGTAGCCGTCCTCTGCATTTTTCACTGTCTCGCATATGACATTTTCCGAGTCAATAGACAAAAGGGAATATTCTTCGGGAATAGTACCGTTTTGACTTTCGATTTTTTTTGCCTCAAGCGGAGAATTGAGCAGATAAGCGAGCTTTACCGTACCTGCCTCTCTGAAATCACCGCTGTGCGGGAACAGCGAATATGTAAACTCGTGCCTGCATTTATCGGCGTCGGGATTGGGATAGTTTCCGCACTTAATCAGCGTAAGGCGAATAACCGAGTCGTGAATATCATAGCCGTACTTGCAGTCGTTTAAAAGGCTTACGCCGTAGCCGTATTCGGAAAGGTCGGCGAATTTATGCGCGCACACCTCAAATTTTGCCGCGTCCCAGCTTGTGTTTTTGTGAGTCGGTCTTTCAACCGTACCGAATTGTATGTCGTATGTCGCCTTGTCGGCATTTATTTCCGTTGGGAAGGCGGTTTTGAGAAGTATATGGCTTTCTTTCCAGTCAATATCGTTTTCAAAGTCGATTTTCGGCGTGTTTTCATAGAGCCATATGCGCTGTACTATGGTGCTTGAGAGAAATCTTCTTGTTATCTCGATGCCGGCTCTGACACCGTCCGACAGCGGTTTTATTGAAACTACGGAATCAACTTCCCAAGACTTGTCGGTATAGTAATTGCTTATCTCCCAGTTGTCGTAGTCACGCGGAATATCTTCGTATGCAGTAAGCACATTTCCGCGCTCGCCCTTTTTGAGCACCTCGCGTTTATTTTTCTTATCGAACAGAGAAGAAAACGCTCCGGTCTTATCAAGCTTTATTTTAAAGAACCTGTTTTCAAGGAATTTATCGGTAACCTTTACGGAATTTGTATTGCAGACATCCGTTACAACCTTATATCCCTTCGGAGGTATATTTTTAACGTACACGGTTTTGCCGTCAAGCTTTGTTTCGCCGCTCGCCTCAAAGGAGTTCGGATTAAAAACGAGCACTCCGCCGCGTGTGTTTATATTTTCCGCGACGGCGGTTTCGGCGTCATTTTTGATTCTTTTGCCCGCTTCGCCGATTTTCTCATACTGCCGATGCGATACCTCATATACTTCCTTTATTGATGAGCCGGGTATTATATCGTGGAACTGATTTAAAAGTATTGTCTCCCAGCCATCGTGAAGAGCCTCCCTCGGGTACTCTTTGCCGAGCAGCTTTTGCGCCGTCACGGACAGCATTTCGGCATTTTCATAAAGGAATTCGCTTCGGCGGTTCAGCTTTTTATTCTGCGCCATGGAGGTATAGGTTCCGCGGTGATATTCAAGATACAGTTCGCCTTGCCAACAAGGAGTTTTCGGATTTTTTTCGGCTCTCTTTTTAATTCGCTCAAGGAATGAGCCGGCAAATTCCATTTTAGCGCACGGTACTCCCGAAACGCCTTTTTTCAGCACATCGTAATATTCAAGGTCTTTTCTTATAGGTCCGCCGCCGCCGTCGCCGTAACCGAAGGTTATCATCACTTCGTTGTTTATATCCTTTTGCTGATAGCGGTCATATCCGCCTATGAGCTGACAAGGGTTGAGTTTTGCGTTGTAAGTGACGTTTGTCGCCGACTTTTTACCTCTGACCTTATCCTGCGCGGTCATAAAATACGTGAATATATCGGTACCGTCTATCCCCTTCCAAAAGAAGGTGTCATACGGCATTTTATCGGTCTCGCTCCAGCCGATTTTGGAGGTCACGAATTTATCAACGCCGCTTTTGCGGAGGATTTGCGGCAGGGCCGCGGAATAACCGAATACATCGGGAAGCCAAAGCACCTTTGAATCAACGCCGAATTCGTTTTTGAAGAAGCTCTTGCCGTATAGTATCTGCCTTACAAGGCTCTCACCCGACGACAGATTGCAGTCCGCCTCGACCCACATGGCGCCCTCGACCTCCCATCTGCCGAGGCGTACCATTTCTTTTACCTCGGCGTAAAGCTCGGGGCTTTCCTCTTTCAGAAATTTATAGAGCTGCGCCTGACTCGACATAAACTTGTATTCGGGATATTTTTTCATAAGCTCAAGTACGGTCGAAAAAGAGCGCAACACCTTTTCCCTCGTCTGTGCAAGAGTCCAGAGCCAAGCTACGTCTATATGCGTATGGCCTATGCAGACGGCGTTTACGTCTTCTTTTTTGCAGTATTTGCCGTAGAATTCCCTGTCGAGATATGCTTCGGCAGTATCGACGGAGTCAAGAAATTCTTTTGAACCGGGCACGCGCATATCAATGAGATTTATTGCGCCGACAACGTAGTTTTCAATATCGACATAGACCTTTTCATACGGCTCGTGATAAAGCGTAACCTCATACGGCACGGCGATTTTATAATAGAGACGGCGTGCGTTTTCGTAATACGCGTTGAGAGTCACGTTAAAATCAAGCAAGCAGTCGTTTCTGCCGGAATAGGCGTAAAGGAATATATCATATTCGCCCTTTGCATTATCAAGGAATATTTCGCGGTGATTCACATCAAGCCCTTGCTGCAACTTGCCGTCAACATACGCTATAAACTGAGGATTTACCGCGTCCCAGCCGTCAAGCTGAGTGGAGACGGTAAGTTCGAGATTTTTGCCTGTCAGTTCTTTCGGAACAATCAGTTTTTTATAAAACCATGCGTGTGCATCATATTTTCCGCCCCAGCGGTCATTTTTTTCAAAGCTCTTAAAGCTCTTATCAACAACGGGCAATTCGTTACCGACTTTATATTCGCACGGCTTATATAAAAAGCCTTCGATTTTTTCACTGTATGCCACGGTATTTTTTTTGAACTCCTCAAGGAACACCCTGAGCCTGTCCTCATAAAAGTCTGTCTGCATATTTACCTCCCGGTATTGCTTTTTATTGCTGATATTTTATCACAGTAAAACGCGTAATACAACATACAAACAGCGTTTTACTAACGTTTTTTATGCTCCGAATATACTGCCGTAAAGTCTTTTTGCAGCCGGCAAAAAATCTTCGGACGCCACGGACGAGCACAAGAGCAAAATCTGAGGATATTTTTTCCCCGTGCCGCTCTCCTTTACCGCCACGCCGCTTATAAGGGCTCGCTTCACGATTTCTTTTTCCGACATGGCGCACTTTATTTCGAGCCTTAAAACAAAGCCCGTTTCGCCGATGTAGATATTGGCTTTATCGCCGAAAACCTCTTTCAGGGCTGATGTCAGCAGCTTCATTTTTTGGGTATACAGTCTTTTGATTTTTCTTATTCTTATTGACAGATTTCCGTCGCGGATAAAGCTGCACAATGCTATCTGCTCGGTCTTTGAGGCGGTTTGGTTATACAGCTCCGCCTTTTTTTCGTATTCGCCGAGCAGCGCGTCCGGAAGTATCATAAAGCTGAGTCTGATAGACGGTAAAAGCAGCTTTGAAAACGTACCGATATAAATTACATTTCTGCCGCAGTCAAGTCCCTGAAGCGATGGTGTGGGGCGATTGAAATATCCAAACTCACTGTCGTAATCATCCTCGATTATAAGCTTGTTTTCTCTGTCCGCAAGACGGATAAGGCGAAGCCTTTCACTTGTCGGCATAACGTCGCCGAGGCGGTTTATATGCGACGGACTCACATAAATTATATCGGCCTCTTCTTTTGTACGGCATGATTTAAAGCCGTGGTCGGAAAACACCGCTGCGCCCTGTTCAAATTCCGACTCACCGAAAAAGACCTTTTGCGAACGCGGCAGCACGGCGCATATTATATGTAAAAGGCTTTGCACGCCCGCACCTATGACTATGTTATCGGGTGAGCAGACCGCATTTCTGTGCTCCGTGATGTATTTGCAAAGAGCCTCCCTAAGCTCGCGTTCCCCCTGCGCCTCGCCGTAGGACAGCAGTCTTTCATCCTGCCTCAAAGCACTTTTGATGTATCTTCGCCACAGCGTGAAATCAAAGCTCTCCCTGTCTGCCGAGAGAGAAGTGAAATCATAGTCGGTTTTCGGCTCAAGCTCTTTTTTTCCTCTTACCGTGCCGTCTTTTTTTTCACGCCGCGCAACATCCGTCACAAAGTACCCACTCTGCGGCTTTGATACAACATATCCGTCCGCCGCAAGCTGAAAATACGCCGCCTCCGCCGTAGTGCGGCTTACCGACAGCTCCTTTTCACACCGCCGTATTGACGGTAGTCTCGCACCGGGAGACAGCTTGCCCTCGGTGATTAAGTCTTTATAATATTCATAAACTCGCATATACAGCGGAATGTTTTCCTTATTCAGTCCGGAATCCACAGTATTCTCCATAACTGTCCCCTAAAAAATTTTAGTTTTTGTGTATTTCAATAATGACACATTGGGTATATTATATATTAAAATCAGGAGTTGGGCAAGTATTAAATACCGACTCGTATTTCGGCAAAAAATCATCTCGAAAAAACGGAAGGGTGTTAAAAACCATGAAAAAAATAGCCGTTATAAACGACCTTTCCGGCTTCGGCAAATGCTCTCTCACGGCGGCTATACCGGTTATATCGGCTCTTGGGCTTGAATGCTGCCCGATGCCGACGGCGGTACTGTCAAATCAAACAGGCTTTGAGAGCTTTTACTGCGATGATTTTACCGATAAAATGGATTTTTTCACAAGCGAGTGGAAAAAGCTCGGCGTTCGCTTTGACGGCATTCTTACAGGCTTTATAGCGTCGCACCGTCAGGCGGAAAAAATATTTCGTTTTCTTGACGAATTTCAAAATGACGACACCGTTTTTTTCTGTGATCCCGTTATGGCGGATGACGGAAAAATTTACGATATATATGACAAGGCTATGTGCGACGCCGTAACGCGTCTCGCAAAAAGGGCTGACATTATCTCTCCGAATCTCACGGAGTTGTGTGTTCTGACGGGGGAAAGCTACGAAGCTCTCTCTTCATCGGACCCGGACGATATAGCAAAAGCCGCATCGTCCCTTTTAAACGATACTCTGAGCACGGTCATTGTTACCGGCATAAAAAAAGGCGACGCCGTTTTAAACGTTGTCGCCGATAAAAGCGGTTTTAAAACTGTTTCATCCAAAAAATACGGCGGAAGCTTTTCCGGTACGGGTGATCTGTTTGCCGCGGCTGTTGCGGGACTTACCGTAAAAGGCGAAACTCCGCTATGTGCCACCGAAAAAGCCGTAGAATTCCTTGAAGGCGCCATAAGGGATTCTTACGAAGAAAACACGGATCGTAATTTCGGGGTAAATTTTGAAAAATATTTGGGGAAGCTTATGTAAAGCATCTCACAAAGAGCCGTATTGCGCCCTGCAGTCCGGCACCGCGAGCTTCTCGGATATTTCACTACGAAAGAATATGGTGACCACTATGAACACAAAATCAAAATCAATGACAGCGCTTTTAAACCTTGTTAAAGCTGCGGTTTTTGCCGCTCTTATTGCCGTAATGACGGCATACATCAAATTTAACACCGGTATAAACGACGGTTATCTCCACTTCGGCGACAGTATGATTTACCTTGCCGCATGTATTCTTCCGCTTCCGTACGCAATGGCGGATGCGGCAATAGGCGGTTTTTGTGCCGATATACTTGCCGGTGCTGCTGCTTGGGCTCCGTTTACGGCAGTAATTAAGGCTCTTAACGCTCTGCCGTTTGCACTCGTTTATACCTGCCACGCAACGAAGAGCCCCAACAAAATTCTTAATAAGACCACCGCGTTTATGCCTCTTGTTTCCGGTCTTATAACAATCTTCGGTTACCTTCTTGCGGAGGGACTTTTATATTCGTTCCCCACGGCATTAACCTCCGTTCCGTTCTCGATTATTCAGGCAGTCGGCAGTGCAATAATCTACTATATTGCCGCTCCGGCGCTTGATAAAGTTAAATTCAAAACAAAATTATCCTAAAGGGAGACTTTTTAATGGCTGACATAGTTTACACCTTTGAGGGCAGCGTATACCTTAACATCACAAATTCCTGTCCGTGCAAATGCAAATTCTGCATCCGCAATAATTCGGATTCGGTAGGCGACGCGGACACGCTTTGGTTCTCGGGTCACAACCCCTCGTTTGATGAAATTAAAAAAGCTATTGACGAATACGATTTCACCGGCTACAACGGCGAGGTTATATTCTGCGGCTACGGTGAACCGACTTTTGCATATGACAATCTCATAAAGACGTGCAAATACATTCACGAAAAGCTCGGCTTAAAGGTTCGTCTTAATACGAACGGCCTTTCCGACCTGCTCAACAAAAAGCCGACAGCCAAGGAATTATGTGAAAACACCGATAAAATCTCGATAAGCCTTAACGAATACAGCAGCGAAAAATACTGTGAGCTGTGCGCTCCGGCATTCGGTGAAAAATCGTTTGACGCCATCATCAAATTTGCAAAAGAGTGTAAACAGTACGGTCAGGATCTGCGTTTTTCGGTGGTCGATGTGATCCCCGAAGAGGATATTGAAAAATGCAGAGAGCTTGCCGACAGTCTCGGTATCCCGCTTAGAGTCAGAGCCTATGTTGCCGACTGAGAATAATCGTCCGTCAGCTTTTTTCGCATAATCGCAAGCACGGCTCTCTCCTTTCTTGAAACCTGCACCTGTGACATTCCGAGTTTTTTGGCTGTCACACTTTGCGTAAGCCCCTTGAAATATCTGAGCCTTATAAGGGTTTGGTCTTTTTGGGGCAAAGCTTTTAAAACCTCTTCGAGAGCCAATTTATCCTGAATGGCATCTTCGCCCGAGGGCACGGGAATATCGGTTTGACGTTCATTGTCATCGTCCGACGCAGTGAGCGACACGGGCGGCAAGGAAATATTTAAAAGTTCCGATACGGCAAAGCAGTCTATCCCCAGAATTTTTGATAATTCTGTTACGGTAGGCTCTCTGCCGTTTTCTTTTGTCAACTTTTCGCTGAGCTTAACGGCTTCGCGCGAGCGTTCC
>ERZ773148.1563-NODE-1563-length-18879-cov-4.929983_pt1 | contig 18879 bp, 16 predicted proteins | sample MGYA00580846_ERZ773148 | MGnify/ENA primary metagenome ERZ773148 (study PRJEB29015, sample SAMEA2737879) | human gut metagenome | biome: human gut; feature: human-associated habitat; material: faeces | place: China | collected 2012 ... | reverse complement strand
CGGCATTACGACCGGATATTTCAATTCCGTGATTTTTGATTACGTTCGCATTGCGCGTCTTCGTCTTCTATTTACCAAATTTCTGTTCTCCTTAACACCCAAATAGTGGTTACTGCTCAAAAAATGGGAGCTGCAAAAACAGCTCCCTTTATCATCTGTACCTAAGAATCCTTTGTGCTTTAAAAATCTTTTGTATCTCATAAAGCTTTTGTACGTCCGGAGTTCTTTTGTACATTATTATTCTTTTGTAAGAACCCAAAATGCCGGCCCTGTAATTTAGACTCCTAGCGCTCTTGCTAGGTGGGTAACCGCAGCCTGCCTTCTGCCTTCCGCTGCATAATGACGGCCTGACATCCAACAGCTCATATAGGAATCCCGTTTAAAGTAAATGTAGGTTCTAAATACACAGGGTTGTCGAACATCTCAGGTATCTTTGTAAATTCATTATACTTTATTATGTCTCATGTTGCAATGCAAAATTCATGTTAGAATTTAACAAATTTTTCTCTGGCATTTCGTAACATATTTGAAAACCAGATAATTACTGCGACGAATATAATCATCTCCACATATGACCAGTACGGTATTTTTTTGAGGCAATCCGAAACTATCGCAACTATACTGATAACAAAAATCACAATGCCGAATACAAGCGACTTTGGATAAATATAAGCTATATATCCAGCCGTATCCTTTATCTTTTTCATTTCATCCTCAGCCACAAAGGTGCTTTCAATTTTGCCGCTTTTCTTCATTCGTAGTGACACAAATATTATGTAAATTCCTAATATCAGCGTGATCGCATCTATTATAATAAAATAGTTCATGCTTCTTTCTCCTGTATCTTTATTTATTATTCCTAAATAGTTACCACGGATTTTATGATTAAAGGGTCAAAATACCTTTTACCCTCATATCATTTTATTTATACAAAAAAATATGTAAAATCATCAAAACTAGTATAACCTCATGTCAGGAAAAAATAAATAGTAAATAAGTCCCACATATTTCTTAAATTTCTTTTATTAATGTAGTAAAGAGTATACATGATTTTTGCAGTAATCTGATAATTATTCACTCTATGATTAGAGCACAAAAAGAACATCTGCAAACAGCAGATGTTCTTTTATGTTGCGCTATATATAATTATATATCAGACCAGTTACAATTATATGATTAAAGGGCCAAAGGGTAACAATATATTATTACTGCACACCGAGCATTTTCTTAACAGTGTTTTCCATCTGATCCACATCACAGACTGTGTTGTGAAGAATCTTTGCATCCCAGCTTGATGATGTAGTAGTCGAACCCGTCGGGAGCCTCGACCTGTCCCGAACGTATCTCTCCGGTGTCTTTGTTGTAGGCAATGATTGCCTTGGCGCGTTGCCCGCCGACTGAGGTGCCGAGGCGCAGAATCTCCGCAATGGCAGCCCTTTTGTCGGAGCCGATGTTTACGTTGAAACTTGATTTGTCGGCAAGGGCTTCTCTGGCTACATCCACCAGCGAATCGACCTCTATCCGGATATCCGTATCGACTGCGTCGATGGCCGGCTCGAATTCAAGGGCTCCCATGCAGCGTTTGCCCAGAAAACAAAGCGTCTCGATCGCATTGCCGCTGGTTCGGCCCGTCAAGGCCAGCCATTTCTCAAAAAGGGCACGGCCGTATGTATCCGGCAGGGAGTCCGCCAGCATCCCGGGCAGGCTTTTGAAGGTCGTTTTGTCGAGCTCCCCGAAACTGTACACACGTCCTTCCCTTACGGGCATCATCAGCGGCGAAGGCTCTATACCCTGTCGCACAAAGTCCGGATCGTACTCGAACTGTGCGACATCATATCTTTGATCCCATCGTACGGAGCCTATGGGCTGGCCGTATAGATTGACACGAGCTACATCTACCATTCCGATTCCTCTTTATTCTCTTTTGTGTAACCTTTGGATGCCCGCTTGCGCTTGGGCTTGTTTGCTTTGCTGGCCAACTCGTAGTATTCGTTCGGACTCAACTGCTCCTCCTCGACAAGCGGGACGAAGATGTCGATCTTGCCAAGGGTACGCAGGACGCGGATCAGCGATTCGAAGTTCTTTACCTCCCCGTCCTCCATGCGTTTTATAGTGGAGATGGAAACACCGCTCTTGTCTGCCAGCTCGGCTTGCGACATATTCTGCTTCAGGCGCACTGTTTTTATTTTGGCTGCAATCCTGTTGCAAAGCTCGGTGTCTGTCAGTATGTATATATTGTCCAACATATCAAATCTGATACTTGTTTTAGCAAATATAAGAATAAAAGTTCATAAATGGAACTTTATTAGAAATAATTTAGTCGGAGGTCAATTTATATGCCGTGAAACTTGCTATTTGGTGTATTAGGCCCAGAAATATCTTTTTCCTAAATTTTGGCCTTGATTATATAAACGTAGGTAATTTATTTATAACTTCGCAATATATACTAAATCAACAGAATTATGCAACGGTTGGTGATGAAAAATTTCGGTCCAGTTAAGACTCTTGATATTGAGATAAAAGATTTTATATTGTTGGTCGGGCCTCAAGCAAGCGGGAAAAGCACAATAGCAAAAACAATCTTCTTTTTTAAGTCAATCACTACAGATATTACAAGTCTTTTTACTGATTATATTAAAGGTAATAAGAATGTGAATCTTACTGTGTTGTCAATAAAGAAAGTGATAAGCAGGAAATTCCTAGACTATTTTGGCCCTTCTAGTCCGCTATCGGGCATGGAATTAATATACTATTATTCAGATGATTCATGGGTGAAGATTACTTTAGAAGAAACTCACAACTATGTAACTCCTGATTTTAGTGAAAATATTATTAATAATATAAAGCAGTTGATAAGGCAGGTAAAAGTATTTGCACAACAAAATAATTCAGCTCCGTTATTGTCTATTAGTGACTTTATGAGAAAGGGTAGTGATTATGATGCATATATATCACTCCTTGAAACTCAAATTCAACAAGTGTTCGAACAAAGTCATGATTTACTTTACATACCAGCAGGAAGGAGTTTATTGTCTACATTATCCGATCAACTGCAGTCTATTGACACCAGATGTCTTGATTGTTTAATGAAGCAATTTATTCAAAAAATCGCCCAATTAAGACCTGTGTTTGCAAATAATTTTGAAGATTTGATAAAATCTAAAATGTTATTATTAGGTCTTGGTAGCGAAAAAATAGATTTTAGTCGAGTGCGTTTGGCGGAAAAAATCATAAATAATATATTAAAAGGGAAGTATAGATACGATAAAGATGGTGAAAAAATATATCTAGCTAAAGGATCCAAAGATTCTAAATATGTAAAACTTAATTTTGCATCGTCTGGACAACAAGAGTCTTTATGGATTTTATTACTTTTATTTGTTGCAATTTTAGAACAACAAAATATTTTTGTTGTAATAGAAGAGCCAGAGGCTCATTTATATCCTGATGCTCAGAAATCCATATCTGCTTTGATTGCTTTATTATCTAATATAAAACAATCACAAGTAGTAATAACGACTCACAGTCCTTATATTTTAGCATCAATTAATAATCTTATATTGGCGCATAAAGTTTCGAAGCAACATCCTGCGGAAGTCCAAAATAAAATAAATAAAAATTTGTGGATTGACAGAAATAAAGTGTATGCAGCCATTTTACAAAATGGTGAAGCTTCAGAAATTATAGACTCTGAATTTGACATAATTAAGCAAGATGTGATAGATGGCGTATCTCATGTAATTAATGAAGAATTTGATTTTTTATTTAGTTGTGAGATCGATGAAGAAAACTGATAATTGTTCATGTAAAAAGTTTGCAGATTGCTATGATTTTCAGCATGAGCAAAGAAAAATAGTAGTATTGTCGGATCATAAGTCTAGGACGACATATAGGTATACTAATAATAGATTAGATTATTTGGCTCGGTATAAAATTGATGGAGGATTATTGACTTCTAATGATAAATCTAAATGTGATTATTTATTAATCAATTGTAATAAAAAAGAGGCCTTCTTTATAGAAATAAAAGGATGCGATTTAGAACATGCTGCAGAACAAATCTTGTGTAGCATTGATGAATTATATTCTATGCTGTCTGATTTAACTATTCATGCACGTATTGTTGTAACAAGAGTAAATACCCACGATTTGAGAACTCCAAATTATTGTAGATTACAAAAAAAGATATGCCTATTGAAAGGCTCGTTGGATAAAAAAACAGGAATTTTAGAAGATGTCAATAATAATTAGGGATTTTGCTTTCTTTCTTTTAATAAACTATTGATAATATGCGGGGTTTTATTGGTCTCTTTTAGAATTTATGCCTGTTGATTTATATTTGCAACCAGATATTCTGTAAGATATTAGTAGTACGTATATTCTGAGAAATTTGCTGGTCCTCAAGAAAATCCGTAATTTTGCGCCGTCAATTGAATAAAATATAAAGCTTACAATGCTGCAAAGAAGAATGAACAACTGGAACACCGTATTGGATCGAGGCATAAAATGCCTTGAGAGATTGTCGTGTGTCCATACTTCGGGCATTGGAGCATTCTATACTTTTGGAGACATTTTCCGACGAACGTCTGATAGACCATCGGGGATACGATGATGCTGGTATCCCACTGAAACGATAAATGAAAACCGTCGGAGAGTCCGACGCATCATCGTATTCTTGTTGATTATCAATGGTTTGCGTCTTAAAAGGTAGACTGCTCAAAAATTTACTTGTTTTTTTGCGAAAAATCGAAGATTTAACGTTTTTTTCATCGACTCCCTCCGAACAGAGGGAAAAGAGGCAAAAACAGCCCTTTCAGGCCCCGACAGACCCCGTTTGCAAAGATAGAGCATGTCGGCGTTTATTTCGCCAAAATGGGCTGTAAAATTGAGGATGGATTCACGGACATTTTCGGATTCCGAGTAAGGTGTTTGGTGCTTGATTGGACTGGCCGTTTGGGACTGACCTTTACAACCGGATTGTTTATAAGATTTGCAGCCAAAAGAGAAAAATGGCTGAGTCCATTTCCATGGCTCAGCCACTCTTTTCTTCCCTCATTTTGACTTTACTTTAATGAACGTATATATGAATACGGGGATAAAGTAAAGGTAGAACACAATTTATTAATGATTGTTTCCTATTTTGGAAACTTTGCTGTATATTTGTTGACGTATAAATATTATATCATATGGCAAATAGCTTGGAAAATATAGGTCCGATGATTCGTAACGAGCGTCTTCTCAAAGGGCTTACCCAGGAAGAACTAGGTGAACGTGTAGGAGTCGGGAAAGCCCAAATTTCTAAAATAGAGAGTGGAAAGGGACTCACAATAAAGACTGTTACAAGAGTACTAGATGCTCTTGGTATGTCGGCTTCTGTTGTTTTGAAAAATGAGCAAAAGATTAATAAAAACGTGATAGCATATATTGTTTCTGCTATTAGTGAATTTGCCAAGAGTCACCATCTTTCTCTCCGTGAAGCGAGTAATTATTTGATACGCTTTAAAGGTATTGATTTTATTACAGAGCATTACGATGCAGAGCATTTACTTTCATTTGATGATTGTGTTCAAGATCTTACACAAGTTTGTCTAAATAATGGAGGAGGTATTCGATGAAACTATACCATGGTTCGAATATAGTAATTGATCAGATAGATCTGTCAAAATGCAAACCTTATAAGGATTTTGGACAAGGTTTTTATCTGACAGAGATTAAGGAGCAGGCGGAACAAATGGCCAGACGTACATCTGCTATTTATGGTGGAGAGCCAATAGTTACAGAGTTCGAATTTGACGACACTGCATTGGATATTCTTTCAGTCAAGATATTTAAAGAGCCAAGTGAAGACTGGGCCTTGTTCGTTATGGCTAATCGTAGCAGGAAGAACTTGCAACCGACACATAGTTTTGACATTGTCATAGGCCCTGTTGCCGATGATACCATTGCAACCTTGTTCCGTAATTTTGATGATGGAATTATTGATTTGCAAATGCTTGTGAATGGCCTAAGATACAAAAAAGTTTCATCACAATATTTGTTTCATTCGGCAAAAGCCATTAAATACTTGCACAGATTATGAATAAACGAATGCAATATCTGGTAGAAGGTATTACCAAAGATATAATAGCTTATCTTATGGAAGATAGCGGATGCGATTTGCCAACTGCTCTCAAAGAATTCTATAACTCAGAAACCTTTGCAAAACTCTCTGATGAATCTACGGGGCTCTATATTGAAAGTTCAGCTTATGTATATGAAATGTTGAAAGGTGAATTAACAAATGGAAGGCTTAAATAGATAGAGAAAATATTTTCAACGCATATATTATGGGGATAAAGTGAAGTTGATGATTTCATGGAAAAGTGTAGGTCTCAAGCCTCAATTTTGGTGGAAAAGTGTATAAATGGAGTCTCATTCGCTGGAAAAAGTGTGACGAATCCGATTTATTCGCTTGAAAAAGTGTAAAACTCTAAACCATCAACTAAATTCATAAAAAGTAACTAACAACGTCACTATACCAATAGATAAAATAAAAGACTCACCCTGAGCGCGCTGTTCCTGTGGGAAGCGGGGTGAGTATGTTATTGCGAATTTAGTTGATAAACTTCGTATTCCAACGTTTTTTCTAAATCTTTTGCGGAATAAATTATATAGTCACTTCTACACAAATAGAAGAAAAAGGGTGTAATCAAAAGGATTATTTCAATGGAAAAGTGTAGGAGTAATCACAAGCATTAAGTCTGACAATACCGCCTCCATAACATTTACAGAGTATTATTCAATATCCCTTGTTCTTGAGATAGATAACCGACAACACCCCCAATAATATCACGTACAGATATTCAGCTGTCCAGTATACGGAAAGGGATGTACTGACGCAGCTTACAGACCATAGATAAATCTGATAGGCTATGATAGTTGCAGCCTGAAAGATGAAAGTCGTACGTGTGGCACCTGTTCCGGTTACGGCATTCATGTATACATAACCGGGCAGGGCGAAAACGTAATTCAGCAGGGCTACTACAAACGGCAGATGAGCTGTCCGCATCAGATCCCCGTTCCCGGAATAAATGCTGAAAATCGGATTGAAGCAGATGATGGAAAGGATAATCAGCGGACCTCCCACGGCGTATCCCATACGGATAACCCTGTTGCATAACGGTAAAACCAGATCCTTTTGTCCTGCTCCCAGCAGATTGCCCACCAATGAACCCGTGGTTGCCGCCAGTGAATTGACAATGACGAAAAACAGGGTAGATATGCTGCGTATTACATTTGTAGCCGCCAGTTCCATCTCTCCCAGATGTTCGACGGCTACGAAGAAGGCAAACCAGGAGGCTACGCCGATGAACTGGTTGAACATGCTCCAGATAGAGACCCGGCAGACATGCTGCAATATTTTCTTGTCGAATTGCCATTTCAGGCCATAGGCTTGCCGGTCCATTTTCCGTAAAATATGGACTGACAGTATTGCCAATGAGCATAATTCAGCAAAAGACGATGCCATTGCAGCTCCGGCAATACCCATGTCAAAATGGAATATGAATAGCCAGTTGCAAGGTATATTGACCAGTACGGCGGCAAGTGCGGCCTTGTTCAGAGGCTTTGTAAGTGTGGTACCGACAAGGAAAGACCGCAATGCAAGAAATGGGAAGGAAAACAGCAATCCCCAGATGCGCCAGTCCAGATAATCGATGACTGCAGCATATACTTCCTCCGAGGCAATCAGTCTGCCCAGAACAATGGGGGAAAATATTTTCGAAACGGTGCACAGCAGAATCGCCAGACCTGACAGGAAAAGCAGTCCCTGAAAGAATGTCTTGCCGGTTTCAGGGTAGTTCCGCTCACCATTACGCCGTGCAATGACAACCTGTAGTCCCAGACTGAATCCGAAACCGAGCATATAAATGGCCAGATACCATATTCCGGCAAGTGCCGATGCTCCCAATTCTATTTCACCGACATGCCCCAGAAAAATGGCATCGGTTATATTTATAAGCTGTTCGATAAGGATGCTCATCATGACAGGAAAGTTGATGAGCCAGATGTTTCTGTATGTATAGTTCATTGTTCAACATGTTTAAATACAGCAAGCTCAGTGAGCTGCTGATGTTACTTGTCTGTAATGTGATATTTGAGATAATGGCAAAATGATAATCCAGACTTATATCTGAAGCCTGGATGTCTAAATAGCTTTGGTTGAAAATACTATCTGTTATGTGCAGTTATATGCAAACTTGCCATTTCATATTGTTGAACAATTATTGTCTTTTTATAAACGGTACAAAGTTAGTGAAAATATCAGGATTATTTCGTTTTACTTGTATTGTATGTGGCATACAGTGCTGTGAACTGAATTATATTTTGCTTGGCGAACATTTGAGGTGCTTATATTTTTGCAGCCAAAAGAAAAATGGCTGAAGCCATTTTCCATGGCTCAGCCATCTCTTTTCTTCCCTCATATTGACTTTACTTATATGAATATGAGGATAAAGTTGCAGGTTTCATGGAAAAAGTGTAGTTCTTAAACCTCAATTTTGATGTGTATAAATGGAGTCTCATTCGCTGGAAAAAGTGTGAGATAATAGGTATAATTCGCTTGAAAAAAATCAGCTAAATTCAGCATAGGCCTGTAAAAGGACGATGTGGTACAGTTACTCCGACATAAGCATCATTATATTTGTATTCGTACTTTGAATTCGCTAAGTATTTGCCGACCTAACGAGCGAGTATCGCCTATTGTTAAAATACCTTAAGCATCGACATTTATCCTTGGTAACTGTCAGCCTTATGAGAAAAAACCACTATATTTGTATACTTTAGAAGAAAACCAATTAATGCAGCGAGAATTGTCTACTTATGCCTTTTGTAGGGGGTATACTGATATTCGAATCAGGTCTGTCCAACTTCCGAGTTGGGTGGATAGTTTTATTTTTGACCAGCTTGGAGGTCAATTCCTTAGAAGTAATGCTGATATGACTGTGATAGATTGGAATCGAGAAAAGATTCTAAACTATTTGGGTACTTATTTCCCTCGGAGTTATGCTGAGTCTTATTGTATTTTCAAACAAATCCTTACTGATTCACAACTCTTTTGCGGCAGAAAAATGCTTTCATTGCTTGACTTTGGTTGTGGAACCGGAGGGGAGATTTTTGGATTTGCAGTAGCACTCTCTGAATGTAGGCCCGAGATTAAGTCATTAAGAGTAAAAGCGATTGACGGCAACCAATTTGCTTTGAATCGTTTTGACGACATCCGAGAAGAATTTAACAAGCACTATCCACTGCAAATAATGAGCAACCCATCTGCTGTCCACATTGAAGATTTCTATGATCTCAGTATTTTGGATTCGATTCTTGCTGACAACTATGACGTCATTATCTCCTTTAAGGCTGTCTGCGAGTTTGTTACAAAACAACAGTTTGAGGAGAAGAATGCATATGAGCATTTGTCGAAGTTTATGCTTCCTCGAGTTTCAAAGCACGGCACTATGTTACTTGTGGATGTCACTTCGAAGAATAACGTTTCGCAAGAGTGGCTTCCTACTATGATGGATAGAGGACTTGCCGCAGCCGGAGCCTCTGTTATTGCAAGAAATCGTGGACATAATGAAACCTTTACTGTCTCTCATTCAAAACAGGTAGGAGACATTAGCAGGATAGCATGGCGGTTAATCGGCCCGCAAAACACTGAAAACAAATAATACTGTATATGGCTAAGAAAGACTGGATGATAATTGAATCCGAACTTGATGAGGATCAGATTAAGGTGCTAATGGCCACTAACGACAAGTCGTGTCTCGTCAGTGGTTGTGCAGGCAGTGGAAAATCTGTTCTTGCTCTTATCAAAGCGCAGCGTATCCAAAAGGAAAAGGGCGATAACTATCAGATTATCGTATACACAAAAGCTTTGTGTAATTATATGAATGCGGGCAGGGAGACTTTGGGGCTTCACAATGATTTTTACTTTCACGAAGAGTGGCGTTGGAAAAAAGCCTTGAAGAGATACGCAAACGGCCAAACATTTATGGTCTATTTACGTGATGCCGATGGAAATAAAGTGCCTAATATGCCCAAGGCAGATTATGTGATTGTAGACGAGATTCAGGATTTCACCCAGACGGAGATCGAAGAATTCATCGCTGCGACCAAAAAGAATTTCTTCTTTTTCGGGGATACGGCACAATCTATTTATGAAGGATTGAAAGATACAATGCCTGTCAATGGCATCAATAGATTGTTCTCGTATGACAAGGAACCGAAGAATTTCTCACTATACAGGAATTACCGCCTGCCGATTCCTGCCGCACGTATCGCTCAGTATGTCGGTATCGACTTGGAAGCGTATGATGAGCGTACGTATAAAAGCAAGGAAACTGCCGTCCCAAGGTTTATCCGTTACAGCGACTTGAATGCTCAAATTAAAGCGATCGCATCAATAATTCAGCGAGGAGGCTTAACGGATGTTGGTATTCTGCTTCCCCATAATGAAGATGTGCGCAGTGTCAGTACAATGCTGAATTCGTATGGTATCAATCACGAGGCGAAATATGAGGACAAAGAAGATTGGCGTAGCAGTGTGAATAGTCTTAATTTTAGCACGACGAATCCTAAAGTGATGACTTACCATAGTGCTAAGGGCCTGCAATTTGAGGCCGTCTTTCTTCCTGCTATCAGCCCGCTATCCGATGATGAGAACAGGCGAATATCAGAGCAAAAAGCTCTCTATGTTGCGATGACTCGAACATATCGCTATCTTTATATTATGTATTCGGGAGTACTTCCTGCACCGCTGAGTAAGGTTCCCAGTTCACTTTATTCAACTACAGAAACAGATGTTGTGGAGGACATTTAGTATGAAGACATATTACATACCTACGTCATCGTTGAATTTCAACAATATACTCTCCAGCGAGAGTATTTCGCCGAAGGCTTTCTACCAGGGACGTGCTTTTGGATATAGTCGCTGGGCGTCAATTCCGGAGAATCCCTACGAAAATTCGATTGTTCTGTATGATCAGCTCTGCTCTTTTGTTCGTCCCAAGTCTGATTATGAGGACCATCCAATGGTTGTCGAGGTGGTTCTTGATGATATTATCATCGATGCCTTTACCCGGTTAGATGAACACACTGTATTATCCGACCGTACCATCTATCTTGACCCGTTTACGACAAGAATCTTCTTCTTCTCCGAAAATGAGAAGCGGATTGCTCTTTCTCTGTCCGACTCGAGTATAGAGACAAAGTTTGTCCGCTTATATCAGAAGAAGATTTTAGTTATTGCACCGCCCGTTGTTTCTTATCAATTGCCTAACTTATCCAAAGAGGTACAATCCCTCAATATGGCAGAGATAGATAGGGATAAGCGCATAAATCGGATGAAAGGCCTGTTATATGGTTACTATATTGGTGGCCTTCTTTCGTCATCTCGCGAGGATGTTATTAAACTGAATTCACAGCGTGAGATTCAGGATATTCTTGCTGCCGTTTTGGCGAGCTATGACCATAAGGCAACACCGCAGCAGAGAGCTCGATTGAAAGAATTGTATTCCAGCTTGCAGCCCGAGATTCCTTTTTTTACAAAACTGTCGAACATTGTTTCTGAAAAATCGTTATTCGATGCCATCGTCTCTCTTGTAAGAGGCGAATACGGTTATATTCGTGGAGAGTTTGATGTGGACCGGAAAATCTCGCAGTTACTTTCCGCCAATCCACAGGAAGGTAAGAACCCCGTTATCGAAGAGATTAACCTGCTCATTAGGCAAACAAAAACCGTTATGGCAAGAAAGGTAAAACCGATTTCAGTCATGGAGGGGCAGATTGTCGTAATGGATGGCTCCTTGTTACATATCAATCTTCCTGGGTTGTCCAATTCCGACAAAGTACTCTATACAGCATGGATTAACGATGTGCTTTCCAAAGATGAGTATTCCGGGAAGATAAGCACATTTAAAGAAATGCTATCTGATGACGTTACAAGAAAGGCGAAAGAAGTATTTGAACCAGAATGGAAAGGATCGTATCCTGAGATTACGCTAAATGCATTGCGGCGTCATGTTAGAGGAGACGAGTTCAATCACGTTTGGAAAGAAGATATTTATTCCGCGTTATCCGCAGTCATTATCAGAGGAGATGATTGGCAGAAATTACTTCAGTATATGCAGGATAAGGTGATGACAGATTATCGACTTGCATTCTCTATGTATGGTACTATCAATGGATTTGCAAACTTGCCTCGCGACTTTACTGATGTGCTCTTTAACAGAGATAGCAAATACATTGCTGACGTCTATAAAGAGTTCTATGGGCAACTTTTCGGTATGAATATCCCGGTCGCTTCCAAAGCAGAGCCAGTATCCGGGCATCCCGTTCAGGCAGTTGTTGAGGAAGATATGCTCGACTTTACACATTCTGCAAAAGTAATTGACGATCTGCCAGAAGATATTCCGACAACAACAACTATTGAACCGGTTGACTTTGATGCTCTGATGCGAGACATTGTCTCTAAATGTTCTGGTGCAAAGAAAGATGAACGTCTCTACAAGGAATTATACATAAAGTTCGGAGGCCTGACTCAAGGCTTTGTTGACGCAGTCAGAAACGAGCGCTCGTTCAATAAGGGAAAGGGTGTTCAACAAGGAGTCCGCCAATTCCTGTTAAAAGCTCTTAAGTCCCAGAAAGAATCTAAACCTAAGAAAGCGCAGCTTACTATTGTACATCCTTCTACTCCAGAGTCATCCCTGTTCTCGGGCACATATCAGTCAACGGGTTATTTTTTGACCGACTACGATTTCCTTACGAATAACTCGGAGTTTGTCTCAATTATGACTGCCGCAAAGAAAAAGTGGATTGAAGATCTGATTTGGTTTATTGATGCCCACAAGCCTGGCAACCCGGGGGGATACTATCAAGGCAAGCCGACGGATAATAAAACAGTCATTATCCAGTTTATCAATTTGAAGAAGGGAATTTATAGTAAGACAAGAGATTTTTTATATCGTACATACGGCATTAATGGATGAACGAATACTTATAACGAGACAGAACGGCGAAGTTGTTAACGGAGTTGCTCCTGTAATTATATCAGCAAGCCGTTCAACCGATATACCGGCTTTCTATGCCAAGTGGTTCATAAACCGCTTGAAGGCTGGTTATTGTGTCTGGTACAACCCATTTAATCAGAAGCCGATGTATATATCCTTCGTGAAAACGAAGGCCGTCGTTTTTTGGACCAAGAATCCAGAACCACTTATTCCATATCTCCCGGAATTGGATAAAAGGGGCATTCATTACTACTTCCAAGTAACGCTGAATGACTATGTAAACGAAGGGTTTGAGCCTAATGTCGGCCCTGTTGAACATCGTGTTGCTGTTTTTAAGCGTCTCTCGGATCAGATAGGGAAGGAGAAAGTCATTTGGCGTTTTGACCCTCTTATTGTTACGCCTAATTTGACAGTTCGTCAGCTTTTAACGAAGGTTTATCATGTTGGTAACCAGCTTAAGGGGTATACTGATAAGTTAGTGTTCAGTTTCATTGATGTGAGGGCATATCGAAAGGTGCAAAATAATCTTATAAAAGAGACCTCCTTCTTTACTCGTGATACAGTGGATTCTGCCGAACCTTCTGGCAATTATCTGGAAAAACTTGTTGACGGCCTTGCGAAACTAAGAGACCATTGGAAGAGCGAAGGATGGAACATTACGCTGGCCACTTGCGGGGAGAGCATCGACCTTGAGAAGTATGGGATTAAACATAACAGGTGCATTGATGGAGAGCTGATGGAGCGTTTGTTCCCGGAGGATAAAGAGCTGGTGTATTATCTTCGTACAGGCAAACTTCCGCAACCAAATCTTTTTGGTGGGATTCCGGAGATTCCGCCTGATAGAAAAGATCTCAAGGATAAGGGGCAGAGGAAAGTCTGTGGATGTATGATAAGCAAGGATATAGGTATGTATAACACTTGCCGTCATTTCTGCGTGTACTGCTATGCAAATACGAGCAAAGAGATCGTCCTAAAGAATAAAGAACGTCATAATGACGAATCGGAAAGCATTATAGACTAAGCAATTATATGAGTACATGGTCGATAATAGGGATAGTATATGCCGTCGTGGTGGTAGCGTGGTGCATTTTCGCCTTGATCCAACTGGACAGGATAATGTCACCGAAGAATAACAAGCGGTTAAACATTGCTTTTTCTCGTCATGTCCATCATATTTGCGTATTGTTGATGTAAACAATAGAAGATGCCTTAATCTTATTAATAAGCTCCCTATCGATGAAATAGACAACTCACAGTGGCATAGTTCGACCAACGGATTGAAGCCAAAAGTGTTTAGTTGTCCATTGTCAACAATTAGTTTTAAGCATAGATAGTAATTATGCCAACTCCACCAGTGGCGTAACTGGCGAAATGGCGGAGAAGTATAGTACTCCACTTTAGCTATACGTACAAGTATATTTTTTCCAATATTGCATCTTTCAATCGATTTTTATAGGGTTGGAAAAAAATTAAATTAAGGAAGTTATAATATTAGAGAGGCTATTCATGCATTAATTTCGATCAGAGTTAGAGATATAACTAATGTTTTTGCACTTGCACTTTTGCACTATGGATCACACATTTTGCTTCATATCGGCTTTTCTCTAAAGAAATTTGCTGATCCTCAAGAAAATCCGTAATTTTGCGCCGTCAATTGAATAAAAACATAAGCTTACAATGCTGCAAAGAAGAATGAACAACTGGAACATCGTATCGGATCGAGGCATAAAATGCCTTGAGAGATTGTCGTGTGTCCATACTTCGGGCATTGGAGCATTCTATACTTTTGGAGACATTTTCCGACGAACGTCTGATAGACCATCGGGGATACGATGATGCTGGTATCCCACTGAAACGATAAATGAAAACCGTCGGAGAGTCCTTACCAAACTTTTCGACGGTTTTTGTTTTGTGCCTGTTGGTGACGTTCGCACGATGTGCTATTCTCGGTCAATTCCGTCCACGGGCTGAATTGAAACGTATTATTAACCGCGCAGTGATGCGCATGAATGAAAAGATTATGAATTATAAATTTGACGGTAGCAGGGTGTTCTTTACATCCGACACCCACTTCAACCACACCAATATCATCAGGTTTTGCAACAGGCCTTTCAAGGATGTGTCGCACATGAATGAGACGATTATTGCCAATTGGAACCGAGTGGTTGGTCCGGAGGATATCGTGTTCCACCTGGGTGATTTCTGTCTGGGCGGTTCTGCCGAATGGGTAAACGTACTGAACAGGCTGAACGGAAAAATATACCTTATTTCCGGCAACCACGACATCAAGAACCTGAGGCAGAATTACACGAAATACTTCGAGCAGATAACGATGCAGATGTATATCGAGGTGGATAAACAGAAGATTTATCTGAATCACTGCCCGTTCCTCTGCTTTGGCGGCTCATACGATGACACCTGGCAACTTTTTGGACACGTACATACTCGTAGGAACAATACCGGAAAGGATGCTTCTCGGCTGAGTATGCTTCTTCCGACACAATATGATGTCGGAGTGGACAACAACGATTTCACACCGGTCTCTTTTGCACAGGTAAAGGCAATCATAGGGAAACAGATTGAACAATCGAGGAAAGGAGAACAGTAAGATGAAGATACAATACAGGTTTATTGAAATTTAATGGACATCAAGAGATGAACGAAAGAAAGATTATAGATAGAAAGTTCTTTGCCGATTTGGCGAAGGAGGTCGGGCTGAATGCCTCACATTTGGAGGTATTGGGAGAAAGCCGTCAATGGGAGATTGTCGTTAGTGGCGATATGCTTGAACAGCTGGTTGAGATACAACATCGGCTAGAGCGACTGGCCGTAATGGGTGACGATGAGTACCGGGGATTCTATATCGAAGTGCCACGACCTATGCCGGAAGAGTGGGGGTGTACCGAGGAATTGATCACTTCAGGGGAATATGACAGTCGAGAAGCGTTCCTTGCTGATTGGCTTGCATTCAACCCGATGGAGACTAGGTGGTTCCATGTCGCTTCAAGCAGATATGGGGATTCCCGGTCAATCCGTGTTACTGACCGGAAGCATACCCATTTTATCATTACGAATTGCCCTAAGTGTACGGATGCAGGGCCAGATGACACGTGGTGCAGGGAGAACCTGATCCGCCTCTTCGACTATCTGCAACGGATGATTGATGTCATTGTCGCGAATCCCGACGGGTTCGACGATTACGTGGCGCATAACCTGCCGTACCAGCAGCGTACAGGACGGATTTCACAAAGGGAGTTTAACTGTATCGTGCCGAATTTCAAAATTGAGGTGGAAGACCGGGAAACGGCCATCAAGGCATTGGAGGACTCGGTGCATGAGCTTTCTGCCCCTCTTTTGGAAACCATGACTATACGAAAGTATTGCACCTATTTCCGCATTGCCAACGAGGTGTATGAGGCTTATCACCGGAAGCGGGGACTTAGGGGACGTATTCATACAGATCCGCAGTATGTTCCTGAAGAACTGCGCGATGTAGTCTATTACAAGCGGAAGAAGTTCGTTGATGTGACGGAAATGTACGACATTGACAGTCCGGATGATTTCATGCGGTTCGCAACTGACCATTACGGAGAACTGGGACTTTCACGCCTGAATATCTTTGCCTCACACGACCGGCAACAGGGATGGAAAATTGTTGTTTCCAACAGTTATTCTGCCAATGCCGGATTGGCCATTGAAGTGGCTACAGCTTTGTATAAGGCCGGGGCACCGCTGCTGATATATGACGCAGAGAAGTTCCTGAGAATCCTGCTCGAAGAGGATTATGTACGGTTGGTTCCCGACTCCTATCATAACTATATGGGCTATCAGGAAGAGGGCATTGTTTACGAACTGCCGTGGGAATACGAGTGTTCGGACGATACTAATTCAGTTCTGACCAAGGAGCAATATCTGGCGATTGTCTCACTTGCAGAATGGCAGCCGGAGGAAAGAATAAGACTTCATTAAAAGAGTATGACAGAAAAACAACACGTAAATTATATCCGATACAATCTTGATACTATTGAAAGAAAGCGTTGCTTTTGCTTCAAAAATCGGATATAATCAGCCAAATCTCAAGAATTTTACGAGATTTGGCTGATTATGTGATTAATTTGTTCTCGTCTACGAACTGCCGTGGGAATACGAGTGCTCGGACGATACTAATTCGGTTCTGACTAAGGAGCAATATCAGGCGATAGTCTCTATTGCAGAATGGCAGGATGTAGAGCGAAATTTCCTGTAAAACTATCCGACTGACCAGATGAATTAATATTACCTTTGTAAAAATTATCTCTCAAAAATGCAGACAGTTATAAAGAAAATACTATCGGACAGGAAACGTTTCTTGTCGCTTCTTTTATTGGCAGACGAACAGGAAACTATGATTGACAAATATATCGGACGAGGAGATATGTTTGTTATGTATACCCAAGATGGCGTCGCGATATGTTCTGCAATAGTTACTGATGAGGGGAACGGTATATGCGAGATAAAAAGTCTGGCTGTAGCTCCGGAATTTCAGCGGAAAGGCTATGGTAAAGAAATGACTGATTTTCTGAGCCAACATTATGCGGACAAGTTCTGCCTTATGACAGTAGGAACCGGAGACAGTATGAGTACAATATCATTTTATCGGAAATGCGGATTCCATTATTCCCATACTGTGCCGGATTTCTTTACCGTCAACTATAATCATCCTATAGAAGAGGACGGAAAAATACTGAAGGATATGCTCTATTTTCGCAAATATCTGACTATGCCAAAGGCAATATGTAAGAATGCCCGTACGGAAGAGCTGATATTGTCCTTACTCAACCTTTGGAAAGAATCCGTTAAGGCAAGCCATCACTTCCTGACCGAATCCGATATTCCTGACTTGATTCCGGATGTATGTCTTGCACTCAAATCAGTGGCAGACCTTGTTGTCCTGTATTATAAGAATGCACCTACAGGGTTCATCGGTATTGAAGACAAAAAGGTAGAGATGCTTTTCATTTTGCCGGATTATTTCGGTTGCGGTTTTGGAAAAAGACTTATGGATATAGCCATCAGGGATTATGGCTGTATCTATGTCGATGTAAACGAACAGAATCCGAAGGCCAGAAACTTTTACCGGCGCTTGGGCTTCCGAGAATACGAACGGACCGAGTATGATGCGCAAGGACGTCCTTTCCCTATAATTAAAATGAAATTACACATTCAGCAGTTGCCGCACATTGCTGGGAAGTGAAAAAGAGTTAGAAAAATTCAAGACAGAGACTGGATCCAAGTGTATATCCGGTTATACAAAATCTGTTGATGGCATTTTAAGTGCGATAAACGATATTGCATATTTTGACCGGATATTTAACTATGCCACGATGAAAGGTTTAGAATCAGCGATGGATAAATTATATTCAGGGCTTAATGATGAATTAGGATTCAAGATATACTAAAACAGATACTTGAACAAGAAAAAAGGCGTCTTGTATGCATAAAATAAAACCCGGATTCATCACCAGTAACTGAAAGCTGGGAGAGGAACGGCCGGGACTGCACTGCAAATATAATACAACTTGCTCAAATATGGATGGATTAGGAACTGTTTATCTGGAAAGAATCCGCATAAAAAGCAAATTTTATGCAGATAGCTTTGCCTTATTATTGTATTGCAAAATTGAATTCGGAACACTAAGCAAAGATTCAATTACCGAGAAAAACTCGGTAATTGCCGCTGATGGGAAAAATTATCAGACAATGTTATATAATCCTTAATTCCGCAACACTATTATAAAATATTTTTTTTAAGTACCTGAGCAACAAAAAGTTGCTCAGGATTTTGCCATGTCAGAGG
>ERZ773148.1560-NODE-1560-length-18913-cov-4.658819_pt1 | contig 18913 bp, 20 predicted proteins | sample MGYA00580846_ERZ773148 | MGnify/ENA primary metagenome ERZ773148 (study PRJEB29015, sample SAMEA2737879) | human gut metagenome | biome: human gut; feature: human-associated habitat; material: faeces | place: China | collected 2012 ... | reverse complement strand
GACAACATGAAGGACTACGATACCATCTTTGCGGGCTTCCCGATCTGTGCACCTGGCACGCGCTGCAAAGAAGTGGGGCACCCAGATGTACAGCAACGGCTACATCTGCCGCAACCCGAGACGGAACAACCAGATGCACCACTACGACATGAACCTCTGCTACATGGACGAGCTGTTGTGGCACCTCTGCTGGACGGGCGACCTGGACTATGCCCGACGGATGTGGCCTGTCATCACGGCGCACCTGGCATGGGAGAAGCGCAACTTCGACCCCGACGACGACGCACTCTACGATGCGTACTGCTGCATCTGGGCGAGCGATGCGCTCTATTACAACAGTGGGGCGGTGACACATTCCAGTGCCTATAACTACCGCGCCAACCGGCTGGCAGCCCTCATTGCCGGGAAAATCGGAGAAGACGGCAGCCGCTATGCCCGCGAGGCGGAACGCATCAAGGAGGCTCTGCGCCAACGGCTGTGGATGAATGACAAGGGCTGCTGGGCAGAGTTCCAGGACTTCATGGGCAAACGCCGCCTGCACACCGCGCCCGGCATCTGGACGGTCTATCATGCCATCGACTCGGACGTGAGCGACCTCTTCGACTATTACCAGGCAGCCGACTACGTCAGCCGGGAGATTCCCCGCATCCCCGTCCGGGGTGCCGGACTGTCGGACGAGGGCTACTACACCATCGCAACCACCAACTGGATGCCCTACTCGTGGAGCATCAACAACGTGGCGTTCGCCGAGGTGTGGCACATGTGTCTGGCTTACTGGCAGGCAGGACGTCCGGAAGAGGCGTTCCGTCTGTTCAAGAGCTCGGTGCTCGATGGCATGTACCTGGGCAACAGCCCGGGCAACTTCGGGCAAATCAGCTTCTACGATGCAGCCCGCGGCGAGTGTTACCGTGACTTCGGCGACCCCGTCGGTGTAGCATCGAGAGCACTGACGCAGGGACTGTTCGGCATCCAGCCCGACTTGCTCAACCACCGGGTGACGCTCCGTCCGGGTTTCCCTGCCGCATGGGACTATGCCCGTCTGCATGCCCCCTACCTGGACTTCGACTTCCGTCGGGAGGGAGACACCGACCACTACAGCCTCACACCGCGCTTCGGGCAGGAGGCAACCTTCCGCCTCATCCTCCCGGCACGCAGGGAGCGCATCGCACAGGTCACCGTCAACGGAGAGCCTGTGAAAGCCACTCCGGTGGAGAGCATCGACTTCCCCTGTATCGGCATCGACTGTCCGTCGGCTGACGCGCTTCATGTGGAGATTGTCTGGGCGGGAGAAGCCATCAACGAGGCAAAGGCACATTCCGCCCAACAGCCGCTGCGGGGCACGAACGACGCCGGGATGCGCTTCGTCTGCCTGCAACAGGGCGACATGCAATGGTGGAAACCGCTCCGCAACGAACAGCCTTCCGCTCCGGTCTTTTACGGGACGGACCTCCCGGTCTATGCCGACGCCGTCTACCGTCCGGTGCCGATGGACGAGGCATGGAATGCGTCCGTGACGGACATCTTCCGCGAACAATACCTCAGTCCACGTTCCCCCTACACCACGCTGCAAATCCCGGTACAGGGCATCGGCGAGTGGTGCCACCCGAAAGAGACTGCCGACATCGACGACAGCGGACTGCGCCGGTTGTCGAAGGACGGCATCTTCACCACGCCGCAAGGCATCCCCTTCCGCACGCCTGCCACGGGACAGAACATTGCCTTCACCTCGTTGTGGGACAATTATCCGGACTCCCTCTCCATCCCCCTGGAAGGAAAGGCTGACGGCATCTACCTGCTGCTCGCCGGAAGCACCAACCACATGCAGTGCCGCATCGAGAACGGCAGCATCACGGTGCGGTATGCCGACGGCAGTACATCGCGTCTGCCGCTCGTCAACCCGGACAACTGGGCACCCATCGAGCAGGACTTCTATTTCGACGGACTGGCATTCACCAACGATACGCCCCGCCCCTACCGGGTTGCCTTGGCTTCGGGGCTTGTCAGCCGCAACCTGGAGCGCGACCTGCACCTGAAAGGGTTCAACGACCGCCGCATCCCCGGCGGAGCAGCCACCCTCCTCTACCTTCCGCTTGACAAGCAGAAGGCACTGCGCAGCCTCACGCTGGAGACGGTCTCCAACGAGATAGTCATCGGACTGATGGGCGCCACGCTGGTGGAGTAGACACATCGGTATACTGAAACAGAAAAGCACGGAGTGACCCGCCTTTGGATTCGAAAAGGCATCACCCCGTGCTTTCTTTTTTTGAGAGGGAGACTTGCCAGTGGATGTACAGCAAAGCGTTTCACCGACTAAGTCTCCATCATTCGTCCGCGAACTGCCTGATGGCCGACCTGAGATAAAAAAGCAAGGTGGGTGCAAATATTTTCCAGTAAGAACTATTGCCATTCTCAACAAAGGCTCTATCTTTGCCCCCGTGAAATCACCAAAGAACCAAAGTATGGAAGATATTTGCACCATCAAAGACATCTACAAGACGCTTTACCAGTTTGAAAAAGCGTTCGCCGAGTGCAACGGGATGACCATCAACGAAGCCATGATTCTCTGTTGCCTCAAGGACGGAGAAGCCAAGACGGCAGGCGCCCTGAGCGAGTTCGTCGGGTTGTCAAACTCCCGTATCTCGAAGGTTATCAATGCAGTGGAAGGGAAACAGCTCATCTGTCGGCTAATCAACCCCAACGACAAACGGCAGATGCTCTTCTCGCTGACGCCGGAAGGACGGGCGTGCATCGCCACCATGCAGGGCAAGGACCTGGGCTTCGACAACTTCTTCACCAACCTGCGGAAGTGCCTGGGCTGACCGGGAACGGGAGTCCCACACTTCCTTTCTTTTCATCCAAATACTTTCTACTAGCAATTATTAACAACCATCAATAGAAGACTTATGAAGTACCTCATCATTGGAGGCGTAGCAGGGGGAGCTACCGTTGCCGCCCGTTTACGCCGGCTTGACGAACAAGCAGAAATCATCCTCGTGGAGCGAGGCAAATACGTCTCGTATGCCAATTGCGGCCTACCTTATTATATAGGTGGAACCATCGACGACCGCCAGAAGCTCTTCGTACAGACCGCACAGGGATTCACCGACCGTTTCCGCATCGACATCCGCACCGAACAGGAAGTCGTCGCCATCGACCGTGCCGGGCGTCGGGTGAGCATCCGGCGAGTACTGACGGGAGAGACCTACACCGAGAGTTATGACCGGCTGGTACTCTCGCCGGGTGCCGAACCGCTGCGCCCGCGCATCGAGGGCATCGACCATCCGCGCATCCTGACCCTGCGCAACGTGCCCGACACGGACGCCATCAAGCACCTGGTGGAATATACCGAGGTGCAGCATGCCGTCGTCGTGGGCGGAGGCTTCATCGGACTGGAGATGGCGGAAAACCTGCGTCACCTGAACATCGAGACGCACGTCGTGGAGATGGCGGACCAGGTCATGGCGCCGCTCGACTTCTCCATGGCTGCCATCGTGCATCAGCACCTGACGGAACAGGGTGTCAGCCTCCACCTGAAGAACGGCGTGCATCACTTCACCGACGAGAACGGACAAGTCGGTGTGCACCTCAACGACGGACAGGTGCTGAAGACCGACCTGGTGGTGCTGAGCATCGGCGTACGTCCGGAAACCAAGCTGGCACGTGAGGCAGGGCTGGAACTGGGCACGACCGGAGGCATCCGCGTCAATGCCTGCATGCAGACTTCCGATGAGGCCATCTACGCACTGGGCGATGCCGTCGAAGTGACCCACCTCGTCACGGGCAAACCGGCACTGATTCCGCTGGCAGGTCCCGCCAACAAGCAGGGCCGCATGAACACCCCCGGCACGAGCAGCGGCAACTGGCAGTGGCGCATGCTGAGCGGCGAGGCGGGCAAAAAGCTCGCAAAGTCCATCCACGAGACGACCCGCATCTACGGGCGCCTGTAAGGAAAATATGGCACGGCGGTTTTGGGCATACGCCCAAAACCGCCGTGTTTCGTTATATTTCGGCAGAATATTACGAATTGTATTTATATTTTGACGGAAAAAGAGAGCTGGGTATTGCCCTGCTCTCACTTTTTCAATTCACAGGAGTAACAGTTTGCTGTAGTCCAGTGCAACGCGGACGGCTGCCCCCGCTTGCAGATCACTTTCATGTCCAACAGTGATACGCAGCATCAGCGCGCCTTCGGCGCTGCCCTCCGGACGCAGCAGGAGAATGTTCTCCTCCACGCCGAGGATCATGCGGCAGACGGTGCAGCTCATGGCGCCGTTCTCGCTCATGGTGACGGCATTGTCTGGAATGCCAATCATCGTAAAGGTATTTTCCATGCCAGCAAGCGGCAGCGCCACGTTCCACTCGGGCAGGTAGACTTTGCCGTCTCTCGCCTCGGCGGCGAAGAAGTTCTTGCAGCCCGCGAGGCGCGCCGCGCTGACGCTGCCCGGATGGCGGATCATCTCGTCCATCGGCGTGACCTCGCCGGTCCGACCGTCTTCCATCACACAGACGCTGCGGCAGTTGCGGTAACACTCATCGCGGTCGTGGCTGACCCAGAGGATGGGGCCGTTGAACGTCGCGAGCAGGTCGGCAAGCTCGATCTCAAGATTCCACTTTAAGTAGCTGTCCAGCGCGGAGAACGGCTCGTCGAGCAAAATCGCCTCCGGCTCGGAACACAAAATGCGCGCGAGCGCCACGCGCTGCTGCTGGCCGCCGGAAAGCTGCGCGGGATGCTTTTTCTCAAGCCCCTCAAGGCGGAACATGCGAATCTTCTCCGCCAGCACGCGGCGCTTTTCCGCCTTATCTCCGCTGCGGATGCCGCAGAGGATATTCTGCTCAACGCTCATGTTCGGGAACAGCCCGTACTGCTGGAAAAGATATCCGACCCTGCGCTGCTGAGGCGGCAGATTGATCTTCTTTTCGCTGTCAAACAGCACGCGGCCGCCGAGCACGATGCGCCCGCGGTCGGGCGTCACGATGCCTGCGATGCACTTTAATGTCATGCTCTTGCCGCAGCCCGAGGCGCCGAGCAGCGCCATCGTCTCGTCCGGCGCTTCAAACTGTGAGCGCAGATGAAACGCGCCAAGCTTTTTTTCAATATCGACAGACAAACTCATCTTCTCGCCCTCCTCGCCTTGCTCGCATCCGTGAGGAAGTCACGCCGCTCGAGCATGTTGACCGCCAGCAGCACGACGGCGGAGATCGCAATATTGACCAAGACCCACTTCGTCGCCAGCACATCGTTGTTCGTCTGCCAGAGCTGATAGACCGTGGTGGAGATCGTCGCGGTCTTGCCGGGTGTGTAGCCCGCGATCATGCTCGTCGCGCCGTATTCGCCAAGTGCTCTGGCAAAGGCCAGCACTGTGCCGGCCAGCACGCCCTGACGGCAGTACGGCATGCGGATACGCCAGAAAATGTAGGTATTCGACAGGCCCAGCGTCTGTCCAGAATAGGCCAGCGTCTCGTCAAAAGACTCGAACGCGCCGCGCACCGTGCGGTACATCAGCGGGAAGATGACGACCACCGTGGCAAAGATGGCCGACCACCAGGTCATGACCATCTTGACGCCGAACGTTTCGAGCACCCACGCGCCGATGACGCGCTTGGGGCCGAACACGCGCAGCAGCAGATAGCCCACGACCGTCGGCGGCAGCACGAGCGGCAGCGTCAGAAGCACATCGAGCACACCTTTGACCAGGCGCGGAAGCTTTGCGATATAATAGGCGGCAAAAATGCCGGCAAAGAAAATAACGACCGTGGAGATCGCCGCAATGCGCAGCGAGTTCCATAAGGGGTACCAATCCATAAGTGACCTCCGATTTTCTGGAGTTTGGGAGATTCAGGCGATCTCCAGCTGCCGCAAATGCGGCGTTCAAGCGTTTTGCCGACAGGCAAAACCTTGGCGCGGACGGAATTCACTTCCGACCGTGCTTTTCAAATCAGGGCTCCCGTTGGGCGGCAGCCCAATGGGATGATCGCCGCGATGCGCAGCGAGTTCCATAAGGGAAACCAATCCATAGTGACCTCCGGTGCTGCCGTCTGTAACGGCGATTTCAAAGAGGGCCATTCTTAGCGTAAGAATGGCCCCCTTTGGATCCCCCAAGAAACGCAAGGGGCGCTGCCCCTTGACCCCCGAACTGCCGTACTTGACGCACATTTCGGAGATCATATGCGGGCGTTTTCTTCTGAACGATTTGGCGTGCTTCTCTTTCCGCTCGGCCGCTGCTGCGCAGGTGGTACGAAGCGCTGAAGCGAAAACGGTTCAACAAAAATCAAATCTTACCAGCAAAGCGCTTAGATCGCGGGGCTGAAGCCGACGGACTCGAATACGGTCATAGCAGCATCGGTCTGGAGATAGGCGAGGAAGGCGCGCGTGGCCTTCTCCTTGTCGCCCTTGAGCACGGCGGCGGGATAGATGACCTGACCGCACATCTCGGCGGTGGCGCTGTCCACGACCGCAAGGCCGGCGGAGTAGGCGTCCGTGGCGTAGATGATGCCGCAGTCGGCGGCAGCCTCGCTCACCTGCGAGGTGACCTCCTTGACATTGTTGCCGTAGGTCAGCTTATCCGCGACGGCGGTCTCGTCAATGCCGTAGTAGTTGAAGATCTTCAAGGTGTACTGGCCCACGGGCACGTCACTGTTGCCGATGGCCAGCATCACATCTCCCCCCTTGAGCAGCTCGGCAAGCTGGTCAAAGCTCCCTATGCCCTTGGGGTTGCCCTCGGGAACGGCGAGCGTCACCTTGTTTTCCAGCAGGTTCACACGGCTGTCGGTGACGATGAGGTCAAGCCCGTCAGGATTTTTCTCCGTGTCGCCAATGAGGCTGCCGTCCATCGCGTTCATCTGCGTGGGAGCGGCGGAGATGAACAGGTCGCAGTCTGCGCCCTCCTTGATCTGGGTGAGCAGCTTGCCGGAGGAATCGAAGTTGTAGGTGATGGTGACCTCGGGCGCGACAGACTTGTACATCTCGGCAATCTGGGTCATGGTCTCCGTCATGGAGGCGGCAGCGAACACGATCAGCTCGACCGGATCGCCGGCGGATTCTTCCGCAGGGGCGCTGCCCCGGGGCGGGGACCCGGCGGCAGCATCGGCGGCGCCGTCGGCCTTGGAGCCGCAGGCGGTCAGCGCGAGCACGAGGGAGAGCGCGAGGAGCAGAGATACGAGCCTTTTCATGGGCTTCTTTTTCCTTTCAAAATAGTTCTCTATCGTTATCCTTCGTGAAAGATAATGAATGGTGAAAGCTTCGCGCCCGCAGGCGCGAAGGATTTATTTTCCGAACGGACAGACCGGATACCGGCACGGCTTGCAGCCAAGGCACAGCCCGCCCTCGCCCATGGCGGCGATATCGGCGCGCGTGACGGGAACGTCCGCCGCGACCTTCGGCAGCACCAGATCAAAGACCGTCGCGCCCGCGTACATCACGCAGCCGGGCAGGCCCATGACGGGCGTGCCGTCGTCAAAATAGCCGAGCAGGAACATGGCGCCGGGCAGCACCGGCGCGCCGTAACAGACAATGTCCGCGCCCGCAGCCCTGATGCCGCCGGGCGTGTTGTCGTCGGGGTCGACGCTCATGCCGCCGGTGCAGAGGATCATATCGGGCTTCCTTTCACGCATCGCAAGCACCGCGTCGCGCACATTCTCCACGCCGTCGCCGGAGTAGACGACCTCGAGCGTTTCGATGCCGTAGGTCCTGAGCTTGTCGATCACGACCGGCGTGAAGGTATCCTGAATCAGCCCTTTTTTCACCTCGCCGCCGGTGGCGACGATGCAGGCGGTCTTTCTCACATAGGGCTTGAGAGACAGCAGTGGCTCGCCGCCCGCAGCCCGCTCGGCCTTTTGGAGCTTTTCCTCGGCGATGATGAGCGGGATGACGCGCATCCCCGCGAGCTTGTCGCCCGCGCGCACCGCCGTGCCGCCCTTGCGTGTGGCGATCATCACCTCGTCCTGACTGTTCACGGCGATGAGCCGCTGGGAATCGACCAGAAACACGCCGTCGCAGGCGGCCTTCAGCTCGATCTTGCCCTCCTTGACCTCGCTGCGGAGCATATTCTCCTGCCCGCAGAGGGTAAGCAGACGCTCCGCCGCGTCGTTTTCATGCACCATGCCGTTTGTCATCTCCCAGACGTAGAGGTGCGCCTTGCCCATGCTCAGCAGCACGGGGATGTCCTCCTCCGTCACGACGTGGCCCTTGCGGAAACGCGCGTCCTTATACTGGTCCTTGATGATCTGCGTCATGTCGTGGCAGAGGACATGACCCACCGCGTCCTCGGTTCGAATGAGCTTCATTTCAGCACCTCGATCTCGTCTCCGGCCTGCACGCGGCCCTCTTTGACCACGACGGCAAAAATGCCCTCGGTCGGCATCACGCATTTGCCCGTCGTGCGCTTGATCTCGCAATCGTTGTGGCACTGCTTGCCGATCTGCGTGACCTCAAGCTCCGTCTCACCCACGCGCAGGCGCGTGCCGACGGGGAGCGTCTTGAGCTCGATGCCTCGGGTGTTGATGTTTTCGGCAAAGATACCCGCATCCAGCTCAAGCTGGCAGATAGCGCGCATCGTGTCCACGCTCTCGTCGGCCAGCAGGCTGATCTGGCGGTGCCAGTCGCCAGCGTGGGCATCACCCACAATGCCGTGGCGGTATTTTACGTCGATATAGGGCACCTCGTGCTTGCGCACGCCCTTTTTTTCGCTGATGTTCACAGCGGTCACCTGTGCCATTTCTTCATTCCTCCGCTTTATAAACGCCGCTCTTGCCGCCCTCTTTATAGAGAAGGTGGATACTGTCGATGCGCATATCGCGCTGCACGGCCTTGCACATGTCGTACACCGTGAGCGCGGCGACGCTGACAGCTGTCAGCGCTTCCATTTCAACGCCCGTTTCGCCGTGACAGCGGACCTCGCTGCGGATGTGCAGGGCGGTTTCTTCGATTTCAAATGAGATGTCCACCTTCGTGAGCAGCAGCGGGTGGCACATCGGGATCAGCTCACTGTTTTTCTTCGCGGCCATGATGCCCGCGACCTGCGCGACCGCCAACACATCGCCCTTGCCGATGGAGCCCTCTTTGATCTTGTCCATCGTCGCCTTTGCCATGCGGACCGTCGCGGCGGCGCGTGCCACGCGATAGGTCTGCGCCTTTTCGCTCACGTCCACCATGCGGGCGCGGCCCTGTTCGTTAAAATGCGTCAGTTCCATTCTCAGCCTCCGATCGCAAACATGCCGCGGTGCGTCTCCGTAACGCCAGTCTCGTCCATGTGGTGGCGCTCCGGCTTCATCAGAATGCCGCGGCGGATGGCCTGCTCCAATTCCTCACCGGACAAGCCCCGCAGCGTGATCTCTGCGTCCGAATGCAGGCACGGCTTTAATTTCCCGTCCGCCGTGATGCGGATGCGGCTGCACTCTGCGCAGAACGCATGACTCATCGGCGCGATGAGGCCGACAGTCCCCTTTGCATCCGGCAGACGGTAGCACGCGGCCACGCCGTCGTGCGAAACGGCCTCCAACTCCGGACAGCGGTCCAAAACCGCCTGCGAGGGGAGGTATGTACCGAAATCCTTTCCGCAGCCCATCGGCATGCGCTCAATGAAGCGCACCTGCCACGGATGCTCGCGCGTTAAGTCCACAAAATCGGCGATCTCGTCGTCGTTGACGCCGCCGAGCAGCACGCAGTTGAGCTTGATCTTTGCAAAGCCCGCGCGCTCCGCCGCCTCGATACCGTCCAAGGTATCCTGCAGCGTACCAAGGCGCGTGATGGCGCGAAAGCGCTCCTCGTTCAGCGTGTCGAGGCTGATGTTGAGGTGCGTGACGCCCGCATCGCGCAGCGGCCGGGCAAACTCCTTGAGCAGGCTGCCGTTTGTCGTGACGCAGAGCTCTTCAACGCCGGGAATTTCTGATAACATGCGGCAGAAGTCCACCGCACCGCGGCGCACGAGCGGCTCGCCACCGGTGACGCGGATCTTTTTGACGCCGCACCTGACCGCCGCGGCGGCCATGTCGCGCAGCCCTTCCAAAGAACAGATGTCCTCGTGCGCGCACTTTTCAATGCCGCCGTCCGGCATGCAGTAGCGGCAGCGGTAATTGCAGCGGTCCGTGATGCTGATACGCAGGTATGTAATTGATCTTGCAAAGCCGTCCAGCATCCGAAACGCCTCTTTCTTCCATGGTACAGCATGATATTTTAGCAAATATCACGCTCTTACGCAACACAGTTGTCCGATAATGTCGAAATGCATTTTTATATTATCGTAATCTTGACTTTTTCCGCAGTATTTTTTAGAATACAAGCAACGATTTTTGACCGGGAGGGCCGATTTATGACTGACGGCAACACCATCCGCTCCGTGGCGAAGGCGATGGAGCTTTTGCAGCTCCTCAGCGACGCGGGCGAGGCGATGACGCTCACCGCCATCAGCGAGCGCGCAGGGCTGCCCAAGAGCACAGTGTTCGGCCTTTTGACCACCATGCGCAACTATGACGTCATCACACAGCACGCAGACGGCAAATACGCCCTCGGCCTGCGCCTTTTTGAATACGGCTGCCGCGCCAGCGCGTTCTGGAACATCTCGTCCCTCGCGCGGCCTTACCTCGAGCATCTGGCAGAAGCGACCGGCGCCTCCGCCATGCTCTCCACCTATGAAAACGGGCACATCGTCGCCCTCGACCAGGCCGAGGGGCGCGACAGCCTTCGCATCGTCTCCGCGCCGGGGGCGCGGCTGCCGCTGCACTGCACCTCGCAGGGCAAGATCGTCCTTGCCTGCATGAGTGAGAGCGAGGCGGCGACTCTCCTTGCCCGCACGCCGCTCACGCCCTACACCCCGCACACAGAAACGGACGCGGGTGCTTTGCTTGCATCGCTCCCCGCCTGCCGCGAGGCGGGCTTCGCCGTGGAAAACGGTGAGTATAAGATCGGTCTTCGCTCCATCTCCGCGCCGGTGTTCACCGGCGGCGGTGCGCTCAAATATGTCGTCAGCGTGCTGGGGATGTTCCGCTCCGTGCACTCGGACGAGTTCGCGCACGCCGAGCGCGCGGTCATCGCCGCGGGGCAGATGCTTTCCGCCGCACTGGGCTATCCGGGAAAGTGAGACTTTTTTCCGCGCGGAAAAATCTACGCTTGACTCTACAATTGTTATAGAGTTTATGATGACTCCATGCTATACTGATAAGGAGTCCTTTCCGATGCAAAACGATCTCACCACCGGCAGCGTCTTTCGCAACCTTTTGTCCTTTTCGCTGCCGTATCTGCTCTCTTACTTTTTGCAGACGCTCTACGGCATGGCCGACCTCTTCATCATCGGCCAGTTTGAGGGCGTCGCCAGCACGACCGCCGTCTCCATCGGCTCGCAGGTGATGCACATGCTCACAGTCATGCTCGTCGGCCTTGCGATGGGCGCGACGGTCAGCATCGCGCAGGCCGCCGGCGGCGGCGACAAAAAGCGCACCGCCTCTGCCATCGGCAACACGGTCACGCTCTTCATGCTGCTGTCTCTTGCGCTGACGGCACTGCTGCTCGCGCTGCGCGGGGGTATCGTCTCCATCATGTCCACACCGGAGGAGGCCGTGCAGGGCACGCTTGCCTATCTCACGGTCTGCTTTATCGGTATTCCGTTCATCACGGCGTACAACATCATCGCCTCGATCTTCCGCGGCCTTGGTGACAGCAAGAACCCCATGTACTTCATCGCCGTGGCCTGCGTCGTCAACATCGCGCTCGACTACTACTTCATGGGCACGCTGCACCTCGGCCCCGCGGGCGCGGCGCTCGGCACCACGCTCTCGCAGGCGGTGAGCGTCCTCGTCTCGCTCGCGGTCATCTTGAAGCGCAGGCTCATCTCCGTCCGCCGCGCGGACTTTCGCCCGCAGCGCGCCGTCATGGGTAAGCTCCTTCAGATCGGCGTGCCCGTCGCTTTGCAGGACGGCTTTATTCAGATCTCGTTCGTCATCATCACGATCATCGCCAACCGCCGCGGTCTGACGGACGCGGCCGCCGTCGGCATCGTCGAAAAGATCATCGGCTTCCTCTTCCTCATCCCGTCGTCGATGCTCTCGACCGTCTCGGCGCTCGGCGCGCAGAATATCGGTGCGGGCAAGCCCGAGCGCGCGCGTCTCACGCTGCGCTACGCCGCGATGATCGCCTGCTCGTTCGGCATCGCGGTCGTCATCCTCACCCTGTTTATCGCCGAGCCGCTCGTCGGCCTCTTCACGCCTGATGCCGCCGTCGCCGCCGCGGGCGGGCAATATCTGCGCGGCTACATCTGGGACAGCTTCTTTGCCGGCGTGCAGTTCAGCTTCAGCGGCTATTTCTGCGCCTGCGGCAAGTCGGGCATCTCGTTTCTGCACAATTCGCTCTCGATCCTGCTTGTGCGCGTGCCGGGGGCGTACCTTGCGTCCAAATACTTCCCGCAGACGTTGCTGCCCATGGGCCTTGCCAACGCCGCGGGGTCGCTTTTCTCCATCCTCGTCTGCGTGATCGCCTACGCCATCCTCACGCGGCGGGAAAAACGTGCGCAGGAGGCAACGTAAATGGCTCTTCCCCAGCTTTTCTCCATCGGCGAAATGGCAAAAATTTTTCATCTCAGCGTGAGCAGCCTGCGCCACTACGAGGCGCTCGGCCTTGTTACGCCGGAATACGTCGACCCGTCGACGAACTACCGCTACTACAGCGTCCGCCAGTTCGAGCCGCTCAACACCATCCGGTATCTGCGCGCGATGGACATGCCGCTCACCGAGATCGCCGATTTTCTGCAAAACCGCGACGTGGAGACGATCGAAGAAAAGCTGCGCGCGCAGAAGGCCGCCGTCGTACAGAAGCAAAAGGAACTGAAGCGCATCGAGCGCAAGCTCGACGCGCGCCTTAGCCAGCTCCAAGATGTGCGGCATGCGCCGCTCGGCGAGATCACGCTCATCCATTCGCCCGCGCTTCGCCTTTTCTGGATCGACACGGCGCTGACCGCGCCGGACTACTCCGCGCTCGAGCTCTCCACGAGCCGTCTTGCCGCCGCGCAGGCCGAGGCGCTGGTCTTCCTCGGCAAGGTCGGCTTCAGCGTATCGCAGGAGCATTTAAACAAGGGCAGCTTTGGGCAGTACGACGGCGAATTCCTCGTGCTTGACGAGGCCGACCGCTTTACGGGCGACGTCATTGATCTGCCCGCTTCGCTCTGCGCATGCGTGCGCTTCCGCGGACACCACGCCGAGTCGCCCGCGCAGTACCGTCGCTTGATGCAGTTCATCCGCGAGGAAGGCTACACCGCCGCCGGATTTTCGCGCGAGATTACAGTCATCGACTACGGCTTCACGACCGACACGGAAAAGTTCGTCACTGAAATCATGATCCCTCTGCAAAAGGTATAAAAAAAGTTCCCGCGTTCATACGTGGGAACTTTTTTTATACTTTTTACTCAATGCCCGCCGCCGGCGATCATCTTGAGGGCGTGGTCAAGCGCGCCGAGCACGGCGCTCAGGTTTTCGCGCGCAGCCTTTTCCGAGCCGGGGAGGTTCAGGATGAGGCTGTTTCTTCTCGTGCCGGCCACGGCGCGGGAAAGCATCGCGCGCGGCGTGATCTGCAAGCTGTAATAGATCATCGCCTGCGGGATCGCGGGAATTTCGCGCTCGAGCACGGCGCGCGTCGCCTCGGGCGTCACGTCACGGGGAGATAAGCCCGTGCCGCCGCTCGTGATGACAAGGTCGCAGTGCTTTTCATCCACGCAGGAGATGAGCTCTTCGCTGATCTTCTCCTGTTCGTCCGGCACGATGGACGTGTACACGACCTCGTAGCCAGCCTCCTTCAGCATCGCGGCCACAGCGGGGCCGCTCTTGTCCTCGTACACGCCCGCGGACGCGCGGTCGCTCACGGTGATGACTGCCGCCTGATAGCTCATAGCATTGCCGCCTTTCTCAAAAGTCGATCGTGCCCTCGCGCACGCGCAGATCATAGGGCTCGTAGACCACCTTGCGGTACGCGTCCACGTCGAGCTTCACACCCGTCCAGTCGGAATGGATCTCGCCGGTCTGCTTGATGAGGATATCATAGAGGATATCGTAGGTCACGCCATCGTCACCCGTCTCCACGATGGTGGAATAGGGCAGCGTCTTATGGTAGGTCATGTGCAGGCCCTTGTAGTCGAAGTGGTAGCCGTTGCGCATGCGGCAGCCGTCGAGGCCCTTGTAGGTGAAGCGCTTTTTAAGGTCTGCCAAAATCTTGTCGCCCTCCTCCTGATAGAGGTTCTCGGGCGTCGTCTCGGTGTAGTCGTAGCGGAACTGCACGGGGATGTTGTACTTGCGCCAGCGCTCTGCGTAGTCCACAAGCTCGTCGGCGGGATAGTCCATGTACAGCACGCAGTTCACACGCTTGGGCGTTGCGATACGGGCGACGACCTCGTCGGGCGACTCCTCGACATACTTCGTCAGGTGGCGCGAGATGTTGATGCAGGTGATCTTGTCGCGATTGCGCTCGGTGAAAGCGATCATCTCCTCCGCGCTGCACCCGGGCTGCACGGGGAAGGTCGTGTTGATATAGACCTTGTGGGTCGTGGGGATGGCGTCGAGCATGCGCTGGAGCGCTTTTAAGTTGGCAAACGGCTCGCCGCCGGTGAAAACAAAGTCGCAGCGCGGCGTGATCTCGTCCATCACGGCGATGCTCTTGAGGATTGCCTCCACGCTGAAGCCCTCAGCATGGGCGTATTCCTGCTTGTTCACGCAAAACGGGCAGTGGTTCCGGCAATCGTAGGGTACAAAGATCGTTACCGTCGCGCCGCCCTCGCGCGTCTTGTAGGGATGAGTCATTGGTTCTTGTCCGTCCTCTGTTAAAATTCTATAATGAAAATAGTTTACTCTGAAATATGCAGGATTGCAAGCGATCTTCTGACAGTTTTCTCATTTTGTCGGACATTGCTTTTCCTCGCGCAGAAGAGCGCGCACATAGTCGAACGCCGCGTCCTCGCCCTGCTCCTTGAGTACGAGCAGCATCTTGCCGATGAGCTCGCCGGTCTCGGGATGGATGAGGATATGGCCGCGCGACTTTTCGTAGTAGTCGTAGGCCGAGGCGTCGGTATATTTGTCGCCCTGATAGACCTTGCAGGCGGCAATGCGGTCGCAGAACATTTCGGCTACATATTTGAGCGGCATTTTGCACCCGCCCATGTCGACCTTACCGTCGTCGGCAATACAGTAGTCGATCCAGTATTCAAAGTGGTGGCGGTTGCGTCCCTTGTGGTGGAGCCACGCAAGGCTCACGCCGTTTTCGCGCCGCTCAGCGTCGTTCGGGCTGCGGTAGCCCTGATAATACTTGACGCCGCGCCAGAATTCCGAGGGGCTGTATTTGCTCAGGTCATGCGTTAACCCCTGATAGTACAGGCCGAGGCGAAAACAGTATTGCTGCACCAGATGGCGATGATGCGTGATGGTTTTAAAGTGCTCGATGGCGCGCATACGGACACCTCCCTGCGTATTCCGGCAGGCCGCCCGCCGCGGTTCGCCGCTTTCCCGCGCGCGTATGTTTCCGTTTGAAGTAATACATGCACAGTTATCGAAATTTTATATCAAATCAGCAGAAAATGCAATAAGGTATTTTTGCAAATAAATTGCGCAAAATGAGCACCAAGGGCGGCAAGTCCCCTGCCCTTTTGTCTCCTCCGCGCGGGAATGGAAAATATTCCCGCGCGGAGCGAGCGTGCCGGAAGGCTTTGCAGAATATCTTCTGTCATTTCGTCCATCACAGCAAAAAGGGCACGGCCTGTTGGCCGCGCCCTTTGTCTGCGATTTGCGAAAGAGCCTTTTTTACAGGTTCTTCTCGTAGCTCTCGATCATCTTCTTGACCATCTGGCCGCCGACAGAGCCGGCCTCGCGGGAGGTCAGATCGCCGTTGTAGCCCTGCTTGAGGTTGACGCCAACCTCGCTGGCGGCTTCCATCTTGAACTTGTTCATAGCGGCCTTGGCCTCGGGGATGTTGAGCTTGTTGCTGTTCTTGCTGGACATAATGATTTTCTCCTTTTCCTACAATTGTTTTTGGTTTCACCTGTTTGAAAGAGTTTTGCTGTTTGGGTATCGCAAGGGTAGTTTGACTCATAAAAAATCGGATATGCAGTTTTTCTGCTGGTAAGTTTTATCAGCGCTTCTTCGCGCACGAACGCTGATTTGACAATCGCTTTTCTTTCCTCTATAATTTATAATCAAAATTGCAACATGACGGAGGTATTTACGTTATGATCTCTTCCGATAACCGCCGCTACGCCTACGGCAAATCTCAGCTCATCGAGGTCATCTGCCAGCTGCGCTTCCCCACCATTCTCTCGATCGACACGCGCGAGCCCGCCGACTTTCAGGAGACCGTGCGCGCGGCATTTCCGCGCTACCAGTGCCAGGTGGAAAATCTGCCCGGCGTGAACGGCGCGCCCGCGCGGACGGTCAACAACCACACGTTCATTTCCGAAGACGGCAGCTACAAGCTGAGCCTCACGAAGGACTTTATCGCCCTTTCCACCATGCGCTACACGCACTGGGAGGACTTTGCCGCCCGTCTCGACGAGCCGCTCGGCCAGTTTATCAAGATTTACCGTCCCAACTGCTTTGACCGCGTGGGGCTTCGCTTTGTGAACGCCATTTCGCGCGAGCAGCTTGGCCTCACGGGCCGCCGCTGGAACGATCTGCTCCAGCCGCCGTACCTCGGCATTCTCGACGAGGACGACGTGGACGAGGCAAGCGTCGCCAAGTGCTCGGTCGACGTCGAGCGCAAGCTCGATGCGCTCGCGGCGCTCAAGCTGCACGCGGGCCCAGGCTTTGTCCAGCGCAACATCCGCAGCGGCAATCAGGTTCAGCAGGTACAAGAAAAGGAAGTGCGCTTCATCTTCGATCAGGACGTGTACTCCACTGGCAAGGTGAAGGTCGCCGCCGTGGCGGAGACGCTCAACGCCCTGCACGCGCACTCCGACAGCGTCTTTTCCGACGCGATCACCACCGTGCTCCACGACGCGATGGAGCCGGAATATCTGTAAAAGCGATGTGAAGTAAATTTTGGCAAAGAAAACACATGAACTGGCGCTGTGCGGCGTACTGTGCGCGCTCGCGGTCGCCTTCCTCTGGCTCAGCGGCGTCATTCCGCTCTCGACCTACGCCTGGCCGATCCTCGCATCGGCTACGCTTTTGCCCGCGCGCGAGGAATGCCGCAAAAGCTACGCATGGAGCTGCTTTGCCGCGGCGGCGGTCTTGGGACTTCTTCTCTGCGCGGATAAGGAAGCGGCCCTCGTTTTTTGCTTTCTCGGCTATTATCCCCTCGTGAAGCCGAATCTTGACGCGATCTCGCCCAAAGCGCTGCGGCTTCTGGCGAAGCTCGGTCTCTGCGCCGTGAGCATGGGCATCATGTACGCGCTCATCATCTTTGTCTTTAAGCTCCCCGCCGTGGTGCAGGAGTTTTCCGAGAGCGCACCGTGGCTGCTGTGGGCAACGGCGGCGATGGGGCTGCTGCTCTTTTTCGTCTACGATCTGCTCATCGACCGGCTGGCGGTCGTCTATCGCCGCCGCCGTGGTAAAAAGGCATAAATTTCGGTTCTTTTTGTTATCTATCTTACCAAAATGCAGTATGAAAGCGCGGTTTTCCGTTGTGGAAAGCCGCGCTTTGCCGTATACTGGTTTTGAGCAGTTTTGCTCACTTCCATTCCCTCCCGCCTGTGCTACTCCACCTCTACGTACCGCTCGCGGGAAATACAAAAGGAGGAACGTTTTCCGCCGAACCGGCGGTGCGGCAGTGTGGAGACCTGCCGTAAAGCGGCGCGCTCAGGCGGCTGCGAGGTCCTGCATCGCGGAGGCGGCAGGACTGCGGTTCACGATTATGGCAGAGGTCATTCTGAAAAATGTCCGAAAGGTCTACCCCAACACCGAAAGCAAGAAGAAAAAGAAGAAGGACGAAACCGTCGAAAAGAAGAACAATCTGGAGATCACTGACGAAGGCGTTGTCGCCGTATTCGCTGATCGATATGAATGTGAACATTTCCGAGCTGGAGGATGTGCTCGGCGGATACGACAAATACGCCTCGGACGCGGTGAAGTATGCGCTTTACCGGTCGGTGGATCTGAAGGAGGAATAATGTGAATTTCATAACCTTAATGCGCTATTTCATCTCCTTCTTTAACTATTTTTGCATGGCGTTTACCATCCTGCTCAGTCTGATCTACATTGTGCAGCTGGTGATCTCCTTTGTGAGGGTGCGCAAAAACGACAAAGCCCGACAGTCCAACGATTACGGCCGATATGTGTCCAGCGAAAATCTGTTGCCTATTTCGCTGCTGATCCCCGCGTATAACGAGCAGGAAAACATCGTTTCCAATATCAAATCGCTGCTCAAAATGGATTATCCGCAGTTTGAGATCGTGGTGGTGAACGACGGCTCGACCGACGAAACCCACAACCGCCTTGTGGAAGCCTTTGGACTGTACAAAATCGAATCGGCGGTGAAAACCTCCATCCCCACCAAAGAGGTGCGGGGCATCTATTACAACATTGATTATCCCAATCTGATTTACATCGACAAGGAAAACGGCGGCAAATCCGACGCGCTTAACGCGGGCATCAATGTGTCGTCCTATCCGCTGTTTGCCTGTTTGGATGCGGATTCGCGTATCGAACCGGATGCGCTGCTCAAGCTGTCCATCGAGTTTTTGAAAAACACCGATACCGTGGTAGCGGGCGGACTGGTGCGCATCGCCAACGGCTTTAAGATCCGGGATGGACGGGTCAGCGGTTTTACCATGCCCGCCAAAATGGTGGAACGGTTCCAGATCGTGGAATATTACCGCTCGTTTTTGTCGGGCAGAGTGAGCTGGGGTGCGACCAACTCAATGCTGATCGTGTCCGGCGCATTCGGTGTGTTCAAAAAGCAGGCGGTGATCGAGGTCGGCGGCTACAAAACCAACACCATCGGCGAAGATATGG
>ERZ773148.1549-NODE-1549-length-18996-cov-4.444961_pt1 | contig 18996 bp, 18 predicted proteins | sample MGYA00580846_ERZ773148 | MGnify/ENA primary metagenome ERZ773148 (study PRJEB29015, sample SAMEA2737879) | human gut metagenome | biome: human gut; feature: human-associated habitat; material: faeces | place: China | collected 2012 ... | reverse complement strand
CCCGCATAGGAAGAACCCCCAGTTTTACTGGGGGGTTACTTTTTCAAAAACAGCTTGCATGCAAAACTCTCACGCATAGATCGTTTGTATATTTTGGCAGCAGTTTTGCTTTACGCTTTCCGCTCAGTGTCAACAGCTTAAGGGCTTGGGATTATCCCAAAATCGCCATGTGTCCGGATAGCGGCTGTGCTGCTGTTCTCTCAAATCTCAATATCCGTAGATCGTGATGCCCCCGCGGCTCGGTTGAGCCGCGGGGGCGGTTTCCTTTTTTTATTTTACTCTTTCCAGCCGGCTGCTGCGCGGCGCTTTGCCGCCGACGATGAACGGCACGGTCTCCACGACGAGCGAGGACGTGTCCAGCCCGTACCAGCGCACCTTGGAGCCCGCAATGCGCCGGATGGCATACTTCGTGTTGAGCACCAGCTCGTCAAGGAAGGAAAGCTCCGACTTGGACGGCACGGCCTTGTGCAGGAAAACGAATTTAAAAGAGCCTACGTCCGACTTGCCGTAAATCGAGTATTTCCGCTCCTGCGGCGGCAGCTCGCCGCTCTCGATGAGATCGCGCACGATCTGCCGAAGGTACACGTTCACGCGCTGGTGGCACTTGAACCCGAGATCGAGCCGGACGCGGAAGATGCAGTCCGTGCCGTAGGTCTCGACGCTGTAGCGCCTCGCGTCCGGCTCGTCGGTAACGTTCATGCTGATGAACCAGTACGCCGCGGCCCGCTTGGGGTCCTTGTCGAGGATGGAGTAGGGAATGTCGCGGTCGATGGTATCCATGTCCCCGGCCTTATCGAGAAAGACGAGGTTGTCCGCGAGCGGCGGGAGCGAAGTATCCTTATGGAGCGTATCGAGATTCGGGAGATAATCGCCGACCGGCAGGCGCGTGGCGTACTCCTGCTCGAGCTGCGTGCCGCGCCGCCATACGACCATGATGAGAAAAAGCATGAGCGCCATGAGCACCGCGACATACCCGCCGAGAGCGAATTTGCTCAGCGACGAGAGGAAGAACACCGCCTCGATCGCGCCGAACACGAGCGCGATGCCGACCGCGAGCGCCTGCTTTTTCTGGATGCTCCAGAGATACACCGCGAGAAGGAGCGTCGTCATAAGCATCGTCACGGTGATGGCGAGACCGTAAGCCGCCTCCATGCGCGCGCTCGTCCGGAAGTAGAGCACTACCGCCGCGCAGCCGAGATACAGCACCGTATTGACCGCGCCGATGTAGATCTGCCCCTTCGTGTCCGAGGGGTAGCGCACCTCAAGGTGCGGCATGAGATCGAGCCGGATGGGCTCGGACACGAGCGTGTACGAGCCCGTGATGAGCGCCTGCGATGCGATGATCGCCGCGAGCGCGCCGAGCGCGACGGCGGGGGCGCGCAGCGCCTCCGGCAGCATCTGGAAGAACGGGTTCATGTCGGGAATGGCGGTGAGCGTGCCGGAAGCCGTGTGCGTCAGTATCCACGCGCCCTGGCCGAGATAGTTCAGGATCAGGCACGCCTTCACAAACGGCCAGCTCGCATAAATGTTCCCGCGGCCGACGTGGCCCATATCGGAATAGAGCGCCTCCGCGCCGGTCGTGGCGAGGAACACGCTGCCGAGGATCATAAAGCCCGCCTTGTTATAGGGCGAAACCAAAATGCGCGCCGCGTACACCGGGTTGAACGCGCGCAGCACGCCGGGACGGTCGAAAACGCAGCAGACCCATGATGCCGAGGAACGAGAACCACACGAGCATCACCGGGCCGAACGCCTTGCCGATCTTGCTCGTGCCCGCCCACTGCACGGCGAAGAGCGTGCTGATGATGACGAGTGTGATAAGGATGACGCGCGCCTGCCCGCTGCCGAGAAAGCGGTTCATCGCCGGGATGCTGCGCAGGCCCTCCACCGCCGTCGTCACCGTGACCGCCGGAGTGAGAACGCCGTCGGCAAGGAGCGCCGCGCCGCCGATCATCGCCGGGAAGATGAGCCAGGGCGCTACCTTTTTCACCAGCGCGTACAGCGAGAATATGCCGCCCTCGCCGTTATTGTCCGCGCGCATGGCGATGAGCACATACTTGACGGTCGTGAGCAGCGTGATCGTCCAGATGATGAGCGAGAGCGCACCGAGGATAAAGTCCTCGTTCACGTGCGCGATGCCGCCGTTGCCCTTGAGGATCGATTTCATCACGTACAGCGGCGATGTGCCGATGTCGCCGTACACAATGCCGATCGTCACAAGGAACATACCGAAGCTGACTCTTTTCTTTTTCTCCATGGCTATCCCGACTCTCTCCTTTGGGGATAAAAACGCCGCGGCGGCACAGGCCGGCGCGGCGCGCAGTATTTCTGCCTTGTGCAAAAATACTTTAGCATTTTCTACGATATCAAGAAAAATTAACGGAGGGTGTATATGCATTCACACTCTTCTGCGTACCAACCCGTGACGGGTACAGACGCGTACAGTCATCCGCCGCCGCGCAGCGAAAAGCGCGCCGCAGCGTCCCCTTTGGGATAGAGCTTCACAAGCTCCAGCCGCTCGTTCGAAACAAAGGCAAGAAACGAGATGTGATGTTCGCGTGTCATCGGGTGACGGACGGAGACGTAAAACTCGTCCTCCACCGGATCGAGGGAGATCTCATGCGCCGCATCTGGCTCCTCGGCCTCGAGCGGCGGGAGCGCCACACCACAGCAACGGCGAGGGGGCAGATTTTTGCGGAAAGAGCTGTGAAATCAGGCGATGAGGAAGCGGTTGAAGAATCCGGCGATAATGACCGAGACGATTGTCAGCGTCGTGAAGCCAGAAACAAGCATAACGGGGAGAATCTTATCCAGCAGCATCTTGCGCTCGTCCTCGGTCTGGCCGACCTTGCTGGAGATTTCCTCGGAGAGAATGAGCGTTCCTGGGAAGCCGTACATGCAGGTCGTGGCAACGGCGAGACTCATCGGCACGCTGAAGCCGAGAATTTTGCCGGCAAGAAGGCCGACAGCGAAAAGGCCGATGACGCCGGCGACGAACGCCACGATGATCGGCCAGACCATACTGGCCATCATGGACGGCGTCACGTTCGCAAGGCCGCTTACGACATAGGAGAACACGGCGAGGATGCCGAAGCCATAAGCGCCGGCTTTGCCCATAATGTTGTACTCGATAAGGTTGAACTCTTTGGCGACCACGCCGACGATTAGGCAGAGAATGAAGCCGTTGATGCCGGTGAGTGTGGAAAGACGGCTGGCTATGAACGCAAAGATAAGGAGTTTGGCAAGCAGGATATAGGATGTCTGATACTTTTCGGGCATAGACGGGAGTTGCCAGCGCTTGCGGCCGCCCGCCGCCTTATCGGAGACCTCTTCAATCTTCGGCGCCCAGACAATCGTGCCGCCGCGGTAACCCTTGAGAAGGCGGGTCGCCTCTTTGCGCAGCAGGAACGAGCCAAGAGGATAGCCGACGACACCCTGCACCGCGATAATAATCGTGGCAAGCAGGCTCACATCGGTGAGGCCCATGAGATTTGCCTCCTCGCTCACAACGAGGCCGGAAACGAAGCCGCCGGTGATCGGGCCGACAATGGCAACGGCAAGATTCTGGCCGATGAAAATGCGCGCAATAACGAACATCAGGAACCCGCCGCCGATAACGATCACAAGACCGAGCACAACGGTTTTCCATTGGGAAAGGAATTCGCGCAGGTTAAGCAGCGTGCCGTTATTGATGAGGATCATATAGACCATCACCGTGGCAATGCCGGAAATGCCGGCGGTAGCGAACACGTCCGTCGGGATAAGGCCAGTCCAGAAGCCAATCATAAACAGCACGACCGCAACAAAAAGCATGGAGATAATCGCGCGGGTTTTCTCAGAAACGAAGTCGCCGATGGCGAAGATGACGGCAACAACCGCCATGGCCATAATGGAGTCAAACGTAAGCATCAAAATTCCTCCTCATTTTACCTCTTGTTTTCAGATGCTTCCGGCTCTGCAGCCGGAAGCGGTTTTCTCAGTACGCGGGGAGGGGCTTTTTCTCCGTGGGCGGCGTCAGCGGGCGCTTCTCCACGATTTTTTTCATAAGAGCGGTATTCATCTCGTCGAGATGGCCGCTCATGTATTCCAGAACATCCACGGTATCTTCGCTCGTAACGCCGATCATGCCCTCGTTCACGGGAACTTCGACACCCAGCAGTGCGAGCTTGGCCGCGTCGTAGCCGGTGCCGACGGCGGCAATCATGCGCATGGCGCAGGCGTTGCGCGGGCCGTCGCAGCAGGCACCGAATGTGGCGGGCAGGCAGTTCTGGATGGCACGCTCCACCGCTGCGGCATCGCCGCCGTGCAGCATGACATATCCGGCCGCTGCCGCTTGGCAGGCCGCCAGTAGGCACGAGCAGAAAATGGGCGTTCCGCCGCCGATGCGGACGGAAATGCGGATGCTCAGCAGACACGCGAGTGCAACGGCTCGGATGGCTTCTTCCTCGCTTTTGCCGAGCTCCTGCGCAAGAGCATACGTTGGAAGGATCGTTGCAATCCCGAGATTCCCCTTGTTGGAAATCGACAAGACCTTCATGCCGATGCCGACCATGCGCGCTTCGCACGCCGCAGTGCAGATTGCCTTCACACGGTCGATCGGATCATTGGATGCCTTTGCAATCTCGGAGAAATGATATCCCAGCCCCGCGCCGAGATCGTGCTCCATGCCGAATTTGCCGACTTTCACGTTGCACGCCGTCGCATCGCGCAGAAAGGCCAGCTTTTCCATTGGCACTTCGTGGCAGAACGTATAGAGATCGGCAATCGTATACTTGGAAATCGGGTTCTTTTCGCCCTTAGCCGCGGAGTAGTCCGCGGAATAGAGCACCTCGCCATTTTTCTCCTTATAGACGATGTTGAGCATGCCGCCGCGGATGATAACGCGTCCCGTGCCCTCTTCCGTTTCGACGGTCGTGTCCATGTAGACGAGCTCCGGCGCGTCCCAGTCGGGGATGACCTCCACAACCGTGTGCGCGAGCTTCTGCGCGAGAGCCGTCTCTTCTGGTGTGATGTCCTTGATCACCTCAAACTTTTTCGCCGTGATGCCCGCCACCGCGCCGGCCGCGCACGCGATCTCCAGCGAGTCCTCGGGCAGGCCCGGCGTCACGACCTCGCCCATGCGGGCGCAGAATTTACCGCTGGCTTGGCATCGGACACGGCGGACTTCCGTCCCTCCGGCGAGCTCCCGCGCCGCCGCCGCGCTGAAAATGTAGGAGATCGGGCCGGTGCAGCCCATTGTGGGTGCCATGTCCTCCTGCATAATGCGGCTGATCTCTTCAAACATAGCTTCTTTGTCCATATCCATTTCTCCTTAAATATGCATTAAATATGCAGGATAACGCCGTTGTTTGCCAAGGTTTTCTGCAGCTCGGCAACATTCACCTCGCCCGAAGTGCAGCCGCTGCGCACGGCCAGCGCCGCCGCCGTTCCGGCCGCCTCACCGGTCATCGCCGCCGTGGGGATCACGCGCGTAACTTCCCATGCATCGTCGGCGGAGGCAATGATGCGTCCGGCGGCAAAAACGTTCTGTACCTCCGGATCGATCAGGCAGCGGTAGGGGATCTCATACACGGGCCCCGCCTTGCGCCAGTCGCCGGTACAGCCGATGGAATCGTCAAAGTGTTTGTTCATATCCTCCGGGCAGAGCTCATAGCAGCCGGTAATGCGCCGCGTTGTGCGGAACGCGCCCATTCCGGCGACGGAAAGCTGCGTATACTCGGGGCCCATACGTTCCTTCAGCCGCTCAAGAGCAAATTTGCGACTCACTTGCAGATACTGGCTCACTTCTTTGCCGTCTGTGCCGTAATACTCGCGCATCTGCCCGCGCTCGCCCGGCTTGTCCGCGCGCTCGCCGGTCATGTCCTCCGGCTCGATCTTCGGCAGAAGTCCCATCATCGGCACGACGACCGCATCGCGGATGTTCCCGCTCTCCAGTGCTTTTCGCATGTGCTTGAAGTCCGTTTCATAGCACCAGTAGCTGAGTATCGTCGGCCGGTCGAAACAGGCCGCCCCAGCGCGATAGAGCACATCTGCATCGCCGGAAGCGTCCACGACCATTTTCGCCTTATACGCACAGCGACCGGACTTGTTTTCCACGATAACGCCCGTAACGGTCTTCCCATCCATGACCGGCTCGCAGAACACCGTGTCGTAGAGGATCTCCACACCCTCGTTCTCCATCAGTTCGTCGGCAGCAAGAACGAAGGCCGGGATGTTGAACCATGTCTTATAGCGTCCCTTCGGATCGGGATGGTGGAGAATGCCGCGCGTCCATCCCTCCGGTAGATCGTTATAGCCGTACTGAATTGACAGGTGCAGCAGCTCCTCCGAAATGCCGCCGATGACCTTGCGGCCGTTGCCGTCGCACAGCGGCAGATACAGGCACACATGACCCAGCGTGGCAAGACCGCCCATAAACGCCGCCTTTTCCACAAGGAGCGTTCGCATGCTGTTCCGCCTCGCGGCCAACGCAGCGCTCATACCGGCAACGCCGCCGCCGATGATGATCACGTCGTAGGAATCATACACGCGAATATCCCGTTGTTCACGAATACTTTCCAAAACCACATCTCCTTTTTCTCCTCCGCTTTTCGGGAGGGTTGATGTGTTCATTGTACGTGCATCTCTCGGCGCGAAAAATGTTCGCTGTGAACAAAAACAGCACAGCGTTCAAACTCGAGATTGTGTTTTGTGCAACAATGTACAAAACAAAAAGAATGGTATAGTATAGTTGGTGAAAAATAGACAACTCCCGACAGACAGGAGGGCACGCCATGTATGAGATAAAGATCAGTCTCCAGATGCTGTATGAAAAACTCTCCGCACGCTGCGCCGCCGAAGCGCACATAGAGCGCCGTGAGCGGTGCATCACCGATCTCCGGCTTACTGTCCCGGAGGCCGGGACAGCGAACCGCTCCTATGTCTATCTCTGCCGCGGCAGCGTGCCCGGCCACACGCTCTTTCGGCATCCGGACGGTGAGATCGAGGTTGCAGCCGAGTGGGTGGATGCGGCCAACGCCGCCATGGAGATCTTCGGCGAGTTTCGCGCGATCGGTCAGCGGCTTTGCAGCGCCATCGTCTCAGAGCAGCCGTTTCAGGCGGTCGCGGAGCTGGCCGGAGAGGTTTTCGCCGCTCCGGCCGTCATCACAAACAATTCGTTTACCGTGATCGGTATTACCAGAAATGCAAAAGGCTCGCCTATGGATTCCAAAGGCGAGCTGTGGGAGTATATGAAGCTCCACGGAATCAGCCCGCCGAACTACGTCGGGTATTTTGCGCACCCCAGCCGGTTTCAGGTCTATCTCATGGCAAAAAGCCCCCTGCAGCAAAAGCTGCCTTCCTTCTGCTACTGGAAGGCCATCTTGCGCATCAACTGCTTTTTCGGCGGAGAGGCAAAATGCCGTCTTGTTATCCAGACGCTGGATGACCACACGGCACCGGGAACGGTGCAGCTGGCCGAGTGCTTCGGTGAGGCGATCGAGCACATCCCGAAAAAGCTCCTCGAGCCAAGGCTTCACGCGCGGGTGCTGCCGGAGCGCTTCCTTTCGGAAAGCGGTGATCTCCTCCCCGGCGAAAACCCGCTGCGGGATGCCATTGATCGGTGCATTCACGGAGACGATTACTTTCTTTGCCGCATGTGGAGTCTCCACACCGCCCCCACCGTTGCGGGAGCTTACTGGCTTTGCAGCTGTCTGGAGCGGGTGGATAAGGCCTCTTGCGCCTGGCTGCAAGGCGAAGACGTGCTGCTTCTCGTCCGGGCGACAGACAACATACGAAACGAGCTTTCCAAAAAACTCCTGCCGCTGCTGCGCGAGGTCGGCTTCTCCTGCGCCGTCAGCAACCGATGCAGTGATCTCTCACAGATTCGTGAGTGTCTCCGTCAGCTCCGACGGCTGCGTAGCATCCGGACACAGCACTGTCCCGGCATCATTTTCTTCTCAGACAGCGCCGAGCGCTGCCTGACGGAAGAGTTGCGCAGCCGAACGGATATGCACGCATGGCTGCATCCGGGGCTGCGCGCGCTTGAGCTGGCTGACGAACGGGATAAGACCGACCACTTCCGCACACTCAAATGTCTTGTAAAAAACCGTTTTCAGCAGACGGTCACCGCGGATGAGCTGTTTATCCATCGCAACAGCCTGCAATACCGCGTCAAGCGCATTGAACAGCTTCTCGGGTGCTGTCTCTCCGATGCGGATACGCAGTGGTACCTGGCGCTCTCCCTTGCGCTTTACAATAAATCCGGTACCCCCGACTGAACAAAAGCGCCGGAGCGCGGCAATGCCGCGCTCCGGCGTTTGTTTTTCTTTATTCCGTTCGTCAATCGCGCAGGTCGGTGCGGCCCAGGATCTCGTAGCCCGGCGGCGTGACGCGCGAAAACTCTATGCCCACGATCCCGGCGGTAAACGGCGCAAAGTCCGCCGCCATTTTGCGGCACACGGCAGGCAGATCCGCCTTCGGATCATACAGCAGCGTTGTATGCGGCAGCCACACTTCGTCCGAGCCGGTCCATTCGTTCAGACTGCTGCCATAGACCTCCGCGATGCGCCGGTGGAGCGCCGCGAGCGTGCCGGTCTTCTCCGCGAGCGCCGCCACGATGGACGTTTCTTCCAATACCGCGAGATGCGTATATTTCACCGCGAACCGTGAAACGTCTTTCAGCAGCGCGGCGCAGAACGCCATGAACCCGGCCTCGTCTTCGCCCATATACGTGGCGAGCGTGATATGCCCGTGCAGCGGTTTCCCATCGGCATCGGGCGCGGCCGCCTTTTGTATGGCCGTCAGCTTTTCTGTGGAGCGCTTATCCAGCTTTGCAATAACGCACAGCATAAAGCATCAGTACACGACCACGAGCGTGCCGACGGTGATGTTGTTGTAGATTGTCGCAATGGCGTCGAGCGGCGTGTTGACGCAGCCGTGCGAGCCGTCGGTCAGGTAAATGTCCCCGCCGTACTCGGTGCGCCACGAGGAATCGTGCAGGCCGATCTGGTCGTCAAACGGCATCCAGTATTCCACATGGTCGTTCCACGTCGGGCCGACGAGGTAGGTGTCCGTCGTCATGCTCGCAATGCGGAAGCAGCCGCGGCGCGTATCGTCCCCGGCGGCGATGTTGCCGGTGACGACCGGCGTTTCCACGAGCAGCTTGCCGTCTACATAGTACCACATGTACTGGTTATCCAGACTGATCTCCACGAAGGTGTCCGTGAAATTATAAAACCAGTACTCCTGCTTCCAGTACCACGAGGTATCGTAGCTCGGCGTAACGGTCGCGTCGGTTTCGGTCTCCAGCGCCGCGGCGATGTCGGAAGCGAGCGCGTCACGGTCGAGGATCCAGCCGGTATCGCCGACGCGGTAGTAGATATACGGGCGGGTCTTTTCGGCGTTGTGGAATTTGGCGTAAACGCCGTCGAGCGCGTATTCGTCCGCGAGCGCGTCCGAAAGCGCCTTTACCTTCTCCGGCACCGGGGCGCACACCGTCTGCCCCTCGGCGTCCGAGAGCGTCACATCGCTCATGCGCCAGATATCCTGCGGCGTGAGCGTATAGGTGTTCCCGTCCTGAAAATCAAGCGTCACTTCCGTGGCGAGATAGGCGTCGATCGCGGCGCGCTGCGCGAGAAGCTCCGGGCTCTCCGCCGTAACGCTCTGCCGGATGACGGCGTTTTTCGCCTCGATCACGGGGCTTTCCTCGCGCAGATCGCGCACCGCGGGCAGCTGCTCCGCAATGGCGGAAACGCAGTTTGCGAGATTTACGAGATTGCCCTTTGAACCGGGGTCGACCGTGTAGCCGTCCTCGCCGAGAACAATGCGCGCGTCCACCGGCGTCTGCCGGGGCGTTTCGTCATAGAGCACACGGGAGAGCAGCTCGCTCGCCGCGGCGGTGTCCGAAACGGTGTAAACGCCCGTCTCCAAGCTCCGCTCGCCCTTCGTCATCCAGCCGAAGAGACCGGCCTCGGCATGCTGCGCGTCAAAATACTCCTCCAGCGCGGCGGTGAAGCCGTCGGTGTCCACGAAGCTCTCGAGCGGCAGCGCGACGACGGCTTCGCCCTGCGCGTCGCGCAGCTGCGCCGTGTGCGACTTTGCCGTGCCGAGCAGAAACTCCGCCGCCCCCGCTTCGGACACGCCGCTGCAGTCGTACCCGTTGATGATCGTGCCCGGCAGAAACGCCGAGCGGTAATACACCGATACGCCGCCGAGCGCGATGACCGCGAGCAGCACGAGCGAGAGCGCGATCACGAGCGCTATGCGCGTTTTTTTGTTTCCCCGTTTTTTCGTTGCCGTTTCTTCCATTGGAACCGTAAACCCCTCCGAAGCGTTTTCATCCTGTAAGACGGCGCAGCGCTGCCGAAAGTTCTCTTTCTGATTTTCTGTTTCGTTCATTTTTCTCCGCTCCGATTCTCCGCCGCGGCGCTCTTTGCGAGCGCGGCGGTATTGATGAGCCGCACACTGTCGCGGCAGCAGTCGATCCAGCCCTCGGCGCGCAGCCGCGAAAGCTCGCGGCAGAGGGCGCTCCGGTTCGCGCCGAGATAGGCGGCAAGATCCTCCCGGCGCATGCCGAGCGAGAACGTGTTTCCCCCGGCGTCCGCGGCGGCGTCAAGAAGAAACGCCGCGATCCGTGCCCGGAGCGAATGCCGCGCGAGATATTCCGCCCGGCGGCGCAGCCGCCAGTACTTTTCCGCGATCTCCGCGAGCAGGTTTTCCCGCAGCAGCGCGTGGCGCTCGCACGCGTGCGCGCACGACGCCATCATCGCCCGGTACGGCAGGAAAAGCGCCGCGGTATTCTGCGCGGCGATCACGTCCACAGGGCTTTTCTTGTCGCGCGTCGCCATGAGCACGTCGCCGACGAGCGCGCCGGGGCCGTGCACCGCCGTGAGACTCCGCTCGCCGGACGGCAGAAGGCTCTCCGCCCGCACGCCGCCCGAGAGCACCACCGCGCACGCGCTCACCGCGTCGCCCGTGAGCCAGAGCGCCTCGCCGCGCTCATACCGCCGCTCGGCCGCGCCCAGACATTCTGTCAGCGCAAAAACGTCGCTAGGGGCGATGCGCGCGAACAGCGGGCAGCACAAAAGCGCCGATCTTTCCGTATCTGTCGTGCGTCTCACCCCGCTTTGTTGCCGCAGCAACTTACAATTCGGGTATACTATACTATACTGTCAGCGAAATGTCAAAAGCGGAGGACCTCGATCTATGAAAATCCAAAAACTTACCGCGCTCGCCCTTGCGCTGGCGCTCCTCTTCTCTCTTGCCGCCTGCGGCGCACCCGCCGCGGAAGCGCCCGCGGCGACGGATGCGCCCGTTGAGGCAACGGAAGCCCCGGCGGAGCCGACCGAAGCGCCGGTCGCGGCGGCGGAAGAGGCGGCCGAGGCCGTCACGGTACGCCTTGCCGCGCTCACCGGCCCCACCGCCATGGGCATGGCGAAGATCTTTTCGGACGCCGACGCCGGCGCGGCGGCGAACGACTACGAATACGCGCTCTACGGTGCGGCGGACGAGCTGACGCCAGCTTCTGCAGGGCGGCGTGGACATCGCCGCGGTGCCGCTCAATCTTGCGAGCGTACTTTATAATAAGACCTCTGGCGGCGTGAAGCTCTGCGCCGTGGGCGTGCTGGGCGTGCTGTATATCACGGAGTTCAACGGCGAGACCGTGCAGTCTCTCGCCGATCTCAAGGGAAAAACGGTCTACGCGACCGGCAAGGGCAGCACGCCGGAATATTTCCTGCGGTATCTGCTCGCCGAGAACGGGCTTGATCCCGACACCGACGTGACCGTGGAATGGAAGAGCGAGCCGAGCGAGGTCGTCGCGCTCCTCAAGGCCGAAAACGGCGGCATTGCGATGCTGCCGCAGCCCTATGTCACCGCCGCTGCCGCGCAGCTCGGCGAGGGCTTCCGCGCCGCGGTGAGCCTTTCCGAGGCGTGGGACGCGCTCGATAACGGCAGCCGCTGCGTGACGGCGGGCGTCGTTGTCCGCACCGAGTTTGCCGAAGCCCACACCGAGGCGGTCGAGGCGTTCCTCGCGGAGATGGCGGAGAGCGTCGATTGGGTCAACGCCGATCCCGCGGATGCCGGCGAGATCTGCGGCGCGCTCAACATCGTCAAGGCGCCCATTGCGGCGAAAGCCATCCCGAACTGCAATCTGGTGTGTCTGACCGGCGAGGAAATGATCTCCGCGGCCACCGGCACGCTGGAAACGCTCTTCGCGCTCAACCCTTCCGCCGTCGGCGGCGTGCTGCCGGGCGAGGACTTCTGGTTCGGTGCGTAAGGGCGCGAAAAAATTCAACTCCGACAGCGCCGCGGCGAGATTTTTCGCCGCGGCTCTCGCGCTTTGCGTCTGGCAGGCGGGCGCGGCGGCGCTCGGGAACGATCTGCTGCTCGTAACGCCCATTGCCGTCGCGCGGCGGCTCTGTGGGCTTATCGTTACGGCGGACTTCCGGGCGACGCTCGGCTTCACGTTTTCGCGCATTTCGCTCGGCTTTCTGCTCGCGCTCGCGCTCGCGGGGATCCTCGCGGCGCTCTCCGCCGCCGTGCCGTTTATCGAAACGCTGCTGCGGCCCTACGTCGCGGTGATCCAGTCGGTGCCGGTCGCGTCGTTCATCGTGATCGCGTTTCTGTGGCTCTCGGCGCGGCGGCTTTCGACGTTTATCGCCTTTCTGATGGTCTTTCCGGTATTGTATACAAATCTGCTGCAGGGTATCCGCGCCGCCGACCGAAACCTTTTGGAAATGGCGGACGTGTTCCGTCTCTCTCCGGGCCGGCGCGTCCGGTGCATTTTCCTTCCGGCGCTGCGCCCCGCCCTGTTCGCGGGCTGCCGCGTCGCGCTCGGGCTCTGCTGGAAAGCGGGCGTCGCGGCGGAGGTCATCGGCGTTGTGGCGCGAAGCGTCGGCGGCAAGCTCTACGACGCCAAAGCGTATCTGGAGATCGCCGATCTTTTCGCGTGGACGGTCGTGATCGTCGCGGTGAGCGCTCTTTTTGAGCGCGTATTTCTCTTTCTTCTCGGTAAAATCTTTGACGCTCTGGAGCACGCGGTATGACGAACGCCATTTTGATAACAAATCTTTCAAAAAGCTACGGCGAAACGGTCGTTTTCCGCAATTTTTCGGCCAGGCTCCCGCTCGGCGAAACGACCGTCGTCACCGGCGTTTCCGGCGGCGGGAAAACGACGCTGCTGCGGCTCATCCTCGGTCTTGAAACGCCGGACGGAGGCGAGATCGCCGGTGTTCCGGCGCGCCGCGCCGCGGTATTTCAGGAGGATCGGCTCTGCCCGCAGCTCACGGCGCTCGAAAACGTTCTGCTCGCCGCCGGACGGAAAAAGGAGCGCGAGGCGCGCGATCTACTGGCGCGGCTCGGCCTTGGCGAGAGTCTTGCCGTTCCCGCCGCGGAGCTCTCCGGCGGGATGCGGCGGCGGTGCGCGCTCGCGCGCGCTCTCTGCGCGGAGTCTGACCTGCTTGTGCTCGACGAGCCGTTCAAGGGGCTGGACGAGGCAAACCGCCGCGCCGCCATGGACGCGGTGCGCGCCGTCTCCGATGACAAAACCGTTTTACTTGTCACCCACGACGCCGCCGAAGCCGAATTTTTCGGCGGAAACCGGCTTTCTGTCCCTTGACAGCGCGCCGTTTCCACGATAGAATACAGGCACTCCGAGGGGGAGTAGTCTGCCGCCATGCGCGGCTGCAAGTCAACAGTACTCGGCGGGTCTACCGCCTGGTTTGCATGAAATGACCAGACCCGCGGACAGAACCGTGTTATCGCTTCTGTCCGCGGGTCTTTTCATCATTTGAAAGCGTCGATTAACAAGAGCACACACGTCGGACAGCCAGTCTTTTCGGTGCTTTTTGCCCTTTTGTCCTTGGCGGGCGACAGCCCGCCTGCGTCCAAAAGAACAAAAATCCCTCGAAAATCCAAGGCTGTCCGATGCGAAGCAGTTCTGCCGGAGCAGAAATGCTCGCAGACAAGGAAAAGGCCGCAGAGAATACTTTGTGTATTCTCAAGGGCTTTGACGCAGTATGAGGGCATTTCCGCCCGGCAGAACCGCGTGTGCCCTTGTCAATTGACGCAAAACACATCCGAACATTCATCAAGGAGGGGTTTTCTTTGAGATTCTATTGCGAAGAAGCCGAAGCCGTACTGCGCGGCGTGGACAGCACATCCGAAGGTCTCACGAGCGCCGAGGCGGAAAAACGTCTCGCGGCCTACGGCAAAAACAAGCTGGCCGAGGGCAAGAAGGACTCGCTCATCAAGCGGTTCTTCCAGCAGATGGGCGACCCGATGATCATCATTCTGCTCGTCGCCGCGGCGATCAGCGGCGTGCTGGCCGTTGTGCAGGGCGAGAGCTTTGCCGATGTGATCATCATTCTCGCCGTCGTCATCATCAACGCGGTGCTCGGCGTCTATCAGGAAAGCAAGGCGGAAAAGGCCATCGAAGCATTGCAGCAGATGTCTGCCGCCACATCCAAGGTGCTGCGCGACGGGAAGATGGTCACCATCCACAGCGAAGATCTCGTTGTGGGCGACGTGGTAATCCTCGAAGCCGGCGACGCGATCCCGGCGGACGGCCGCATTCTTACGAGCGCCAGCATGAAGATCGAGGAAGCCGCGCTCACCGGCGAGAGCGTCCCCGTGAGCAAGTTTATCGACATCATCAACCTTGCGCCCGACACGAAGGATGTCCCGCTCGGCGACCGCAAGAACATGGTGTATATGGGCTCCACGGTCGTATACGGCCGCGGCACCGCCGTCATCACCGCCACCGGCATGGACACCGAGATGGGCAAGATCGCGGACGCCCTCTCCAATGCCGAGCAGGGCCAGACCCCGCTGCAGATCAAGCTCAGCCAGCTCTCAAAGATCCTCACCTGGCTCGTGCTCGGCATCTGCGTCATCATTTTCGCGGTGCAGCTCCTGCGCGCGGGCGGCTTCAGCTTTGAAGTCATTCTCAACTCCTTTATGATCGCGGTCTCGCTCGCCGTGGCTGCCATCCCGGAGGGTCTCGCCGCGGTCGTTACGGTCGTTCTTTCCATCGGCGTTACGAACATGTCCCGCCGCAACGCGATCATCCGCCGTCTGACGGCGGTCGAAACGCTCGGCTGCGCGCAGATCATCTGCTCGGACAAGACCGGCACGCTCACGCAGAACCGCATGACCGTCACCGACACATGGACGGACGACCCCGTCCTGCTCGCCAAGGCCATGGCGCTCTGCAGCGACGCGAAGCGAGGTCTCGGCATGCACTCCGCCGAGGGCGAGCCGACGGAGGCCGCGCTCGTCAACCACGCGCACGATCTCCGGCTCTACAAGGATGAGCTGGACGAGAAATACCCCCGCATTGGCGAAGCGCCGTTCGATTCCGGCCGCAAAATGATGTCCACCGTCCACAACGAGGACGGCCGGACCGTACAGTACACCAAGGGCGCGACGGAAATGCTGCTCGAGCGCTGCTCCGGCTACTGGTACGAGGGCAAGATCCTCCCGATCACGGAGGAATATAAGGAGAACGTCCGCCGCCATGCCAAGGAGTTTGCCGACCGCGCGCTGCGCGTGCTCGGCGCGGCGTTCCGCCCCTGGGACGGCGTTCCGGCGGATTACGAGGCCGAAACGCTTGAGCACGATCTCGTGTTCATCGGCTTCCTCGGCATGATCGACCCCTGCCGCCCGGAGGTCTACGGCGCGATCCGCGAATGCCGCGAGGCCGGCATCCGCCCGATCATGATCACTGGCGACCACATCGACACCGCCGTCGCCATCGCGCGCGATCTCGGCATTCTCACGGACGATACCCGCGCCATCACCGGCTCGCAGCTCAGCGAGATGAGCGACGAGGAGTTCGCGAAGGTCTTTAAGGAAATTTCCGTTTACGCCCGCGTACAGCCCGAGCACAAAACGCGCATCGTCAACGCCTGGCGCAACGCCGGGTATGTCACCGCCATGACCGGCGACGGCGTGAACGACGCGCCCTCCATCAAGTCCGCCGACATCGGCGTCGGCATGGGCATCACCGGTACGGACGTGACGAAAAACGTGGCCGACATGGTGCTCGCGGACGATAACTTCGCCACGATCGTCGGCGCGGTCGAGGAAGGCCGCCGCATTTACGACAACATCCGCAAGGCCATCCAGTTCCTGCTCGGCTCGAACATGAGCGAGGTCATCAGCATCTTCGTCGCCACGCTCCTGGGCTTCACGATCCTCGAGCCGGTGCACCTGCTCTGGATCAACCTTGTGACCGACTGCTTCCCGGCGCTCGCGCTCGGCATGGAAAACGCCGAGAAGGACATCATGCAGCGCCGCCCGCGCAGCGCGAAGGCCGGCATCTTCGCCGGCGGCATGGGCGGGGATATCGCGTATCAGGGTCTGATGGTATCGGTGCTCGTGCTCGCTTCCTATTTCATCGGCCACTTCATGGAATCCGGCGTGTGGGAGATCCCAGCAAACGGCCTGAGCCCCGACGGCACGACCATGGCGTTCCTCACCATGTCCATGGCGGAAATTTTCCACAGCCTGAACATGCGCTCGCAGCGCGGCAGTCTCTTCACGATGGGCTCGCGCAACTGGGCGCTGCTCGTCTCGTCTTTCGCGGCGCTGCTTCTGACGACGCTCGTGTGCGAGGTGCCGTTCATCGCCGCGGCGTTCGATTTCACCAGTGTGGAATTTAATGAGTATATCATCGCTATCGGCATGGGTTTCCTCGTTATTCCGATTGTGGAGATCGTGAAATTCTTCCAGCGTCTCGCGGCAAAGAAGAAAGTCGGACAGAATTAACAATTTGTCTATGCAAATTCCTTTTTGTGTGGTATAATATGCTCACAACCACGAAAGGAGTTGGATGGAATGAAATTCACCATCACGGGCAAGAAGCTGGAAGTCAGCGAGGAACTCCGCGCCTACGCCGAGAAAAAGGTCGGCAAGATCGAACGCCTTTTCCGCAGCGGGGACAGCGAAGCCTTCATCACCTTCAGCCGCGAACGCGGTCGCTACACCGCCGAGGTCACTCTCAAAAACAACGGTATGTTCTACCGGGTGAGCGAAACGACCGGGGATATGTTCGCGTCCATTGACTCCGCCTGCGCGTCCATCGAGCGCCAGATCCGCAAGAACAAGACCCGTCTTGAGAAGAAGCTCAAGGCCGGCCCGATCGAGTGGACGGATACCGGTGTCGGCCCCGTGGAGGAAGAAGAGGAAAGCGGCGATTTCACCATCGTCCGCACCAAGCGCTTCTCCATCAAGCCGATGACGCCGCAGGAGGCCATCCTGCAGATGAACCTGCTGGAGCATGAGTTCTATGCCTTCCTCAACAGCGAAGACACGGATGCCTTTTCGGTCGTCTACCGCCGCAAGAACGGCGGCTACGGCCTGATCTCCGATACGGAGGAATAAACCGAATATACGCAAAAAGGCAGGGGCATTACCCCTTCCTTTTTTATGTAGAAAAGCCCCATCCGCCGCAGCGGAAGGGGTTTCGTTTGACGAAGCTCTCCCCCGCCGGAACCATCCCGCGGGGGAGAATCTTTATTTCAAATGCTTCTCCATATAGAAGAGCCCGTCGTCCTTCCGGCGGACGCGGTAGCCGTCCATATAGGTGTAGCCCATCTTTTCGTAAAAGCCAAGCGCCGCCGTGGTGGGAATGAGCCAGGCGCGGCTGCACTGCGTATAGAGCTCATCGGCTTCCAGCGCGTGAAAAAGCATGGCGCCGTATCCCTTTCCGATAGTCTCCGGCGTGAGGAAAAGTCCGTAGATCAGGCACTCGTCCTCGCCGGTCTTGCGGACGCCGCCCATGCCGAGGAGCGCTTCGCCGTCGCAGAGCACATAGGTGTGTCCGGTCTCGGAAAAGCCAAGGATCGCCTCGGGGCGGTATTTCTCCACGAGCAGGGGGATCCATGGCTCCTCCTCCGGCGCGGTGTGTTTGCTGTTATATTCCAGCAGCGTCCGCGCCGCCAGTCGGCTGAGCGCAGCTTCCTCTCCGGGAACAAACCGGCGTATCTCCATAACCCCGTCCTCCTGATAATGATCTGCCAACGCCATATTACCCGTCTCCGCCCGTCTTCGCAAGTCCTTTGCGGTGAACCGGCAGTCAGCCGGAAACGGTAAAGCCCTCGGCCCAGTTCCGACGGCCGACAGGGCAGCGGTTCACGATCTCCTCCGCGATAATCCCGCGGGCATGGACCAGCGCGGTGTTCTCCGTACAGTACTGCGCAACGGCGCTTTCGGCGTCGCTCTCCGCGCCGAAGAGCCCAAGTTCGGCGGAAACTTCAAATTCGTAGTCCGCCGAATGAAGATACACCAGCGCCTCAAAAACCATGCCGCCGGAAACTTCCCCGTACACCGGCCTTCGCCGGACGGAGAAGGCGTCCGGAGCATCGCGGAATCCGGGCTGCGTTTTGTAATACCGCACGGCCTCTTCGGCGCTTTCAGTGGAAGCAAACAGGCCCAGTCCCTTCGGACTGTATACCGGCTCCCCGCCAGAGCGGAAGAACAGGTGCGTCAATTCGTATACGGTCATGATTTTTCCTTTCGGCATATCCGCCGCTGCAATAAAAAACTACAGGCAGCCGCGCAGAGACTGCCGTTTTTCTCCTCAAACCGGAGATGCAGCAAAGGCCCCCTCGGGCGAGGGGGCCTTTTTGTCAGAGTTTCTCGACAGCGTCGGCCATGCCGTCGAGCCAGTCGCCGGAGAAGACCTCCATGAGACCGCCGTCGGAGCAGGCGGCGAGACGCGGATCGATCGGGAGCTTGGCAACGTTGGGAATGCCGTGCAGCGCCGCGAGACCGTCGGCACGGCTCGCACCGAAGATCTCATGCTTCGCGCCGCAGTCCGGGCAGACGTAATACGACATATTCTCCACGAGACCGACGACGTTTTTCTTCATCATCGCGGCCATGTTGACCGCCTTTTCCACGATCATGCCGACGAGCTCCTGCGGGCTCGCCACAACGATCACGCCGTCCACCGGCAGCGACTGGAACACCGTCAGCGGCACGTCGCCCGTTCCGGGAGGCATATCGACGAAC
>ERZ773148.1548-NODE-1548-length-19000-cov-5.073423_pt1 | contig 19000 bp, 20 predicted proteins | sample MGYA00580846_ERZ773148 | MGnify/ENA primary metagenome ERZ773148 (study PRJEB29015, sample SAMEA2737879) | human gut metagenome | biome: human gut; feature: human-associated habitat; material: faeces | place: China | collected 2012 ... | reverse complement strand
AAGCCCCCGGATGTCGTTCAGGCCGCAGTCGTTGCACTCGCAGACCAGCTTGAACGCTTCAACCGCCACTTTCTCCAGGGTTTCGAAATCGTCTGCAGAGAGGTGATGCTCAATCGTGTACAGTGCGTCCGGATCGCTGCCATCTTCCAGTAATTCTTCAATAATCAAACGTGTTTCTTCACGCTGTTCTTCCAGTTGTTCCGGGTTTGCCATGGCTCATTCCTCTTAATGTCCTGCCGATACTCTTATTGTCACACACCACTGACATTGCCTCCACCTTTGTGACAAAGATTTATGCTTTAGACTTGCAAATGAATAATCATCCATATAAATTGAATTTTAATTCATTGAGGCGTTAGCCACAGGAGGGATCTATGTCCAGGTTTTATCATAAGCATTTCCTGAAATTACTCGATTTCACGCCAGCTGAACTCAACAGCCTGCTGCAGTTAGCCGCGAAACTGAAAGCCGATAAGAAAAGCGGCAAAGAAGAAGCCAAACTCACTGGTAAAAACATCGCGCTCATCTTCGAAAAAGACTCGACCCGTACCCGATGCTCTTTCGAAGTTGCCGCATATGACCAGGGTGCTCGCGTTACTTATCTCGGCCCAAGCGGCAGTCAGATTGGTCATAAAGAGTCGATTAAAGACACTGCCCGCGTGCTGGGTCGCATGTATGACGGTATTCAGTATCGCGGCTATGGTCAGGAGATTGTCGAAACACTGGCGGAATACGCTGGCGTGCCGGTATGGAACGGCCTGACCAATGAGTTTCACCCCACGCAGTTGCTGGCGGATCTCCTCACCATGCAGGAGCATTTACCCGGTAAAGCATTCAACGAAATGACGCTGGTCTATGCAGGTGACGCACGTAACAACATGGGCAATTCGATGCTCGAAGCTGCGGCGCTTACCGGTCTGGATTTGCGTCTGGTCGCGCCACAGGCATGCTGGCCGGAAGCTGCGCTGGTTACGGAATGCCGCGCCCTGGCACAGCAAAATGGCGGGAATATTACGCTGACGGAAGATGTAGCCAAAGGAGTTGAAGGTGCTGACTTTATCTATACCGATGTATGGGTGTCGATGGGGGAAGCAAAAGAGAAATGGGCAGAACGGATTGCATTACTGCGTGATTATCAGGTGAACAGCAAGATGATGCAGTTGACCGGTAACCCGGAGGTCAAATTCCTCCATTGCCTGCCCGCGTTTCATGACGACCAGACGACGCTTGGTAAGAAAATGGCGGAAGAGTTTGGCCTACATGGCGGAATGGAAGTGACTGATGAGGTCTTCGAATCTGCCGCCAGCATTGTTTTTGATCAGGCGGAAAACCGCATGCATACCATCAAAGCGGTGATGGTCGCGACGCTCAGTAAATAATTGATATCGCTATAAAGATGCCGGGAAATACAAAAACATCCCGGCATCACATTATTTTATGCAGTGATAGGTTTATTATTCCACCCAAATTTTTCTATTGCTATACGTAAATCTTCCGGAGGATTTTCATCATTCTTGTTCTAATTTTTAATTCATTAACCATCTTTTCTTCAAAAATCTTAACGACATAACCCGGATTGTTTTTTACAATTTCATTTGTTTTTTCTTCATTACCATAAACATATCCTAACTCATTAAGATACAGCTGTTCGCCCTCATAATCTTTAAGTAATTGATAGAAATACCACTTAGCAAAATCAGGTTGCTTCATGAAAAAATCCTTCAAAAAAAATATCATTTACTAAAATGCTGACAGGCACTTCATTAAATAGCAACTTAACATCATCAAATAACCTTAGTATTAAGCGTGATTTTTCTTGATTGCTTAAGTTAAAATCATTGACATATGCAACCAACTTATCCCAAATCAATTCCTGTAATTTACGGCTATTTTTATAGTGTTCTTTATCGAGATTGAAAAATAAGGTCTCAGCTATTTTAATTTTAGATTGATCGCAGCTAAAATCTTTAGATTGATCGCGGCTAAAATCAATATGATTTATCACGGAGCATGCATACTTTATCTTTTCAGAATCACCAAAATATTGCATTCTTTTATTAAAACACCAATCCAGTATTCTTACATCATTAATATATGGGAATTTTAAAAAAATCTCCAGAATCGAATCGATGACCGGTGTAAGGTTAACTTTTGCATCATCTAAGGAAGCAATAAGAATATGAGACAGGTTAACTTTGATGTCATTAATTTCATTGTCAGTAGCTTTCTTATTATTAAGAAGATAATTATTTACTGCGTTAAGGTCATCTATTTCTTTCAGTATCCCTTTTTCACCAAGCAAGTATGAAATCGATTCATTACATACATAAGGCATTAATAGCAGATGTTCTTTCCTTATTGCTAATAATGCATTATTCAATGGTTTTTCTAATAAATCCGTAATCGTAGAATCAACTGAATCTTTACAACTCACCTGCGAGTTATTCAAGTCCTGAGAATTATTTAACTCCTGCGGAATATTTAATAGACGAGCTATTTACTTGTTAGCTTCGCGTTGGTAACACGCCAGAATCTTGTTAGTAATCAGGTGTAATGAACTCTCATCTTTTCTTTCAAAGGACTTCCCTTCATAACGATTAGTCGAACCATCAGGTTGTGGAAATATAATGACTGTATGTCCTTCACGAATCCCATTATTAAAAGCTGAGGCAAGTGTAATTTCTATTTCCACCTTAGATAAATCCGCTCGCTCCCCTTCAGGATTATTCATAACAAACTTCATTATCTCACTACCATCATTATTTTTGATATAAGATGAGGACTTAATATGAGCCATCATATTTCTACCCGCTTCGTTGGAGCGTTTGCTAAAATCCACATAACCCAGGGTAAATATCTTAGCCAAAAACTCCAAAAATGCTCTGGGAGAAAGAATATTGCTTCTGCTATTCTGCCCTCCGGCAATTCGGGCAAAATCATTCATTCCCACATACCAGGTATCTAAGTCTTCATTTTTTTGTTTACAATTGTCGGCTGATGTAATGTTTTGAGAAAAATTCCAACCTGATATTTTGCTCATGACGGACTCCTTGAGTTAATAAGAACGTCTAAGCATTACAAATTTTACTCACAAAAAAGATCAAAAAACGCTCTTTTCACAAACTCGCCGTAAATCTGGAGTTATTTACGGCGAAAAGTCATCACGCCATCAGCATCTTCACTACTGCTTTGCGAACCTGGGCTGGCGCGCCCACTGCGCACAGCGGTTTATGCACTTCCCCCGGATAAAACACAACAAAATCACCTTCATTAAGGATAACTGTTTTCTCATCAACGCCTTCCGGCAAAAATGCGATGTCTTTATCAGCTAACCAGTCGGTATCCGGCGTGCCTGCAGGTTGCGTGCTGAAGGTCATGCCTTCCTGACCTTTTAACACAATCTGAATGTCGAGATAGCGGGCATGATACTCCGCACGGCGAGCTTCGTACGGCTCGGTCATATCTTCCGAGATAAGATAAAACAGACGATTGCCTTCGATATCGTGCTTGCCCTTTGGCGTTTCTACCGTAACGTGTGCTTTGATATGCTCAATCGCCTGGCGTAACTCCTGGGGTAGCCACGGCTGAAGATTATGAATATTTCCGATGATCATCTTTTCCACTCCTTAATTAAAACAACGTTTCATTTCTATCGTTATACGAAAAGATGATCAATTCCGCTAGCCTTAACGCGTGAATTATTGTCTTATCACAACTTATCGGCAGGCGCGTTCCCGCCTTTCGGGTCAAGGCCCGCATCACTCCTTGAGAATAGTTTTTATCGCTCCCCCCGCCAGTGCAGCTGTTGCACAGAGTTGTTCGAGGGAGTGCCCCTCTCGTGCCTTCGCAGAAAGCCCTGACATCACGGTACTCATAAAATCAGTCACACATTGTGCGCTTTGTGGATGCCGCCTGGCGATATAGTCATAAATGGTCGTTTCTGCGGCGTGATAATATTGAACGGCAATATCACGCGCTAGTGGATCATGACTATGAATACCTTCAAGAACCATACAGCCAGCGCAGCCGCCATTTTGGCTATATCTGCGCGCCGCTTCTTTTAATACCTCAACCAGGCACTCGCCTACTGGACGATCATCACGAAGAATATCGGCAAGCGGAATAGCTTCCGTACCGACGTATTCATTGAGTACACGGCTAAATAACCCAGCTTTACTGCCAAAAGCCGCGTAGAGGCTCGGGGGGTTAATACCAAGATAATCAGTAACTTCAGCAACACTGACAGCATCGAAACCTTTTTGGTGAAAAAGCACTTTTGCCGCAGAGACTGCCTGCTCAGGAGCGAAACGTCTGGGACGACCTGGAACGCGAGATTGTTTTTTAGTGACCATTACAAAACCTGTTGACAGAAAGTTAAAACAGTTTTGTAATGCATGTTACATAATAAATCAAGGAGTCCTTATGGGCGCTTTTACAGGTAAGACAGTTCTCATCCTCGGTGGCAGTCGTGGTATCGGTGCCGCTATCGTACGTCGTTTCGTCACCGATGGGGCCAATGTACGATTCACCTATGCGGGGTCGAAAGATGCCGCTAAACGCCTGGCACAAGAGACTGGAGCGACAGCAGTATTCACAGATAGTGCTGACAGAGACGCTGTCATTGATGTCGTTCGTAAGAGCGGCGCATTGGATATCCTGGTGGTAAATGCAGGTATTGGCGTCTTTGGCGAGGCCCTGGAATTAAATGCCGACGATATTGATCGCCTTTTCAAAATCAATATTCATGCTCCTTATCATGCCTCTGTTGAAGCCGCCCGGCAGATGCCCGAAGGCGGGCGCATCTTAATCATCGGCTCCGTGAATGGCGATCGTATGCCTGTTGCAGGCATGGCTGCTTATGCCGCCAGCAAATCTGCCCTGCAAGGCATGGCGCGCGGGCTGGCCCGTGATTTTGGACCGCGTGGGATCACCATTAACGTCGTCCAGCCAGGGCCAATTGATACCGACGCTAATCCCGCCAACGGGCCAATGCGCGATATGTTGCATAGTTTGATGGCTATCAAAAGACATGGGCAACCGGAAGAGGTCGCTGGTATGGTCGCATGGTTAGCAGGGCCAGAAGCCAGTTTTGTTACCGGCGCGATGCATACCATTGATGGCGCGTTTGGCGCATAACCGACTACGCTCAATTAAGCCCAGCCATTATCCATGATGTCTGGGTTTTGTTTACTCACGTCGTCCGCTAAAAGCGGCTCCCGGTAAAGAGAAATCTTCTGTTCATGTCGTAAATCTTGAGGATAACCAAATGGTAGAAAGAACCGCTGTTTTCCCTGCTGGCCGACATTCACTATATGCTGAGCATCGTTATTCTGCGGCTATTCGTTCCGGCGATTTGCTGTTTGTTTCCGGGCAAGTAGGAAGTCGAGAGGACGGAACACCAGAACCCGATTTTCAGCAACAAGTCAGACTGGCATTTGATAATTTGCATGCGACCCTGGCAGCTGCGGGATGCACTTTTGACGATATCATTGATGTTACGAGCTTCCATACCGATCCAGAAAACCAATTTGAAGACATCATGACGGTGAAAAATGAAATATTTAGCGCCCCACCTTATCCAAACTGGACGGCGGTGGGTGTTACATGGCTGGCAGGCTTTGATTTTGAAATTAAAGTGATAGCGCGCATCCCTGAGCAGTAAGCAATAGTGTTAGCCGTTCGCTTTCACACTCCGCCCTATAAGTCGGATGAATGGAATAAAATGCATATCTGATTGCGTGAAAGTGAAAAAGAAAAAAGCAGGGAATGTCTGCAATTATTGATACCGAACGACAGTTCCCCTGCAGAATCACATCAAATAAAAATGCATATACCTTGACTTTTAATTCAAATAAACCGTTTGCGCTGACAAAATATTGCATCAAATGCTTGCGCCGCTTCTGACGATGAGTATAATGCCGGACAATTTGCCGGGAGGATGTATGGTTCAGTGTGTTCGACATTTTGTCTTACCGCGTCTGAAAAAAGACGCTGGCCTGCCGTTTTTCTTCCCGTTGATCACCCATTCCCAGCCCCTCAATCGAGGGGCTTTTTTTTGCCCAGGCGTCAGGAGATAAGCATGGCTAACCCGCTATATCAAAAACATATCATTTCCATAAACGATCTCAGCCGCGAAGACCTCGAACTGGTGCTGGCGACGGCGGCAAAGCCTGCGGATTCATATAGGAAAGCAGTTCACTGATTGTAGCAGGTCCCATACCTTTTACAGATTTCAGAAAAATATCCCACCGCTTCTCTACAGAGGCAGATCCGTACAACAGGTCGGCTAACTGCTTTTTGAGCGTAGAAAAGCCATTATCTTCAATCAGCTTATCGACAACATATTTTTTGTTTCCCCACATCAGAACTGCCCAAAGCCTGCTGATATACTCAAGAAAATCTTCTTCGGTCATTGCCAAGAGCTTATCTTTGGTGAAGGATTGGTAGTATGCTTTTCGCTCTTTCCGTTCATTCCAGTTTTCTTCGTAATATACGGCATTGGTGGATTGCTTTTTTATAAACGCCTGAATTGCCATAAAAAGCTTCTGTGTGTCCATACTCACTCCTCCATATTATCCGTCCAAAGCTCGCACTGCGTCATAACAGTTTGAACAGCATCGTCCATCCCTTCGGGCGGATACTTATGTTTTTTCAAAAGGCGTTTAATCAGCATGCGCATTCTTGCCCTTGCCTGTTCACGCCTGTTCCAGTCAATCGTGCGGTTCTTGCGAAGGGTTTCAGCAAGTTCCTTGGTAATGGCGATCAATTCATCATTTTCATAAAAATCTTTGATTGCCTGTGGCTTTGTCAGCGCATCGTAGAATGCTAACTCATCCGCCGTGAGGCCAAGTTCTTTGCCTTCGTTGTGCGCAGCGGCGATCTGCTTGGCAAGCTTCATCATCTCATCAATGACCTGCTCATTTGTCAGCATACCGTTCAGATAGGCGTTCATCGCCCGCTGCATAATCTCGCTGAATTTTTCGGATTTGACCACATTTGTCCTGCGGTAAATCTGAACCTGCTCGGCGATCAATTTTTTCAGCAATTCTACGGCGAGATTCTTTTCCTTCATCTTGGAGATTTCTTCAAGGAACTTCGGATCAAACAGAGAAAATTCGGAGTTAACATCAGAAAACAGATTGATGACGCCGTCACTCTTGATGCTCTGCTTCAAAAGCTCATTGATCCGGGCATTCATCTCCGGGAGAGAAATCTTTTGCCCACCGCCCTGATTAGTCAGCCGAATGACAAGGACACGGACAGACTCAAAGAAGGCTGCTTCAAACCGCATCGGCTCATCTACCAAGGAAGAACAGAGAGACAGTGCTTGGTGAAGCATCAGTGCCTCTTTGAGGAAAGTATCCCGTTCTTCCTCCAATTCCCGTCCCATTATGAAGTTTACAGCACCGCTGATTGTTTTTGCCCGCTCAAGATCCGTGCCGGACATAAACTTTGAGTAGTCGTAGTGATGGAACAGATCTTGGCATATAGAGAGCTTTTCGAGGAACTTGGGATATGCAACCTTTGCGACATCGGGATCGCCATAGTTCTTTTTATCCCGTACCGTATAGTCGTTCATTGCCTGCTTCAAGGCGGAAGCGATACCTACATAGTCGACGACAAGACCGCCTTCCTTATCACGGAAGACTCGATTGACACGGGCAATGGCCTGCATCAGGTTGTAGCCCTGCATCGGTTTGTAGACATACATTGTTGCAAGGGATGGTACATCAAAGCCCGTCAGCCACATATCTACGACAATAGCAATTTTCAGGGGACTGTCATTATCCTTGAATTTCTGTGCCAGTTCGTCTTTGTGGTGCTTGTTTCCAATGATTTTACGCCATTCTTCCGGGTCTTTGTTGCTCTCGGTCATTACAACGGCGACTTTTTCCGCCCAAGCCGGACGCAGTTCGAGAATGCGGTTGTATATCTTCATAGCAATGGCACGAGAATATGCAACAATCATCGCTTTACCCGTGAGCAGGTTCGCACGGTTATTTTCGTAGTGGTCAAGAATGTCGCAGACTAACGAATTGATCGTCTGGTCGTTGCCCAGGACAGCCTCCATCTGGCCAAGTTGTTTTTTGCTCTGCTCGATAACCTGCGGATCGGCGTTATTGGCCATAATATCATATTCAGCATCAATGAGGCGCAAGGTGGCTTCATCCAAATGCAGTTTGATAACACGGCTTTCATAGTAGACCGGGCGTGTTGCACCATCCTCGACAGCCTGCGTCATATCGTAGATGTCAATGTAATCACCGAACACCTCACGGGTGCTGCGATCTTTGGAAGAAATCGGCGTACCGGTAAAGCCGATGTATGTAGCATTGGGCAAGCTGTTGCGGATAATGCGAGCCGTGCCAACAACACGTTTGGCGACTTCTTCGCCATCCTCGTTAGTTGTGATTTTGATTCTCTCCGCAAGCCCGTACTGCCCACGGTGGGCCTCATCTGCCATCACGACGATATTGCGGCGCTCAGAAAGTGGCTCGTGGGATTCCTCAAACTTCTGCATTGTGGTAAAGATAATCCCGTTTGCCTGTCTGCCGGCAAGCAGCGACTTCAAATGCTCTCTGCTTTCAGCGTGGATAGGCTCTTGCCGCAAAAACTTCTTACACTTGGCAAACTGGCTGTAAAGCTGATCATCAAGATCGTTGCGGTCAGTAAGCACGACGATCGTGGGGCTGTCCAAGGCATCTTGCAGCAGATGAGCATAAAAGACCATAGACAACGATTTTCCGCTGCCTTGTGTGTGCCAGAAAACACCGCCCTTGCCGTCCGTTACAGTTGCGTGCTTTGTAGATTCGATTGCTTTTCTTACTGCAAAATACTGATGGTATCCGGCAAGAATTTTGAAGCTCTTGATTCCCTCGTTGGAGAAGCAGATAAAGTTTTTGGTTATATCCAGCAGACGATCTTTTTGGAACAATCCTTCAAAGAAGGTGTCAAACTGTGCATATTGGGTATTTTCATAACTGCCATCTTTCGTTTTCCACTCCATAAAACGATCTTCACCTGAGGTGATCGTTCCTGCCTTAGAAGTAGATTGATCGCTCATCACGCAGATGGCGTTGTAAATGAACATCGACGGAATTTCCTGCATATAATTCCGGAGCTGCCGATAGGCCTCGGAAGCGTCCGTTTCCTCACGGGAGGGGGATTTTAGTTCAACAAGAACAACAGGCAAGCCGTTAAGAAAGAGAATAATATCCGGACGCTTGTTACTGTTCTCAATGAAGGTCCATTGATTGGAAACAATAAAGGAGTTGTTTTCGGGATGGGAATAGTCAGCGAGATACACAATGCCGGAACGCTCCTCGCCTTTTTCTAAGTAGCGGACCGGAATGCCGCTTTGCAGGTACTCCATAAATTCGGCGTTCTTCTGTACAAGCTCGCCATTTTCAAAGTTGCGCAGTTTGAATAAAGCGTCGTTAATGGCGTCAGCAGGTAAGCCCTTGTTCAGACGATACAAGGACTCCTCCAATACCGAATCATAGAGCGGGCTCTTAAAGTCTCGTTCCACATCCGGGCCGTAGACATACTCATAACCCAAATCATTTCTGAAAAGCTCGATTATAGCGTTTTCATAATCCGCTTCTGTGTTATATCCCGGCATATTTACTTCCCACCTTTTACATTAGTCACTGTATAATCTTTTACTGCCTGTCTCAGGCGCGCGGTAATCTGCACAGCTTTTTCTTTTGCTTCTTTTTTATCCTTGAGTTTTACAAAATAATAACCTGAAATAGACATTCGAAGCTTGCTTATGATTGCATCTCGGTTATACCAATCAACAGCGAAATTGCTTTGAATGATTCCTTTTAGATCTTCAATTTCTTCTGGCTTGGCTATACCACTCAAAAGATTAGACAGATTAGAGAGAATATAGGTGTTCAAGGATTCATCGTCAAGATTTTGAGGCGTACTATCCGCTTTTGTATGTGTGTCATACTTCTCAAAATCGGCAACTGCTTGTACATTTCCGCTATTTATATATTTGATATAACTGAGCTGGTGCTCCAATTCAGGAAACAGGGTTGCTTCGTTAATGTTGTACAGGTCAAGCTCTTTTAGGATTTCTTCCTTATTTTCACCACGAATGAAGAAGAATTCTTTTTCAAATGCATTCCGCAGATCGCCCCTCGATTTGGATATAGCTGATTTTTCTATATCAGTGACGCCTGAAACAGAAAAGAGACTGGCTAAGAGGAATACACCGCTTTGCTTTCTTAATCGCTCATTCGTATATGTAGGAGTGACCATATAGTTTTCCTGAATAATTTTTGCAAACTCTTGAAATCCGTTTTGCGTTGACCACTTTTTCCTTGTTTCTTCGTCGATTATATGATCCCGCTTTAATCTGGCAAGGACATTTCCAACCGTATTTTCTTTTGAAAGATCGTAATTTGCTAATGCGGAGACGATTTGAATTTCAAGATCCGTTGGCAAAGAGGGATAGTAGTTTCGGGTGTAGTAAATCACTCCGTATGGCTCGTGTTTTTCCTCACCGTCATCGCCAATATAAGATTCCTCGCCGTGACATTTACAAGCGAAGTACAGCGCAACCAGCGGGTTTGTGGTCAGATCCAACAGCCTTGTACACATTCCATAGTGTTGATATTTTGTCATAATGTCAAAAGTCGTATGAAATTCTTTGAATTCTGCCGGGATTTTTTGCAAAGGGATCTGCATAAGCCGGTGCTCTATACTAAGCATATTGTTTCTAAATATGCTCGGCTCAATATCCCAAAATTCTGCATCCTGCCCGCGAAAATATAGCTCAGTGGAGGTACCATCATCAGATTCCTTCAGTGCTTTTACAGCGCTGATAAACGAACTGACAGAATCAATCTCGGTCAGCTCGCCAACTTCTAGTTCTTTATAAGCCAATGTGTTACCTCCTCTTTAGCGCAGCAACTATAGTGTGTGCCATTGTATTCCCAATGAATAAGCTGTTTTCGTGTATGGGATAGGTAAATGATAATTTAGAGCAGCAGGCTCAGGCGTTATTCCAGGAACTGTTCATTACTAATACTGATCCGAGTTGGGAAACAGGTACCATTAGCAATTTGGGAACTGTTATTGGCGGAAGCACACCCTCCAAAGCAAGGCCGGAATACTATACTAAGAACGGGATTGCTTGGATAACCCCGAAGGATTTATCAATTAATAGATCAAAATTCATAACTCACGGCGAAAGCGACATTACCGAGCTTGGACTAAAAAACAGCAGTGCGACTGTCATGCCCGAAGGAACAGTTTTGTTTTCATCCCGTGCCCCCATCGGTTATATTGCTATTGCTGCTGGAAATATCACGACGAATCAGGGTTTTAAGTCGGTTGTTCCTAATGCTGAAATTGGTACCGCTTATGTCTATTACTACTTGAAGCAGAATCTATCAATGATTGAAAGACTAGCGTCCGGTTCAACATTCAAAGAAGTTTCCGGAGGAACAATGAAGTCTGTTCCTGCAATCGTTCCGGACAGCAAAACCATACAAGAATTCAACAACTTCTGTTTGCCGATATTTGAGCAGCAGAAAGTTTTAGAAACACAGAATCGAACATTGGCGGGTTTGAGGGACAGCCTTTTGCCTAAGCTGATGTCCGGCGAACTGGATGTATCCGCCGTCGAGCTTTAAGCCGCTAAATTATCATTTATCTTTCTATTTGCGGCGATTTTATCATCCAAAGATTTCAGAATTCCGGATATGGATTGCTGTGTTTCTAAGTCTGGAACTTTGACCATCAGCGTTTGAAGGACATCCGTCTGGACTCTTTGTCTGCCCGATGAACCAACCATAGACTTGATTGCAGGTCCTCTTACTATGGAACTGGTAACGAGGTAGTAAAGAAAATCAGAATCACACCCGTCTTTTGCTCTGAATACAATGTATTCGGTGGAACCAAATCCGACCTCACCATTTTCGAGTACGCTAACCTTTGCAGTTTTGCCATTTTCAAGACACGGTGTAATGCGAGCCATTATGGTGTCTCCGTTACGAAATTTTGTACCACCGGAATATGGTTCTAATTCAAATCCGGGTACATCTCTACAAAATGGCTGCAATTTATCCATTGAAATCTTTTTTGCAATGCTTCCTTTTTTGAGTGACTCACGAGGATTAAATTCGGCAATCTCGTCTAACCTTTTTTCAAACCATTTAGTCACTTCATTCACCATCCTATCCGATATATTTTCTATGCGCCAGTTTCACATTGCTTTGTTTGACCATCGCGTATTGCAAAGTTGTGTCAATCCGCTTGTGCCCCAGCAATTGCTGAAGCTGCTCTATGGGCATTCCTTTATCTATTGCCATTGTGGCCAGCGTTCGTCGGAACTTGTGCGGATGCACTTTGTGTACGCCCAACTGCCTGCCCAATTCCCGCAATCTTGTTTCGACGCCGCCTATGGATAGGCGGTTGAAAGGTGCTTTCAGAGAAACGATCAGTGCCGGATTATCATCATTGCGGCTTTCCAAATAGGCTTGCAGGTGCAGCTTTGTTCGGGCGTCAAAGTAGACCATTCGCTCTTTGTCTCCTTTGCCAAACACCACGCACTCCCGCTCTGCAAAATCCACATCATCCCGGTTTAGAAGCACCATTTCTCCAACACGCATTCCGGTTGAAGCAAGCAGGTCGATCATCGCCAAATCCCGCATTTCAGAGCAGCTATCCCGCATCAGCTCAAGGGTTTCGTCAGAGTAGGTTTCCTTGATATTTGACGCTGTTTTGACCTTATGTATCCGGCGAACGGGGCTTTTAAGAATATAATCCTCATCTTCCAGCCAAGAGAAGAACGATGAAAGAATACGCCGAATGTTATCTATGGTCACTCGGCTGGAATGGCGTTCCCTTTGGTAATTCGTCAGGTACTGACGAATATCCTCTGTCACAATCTCCTTGATTGGTTTCCCGATGCCGTCAAGCATTGCTTGCGTGGTGGCCTGATAGTATCTCAGCGACTTTTCGGAACAACCCTCAATACGCTTTGCGGCAAGAAAAAGTGCTAAAAGGTCTTGCTCCTGCTCCTTGGTCTTGCCATCGGAAGGACTAATGTCATAATCCCACAGAGCGTGCAGTAAAACCTCTTGCAGCTTTTCGACTTGTGCGTTGTTCAGGTATGAAAGCATATCTGTAACAACAGTTTGAATCAATTTTTGCTTCATTTTCATTCTCCTTTATTAGAAAGAGAACGATATACAGTGGCTGTTCCTTTGTTAAATCTCTCGCCACTGATGAGAGCAATATACAGTCAGTTATATAGGTCTAAATCGTCGTGATCTTCTCCGTCATAATGATTGTAATAGTGGAACCCGTCTTCAAGTGGCTTTTTGCAGTCACAGCAAACATCCCAGTATCCAAATTCTTCGTTTTCGGTGAAAATAGCACTCTGTTGACGACATTTACAATATCCAATTTTTTCAATAGGAACACCTTTGAAGTATTGCACCTAATACCCCCCTTTTTAAGCTAAATGATAATTTAGCGGCTTAAATCTCGATGGCGGATACATCCAGTTCGCCGGACATTAGTTTGGGCAAAAGAGAATCCCGCAGCATAGATAGCTTTCTGTTTTCTATGCGTTGGTTAATTACAAGATCGTAAATCGGTTGTAGCACGCCGCCAATACGCTCCATAGAAGCTACATCGGGAATGATCACCTCTGCTTTTGCCAGATCTTCACGCTTAATATGACCCATAGTTGTGGCTTTATCGGCGGCAATTGCAACAAACCGAGCAAGATGATGTGCTGTCCAAGTATAGTAAAACCACTTAGGATATTTGACGGATGTCACTTTGAATAGATGCTGGTTGAGGCCACAAGTACCTCCACACCATAAATCCACAAGCAGGCTACCCGACCAAGAAAAAATCACATCACCATCGTGGACAATGAATTCAGGTTTGATGTTTGGAGAGCAAAGCTCACTGCTATAATCACAAAAGCCTTGGCGTAGCTCCTTAATTTTGAGAACTGGCAATCCTCTCTCGCCATCAACTGGGCGGAACTTTTGCATAGCCAGCCCATTAAGATAGTCTGCAATATCAAGAAGACTGCCAGTTGTCCAATTTGGGGGCAATTCTCCGTTTTGAAGCAATTCTTGCCGAAAAATTGCCTGAGCCTGCTGCTCTAAATTATCATTTATCGCCCGATTTATTGCAATTTTTTCGTCCAGTATTGAAAGAATGGCGGCGATTTTCCCCTGCTTTTCCAAATCATCCGGAATATCAACTGGTATGTCTCTTATTGTTGACATAGGAATCGTCGGTTGGGTACTTCCATGCGCATAGTTGATTAGTGTTTGTTTGAATTTTTCGCATCTGATATACTGAAAAAGAAAATTCGGATTAACCACAGAATCATTAGGTGTTATTTTACACACATTAGGAGCCAAATGATATTTACCATCTTCTCGAATTTGCGCACATTCACCAAGTGTTCCAGTATACGAAAGAACAATATCATTTTTGTGGAGTTGACTTCTTGGAAGTGTCTCCGATACTTCTTTTGAAATCCTCTGTATATCATCTAAAACAAGTGCACCATTTTTTAAATTAAGAGCGCGAACAGCGATTATTTCACCATCAGGAATATATTTTATATATTTTGTAAACTCATATCCCGCCAATTTTGTTATTTCAGAAATATCCCCAAGTTTACACCTCATACCCAATCGCCCCCAGTTTCTCGCGTATCTCCTGTTCCAACTCGTGCGACTTCTCAAACAGCCCGGCGAGTTCTCCGGTCAGGCGCTTCATTTTGTCATCGAACGGTTCGCCGTCATCCTCAACTTCTTCGATGCCCACATATCGGCCCGGAGTCAGGATAAAGTCCTGCTTTTCGATCGCCTGAAGGTCTGCCACAGCACAGAAGCCCTTTACATCTTCCAATGTCCCTTCTTGGAATGCTTCGAAGGTATCTGCTAATTTTTGAATGTCCTCGTCGGTGAAATCTCTGTGCTTTTTATCAACCATATGTCCCATTTTTCGGGCGTCAATAAAAAGCGTCTTGCCCTTTTGCTTTTTATTCTTGCTGATAAACCAGAGGGTGACGGGAATGGTCACGCTATAAAAAAGCTGTGTCGGCAGAGCTACAATTCCCTCCACAAGGTCAGCTTGAATGATGCGCTTTCTGATTTCCCCCTCACCGCTTGTTTGAGTGGACAGCGCACCATTTGCAAGAACAAGACCTATCTTGCCGTTGGGGGCGAGGTGGTGGATCATATGTTGAATCCACGCATAGTTGGCGTTACCGGCAGGGGGCGTACCAAACTGCCAACGCACATCGTGCTTCAACTTTTCCTGTCCCCAGTTGGAGAGATTAAACGGCGGATTTGCCATAATAAAATCTGCTTTGAGCGTAGGGTGGAGGTCATTAAAGAAAGTGTCTGCCTGATACGGCCCGAAGTTGGCGTCGATACCACGGATCGCCATATTCATCTTTGCCATCTTCCAAGTATCGGCGTTTGACTCTTGCCCATAGACTGAGATCTTCCCCCGGTTTCCTCGATGTGCTTCTATGAAATCGGCTGACTGAACGAACATACCGCCAGAACCACAGCAGGGATCGTACACACGGCAATTTTCGTAAGGCTTTAGAATTGCAACAATCGTTTTAACGATACTTTCCGGCGTGTAGAACTCGCCGCCCTTAACACCTTCGTATGCAGCAAACTGCTGAATGCAATACTGATATGTTTTTCCAAGCAGATCCTTGTTTTCTTTGGTATCGCTCATATCCATATTGGTAAACAGGTCAACCACATCGCCCAAAACACGCTTGTCCAAATCTGGGCTTGCATAGTTTTTAGGCAGCACATTTTTCAGGCTTTTGTTCTCTGCTTCAATAGCCCGCATTGCATTGTCGATGAGTGTGCCAATTTCAGGGGTGTGAGCAGCAGAAGCAATCTTGCTCCACCGTGCATCCTCCGGTACGAAGAAAATGTTATCTTCGGCGTAGGCATCACGGTCATCTTCGAAGCCGTCGCCCTCAGCGACAAGCTCCTGATAACGCTTTTCAAACGCATTGGATATGTAGCGCAGGAAAATAAGTCCTACGATCACTTTTCGGTATTCTGCTGCGGGGATATGTCCCCAAAGGACACACGCAGCGTCCCAGATTTGTTTTTCAAAGCCGATTGTGGCGTTGTTTCCGTTAGCCATAGAATGAATCCCTTCCTACGTTATTTTTTCGCATTGCATTGGAGCGTGCGATAAATCAAACCAACACTTCCCATTTTCCGTATCTCTTACCGCTTTCTCGGCGGATATAGTTTTTATTTTGCAGCGACTTCATAATTCGCTTTACACTTCTGATTGATTTGTCGGTGATGTCTGCAAGCTCCTGCTGCTTGATGGTTGGATTTTTCTTTATTAAATCCAACACAGCCAATTCTTCTAAAGTGCAGTCCAAAGTGCCAAATTGGCACTTTGGAATTTGCTGTTTGGCACTTTGGGAATTGCTTTCCTCCACATAATCAATGTGCATATAGCGGTTCTTCAGCTCGTAATCCGTGCCCAAAAGGAGATTGCCGAAGAACATCTCCAAGAACTTTGTGGTGGAGTGAACACCCTTTTGCAGATTCGTATAGTTCGCTCGGACCAAGGCGTTGCGGAAGTACCACGAATTCTTTTCAAAGGCGTCGTTGTTTACACGAAAGCCGAAGGTTTTCATATATTTGATCATAAAGACGGCGGTGGCACGGGTGTTTCCCTCGCCGAAGGGATGGATCTGCCAAATGTCGGAGGCGAATTTCGCCAGGTGCTTCACCGCCGCATCTACGGACAGGCCCTCATAGGAGAACTGTTTTTCAGTGGCAAAATCGTAATCCAGCGTATCCTTGATACTATTCCAGTCCGCATAGATTACGGTGTCGCCGTTCAACACCCACTCTTTCTTGGTGATGTTGTACTGACGAATCTGCCCGGCGTGACTGAACACGCCTTCAAACAGTCTGCGGTGGATGGAGAGCCATTCGGCAGGCGAGAATTGGAAGGCTTTTTCGCCCAACAACTTTGCGATCCTTGCAGAGACAATGTCCGCTTCTTTGGTTTCGTTCTCTATTTCGGTGCGGGTGGTGCGCTGCTCATAATAGCTATGAATGCGCTGCTGGGCTTCATCAATAGTGATTTTACCCTCGATGTGATCCTTGGCCGTATCCAGCAGATAGGCAGAGGTGTTCAGCCCGTCCACCGCCTGCAAGCCGATGGCGGTCTGCCACGCCTCGCTTTTTTCGGCTCGGTCGGGTTCACCCTGCTTGATATATTCTTCCAGTTCAAATTGCCAATTCTGATCGGGCATATCTGCACCTCATTCCTTGCTCAAATCTTCCGCCTCGAAGGTCGTGTACCCCTCGTAATAATAGCTTTGGTCGATGCCACTCAAATAGACTTCCCGGCTGTTTATCTCGTCGGACAGCGCCGCCTTCAGCAGCACCTTGATCTCCACATCCTTGATGGGGCTGCGCTCCATTGCAAGGAGATAATCCTCTTTATCCACCTTGCTCCAGTCCATGACCTTACCAATTTCGGTTTTCAGGATATGGTCAAGCCAAATGCGGGTGCTGCGCCCATTGCCCTCCCGAAAGGGATGGGCAATATTCATTTCCACATATTTTTCGATGATCTCGTCAAAAGTGGACTGCGGCATCTTGTCGATGTTGGCTAGTGCCGCCTCCAGATAGATCAGCGGTGCAAAGCGGAAATTGCCCTTCGCCAGATTCACCGTGCGCAGCTCACCGGCGAAGTCGTAAATATCTTCAAACAGATATTTGTGAATTGCCTGCAAGGTCGAGAATTTACCTGCTGGCAGGGCATCAAGCACGCCGTTTTCAAACAGTTCTACCGCCTTTTTCTTGCTGATGCGTTCTTCTTCACGGGCAAGATCGGCGGAGCTTGTCAGCCCCAATTTATTTTCCAGTGCCATATCGCACCTCCAAAATAATTACTTATCCGCCGCCACGCCGGACTTCATCCAAGCGTCTACTTCACTGACCTTGAATTTCCAAAGGCGGCCTATTTTCGCAGCGGGCATATTTCTTTTCTCTATCCAAGCGAGCACCGTATCACGGCTGACGCCGAGGTATTCGCAAATCTCTTTCATTGAGTACCAGCGTTCGATGGTCAGTTCCATTAAAATGTCCTCACTTTCAGGCAGTTTCCGATAGCTATAATTATACAATTTAAGTATATCACAGCGATGCCGATTTATCAAGGATTATTACGGATTTACGAGGGATTCAGAAGAAAATCTTATAATTAAAAGTGAAAGGTTTCCCCGCTCAGTTTACTGATTTGAGCGGAGAAACCTTTTTTGCTACATATCTCTTTTTTCGGAAACGCCCCCACAAATGGTCTTGCAATTTTGAGAATAAGTGAGGACGGAAAATTTTTTGAGAAATTTCCCGAAAACACCCCCACAAACGGCGCCCCTTATTCAGAGTAAGTGAAGGGAGAAATATTTTTGTGGGGAATTTTGAAAAGTACCCTGCCAAATGGTACCCCTTATTCAGAGTAAGTAGAAGGGTCCTTTTGAAAAATTGAGGGGACTTTTCAAATTACTTTGCCAAAATCTCAAAAAAGTTCCCAATTGGTTAGTAGGAAGACCCTGAAAAATTTCCTTCAAAATCCTATTTGTTATTTGCCAGAAAAGTTCCCAGTTGATTAGTAGGAGGGGTACTTAAAATTTTTCTTCAAAAAGCCATTTTATTTTTGCCTGAAAAATTCCCAATTAAGTAGTAGAGGGGGACGCAGAAAAATTCTCAAAAGTTTTTTCGTTCAAATCCGAAAAAAGTTCCCAGTTGGTTAGTGGAGATGATTTCAAAGAAATTTTTCAAAATTCCTTCGTACAAATCAAAAAAATTTTCCCAGTTGATTAGTGAGGGGGTTAAAAAACAGCCCTTCTCGCTGGCTACCTATTGAGGGGATTGTCTCCCTGTGTACCTTGAAAATTGAATCGCCGCCTCCAAAGGATATGCTTCCGGCAAGTGAC
>ERZ773148.1544-NODE-1544-length-19017-cov-19.106371_pt1 | contig 19017 bp, 16 predicted proteins | sample MGYA00580846_ERZ773148 | MGnify/ENA primary metagenome ERZ773148 (study PRJEB29015, sample SAMEA2737879) | human gut metagenome | biome: human gut; feature: human-associated habitat; material: faeces | place: China | collected 2012 ... | reverse complement strand
AAGTTTTTTTCCTACATTTGTAACTGTGTTGCACTTGACACTGGAATGTGCGATGAAGAAACAATTATTGAAGATGTTGCTAATAATAGGAGCTGGAATTGCATCCTATTTTATAATAATATATCCACTGAACTGGGGTATATCTGAAGAACTTGGGAGTGGGTTTATAATCACATCAGACAAAAGTTTATTATATAGAGATGGTAATACGGAGTATTTTGTACTTCCATTTGGAGGAACAAAATATACATACAATACAAAATGGATTGTGGCATACACCGAAGGATATTCCATAACACGCAATTTACAGGAGAAGAAAAATAGTTCAAGTCTAACCAATTATTGGATTATCGACAAAGAAATGCCAATACATCACAATAAGCAGGACTCTGTTGTTTTATACATAAATGGCATTGCCTATCCTATTATTACTAATGGGTTAATCGGACCAATGGATTCTTTGTCTTTTATTGATTCTGTTAGAAAATTCGACATTCCCCTAAGAATAAATTGAACTATCACTGTCCGATGATTTTCATCTCGCTCAAAAACTGGTCCATCCGAGATTCTGTGTGATGACCTGATTGCGGGCAAAGAAAGAAGCTGGCTCTATCTTCATCCTGGAAATGTAAGCTGGGGCTGTGTTACGGTTTGTAGAAACAACACGCTATCCCCTGAGGAAAGGGAACAGGAATGGCATATAATTCATAATATGATAAGTCATACAAAAACGGAGAAAGTCCCCGACAATCGTGGATTACATAAGTATTTCCCTGGTAAGCAGATTAAGTTTGGCGTTCTAAAAGTTCGAGATAGATGAAAAATAAATATCTCCTCTGCTTTCTATTTCTATGGCATTGCTATTCTTGTACATTAGAGCCAAGAATAGCAATACCTCAAGAATTAAAACAAGAGCTTGTAAGAACAGGGCATTATAATTCGTATGTAAGATTATTGAATCAGTCTTTGGATTCAAATAACGTAGAGGACTTATCTCATTTCTTAAGCATAGATTATTTTTCCACTTGTTCAACAGGTTCAGAACATGGACAAATTTTACTAGAAATATTACGGGAAAAAGGTGACGTGTTTGTTTTCAAAGCCCTTACACTTCTAAGTCAATCAAAAAAAACAAGTGTCAAAGGGTATCTCTTAATAGGAATAGATAGTCAAGGAAAATGCGATCTCAGCTATTTTATAGAAAAGTACCCTAGGTCTTTTGGATATCTAAAGATAAAGCCATGGTAAATGATTTGCATTCTTACAACCTCGGTGGATTGGTGGATCATGTGCGTGGTTACAAGTCCTACGGTTACGACTATGTGAACAAGATTGGCTACGACATGGTCATATCTTGATAGGTTCTTTTAGAATAAGTCAAGATATGACCGTATTAAAAGAGAAATAGCATGACATATAAGAATTTTCCTATACTAGCTAAAGTTGTTATAACCTTGATTCTAACATATTCTGTATTTATGATACTGTTCATGTCGATTTTTGACTTGCTCTCTATGTCGACATCCGTGAGTTTTACAACATTCTTGATCGAAAAGATGATTCCTAATATTTCAGCTGTAATTGCACTTGTTTTTCTTATTAGGTATCTTTGGATTACAGGTAAGAACTCCAATACTTCTAAAAAAGATTCCATTGAAAAAATGCTGATGCAAAAGCCAAACAGGAATTAGAAACTTTACAACAGATATGGGGAGCAATGAGGCGATAAGAAATATATTACATTCTATCTTGGTCGTTTTTGTTTTGGCAATTGCCAAAACAAAAACGACATCAATAAGATAGTCTCGAATCATTGGCAGCAAGATAGCATAAATTGTATTGTAGACTTTTCTTCTTGTTTTAGCTTCGACTGGGATGTATGTTATTATTTCTCCAGCAAATGCTCTTTAGAGGAGATTAACAAGGATTTAGGCATACAGTTTAATGAGTTCGAAGACACTAGTGATAGAATGATTTTTGTTCAAGACAAAAGAATAACTTACACACAAGATTGGTATTACCTACCAGATAAACCACAAACCAGTATAATGCTTGATCATAATACAAGAAAGCTAAAAATAAAGAAGCGCAATGCGAGATTTAGAGTGGAAAAGAAACATGACATGTATTTGCTAATTCCAATCTATGAGTAGTGCTTCAAATTGGATTTTATCGTAGCAGTAAATAGATAGTCAGTCTATAGTGTCCTAAACGTTTTTGGAGGACGATGGGTGTAAGATCGCTGTCAAGCGGGTCAATCGCCCCTTGACGTTTGCTGTAAAAACTGGCCCCTCCTATGCTATTTCGGTCTCGTCTGGAGGCGGTAAAAACTGCTCATTTATCCACTGAAAGAGGGCGATTTTGGTGAACGTGTTGAGTCTCAAAGATGCTGCTAAATTAGAGAGACACCAAGGGCATTTTGCTATTCGCTTAAGATATTGAAGTAAGAGAATCGTAATCAGAGCCGTCCAGATCTGAATCTCGACAGCGTTTTGAGAGGTTCCCAGGGAACTCCTATTGGCGTTTTGGTAACTGATGTTGGATTTGGAGGGAGCTCGTGATAGACCTAGGTGGTTGAGATTGCCTGTGGCTGATTGTAGCCCCTCTGAGATTTGACGTAGCGACACGCTACCCGAGAATTGGCTGAAGATCATAGTCACCAAATGGCTCCATGAGTTAAAGCCCTTTGCATGCTTGTCTGTGCCATGCTTCTTGACCAATCGATGGATGATTTCTCGAGGTATGAGTCGGATTACTTGTGCGAATAGTGTTATATTTGCCATTGAAAAGAGTGGTTTGTGACAGCTCTCACTAGCTGTGCTTTCTTTCCAAATACAAACCTGCCCTTTTCTCTTTATCCTGCAAAACGTTTAGGACACTATTGTCGCGAAACATTAATGAACATAGGAACCCCTGATGGTGTGAAAGTTTACGGAGATCTAAGAGATAGAAGAAAATGAGGAAATTGTTTATTATGCTAATAATCGCGTCTCAACTTCTTTATTGCTTTTCGGTAAAAGGGCAAGAATCAAGAAACCGAGATATTGCAGGGATTTATTACTTAAAGAGTAATAAGCTGTATCAAGCTTTGTCGGACAAAAACTATTCGAGCATAGAGATTAATGAGGATGGGACATATACTCTAAATAAAGCAGACATCTCTTTTTCCCCTGTAATTGAGCAATGTAGCTATGCTTCAAAAGGCAGATGGTCGATAATAGAAGACAATTTGCTGGAAATAACAAGTGAAGATTACTATATAAAGCAAAGGGGATTTGATTATGAAATTAAGAAGGAAAACAAATACTCCCAGGATAGTTTGTATATACAAGTACTTTTTCCTACTGACTTCCACCCCGTAACGTTAAACCTGACATTTAACTATCTCAACAATAAGTCGGTTACAACAGATAATCCACGCATCGTATTATCTAAATTAGAGTATCTTTGGGATGAGAAAAAAGGGATTACTACAAATCAAATTGACTTCAACTTAAATGCTAACATCGCAGGAACGAAACTTTATAAGGGAAGGATATGGTTTGATATTTTCAACGAAACTATTGATACGAAAAAACACAACTATCTAACAATCTTTTTGCCCTACTTTGACCGGTGTTTTTTTGAATTTGAGCCTTACTGTCAAGAGCTAATTTATATAAAAGACTCAGGTCAATTATTTTGGCAAGGAGAGATATGGGAGAAAGTAAATTAAAGGGATATTGTAGCACTAAAAAGCGGAATGAACAAATAAAAGATTGACGAGGGTGATACCCGACGGAACAATTACCACCAGCAGTAATCCACCTGACGATTCAAAACAGATAAGAATTGAAACTCCGAAATGATGAAAAGACTCCTGCTATATACTATCGTGTTGTTTTCTTTTTCTGGTTATGTAAAAGGCCAAGCGAATGACAGTATAACTCTGTATAACAATGTCCTTGACTATATTTCAAGAGATCTAAATGTGGATAGAGAAAGCATTGCCGTTTCAAGCGTTATTTACGATCTAGACTCCTTCTTCTATATCCCTGTGGCTGAAAGCCAGGAACAAAAGGAAATGCTGATAAAAAGGCAAAACTTCTCCCGAGGTAATTTTCATTCAGATATCCTTGATAGTAACTTCAGAAAGTTGTCAAGCAGTAGTAAGTACTGCCTTTTCTTCTCTTACCTTATGGATGGAGTACTTCTAGCAGAGATATACGAGCTTCAAAGAAGATTTACATGTCAGATTGACTACTCTTTTATTGTGGCGACGAGCCTGCGTAAGTATGCCTATATGTTGATCATTAGCAAGGAATACAAAGTAGTTAAATCACACAAGATTGAATTAAATTGAGTCGAACTTAGTTCGCACTTAAACAAGACACAATAGTCCATTTTTCAATAGTGTCCTAAACGTTTTTGGAGGACGATGGGTGTAAGATAGCTGTCAAAGAGGAGACTATTGACTTTTGCAATAGTCTCAAGAGAGGAATAGAGAGGTGGTTGAGCTTATCGTATCTAATACGTCAGCTCTGTATTTACCTCCTATTCGTGAATTATCGGTACTTTTGTGGCGTTGTATGGTCTAGAGGCACATAGTCAGCGGGTGCCAGTCTAGATGCTTAAGGCTAATCTATGCGATATCGTCTACTATTATATATACTACTGATCTGTGGCGGCGGAGGTTTATGGAGCTTCGCGGCGGCACAGGATGTCGCCATCACGACGGAACTGACGCCCTCGACGATTCAGATCGGCGAGTATGCACAGATCAAGATGACTATCCGCACGAATGACCTCGACAACACGCTCCTCGTGATACCCCAAGAGCGACAGATGGGGCAGGCGGAGATGATTGCCTTTGAGGTGACCGACACGATACCGCTCCAGGGTGCAGAGGTGCAGCTGAATGCACTGATGACCATCACTTCGTTTGCCGAGGGAATGGCGGAGCTACCCGCTTTTGGCGTGACGGTGGGCGGGGAGAGCTACTTCTCCAAGCCACTCTACCTCAAGGTGACGATGCCCGAGGTAGACACGACGCAACCGCTCAAGTACAACCCAATCAAAGCACCTGTTTCGGTTTCGCTGCGCTGGTGGGAGTATATCCTCCTCGTCCTCATGAACCCCATTACGTGGGTGGTGCTGGGCATCGTCGCAGTGGTACTCCTCATCTTGTGGTACCGACACTACAAGCGCACACGACCCGAGCCCGAGGTGGTCGTGGTACCGCTGACCGCTTTAGAGACTTTCGACCAAAGGCTCGCCACGCTACGTGCGCTACCCTTTGACCAGCAAGAGGAGCAGATAGCTTACTACGATGGCTTGATCACCGCCTTGCGAAGCTATCTAACCGAAGGCTTAGGCTTGGAGATAGACGAATTGACCGCTCGCGAACTAGCCCAGCTACTCCAAAAGGCTCCCTACGAAGTACCTCAGAGTGCGCTAGCACAGTGGGTAATCCACTCAGAGTGGGTACGCTTTGCCGACACTTGGGCGGAGCGTGCATGGCAAGCCGAAGACGCAACCAGCATCTACGAGGTGGTGCATCAACTAGCTAGCAGAAAGGAGGATAAGTCGCTATGATATGGGTTCATCCTGAGTGGTTCTGGACGCTCCTACTCCTACCGCTGCTGGTGCTGCTCTACATGCGCTACAACAAGCGTCACCAAGCAAAGCTTTCGCTCTCAGCATATCGTCTTTTGCCTAAGAGGAGCGGATGGCGGAGCTATCTGCGAGCTTTGCCTTTTGCCCTAGAGCTACTGGCACTGGCGGCGATGATCTTAGCACTGGCTCGCCCGCAAGACTCCAACCACTGGGAGGAGCGATCGATACAAGGCATCGACCTCGTCCTCGCTATGGACCTCAGTGGCAGTATGCAGGCACTGGACTTAAAGCCTAACCGCTTTGAGGCAGCACGTGATGTGGCGAGCGAGATGATCGCTGCACGTCCGAATGATAATATAGGTCTGGTGGTTTTCGCGGGGGAGAGCTTTACGCTCTGTCCGCTGACGGTGGACCACAACGTGATCCAGGAGATGCTCGAGACCACCGAGATAGGACAACTGGAGGACGGCACCGCCATAGGGCTAGGGCTAGCGACGGCGATCAATACGCTCCGCGGTAGCGACAACAAGAGCAAAGTGATCATCCTCCTGACCGATGGGTCAAACAATGCGGGCGACATAACCCCCTCGATGGCCGCTGAGCTGGCACAGCAGTACGGCATACGTATCTACACGGTGGCTGCGGGAACCAATGGGGTCGCAAAGTTCCCCGTGCAGACAGCCTTCGGCACCGAGTATGTGGAGGCCGATGTGCAGATTGACGAAGGCACGCTACGACACATCGCCCAGCAGACGGGTGGCAAGTACTATCGTGCGACAGACGAGACGAAGCTGCACGAGATTTACAAGGAGATCGACTCACTCGAGAAGTCTCGTCTCACCTCTCGCTCGGTGAGTGCCTACGAAGAGCGCTACATGCTCTTTGCTTTGCTCGCTATCGTGTTCCTTGGCGCCGCTTTCTTATTACGAACCACCTTGCTGCGAGCTAACCCATGATACAGTTTGCCTATCCCCTCCTGCTGTGGCTCCTGCTACTCGTACCGCTCCTGCTACTCGTTATGATCGTCGGTCAGAGACGGCAACGCAAGCAGCAGCTGCGCTTTGCCACGCCTCAGATGCTACGGCAGATCATGCCCGACCGCTCTGCCAAGCGGGACTGGTGGCGCGCCTCGCTCAAGCTCATCGCCATCGCTCTGCTCATCGTGGCACTGGCTCGTCCGCAACTCTACACCCATGCACCCGTCTCATCACAGCAGACGATCGGGGTAGACCTAGCCTTCTGCATAGACGTCTCCAACTCGATGGCGGCACGTGACGTCAAGCCCGACCGTATCGGCTTTGCCAAGCAGATTGTGACCCATACGATGCAGGAGTTGGCAGGTTCGCGAGTAGCTATGGTCGTCTTCGCTGGAGGCGCTTACATACGTCTGCCACTGACGCCCGACTTGCCGACGGCTCGCACCTTCCTCGCAGACATACAGCCTGGCATGGTCTCCAACCAAGGCACCAATCTAGGGCAAGCGCTCGAGCGCTCCGCTCAAGCACTCGCAGCACCCTCACGAGCCGGCAAAGCGGTCATCATCCTGACCGATGGCGAGGATCACGAGGGCGGACTCGAAGAGGGCATCGAGCGACTCAAGAAGCAAGGGATCAAGGCTTACGTCGTAACCATCGGACTCCCCGAGGGTGCCAACATTCCTATTGGAGAAACGCTCCTCACCGACTCGCTCGGTGTGCCGGTACTCTCGAAGCCTAACCCTGAGATCACGGCAGAGATAGCCAACGCTACGGGTGGCCAGAGCTTCGTCGGTAGCAGTCCCCGTGCCATTAGCAACCAGCTGGTTAACCAGCTCCGCACTTTGCCACAAGCCAACCTGAGTGGCGAGGGTGAGCAGATTGAGGAGCTCTATGCGCTCCCCACGCTAGCTGCGCTCCTCTTGCTCCTGCTCGCCAATGGGATCATGCGCCGCAAGAGCCGCCTGTTCAGTCGTATTCAAATCTTTGGTCATCATGATGCGTAAGCTTCTATATATTGTCTTACTCTTGCTCTCTAGCCTGACGCTCGTCGGGCAAACCGTACGTCTAGACGCACGGCGGGGCAATAAGAGCTACAATCGGAGCAACTACTCGTCAGCACGCGCCGCTTATCTCTCGTCCGTGGCTCGTGACTCGACCTACGCTCCCGCACGACTCGGTCTGGGCGATGCCCTCTACATGTCGGGCGACACGGTCGCTGCTGTGCAGATGTGGCAGCGTATAGCGAGCGACAGCAAGGCTGATCCACGCTTGCAAGCCTTAGCATGGCACAACCTGGGCAACCGCTGTATGGACATGCAGCAGTATGACAAAGCGATCGAAGCTTACAAAGAGTCGCTCCGCAGGAACCCTACCGACGATGAGACGCGCTACAACTTAGCCCTGGCGATCAAGCTCAACAAGCAGCCTCCACAGCAAGGTGGTGGCGGAGGTGGTGGAGGCTCACAGTCCGATCCGTCGCAGACACCTCCCGACCAGCAACCCCAAGAGCAGCCACAAGGTAAGGAGCCGGACCTCGACAAGTCTCAGGCTGACCGTATCCTCGATGCGCTACGCCAGCAAGAGCAACACACACGCCAGCGCATCAACCAGCGCCAGCCACAGCAAAAGAATCAGAACAAGAAGAACTGGTAATGCTACGCCTACGCACTTCGATACAACGCACCCTCCTGACACTCATCTGGCTCTGTGCCGTCGCCTTCGCAGGCTTAGCACAGCTCACGGTGATCGTACCCCAGCAGGTTGCCGAGGGAGAGACCTTCCAGTTAGTTTATCGTGCTGCGGGAGCGCACGAGCTAGGTGCTTTCACCGCTCCTCAGATTGCCCCTGGGCTGAAAGTGCTCTACGGACCTCAACTCAACGTACTGCACAAGATGAGCGGAGGCGTCTCAAAAGAGTACACCACCATCACCTATACGCTGCAAGCGACCAAGGCGGGTAGCTACGCCATCAGTGCGGCTCAGCTACGGGTCGGGCAGAAGAGCCTCACGGCACTATCTAGGCGCATACAAGTCGCCAAGGCGCAAGGGCTCACGCAGCAACCTATCGCCTCTGGCGAGTCGCTACAGGTAGCAGACCGAGACATGTATATGCGTGCCGTCGTCTCCTCGCAGTCGGTCTACACACAGCAGCCCGTCCTCGTATCGCTCTACCTCTACTCCCGCTATGGCAACCTCGCAGGCGTAGACCGCAAGCCACCCGAGGTGACCGACTTCGTCACCAAAGAGATCCCGCTACAGCACACCAGCCTCACCACAGAGCGCGTCGGTGGCAGGCTCATGTACAAGGCGCTCATCTGGCAGATCCTCGCTTACCCACAGCGTAGTGGCGAGCTAGTCATCCCCTCCTTTGAGTATGACTTCCAGGTATCTGTAAATCGGAAGGTGGATAACGAGGAGGATCTCTTTGCCAATAAAGCTGTCGCAACGGCTCATAAGAAGTTGCACTCGCAACCCTTGAAGTTGACCGTACGACCACTCCCTGAGGGAGCTCCCGAGGGATTCGATCAGTTGGTCGGCTCCTTCCAGATCCAAGGCACGCTCTCCGCGCCCGACCCGACCTACGAGACGGGTCGCGCCATGACCTACCGACTAGATATCAGGGGGCGGGGCAATGTCTCCCTACTCTTAGCTCCAGAGCTAGGCTTGTCCGACAAATTTGAAGTGTATGAGCCGCAGCTCATCCGTGACGACCAAAAGGTGCAAAATGGCAATACCGAGGTGCATCGCATCTACGAATATACCATCATACCGCACGCCACAGGACAGCAGACGGTGCCTGCCGTCAGCCTCCCCTACTTCGACCCCGCTACGAATAGCTACCGCACCGCCACGACAGCACCTATCCGTATAGAGGTAGCGCAAGGCTCTAACGATGTGCCACAAGTGGGCAAAGCTGGAGAGGCAAGCAGCTCACAGCGATATACGCCCTACCCCTACGATGCGCCTGCTCCGACCATCGTGTGGCGCCCCTGGAGTCGTGCCGGATGGGCTTACTGGCTCCTCTACGTGCTCCTGCTCATCGGCGGCGGAGTCGCTTATTGGCTCATACGTAGCGATCAACGTCTCCGTGCCGACCATGTCGCTTATCATAAGAAGCGCTCCACGCCTATGGCGGAGCAGCAGATCCAAGCGATACGTCAGCTCATCAAGGCGGGGCAGCAGTCGGAGGCTACAACCCAGCTCTACGCTGCCATAACGCACTATCTGCAAGATCACTACGCGCTAGCCACCTCCAGCCTCACACGGCAGCAGCTAGCGAGTGCACTCAAGCAACAGGGCGTAGCGGACGAAGAGGTCAACGCGTGGCTCTCCCTCCTCTCAGAGATCGAGCTAGCACGCTATGCACCACAGCAAGAGGGCGACAGCCTGCCTCGCTGGGTAGACCAGCTAGAGCAACTCATCTCGCAGTCGTGATAGCTTCGCATCGAAGCTCGACAAAATACTAAGCCCCGCTCATCACAAGACGAGGGGGGCTTCTTTTGTCTCTCAGCTGTTCGGCTAAATGGTTCCCCCCTTGGAACTTTTTAGTTCCAAGAGGGGAACAATTTTTGGAACTCGTATCTACAACAGATACAGTCTGATAGGAATGGGATAAGTAGTCAGAGCGACTGACTCCCGGGGTACTAAAGGTTACAGCACATCCTTCTTAAAACTTGACTCTGAAGGTAGTATAGTACCAAAACTGCTCAGAGTCTACCTTCTGATGTGGGGGTAAGAAGAGCTCTACCGATTTGAATCCTGTGTAGGAGATCAGTCGTGTCACCTGATTGTAGTTATACTCAGTCGTCTCCATCTGCGCTCTAGTCGTTCCTACAAGCTTATCCCCACGAGACACTAGTATGTCTGCCTCAAAAGTTTCCCTCTGATGAGACCATGGCGCAGGATCTTGAACTGGTGGTTGTGGCGTGGGAGACATCCTTGTACCGATACGTAGCACGATCTCATTGCCCTTGTTATACTCACTTAAGTCGTGGTATTGTCCTGTATCAACTCTTCGAACCTGTACATGCAACTCATCTGTGGGGACAACCTCAGGAGTTAGATTGACTATCCTAAAGGAGATACAGGAAGCTATAGGGGGGTTATTGGGGGTTGGTCCATCGCAAGAGCTAAGTAGCCCTACGATAAGCAGGCCTGCAACTAGGGTAAAAGCCTTAGCACTGGTCATTAGTGTTTCGGATAAATGCTTAGTCGACATATTCTTCAGGTCTGAAGTTATTCGGTTTCCAGGAGCAAAGATACACAAGCTTCTCTGAAAGTCAAGTGCCAAGATTCTCCTGCGAGGACACTGACTACTAGTCTCTAATCGCTAAAAGCATTACCTTTGCCAATAGAATAAATTAGATAGACTAGCATCATGGCTAAAAAAGAGATCAAAGAACTCACACCACGTGACGAAAACTACTCACAGTGGTACCAAGATATCGTCGTAAAGGCCGGACTGGCTGAGAACTCCTCCGTGCGTGGCTGTATGGTCATCAAGCCCTACGGCTACGGCATCTGGGAGAAGATGCAGCAAGACCTCGATCGTCGATTTAAGGAGACAGGGCATAGCAACGCTTACTTCCCGCTCTTTATCCCTAAGAGCTACCTCAGCCGCGAGGCCGAGCATGTCGAGGGCTTTGCCAAGGAGTGTGCCGTCGTGACGCACTACAGACTGCGTACCAACGAGGCGGGCGATGGCGTAGAGGTAGACCCCAATGCTAAGCTCGAGGAGGAGCTGATCGTTCGTCCGACGAGTGAGACGATCATCTGGAGTACCTACAAGAACTGGATCCAGAGCTACCGCGATCTGCCACTACTCTGTAATCAGTGGGCCAACGTGGTGCGCTGGGAGATGCGTACGCGTCTCTTCCTTCGCACGGCCGAGTTCCTCTGGCAAGAGGGGCACACAGCACATGCTACCCAAGAGGAGGCGATCGCTGAGGCGCGCAAGATGATTGGTGTCTATGAGGACTTCGCCCGTGAGATGCTGGCGCTGCCGGTCATCGTCGGGGTCAAGAGCGAGACCGAGCGCTTCGCCGGAGCTATCGACACCTACACCATCGAGGCTATGATGCAGGATGGTAAAGCTTTGCAGTCTGGTACTTCGCACTTCCTAGGGCAAAACTTCGCTAAGGCGTTTGACGTCACCTTCCTCGACAAGGAGGGCAATCGTGACTACGTCTGGGCTACCTCGTGGGGCGTGTCCACACGTCTCGTCGGCGCGCTCATCATGGCACACAGCGACGACAATGGTCTGGTTCTGCCGCCACGCATTGCACCTATTCAGGTGGTCATCGTGCCGATCTACAAGAGCGAGGAGGAGCTGCAACGCATCCATGAGACAGCCGACAAGATCGTCAGCGAGCTACGTCAGCATGGCGTATCGGTTCAGATCGATGACAACGACAATAAGAAGCCTGGATGGAAGTTTGCTGAGTATGAGATGAAAGGTGTCCCCGTACGTCTTGCTCTCGGTATGCGCGACCTGGAGCATGGCACCGTCGAGGTGGCTCGTCGTGACACGCTCACCAAGGAGACCATGCCACTAGAGGGCATCTCCGCACATATTGAGCAGCTACTCGAGGAGATCCAAGACAACCTTTACAATCGCTCGCTCCAGTCCCTCAAGGATCGCACCTACATCTGCGACAGCTACGATGAATTCAAGGAGCGCATCGAGGATGGAGGCTTCTTCCTTTGCCACTGGGACGGCACAGCTGAGACCGAGGCACGTATCAAGGAGGAGACCAAAGCAACGATCCGCTGCATACCTCGTGACATCCCCTCGGAGCCTGGTCGCTGTATGGTGACCGGTCGCCCCTCTAAGTGTAGAGTCATCATCGCTCGCTCTTACTAAGACAGCAGTAATGCGCAATTCGCTGATTGCACTCTCAGGCGGCGTGGATAGCACGACGCTCCTCTACGAATATCGTGAGGAGGTGGCTTGTGCCGTGGGCTTCGACTACGGCTCCAAGCACAATGCGCGTGAGCTCGCCGCCGCCAAGGCTATCTGCCGTGAGCTAGAGATCCCCTACCTGATCATCCCGCTCGCCTTCATCGGGGAGTACTTTCGCAGTGACCTCCTCCTCTCGGGAGGCGAGATGCAGCTGGGGGACTATTCGGAGGAGAATATAAGCTCGACGGTGGTACCCTTTCGCAATGGTATCATGCTGAGCGTCCTCGCAGGGTTGGCCGAGAGCCGAGACTTGCAGCAGGTACTCATCGCGAATCACTTTGGCGACCACGCCATCTACCCAGACTGTCGTGAGAGTTTTGTCAAGCCTATGGGCGAGGCGATCACGGCTGGCACCAGCAATGGAGTCAAGCTGGTGGCACCCTACACGAAGCTCACGAAAGCTGAGATCGTAGCTCGGGGCACTCGTCTTGGGGTGCCTTACGGCAAAACGTACAGTTGCTATCAAGGGGGCGAGCGTCACTGCGGATGCTGCGGCACTTGTCGGGAGCGTCACGACGCTTTTGTGGCAAACGGACTGGAGGATCCGACGCTTTACGAGGAGTAAGTGGCGGTATGCTGGTTATCCCAGAAGCTTTCGATCAGAACAATGCGGAGCAGATGTCTGCCCTGCAGTGCCTCGAGCAGACCTCTATGAGTCTCTTCCTGACGGGTAGTGCGGGGACGGGCAAGTCCTACTTCCTGCAGCACTACTGCGAGGTGACTCACAAGAAGTTTGTCAAGCTTGCCCCGACGGGCCTCGCTGCGCTCAACATCCATGGGCAGACGATCCACAGCTTCTTCCGGCTACCACTAGCACCGCTGACAGATCCCAACCACACCTCCGCCATCACACGCCGCTATCGTAAGGACAAGCGGGAGCTCATCCGTCAGCTCGACCTAATCATCATCGACGAGATATCGATGGTGCGATGTGACCTGCTCGATGCGATGGATCGTATCCTGCGCAGTGTGAGGCACAGCCGGGTGCCCTTTGGGGGTGTGCAGCTCCTCATGGTGGGCGACCCATTTCAGCTACCGCCAGTCACGACAGCCTCCGATCAGGAGGAGATGCAGCGCGCTTACCCTGAGAGTGACGGCTTTTACTTCTTTGAGGCGCACGCCTACGCTGCACTGGCACCTATCTCCATAGTCCTACGTCGCATGTATCGCCAGAGCGATCAGCACTTCGTCTCCGCACTTGAGGAGATCCGCCTAGGACGTGTCAGCGATGACACGGTCGCCCTGCTCAACAGCCGCGTCTCCCCACAGTGGCAGGAAGAGCTACTCCAGAGCGACCAGCATGCGGTGCTACTCTTCTCTCACAGAGCCAATGTGGAGACGTACAACCAGTCTCGCTGCGCCCAGCTTGATGCCAAAGAGGTAACCTTCCGAGGCAAGCTCAAGGGCAAGATCCCCGCCTCTGCGCTACCCGTTCCCGAAGAGTTTTCGCTCAAGGTAGGTACTCAGGTGATGCTCGTGAGCAACCACCCCGACGGGGCGTGGGTCAACGGCACGACGGGTGTCATCACGAAGCTCGTCGGCGGAACTATCGGCGACATCACGGAGCCGTATGCCAAGGTGAAGACACCCGATGGCGAGACTATCATTGTCACGCCTCACACCTGGTCGCAAGTGGACTACGACTATGACGAGGAGAAGGGAGAGATCGTCGAGCGACAGACCGGCTCCTACACGCAGCTACCGCTCATCGTCGCTTACTCTATCACAGTACACAAAGCGCAGGGGCAAACGTGCGACCAAATCGTGGTCGACCCAAGTCGCTTTTTCGCCCCAGGACAAGGGTACGTGGCACTCAGTCGCTGTCGCACGCTCGAGGGCTTGACGCTCACTCAGCCGCTCAAGCCGTACAACCTACGCACCGCCCCCTCGGTACTACAGTTCTACCGAAAGATCCTTTCGCACGTCTAGCCCAAAGACTAAAGAAGCAATCCTATATTCTATGGCTTGCTCTTGGCAAGTCTTTGTCGATCCAGGCGAGCGGTGTGATCGTAAGGCAGCGATACGTTATTGTCCGACTCTGAGGTGTCGTATAGAGCCGTCTCAAAGAGCTCTATCTGCTGAGTTAGCGATGGCACCAATCCTTGGATCAACCCCTTCGTCTGATCAAAGAGATCACCCGGATATGGCTCCGTCATCCTTGCCGTACTATCTGGATTGTGATGCAGGCCCCGCTCGTCACCTTGCAGGTGATTTGCATAGATCTCCATAAATAGAGGCTTTAGCTCTGGTATAGCCTGCTCTATCACTTCTTTATAAGGAGCTATAACCGAAGCACTATCCTGACTCTCTAGATGCTCCGTGAGGAAGCGTACTAAATCGTTCATCCCAAGCTCCAGGTGCTGATAAGCGTAGTCCTGCAAAGAGATCGTACCTTCTGAAGCTCTCTGAGAGGGCATCGCTAAGGCGATCTGACGAGAGGATATACGTAGCTCTGTCGGGGTGACCTCAACCAAACGATATGGACAGGGGTATGTGACTGTGGATCCAGTCTCTATGTCATGTATGACGCTCTGGTTGTAGCTCTTGGCTGCGATGTCCTGAGCATGAAAGTGTCCCGTGAAGACATACTGCAGACCAGCCTCGGCGAGTCGCTCTGCGATGCGATCATAATCCTGTATCAGATACTCCTTAGCCAGTAGCGACTGCCCCGGGAAGTGCTCTACGATGCCATGATGCATCATCGCTATGACCTGCTTGCCCTGAGCATTGGCTTGTCGCACTTGATCCTCGATCCACTGGATGCGTTCCTCATCAAGACGGCCAGCCGTCGTGGGGTAGTTATTGGCGATATTGTCATCGTACTGACAAGCATCGATGCCGATGACGCGTAGCCCTGGGAGTGGCTCTGACACATAGCAGAGCGCCGGTCCTCTCGAGATACTTGAGGAGGCGTCATACCCGTATGGTGCCATAATCTGGACAAACTGATCGGGAGTAACATGCTCCGTAGCAGTCGTATGATCCCCTAGGTAGATCTGAGCAAGGGGATTGTTAATGTCATGATTACCAGGCACAACAAGCACCTTGATACCAGCCGCTGTGAGTCGATCTAGCCGCTGCGTGAGGTAACGATAGCTAGCCAGCTCACCATCCTTCGTGAGGTCTCCACAGATGAGGAAGAGATCAGGACGTATCTCTAGTGCCTCCTTTATTAACTGATCAAAGATCTGCACACTCTCGAGGAGCAGCTTACGATCGCTACGTAATGTCTCCTCAAAGGCAGGGCCCTCCTGAACGACTAGCTCAGGAGCCATAATGTGCGGATCGCTACAGACGAGGAGGGTGTACTGCGACTTCACACTGAGCGGGGGACGCTCAGCCCACCCCTCTAGTGGGAGGGCTAGCAAGATGATGGCACTAATGAGTAGCGAGGCAAGTCGTGTGAGGGATTGTGTTTTTTGCTTCATAGTCGATTACGATATATTGCGTTTCCTAGATTGTCTACGCAAAGGTATCGTCTGCCGATTGCCCTATCGTTGTCTTTTTGCTACCAATAGGTTATCATAAGAAGCTCTGAATAAAAGCAGAGGACTCAATCGCCCCGATTCAGCGATTGAGTCCTCTCATTATTTATTTCAAAACTTGCTACCTGATCATGGCCAACAGCTAACAGCCAAAGGCCATCACTCAGAACGAGATCCAGCGGACGTAAGCGAAGTCCATCAGATGAGGCAGCTCCGACAGATAGGGGCGCAGACGCACCGCTATCTGATACTTGCCTGGCTGAGCCGATGGCACCGTTAGCTCATAGGTGCGGATCGTCCCCAAGCGTGGCATCACCTCGTGAAAGAGATCCTTGCCCACATACTGCACTTCGCCCGTCAGATCGTCCCGAGTCGTAACAATCAGCTCGGCAACGAGATCTGCCTCCACTTGCCCCGCATCAATCGTCACCCTAAAGGTCGGATCGCTATGCTGGCCGTTGTAGTTTGGCTCTCGCATGACCCCTTCGAAGGTCGCCTCCTGCACGGTGATCGTATCCCACGTGGCAGCGACCTGTTGCTTCCAAGCCACTATATTACGAGCCTGCTGGTAGCCCTGATGCTCTAGTAGCTCCGAGCGTACTGCCAACTTATTGTAGAGGCGCTCGTAGTAGTCGTCCAGCATGCGTCGCATCGTAAAGTGTGGCGCGATGTAGAGCATCGAGCGCTTGATATGGTCTACCCAGCGATCCGAGCAACCAGCGGGCATGTCGGCATAGTAAGCGGGTACGATCTCCTGCTCTATGAGGTGGTAGATCGTCATCGCATCGAGCTGATCCTGCAGATGCTGATCGATGTAGGTAGACTCTGCCGAGAGTGCCCAGCCGGCACCCTCCTTGTACCCTTCGTACCACCAGCCGTCCAGCACGGAGAGATTGAGGACACCATTCATCTCGGCCTTTTCGCCAGAAGTACCAGAGGCCTCCATGAGACGCGTCGGATTGTTGAGCCATACATCGACGCCTGGGATAAGCGTCTTGGCAAGTGCTATGTCGTAGTCGGGTAGGAAGATGATTTTACCGACAAACTGCGGCATACGACTCACCTCTATGATACGCTTGATAAGTGCCTGCCCACCACCATCAGCCGGGTGCGCCTTGCCCGCAAAGATAAAGCGAACGGGACGCTCTTTATTGTCCAGGATCTTTGCCAAAGTCTCTAGATCCTCAAAGAGCAGATGAGCACGCTTGTAAGTGGCGAAGCGTCGTGAGAAGCCTATGTAAAGAGCCCGCTCCTGTAGCTCGTCGAGCGTTGCCGTAGCGAGCTGTGGCGGAAGGCCTATCTCTCCGTGAGTCTCTATGATCGTGCTCTGTATGTGCTGTATCAGTCGTCTCTTGAGTCGCTGACGTATCTGACGTATCTCCTCACTCGGCACGCTCATGATCTTAGCCCACATCTCCTCTTGAGACTGATGGCTCAGATAGTCGGCTCCGAAGTGACGAACGAAGAACTGCTGCCACTCAGGCGCTGCCCAGGTAGGCAGATGCACTCCATTCGTCACATAAGTGACATGGCTCTCCTCGGGGAAGAAGCCCTCCCACACGGGAGCAAACATACGCTTCGACACATCGCCATGGAGCTTGCTCACACCATTGGCTTCCTGTGAAGTATGTAGTGCTAGGACGCTCATAGAGAACTTACCGCCGCTCCCGTGGCTATCCTTGCCTAGCTGGATAAACTCATCACGAGAGATACCCAGACGACTATAGAAGGGTGTAAAGTAACGATCGATCAAAGCATCCTCAAAGTAGTCATGCCCTGCTGGCACAGGCGTATGCACCGTATAGAGCGAAGAGGCACGTACCACCTCCAGTGCTACGTCAAAGGGCAAGCCCCTATCCTCCACCAGATTGACCAGTCGCTCCACATTCATAAAGGCTGCATGTCCCTCGTTCATGTGGTACACATCGCACGTGATGCCGAGCTGTTTGAGCAGCATCGTACCTCCGATACCTAGGAGGTACTCCTGACGAAGTCGATTCTCCCAGTCGCCACCATAGAGGCTGTGGGTGATGCTCTTCGCTAAGTCTCCATTCTCAGGCACATCCGTGTCCAGCAGATAGAGCGACACACGACCCACAGGCACACGCCACACCTGGCAAGCCACTGGCAGCGAAGCCATCTCTAGATGTAGCGTCAGACGCTCACCACGCTCGTTGAGTACGGGCTCGAGGGGCAGGTTGTGAAAGTTTTGCGGCACATAGTGCGCCACCTGATTACCACTTGGGTCAAGGCTCTGCGTGAAGTATCCGTAGCGATAAAGGAGTCCCACAGCTGTCAATCGCACATTGCTATCGCTCGCCTCCTTGACATAGTCACCCGCGAGGATGCCTAGGCCACCCGAGTAAATGTGTAGCGTATTGCTAATGCCGTACTCCATGCAGAAGTAAGCGACCGAGGGACGCGTCTCATCGGGACGCTCCTGCAGATAAGCCTGCAACTCATCGTACAGCGCCTGCACCTCTGCGAGGAAGGCTCGATTCTGGCAAAGCTCCGCTATGCGCTCAGCACCTAGGAGGTGCAGCATCCAGCGAGGATTGCCATCAGTCTGCGCCCATAGCTCCGGGTCGATAGACTGAAAGAGTCGTATCGCCCGTGGTTGCCAAGACCACCATAAGTTCATCGTCAGGTCCTTGAGCGATTGTAGCTCTGCGGGGAGGTTAGACTGACTGTATATCTCTGTCCACTGCGGTGGATTACTCTTGTATTGTGGTATCATTTGCGTCTGTTCTATTCTATAGATCTAGTTACCTAAAGACACTGCGAAGGTACGACTATTTCGTGCAATGGCTGTTACGCCACGCCCTCCAGAATGTTTCCACCGTTGGAAATTGCATTAGTGGGTGGAATGTGTGTCGTTACAATAATTTAGAGCCAAATACATATCGCTGCGGTGCTGTGTCGGGGAAAAGTGATTTCCACGTGAATATTTCGAAATCTCCACGTGGAGAATAAAAAATTCTTCGGAGGAATCAAATGAA
>ERZ773148.1530-NODE-1530-length-19114-cov-13.266226_pt1 | contig 19114 bp, 19 predicted proteins | sample MGYA00580846_ERZ773148 | MGnify/ENA primary metagenome ERZ773148 (study PRJEB29015, sample SAMEA2737879) | human gut metagenome | biome: human gut; feature: human-associated habitat; material: faeces | place: China | collected 2012 ... | reverse complement strand
GGCGAAAACCGCGGGAGCCGTTTCCTATTTTCCAAATACATGGGCGTAGTAATCGGTATTCAGTACACCCTCGCAGTAATGAATTTTATTCCGCACCATCGCCCGGATCCGGGCGACATACCCTTCCGGTATCTCCTCCCCCTCGTTCGCCGGCGTAAAGGTGCCGGTGGAAGCGATATAGGTACCGTATTCCGTTTTCCAGTCGTAATTCATGTTGAAAACCAACGCTTCCGCGTCCGAAAACACGTCCCTTCCGGGCAGAAGGCGGGAATCGAATTCCGTGCCGAACAGGTTGGAGAGGGTCGGCAGAATATCCAGGCTGAAGGTAGGGGTATCCACGACAATCGGCTCTTCTTTTTCGAGGCTTCCGCACCAGAGGATCAACCGGGAATGGTCCCGCTGGAAGAGGTTGTCAACCGGCTGCCCGTAAAGCTCGGACAGATAAGGCAGCCAAATTCAGGAATATATACCACAAAGTAAGGTGTGCGGATTGCGAAAATGTTTTTTGATACATCCCAGAGAGCGGATACGGCGCAGCCCACGGCCTTCCCCGCGATATACCGCGGCACGGTGGTGCGGGGCAGGTATTCCTTTATGAAGCCGCTTTTAACATCGTCAATGAAGGACGCGGTATACGGCAGCGCGGCGAGTATGGGCAAGGCCAGCGCCATGGCCTCCGACGACAGCGCGCCCATGATAAGGTCGCTGTGGAAGCCGGGGGAAAGCAGCTCCGCCGAGCGGAACCCCGCCAGTATGCCCTGAACGGAGGAAAGAAGGAGTATTAGGGCGGTTCCGACTGCGCTGATGATAAACCCACGGCTGAATATGGCCTGCCGCAGGCCGGCGCAAATGGCTCGTTTCATGGGTTCGTTCTCTCCTTTCCGTGATTTTGGGTAATAGGGAAGGGGGCATGGCGGTTTTCCATGCGGTCATGCCTGCAAACTGTTATAGTGTTTTAATATCCGCGCTCTATTATGTTTCCGTCAATTGCATTTATAGTCAAATATGGTTCCAACTCATTTGTGTTTACAGTTCTCCAATTGGTATCAGATGACATACGTCCACGTTCATATCCAAGAAAATCCCAGGCAGGAACAAGCAATCCTGTATCGGTATTTTTTTCCCGCACACATACAAGGCCAAGACGAACCGTCGTAATATGATATTCCATTCCGCCAGAACTGTCCCAAACAGGATTATAATCGATTTCGTTATCTACAATTAACGACATCTTCTCAAAAATATCTTGAATTTTGTCAAAAGAGAGCAGCTTGGTGTTTGCCACAACTGTTTCAACAATCTCATAAGGACTTTTATACTCAAACCGCAGTATTCCGCCTTCATCGATTAAAACATGTATGACTTCGTAATACCATGGCTGATTATAATCATCTAACGCAGCTTCTGCATTCGTATAGGTTTCTGTTACTGCTCCAATCTGCCGAGTGAACGTAATGTGATATGCAGGTTTTTTTTCATCATATTCCGTTCGGTAGGAAGTCAATACGTTTGAGGTGCAAGCGAAGCCTGCAATTCCCATTTGAGCAATGGTTTGCTCTGCCTGTTGCCGTGCTGCTTCTGCGCTTAAATGTAATGCTTCCGATCCAGTGTAAATATCGTCAAAATAGGTATCAAGCGGAAGTTCATAATCTCGAATATAAACCATCTCGGCCAATCCGGATGATTGACGGGCGTTTCTGATTTCCAGGTAGGAAAAAGTAGCTTGATCTTTGGTAGAAAACAGCGTCAGATAGGTGTCGTTGTTTTCCACCTCTTTACCATTAATCCAACTCTTTCGATATTCCCATTCAAAATCCGGTGTATAAACAGGGTATGCCTCAGGCGCAGCAGCAGCTTTTGTGACAAGTTCTGATAAAGCTGCTTCTGCTTCTTGCACCGTGTTATACTGCAGATCAAAGATATACTGTCCAATTCCTGTCCAATCAGATAATCCGTATCGCAGCCTCTCAATCCTGCGCTCACACGCGCCGCGGGTCTGATTATCATAATCATACCGCACATAGGCTGCATCGTCTCCTATGAGCACTTCGGCGAAGCACTGCACCTGCTCCAAAGTGAATTCTGTTGGTCTTACCCTCACAATGGGCAGCTCACAGGATGGCAAAAGCACCTGCGCATCTGCAAACACACGAAGCTTACCTTCTTTGCTAACAAGCTCCTGCGAATATGTTTTCGGTGCATTCAGATGCACATATAGATTTATTGGCTCACAACTTTCGGTAACGGTGTCGCTGTTCTCCTTCTGCGCCTGTTCAATCATCTTTTCAGTATTATTTCCCACCACAATCGGGCTCTCCGGCGTTTTCTGACAGGCGGCAGCGCCCGCCGCCACAACCATGCAAAGCAGAATCGCTATATATCTTTTCATAATTGCCTCCTTAGTAGCCCTTGGCAGAATCTATCACAGCCCCTGAAACGGCGTTGACGGAAAGCATGACGCCGGGGATCGTTTCGTCTGTCTCACCATTTGTAAAAGTTCGCTGCCGCGTGCCATAGAAGTTCCAGACGGGGATCAGCAGCCCGTTTTCCGCAGAACCCTGCTCAAACACACGCATCAGTTCCAGCCTGGCTTCCGTGATATTGCAGGTGAGGTTCTGGTAATCCTGGGACTGGTATTGCCAGATCACACGCATCATCTTTTCAAATATCGGCTGTATTTCGTGAAATGGCAACAGCTTGCAGGAATCCACCTTGATATCGCCGATTTCCAACGGGGAGTCCCATTCAGCATATACAATTCCTCTGTCATTTACGAGAAACACCAGCCGCTCATAGACCCATGCTGAGCCAAACTCGCTGTCGCTGCCCGGGGTTCCCGAATAGCCGAATATTGCCGCGCACGCATATTGCTCCACCATACGCTGACAGGTGATGAGATAGCACCAGTCTGACGTGCCCTTCGTCACGTCCCCTTCCGTTGCGGTGTTATCATATAGCGCAATGCGCTCCACCCGCATCGGGATGTTCAACTCTGATACAAACTGTCGCACGATCTCCGCTGCCTGTTTGGGCAGCATGGACAAGCCTGTATACTCCGCATTGTCGAGCGTATCGTTCTCTTTTACTTCCTTTGTGCTGGCTTTTCCTTGCACAATGCCGTTGTATCCCGGCGTTCGATAGACAAACGTGCTATTTTGGATACCCCCTTTCCCAAGCGCTTCGTACCACGACTCGTTGGAAACACGGAAGACGGTTCCGGCGTTATCTGTTGCATCCACACCCATAAAGCATCTTGACGGATTTCCGGAATCCATATATTGCTCGATTTCCGGTGTAACGACCGTCGGCTCATAGGCATCCGGTGCCGTGCTGTACAGTTCCTGCAAATGCGCAAGCTCAGCCTCCCGCAGGGCCTTGTTCTCCTCGTAATACTCGTTCTGTTCAATTCGTTCCATATCGCCCTGAAGGGTGAGGATCGCCTGCTCAAGTTCTGTTTTCGTCCTGTCGGCCTCTGTGCGTGGCTTGTACATGGGGTTATCTCCTATGAGTAAATCCCACAGCCTGTTTATCAGTTCCTGCGAAAAGTAGCCCGCCTTTACAGTAATCATGGGAATGGTGTCGGTTTCAGGCAGACGGACGGCTGCATGCGCAAGGATTGTAAAATTATCTTCCTCCACCGTGACGTCCATCATGTCCGGTGCGGACAGTTGCTCCTGAAGCGGCAATGGTGTTGCTCCTTCATCGCCCGTCGCCTGCCCGATCAAATTTTCTGCATTTTTTCCAACCACTATTGGGCTCTCCGGCGTTTTCTGGCAGGCGGCAGCGCCAATTGCCACAGCCATGCAAAGCAGAATTGCTATATATCTTTTCATAATTACCTCCTCAGTAGCCCCTTGCCAAATCGATTATGCTGCCGTCGATGGCGTTGATAATAAGTATGGGGAAGGGTTCCTTATTCCAGGAGGATGCCGAGCCGTCGCTGTAATCGTATCGAGTGAATCCATCCTCCGAGATTATCCTGTTGTTTCCGTAAAATATCCATGCAGGTACTAACAACCCAGTAAGGCCGTCGCCATCCTTTTCGCGCACCCTTACGAGGCCCAGCTGCATCGTATCAATGGTTATATCCATCCTACCGGTGCCGTCGGTCATGCGGTTTGTAACGTCTTCGAACTTGATCTTCATCATGGATTCAAATGTATTCAATATTTCGGAGAACGGCTTTAACACCGGATCGGTATGCACGGTATCTATTATTTCCAGCGGAGATTCCCAGCAAAGCTGCAGCCCTCTGCGGTCCACAGTAAAGCACACCGTTTCATAGGGCCAGGGAATGCCGTCGGACATGTCGTCGATGCTCTTGCCCTCGTTCACAAGGCACTTTACGCCATTGACGACCCGGGTATAATATAGCCTGTATGCGTAGTTTTCCGCCGGCGCCCCCAGCTTCCTGCCGTCCCCGCTGTATATTCCCATGCCGGTATCGTCCACCAAAAAAGAATATCCCAGGCCATATTCACCGGCCAGCCCTATCGCCTCAAAGAACCCGTCGCACCTTTTCTTCGCTTCCGCAAGGCCAAATCCGATATTGTCCAATGCTTCGGGGCTTGTATCGCCATTTGAGCTTATCCTGATGCAATTTTGTTCATTATAAGCCGGTATGGGCTTTATTCTCGTGTGGTAGTCGAACTGCATCAGGCAGCCGAGGCCGCTGCTGTTCTCGGCACCGGCTTTCGGCGTCATAACATACATATTCCAGTATAAATCCTTTGGCTCCGTTGAGTTGTCCGGCGCATCGGCGTCTAAAACCAAACGGTCGCCGAAGCCTTCTATCCTTTGTGCGGATAGAGTGCCGTCGGAAGGGATGAGCTCATCGACCGATGCATCGTAAGCCGCATACACCCTTTTGCCGCCGAACAGGCAGTTAAACGCCTTTGATACTACGTCCTGCGTGAAACCGCCCGCCTTTACCCGATAGATGGCTATGCTGTCCACATCGGGCCGGTCTATTTCTGCCGACACGTCTATACTCAGCCTTCCGCCGAGCCCTGTTGTGCTAAACACATACTTGCCGTCGGGAATATCCATATCCCTAAAATGCTTGCCGTTTTCCTGCATGCCGGCCTGCTCCAAAAAGCTGCCCGTATTCTGTTTTTCCGTGATGGCGGGCTGCTCAGGTGTGGGCTGGCAGGCGGCAACGCCCGCCGCCACAGCCATGCAAAGCAGAATCGCTATATATCTTTTCATAATTACCTCCTCAGTAGCCCCTTGCCAAATCGATTATGCTGCCGTCGATGGCGTTTATCATCAATATCGGTTGTTCATATAGCCCGTACTTTATTCCCTGTTCTTCAATCCAGTCCCAACTCCTGTATCCGTAAAATGCCCAAACCGGCACGAGCAGCGTGTTGCTTGCGTCATTTTGCTGCTGAATCAATACATAATAGAGGCCCGCTTTAGTAATTTCTATATTTAGCGGCTCCCGAGAATTTACGAGCTTTGCCATTGGTTCATACTTAACCAACATCATTTTTGAAAAAATGTCTTGAATGTCTTCAAACGCAAACAGGTGTGAATTATCCACTTTAACGCTTGCTGTTTTATATGGCGCATCCCATGTAAAGCTCTGAATGCCGGAATCGTTGATCCTTATTTTTATCTTTTCATAATTTATGGGAGTCTGAAAGGCTTCCTCGTCTACACTATCAATAGTCGGTGCAAGGCTGATCCCATCATACGATGGAAAATAGAACAGTTCATACGCCCATTGGGAAGCTTCCTTTTTATCCTTATTGGAATTATTTATCAACATCATGCCGCCCAGTTGATATTCATCACAGCCAATGCTATGCAGCAGATCCTCTGCATCATTTTTTGCATCAGCAGGACTTTTTGCGAGTTTACAACCTTCAGGGATTACAGAAAAATCGCTGATAACAGTAGCACCATATAACCCAAAGATGTTATCTGTGCCTTCAGCGGAAAACGACACAGTTGCTATGGGACGATGTAAATACCATGAACCGCCGCCCTCGTCCGGGATGGAGATGTCAGCGGTTAAGGTATCGCTATTGCTAAGATATAGCCGATGCTGAATATCGCTTCCGGCATCCCACACCTCTATGTAATCATATTGTCCGGCAATACGTCCTTTCCCATCGGTTATATCATACGTTTGAAAGGTTCTGTCAAACGGTGTTTTTTCAACTTTATCCGGCGCATCGGGCATAAGCTCGGTATAATATTTAATTGCCGATTCGATAGTATCCTGATCCTCCTCGGAGCTATATTCAGGCAGAGTTTTTCGCTGTTTAAGCTGAATAATAAGCGATTCCAACTCTGCTTTTGTGAGTGCGTTCCTGTTTTGAATAAGTTCTTGTGCATCTATCATTAGCTTATCAACCAGCGTTAATGCCTGTTCAAGCGTGAAATCCCTTGGTTCTGCCTGAAAAATAGATACCTTCGGCACTTCAGGCAGGTTGAGCTGCACATTAGAAGAAATGGATAAGCTATCGCTTGAATAGTTAAATACAAAGTTATCAGGAGCCTGCACTGCATCCTTCAGGGCTTTTTCATCGGTACTCTCATCAGAAGTCATTGCCTGCTCGATCATAGTTTCATAGTCTTTGCCTATTACTATCGGGCTCTCCGGCGTTTTCTGGCAGGCGGCAGCGCCAATTGCCATGACTGTGATAAGAAGAATCGCTATATATCTTTTCATAATTGTCTCCTTAGTAGCCCTTGAAAACATCGATCACCGAGCCATCCACTGCGTTTATGGTAATGTCAGGATGATAGGAACTATCAAGGTTACGAACATATCCGTCCGTTTCGACAAGCGTTTCTGCGCAGTAAAAATTCCAAACAGGCACGAGAATTCCATCGGTAAAGGAGTTTTTGTCTATAATGCGCCATAGGCACAACTCTACCCGGCTCACATCATAGCGCAGGCTTTTCATATTTTCCCGTTTGGCAACGGGCTCTTTCTGAACGAGCATCATGCGCTGAAAGATGCGGTCTATTTCAGAAAATGGGAGAAGGGCTGCGTTCTCGGTGAGAATTTCCCCAACATCCAGCGGACCCCACCATTCAAAAGACAGTATCCCTTCATCGTCTACCGCGATTTCCAGCATTTCATACCACCAGTCCCGGCCATAACTCGAACCGTCCACCGAAGAGGATGAATAATCAAATTTACTCTCTACGGAAACCCCGTTCAACCGCCGCAGCAATCGGAAGACATAGGCATGCCGTTCCTCCGGCTGTTCTTTTTTTGTTCCGCCTATGGTCTGCGGGGCGTAGTCGGCCTTCACAAGATTGCTGCACAGCTCCACGCGGTCTATTGCCATGCCCTCAATTCCCACCGACGACAGCAGATCTTCCACACGCTGACGCGCCTGGGCGGGCGTTGTTTTCAAAATTGTTTCTGTACTGCTGCCGCTTAAAGATGCGTCCGTCACATCCGCAAGCACATTCTTTTGCCCTGCTATGAACCGGTCAGCTTCAACCATATTGCGGGAAAAGGAGATACGCGAGTCGCTGGAAGGGGCGATAATCTGCGTGTTGCCATATTCATCCTGATAGGAGTATACTTCCGTGTTTTCATACTCCGCATCGTTGCAGACCGAAAACGACATGGTATCTCTAATGTGCGGGTTACTTTGGGCGTTCATATATGTGTAATTGCCGGAAGCGGCGTCGCTTTGGGCAGATTCCCGCCGCGCAGTCTCAAGCGTGCCATCCGCCTCGGTAAGCGGCACGGAATCCGGCGCCTGCGCGCAGTCGTCGCGCAGTTTTTGCAGCACCTTCTGTGTTTGCGCATAGTCATCGGGGAATTGCTCATAATCCATAGCTGCGAGCTGTTGCTCCACAGCGGCGATCTGTTCCAAATAGGATGCCTTCGTCATCTCCACGGGCAGTCGATACATAGGCGTGTCACCGCAAAGCGCGTGAAACAGCTTGTATACCGTATCCTGACTAAACCTCCCTGCGCTCACCCTCGCCATGGGCATGCTCATAACGCCTGGCAGCGTGATTGGTATGTCCGCTGCCACTGTAAGCTTTCCATCCGCCCCGCTCAATTCCATCTGCCAGTGTTCCGGGCAGCCATAGCGGGCGCATAGCTCCCCATAGGATATGTTTCCACCGTCTTTATCAGCCATGGCAGGCACATACGTTGACGAAACAGCCTGTTCAATCATCCGGTTGTTGTCCTTCCCCACCACAATGGGGCTCTCGGGCGTTTTCTGGCAGGCGGCGGCGCCAATTGCCATAACTGTGATAAGCAATATGGCGATTATCTTTTTCATATCCATAACACCTCGCTTTGTTATCGTTGTCACCATGATACGGTAAGCGCCGATGCAAAGTCATCATCAAGTTGTAATTAAAATGTAATTATTGAAAACGCACCCGCACGGTCGTGCCCTTCCCAACGCCGCTCTTTACCGTAAGCTCCGCATCATGGGCGTCCGCGATCCTTTTTACCAGCGCAAGGCCAAGGCCGCTGCCGCCGGCCTTTTTGCTGCGGGATTTATCCGCCATGTAAAAGGGCTCGAATATGCGCCCCATCGCTTTCTCGGGTATGCCGCGGCCAAAGTCCCATACCTCTATCGTATCGGCGGAGAAGGTGAGAAAAACCCGCTTGTCCGGCGCATCCGTGTCATATGCCTTTGCCGCATTGTCCACAAGGTTGATGAGCAGGGACTGGATAAGGTCCGCGTTGCAGTTCAGCGTCCCGCCGCCGGAATGGGTGATGAGAGTCACGCCACGGTCGGCGAGGCTTTTCTGCGTGTTCTGCCGCACAGTGTCAAACAACGCGTCAACCTCGCAGGGCCTGCGCTCTATCTCGCGCTCCAGCGTGATAAGCTTCAAAAGCGTCTGCACCAGCCGCTCCAGCCATTCGCATTGACTCTCGATATGCTCTAAGGATGCGTCCTTTTCCTCGTCCGTCATGTTTGCCCGCCGCAGCATACGGGAGTGGAGCAGCAGCGCCGTAAGCGGCGTCTTGAATTCATGGGTCACGCCGCCGATGAAAAGCCGCTGCCGCTCGGCGGTTTCCATAAGCTCCGCTATGCGCGTTTCAACGGCCTCCGCCATCAGGTTGAAATCCCCCGCAAGCGCGCCTATCTCGTCTTGCGTATACACATCGGCCCGCATGGAATAATCGCCGCCCGCGATCTGCCGCGCCGTTTTTGCAAGGGCGGTCAGCGGCCTTGTGCTGCGGCGCATGATGAGCGCGATGCAGCCCGCGCCCAAAAGGATGCCCGCGAGGCTTACGGCGGCGAACGTCCACGCCAGGCTTACGATGCTGTTATAGGTCGTGGAGATGTCCTCCACCACATATACGGCGTAGGATGTGTTTCTCACCGCTACAAGGCTGCCCGCAATAAGCACATTGCGCCCGTCTATTTCTCGCTCCGCGATCTTCATGGAATATTCGTTTTCGGGCAGCGGCAGAAACGTGCGCGGATTGACCGAAACGCCGGAATAGAGCGTTTCATCCCCGCGCATCAGCACGGAGGAGGAATCGGCAAAGCGGGAAAAGCAGTAGTTGACGAGGGAGGTTTCTACCGTTCGCGAATCGCCCTCCGCAATATAATAGCCCGCCATTTCCGAAAAAGAGGAGGCAAGGCTTTTCTGCCTGTCCCTTGCTCGGCTGTATGTAAGCTCCAATATGCTGTTTTTGGAATGGATGAGAAGTACGGCGGAACAGGCCGTGACGATGACGAACAGCACGGCAATGCAGATAAGAGACGTCTTTTGCCACAACTTCATTCTATCGTTCCTCCAATCGGTATCCCAGTTTAGGTATGGCCCGTATTGCATCGCCCAGATCCAGCTTTTTGCGCAGACTGGATATCTTTACATCTACTGCGCGGGTTTCGCCCGTATATTCATAACCCCATACATCGGAAAGGAGCTGCTCTCGTGATACGGTCAGGTTCTTGTTTTTCAGGAGCGTCAGCAGCACGTCAAATTCCAGCGGCTGAAGCTCAACGGCTCTTCCGGCTTTTGTTACCACCCGCGTTTCGCTGTTTAACTCAATGTCCCGAACTCGGTAGACCGTGTTCAGCCTGCCGGTGCGCTTTAATACCTTTTCAATGCGCACCATGAGCGTGAGTACATCGAAGGGTTTGACGATATAATCCTCCGCGCCATCCATAAGGCCTTTGATTTCCGATGCGGAGTCCGTCTTTGCGGTCATGTATATCACGGGAATATTGTATTTCTCCATGTAGGAAAACAGCTCAAAGCCGTCGATACCGGGAAGCATGATGTCCAAGAGAGCAAGGTCAAAGGCATGGTCGTCCGCAAGGCTATCCGCGGCCTTTTTCCCATCGTCAAACACGGCATATCCATAGCCGACAAACTGCATATTGAGCGCAACGGCTTCGGATATGGCGTGGTCGTCCTCAACGATTAGAATTCTGTTTAGCATGCACCATTCTCCTTTTCCATGTAATAGGTGTCTCTATTATTTTATCATGGGGCGACTTTTCGCCAAAGGCCGGAAGTGATGAAATCTGTAATCAATTTGTAACGTTTTTTATACGCAAGTTATGAGCGTAGCGGTTCGAGACTCTTTTTTCTCACATAAATACACACGACTATTACCGCTGTCAAAATGATTAAATCGAGAATTCTTTTCCATACAGGAGCGAAATAGTTACCTGCGCTTAACGGTGCATCCGGAATAATCGTTGTAAGCAGGCTTCCCCATAACCAACTGGAAGGAATATAAGTTGTTATTCCGAAACTGGGAATCAATATGGAAAGGGCAGAATTGTTTGTAAATTCATAGATGCACGCGGTTATGCAAGAAAGCAGCCCACTGGCAACGCATACATATGTTATATAGACCGCCACAAACAAATATTTCGATTTATTGAAGAGTTGCTGGAAGGAACCATGATATGGAATGGTCACCGCTTTATATGGGCTAATGATTACTGCAATGACGGCAATTATTATTTGCACGATAAGCATAAGCGAAGATGCATTAAGAAATGTATACGACACTTCTCTTACAAAATCTCCTTGGCTGTTTTTCCCTTGAATGAATGAAAAGTACATACACCCAAGCAACAATGGATTTAAGATGTCTCCGATCACACATCTCTCAACAAATGCATAACGAAAGATATTTATCCATCCAAGGTGCTTTGTAGGAACCCCATAATCTACGCGGAGATTGTTTAAAGCGCTTATTGCGGCAATCATTAAGAAAATTACGATATACACGAAATATCCTTTTTTATTTATGAGCCATTCACCCAATCCGATATTATGAATAGTGTGAGTATCCGTTAGACGATGACCTGTTTTACGATTCCGAAAAATGTAGAAACAAAGCATAGCGATTAATATAATCCAGTACGCGATGGATATCCAATACGAGAATCTGGGCACTTCATTCCAATTTGGTGCCATTGCTTCTGTATAGAAGATTCTGGTATGTTCAACGGGAAGTAGCCTTAAAGGTTCTGATGTTCTAGTTATATAATAGAATAGCCAATCAAGAAGAAACATAATAAATGGAATGACTACACCATAGGCGAATTTCATTCGCTGATTAAGCAAATACATAAGCAAAATTATAAAGACTGTTCTTAAAAAAATCAATAGTGCTGATATGCAAACAGCAGCAACTGGAGATATATTTTTCATAAGAAGTTCATTTTCGTATGTCCACTTGTTTTCAAATAGAAGGGCGCTATTCTTAGAGCTCAATATACAAACAATCAAAACAACGATATGAAAAAAAACAACCAAAGCGATGGATAAACATAACGTTTTTTGTATCACAACGTTTGCAGAGCGTTCTTTTATTCCCATACCAAAATCGGAGATTATCAACATTACTGCCCAAAGCCATGCAAAACCGATTAATTCTGTTCGGTTATTAATTAAAGCTTGTACCTCATAGTATGTACAGTTATCACTTATCTCCAAGCAGGCTAAATCAACACCGATATAAGCTATTCCAATCGACAGCAAAACATATATTGTCCAGCGGGCAATTCTTTCTTTTGTCATTATCATTCCTCCAAAATAATAAATTATCAATGTGCCACTTCGTTGAAAAACGAAGTGGCACATCGCGGTTTGCTCCGGGATTAGCCGGCAGGCTGATTTATTTCTCTGGGAGTGGTTCCATAGATAAAGAATGCGCCATATGCGTGTACTGCATTTCGCGGGCTGCTTACGTTAATAATTTTAGCGTAAGCACTTCCAGTTAAGGTCGAGTATGAACGAGTACCATACTCATTATAGTTGCTTTGTACGGATAGACTCCGTTCTGATCCGACGGCGGAAGAACCTACATAAAATTGGACATTTACTGCTGGTGTACCCGATCCACCAGACACATAGCTTACAGAACGTAGGCAAACTTCAAGCCAAGTATCATTTACCTTATTGAATTGCCTTGTATTAAAGTTGTTGGTACAACTTCCATTAAACTCATATCCATCTGCAAATGCTATAGAAGAAAATGAAAAAGACATAACTAAAACCATTAATATCGCAAGTAGCTTTTTCATGATTTTCTCCTTTCAAAATCCGTGGTTGTATTTCAAGAAAAAAACGGTTAACCTTGAGGTAGCCCTTGCAAACAGTCATTGCCGCAAGGCGATGAGAGAGCCGCCAGCTCATGAAATGCAGGGGTGTTTTTATGTGTGGACAATCATAGGCATCCCTCCCTGGCCGCCGGGTCATAAACGGCTTTTGAATTGAGATTCAGCAATCTCTGCTATATAGACACCTGAGGATGGGGTAAATCTGTCATAAAAATCCAAAATAAATAAAAATATATTTTTGAAATTGGCGAAAGATTTCCTGAAGCTGGGGTGTCATATAAACAGCGGTTCAACCGCAAATACATTTTAGGAGGCTTCTATATGAAGAAAAGAATACTTTCCCTTGTGCTCATCCTTATCATGTGCCTTTCAATCTGTACCGCAGCTTTAGCCGCAACCCGCCAGGCTGGTGGCAGTTGCTATATGAGTAACACCGGGCGCTCGGTATCTTTCAGCGGATACTCCGAATCCGCGCAGGCAGAAGATACCATCGGCATAACGGTGATTCTCTGGGAGCAGAGAGGAACTACCTGGTATGAAGTAGCGAGAGCTTCCAGCCAGCTAAGAAATACTGACTATGCAGATGCGTCAGGAACAAAAACCGTGGAGGGCGGACACTACTATAAGGTTACAGGCACGCATACTTCTTCAAAAAATGGGATTTCTTATTCTGTAACATCAGAAACTTCTAGCAGATGGATTCCGTAATAAGGATAGAACATGAAACCGGGCTGCTTTGATTGGTAGCCCGGTTGTATTTTAATCCATATATCTAATGTTCAATAAAACTTCTTTCAATTCTTCTAAGGACAGCATTGTGCTGATTACATTTATATCGTGTCCTGTGTCAAAAGCTACGGCATATACCGTGCCATCTTCCATTGTTGACAGGTATGCTTTAATCCCGATTGCCAATGCTATCGTATCTATACTGTCTTCAGTTGTGCTATTGGCTCTACTCCAGAGCACAGAATCATTATATAGCGATTGGCTTATTGTATATTGCTTGCCATCTTCCCTACAATATTTACTTCTTGTGACAAGCGCCTCATTGCCAACCATGTGTACCGAGAACGATAACAGGACGTCGTCACTGCCGACCGGAATTACGACCTGCCTCCCGGTAGCTTCTGCAACAGCCTCCAGGCTCTCAAACTCTGCGGGGAGCGCCGCAAAATCGATTGGTTTCACATACCCCGTGGTGCCTTCATTGCGGGACAATAGAGAGCCGTCAAATACGCTGATAATGACATTGTAGAGTCCTTTTGCCAATGCAGCGCCTGCTTCCGTCATGGTGAAAAAGCCAAATACAATCAATAGCACCGACAGACATACCAATCCCCTGCGCAGAGAGAAAGAGTGGCCTCTTATCACGGTGTTGCAAAATGTTTTTCCTGGCGATGTCGCTGCGCCGGAGACAGGCTCCGGTATACCAAGCTCGATTCTCGCCTGACGGAGCACTTCATGCCCGTCAGGAATTTCCCTGCCTTGGAGCCGGGCTTTTGCTTCGCGCATGGACAGCAATCCATTCTTCCTGTGGAAGAACGGATGCGCTGCGGCCAACCTCTTCGTTCTGTACCATATGACCTGTTCTCTTATTCTTCTCATTGTTTTACACCTCTCACAGCAGAGTTAAAACATCGATATGCCGAAGCATATGAGGCGCATTTTTTGCTAAGGCATCGCGCATACGTTTGAGTCGCAATGAAACAGCGTTTGGCGTTAGGCCCAACTTTCTGGCGATGGTTTCTATGGGCACACCATCAAGGTAGTGTTCCATAAATACCTGGCGCATTTCAGGGCTGTACTTTTGTAAATGCGCTTCGATCGATATTACCCACTCTACATAATCATATGCAACACCGGAATCGGGATGGCGGCATATTTCAGATAGAATCACAGGATCATGAGCCGCCGATCTGGACTCCTTTCGCAGGTAATTCAGCGTTGCGCGATAGATGCACTGTGTTACATATGCGCCAGGATGCCTCAAGTCCCTCAGTTCATCCTGCTTTGTAAGCAGGGTAACTGCTACGTTATGCAGAATATCCTGCGCCCTGTCTACATCTTTGATCATCATGACCGTACATAGCATTAAATGCCTGTAATTCCTCTCAAAATACTTGATGATGTCCAAACCGTCCCTCCTGTGCAGGTTAGGAATAAGTAACAGTACGCGCGCCGGAATACATCATCTGCTTTATAGACACCGCAACCGGCAAAAATCTTTCGCAGCACATTTATTTTTGTATGGAAGCGCTTGAGCATACTAACACATTTATTATGACACACCAGAAAGGAAAAATCTGTCACAAATCTCCAAAATATATCATTTTGCAAAGAACAGCGGGCGATTCAGCCCCGCTGTTCTCCACTTTTATGTCGGACAAATTCCTGATTCACTTCAGCGATGAACTCATCAAAGGGCCGAAACCCTCGTGAGAGGGCTTCCTCCGCTTCGGCAAACGAAGCTGCTGTATGACCATCCAGCGCCCTCAGCAGTTCCTCAAACCATTTCTCTTCACACATAAAGCAATCATCTCCTGACCCATTAGTTTTATGCGGCGTTATTAAGCACCATGCTGTGCTCTTTTGCTTCACACTAAGTTAGCTTTAAGAGATATTTTAAGTTACTTCAAGCTAATTTTCAATCAAATATGGGTACGCTAAGCTAATAAATATAGGAGCAAAGATATGAACTGTGAGCAGGAATTGACCGCCTTGCGGGAAGCTATCCGCAACGAGCGCAAAAACAAAAGGATTACGCAGGAAGAGCTGGCCGAAATGCTGGAAGTATCGCCAACTCATGTGAAGCACATAGAAAGCGGCCATCGCAAGCCGTCCATAGAAATACTGTTTGAGCTTGCGAAGATCCTGAACATATCTTTGGATGAAGTCGTTTTTCCAAAGAATAGGACGCCCAATGACGCCACGCGCGGAAAGATCGAGCGCCTGCTGGACGTATCGGACGAATCGTCCCTGCAATTCATTTTGAGTGTACTGGAAGCGCTGCGCGAAAAGGAACAGACTGGCATCAAATAGCCGTCATCTTGCCATGTGCATCACAAAGGAGCCGCAAAGCCGCGCTCCTTTTTTGTATCACGCGCGTTTCTTCTTCGGTGGGCTCGTGAAAATCCGAGACAAGCATGAGACGCAGATATCCTTCATATGCCGAGATGATCGTATCCCGCAATGCCTCCGGCGTATCGCAATGGGTCACGTTGAACCATTCCCGCTCATCTTCATCCCACTCCATGACCACATATCCATGGCGAGTTATCAGCACTTCGCAGATTCCTGTCTGAATAACCAGCGCAAAACAATCAAGTACGTTTTCAAAAGACAACATGGCGATTTTCCTTTCAAAATACCTTATATATAACACTATAATCATTCGCAGGCTAAATCGCCAATGTGCAAACCAATTGCCTGCACATTGGCTGTAGCGAACTCGGAACAAACGTGGCAAGCAGGGCAAAGAGGTACCCACTTTGCTTTTCGCTACCGGGGCCATGGGCTACCAGGTGGACGACTGGTTGAGCCTGGCCACAGACAGAGGCTTTATCCCCCTGGGCGCGGTAGTGGCCTACGGCGTGAACGCCCCGGACGAAAAACGCGGCCGCGTGCCTTTGCGCGGCATCGGCTTTGCGCAGGATGTGGGCGGGGCCATCAAACGCAACCGCATTGATATTTTCTGCGGTGGCGACGAGCGCGCCAACTATGTGGCCAGCCACCTGGACGCCAAAGGCCCGGCCTGGGTGCTGCTGGCAAAATAACTTGCCGGCGGTGGAGCGCCGGGCGGGCCTGCCGTAGGCGCTACCCGGAAATTTTAAACGCTGCGCCTGCAGCAGCGCGCCCCGCCGTTCACGCCACATGCCCAAGCCCGGAGCCCATTGCCCCCGGTGCAAAAAAAGGCCATACTGTAAGGCAGATTACCTTTGAGGATATGCCGTCTCAAAGGTTACGGCACGCTCGTTCCAGCGCTTAAGGTGCAAATAAATTGCGCTTACGCAATCGCCAGGGCATTGCAACGTGGCACTGCCCTAGTGATAAAATGAACAAGCGCCCGCAAGGCGGGCGCTTCTCGCCGCTCAATCCGCTCCTTTGGCGGACTTTCCTCCCTACCCATTCCAACGCCCCTGGTCACGCCGGAGGCGTTCTTTACAGGAGGTTTTTATGGCACAGGATTATTTCCGCGCGCTCAGGGATGTGGCGCTGGTCATCAACTCCAGCCTGGAACCCGGCGACGTGCTGCACAGAATTACAGAGCAAACGGCCCAAACCATGGGTTGCAAGGCCAGCACCATCCGCCTGCTGGACAGCACCGGACGTTTTTTGCTGCCCAGCGCCGCCTACGGCCTTTCCGCCACCTACATGCGCAAAGGCCCGGTGGAAGTGAAACGCAGCGGTCTTGACGGCGAAGTGCTGGCGGGCAAAACCATCCACCTCAAGGACGCCACCTCGGACGGGCGCTTTCAGTACCCGCAGTCGGCCAAGGCCGAAGGCTTGGTTTCCGTGCTCTCGGCCCCGCTTATGGCGGACGGCAAGGCCATTGGCCTGATCCGCGTTTATTCTGACGTGGAGCGCGAGTTCAGCCCCGATGAGCAGACCTTTATGGAGGCCGTGGCCGCCATCTCGGCCCTGGCCATTGAAAACGCCCGGCTGCACGAGGCCCTGCGCAACAACTACGACCTCATGGCCAAGCACGCCTACTCGCTCTATGAAGATTAGCCGCCACAGCTTGGGTGGCGACGACACACAAAATTTTCTTTGCAGATTGTGAGGAGGCAGCAATGCGCAAGATCAAAGTGGGCATCAACGGTTTTGGCCGCATCGGCCGGCAGGTGTTTCGCGCCCTGCATCAGTCCTATGCCGACAGAGTGGAAGTGACGGCCATCAACGACTTGTTTGATGCGGAAACCAATTTTCACCTGCTGGAATACGATTCCGTCTATGGCCGCGCGCACCTGGACGTGGCCATCAACGGCACGGACGTGCGCGTGGGCGACTGGAACATTCACTGCTTTGCCGAGCGCGACCCCCGTCAGCTCATCTGGCGCGACTACGACGTGGACATTGTGGTAGAAAGCACGGGCATCTTCCGCAAGGCCTCTCAGGCCGCCGTGCACCGTGACAACGGCGCCAAAAAGGTCATCATCACCGCCCCGGCCAAGGAAGAAGACATTACCATCGTCATGGGCGTGAACCAGAACCAGTACGACCCGCAAAAACACCATATTGTGTCCAACGCCTCCTGCACCACCAACTGCCTGGCCCCGGTGGCCCTGGTGCTGCAGCGCAGTTTCGGCATCAAACTGGGCAATATGGTCACCATCCACTCCTACACCAACGACCAGCGTATCCTGGACATGGCCCACAAAGACCTGCGCCGGGCCCGCGCCGCCGCCTGCAGCATCATCCCCACCTCCACGGGCGCGGCCCAGGCCGTGGCCAAGGTCATTCCGGAGCTCAAGGGCAAATTCAGCGGCTATTCTTTGCGCGTGCCCACGCCTACGGTTTCCGTAGTGGATTTTTCCGGCATTCTGGAAAAGGAAACGGATACGGAAGGCTTGTTGGCCGCCCTGCGCCAGGCTGCTGAAACCGACCTCAAGGGCATTTTGGAATACAATGAAAAGCCCCTGGTTTCCATGGATTTCAAGGGCAATCCGGCCTCGTCCATTCTGGAATCTTCCTACACCACCGTGCAGGAAGGACACTTGGTCAAGGCCGTGGCCTGGTACGACAATGAATGGGGCTACTCCAACCGGGTCTGCGACCTGATCTGCCTTATGGCCGACAAGGGCCTGTAGCTTCGAAAACGCTGCGGAATCGGGGATAGTACTCTTCTGGTACAGACCCGGTCCGCAGCGTTTTTTGACGCAGCCAGGGGCCAAAATCCGCGGCGCGTGGCCGCCCCGGATATATATAAGTTAAAGGTTAGCGCTCAAAATACGTATACCCCCGCAACCCGTCCTCAAAGGCCTGCATAACGGCAAAACGCTCACTGGGCGTAATCCGCCCCTGGCGCACGGCCAGCTCTGCAGTGCTGCGCAGATCCTCCAGAATGCGGCGGGGGTCGTATTCCACATAGCTCAGGATGTCCGCCACGGAGTCGCCGCGGATTTCACGCACATATTCGTAGCTGCCGTCTTCGGCCACACGGATGGAAACCACGTTGGTGTCGCCCATGAGGTTGTGCAAATCGCCCAGAGTTTCCTGATACGCGCCTACCAGAAAGACGCCCAGATAGTATTCCTCGCCTTCGCGCAGAGGGTGCAGGTCCAGAGTGGGCTTCATGCCTTGTGGGTCGATAAAGTGGTCGATGCGGCCGTCCGAATCGCAGGTAATATCCGAGATGATGCCCTGGCGGGAAGGGAATTCCTTCAGCCGGTGCAGGGGCATGACCGGGAAGAGCTGGTCAATGGCCCAGGAGTCCGGCAGGGACTGGAACACGCTGAAATTGCCGTAATAGATGTCGGCCAGGCTCACGTCGATGTCGGCCAAGTCACGGGGCACGGTTTTGAGGCGGGTTTTTTCCTGGGCAATGCGCAGGATGATGGCCCAGAAGAAGC
>ERZ773148.1525-NODE-1525-length-19144-cov-15.223218_pt1 | contig 19144 bp, 15 predicted proteins | sample MGYA00580846_ERZ773148 | MGnify/ENA primary metagenome ERZ773148 (study PRJEB29015, sample SAMEA2737879) | human gut metagenome | biome: human gut; feature: human-associated habitat; material: faeces | place: China | collected 2012 ... | reverse complement strand
CACGTCGCCATGCCCGCATGGAATTCGATCCGCAACTTTTTCGTCAATACCAACAACGACCTGCGCGACGAAGATTTCCACCGCGACGAGACGGCCGAGAACATCAAGATGACCGAATTGATCTATCTGATCGCCTCGCACGAGGACTGCTGCATCAAAAGCAAGCTGCTGAGCAACGTGGACGCCGCGAAAGAGAATTTCGAACAGATCGTCTACGACCATATCTTCAAAGACATCTCCATCGAGGAGCTTTCGAAACTGACGAACCGTTCGCTCACTTCGTTCAAGAAGGAGTTCCGCCGTCATTTCCAGATGCCCCTTCCGTAGAAGATGAGATCGATTTTGACGAACCGAAGCAAAAGGAGCCAAAGCTCGGATTCTTCTCAAAGCTCGGGTTGGCATTTGCGGTTGGAAGTCTTTTGGATAAGAAAAGCCAGTCTCACCACGGACATTGTACCGGTGACTGCGCAAATTGCCCTCCGCATTATGGGTATCGCTATGGAAGGTGGTATTATGGGCATGATCATACACACGGCTGTGAGTTTGGCGGAAATAAAGGCGGAGGCGGACTGTAAAGCACAGGATGAAAACAAACACACTGCTTTTCGACTGAACGTGATAGGAGGCGCACATGGATAACCCTTCTTTCAATCAGAATGGTATCGAATACAACGGAGAACAGATTGCCTACAAAGACAGCACCTATGAACTTGTATCGAAGGTTGCCTACCTGATCGGCGTCCCGCTCCGTATTTTTCAAAATGAACACGAGCCGCCAAAGATAGAGATATACAGCCGGCTTGAACAGGATAAAAATGCCCGCATCATTCGTAATCTATGTATCATCCGCACCGCCATTGAGCGCAACTACCGGAAAATAAATGACATCATGCGAATGGAGTATCGAGGGCTGCTTTCAATGCCAGAGATCATCCCGGCTTCCAGTATGCAGCAGCTTTCAAATGACGGAATCAACTTTATCAAAAAGGCGAGTACAAAGCTCTGCCACCACATTATCGAGATCAACCGGCTGATTTCAGACCGCATTAACAACTGCAAAAGCCTCTTTCCAATCTGGATTAACTGGGCGTACATAAAAGAGCTGTTCATCATGCCAAACGGCTTGACAGAGGACGGAACGAAAGATGCTGCGGACATCTATTACGCAAGTCTCTCCTACTACCCCTATCAAATGTATATCAACTGGGTACCGATGGACGAGGGTAATGTCCTCTATAATGATAAGAAGTTTGCTACCCTGCTTTATCAATGGCATTGCGACGCCTTCACGGAATACAGTAAAGTCTCCGATGCAGGGGCTTTTGTAAAAAACAATATCTACGACTTCATAGATGACAGTGAGAAAACCGTATTGGTAGTGGACTGCGAAAACTCCGACCCGTACAAGCTGTGCGCCACGCTCAAAAATCTTGATTATGAGGTCATGCAGAAAATTACGGCGATCATTCTCTTTGATGACGTACATACTGCTACGGCGTGGCGGATTCTTGAAAACTACACCCGCATCCCCGTTGAACATATCATGATTGAGCGGATCAAGCAGAACAAATCACTGGTAGACATCAAGCTCACCGCAAGAGCCTGTCAGGAACACTACCAGAAGCAAGTGGATTCCTTCGTCATCGTCTCAAGCGATTCCGACTACTGGGGGCTTATCTCTTCCTTGCCGGACGCCAGATTCCTTGTCATGATTGAGCGGGAAAAATGCGGACCGGATATGAAGGCGGCACTTGCAGAATCCGGGATATTCTACTGCTATCTGGATGACTTCTACTCCGGCAACAGCGAGGACATCAAGAAAAACGCACTATTCAAGGAGATGTACCGCTGGATTGACAACTCCGTTCACCTGAATGTCAACGATATGTTTGATGCGGCTCTGCGAAACACGCGGATAGAAATGTCTCCCGCAGAGCGGCGGCAGTTCTATGAGAAGCACATCAGGCACATGACGCTGACCATCGACGAGAACGGAAACGTCAGCATTGAACTGAAACGCGGATAACCTTGGTTTCTATTCCGGGAGGAATGTGGATGGACAACAGATTCTATTTTGGATTCAATACATCGGAGGAACGGAAAAAGCGCAGAAAAGCAGAGCTGTACTCCATGAGTGAGCAAGTCAGCACCTTCTTTTGGGATGAAGCCCCGCAGCATGGATTGGAAACGCGTGAGGGGCAGCAGGATATGTCCTTTGAGATTGTGGACGCCCTCATAAATGATCAACATTTTGCGATTGAAGCTGGCGTGGGCATTGGCAAATCCTTTGGCTATCTTGTGCCGGTGCTGCTGTACAGCAAACGCATGAACAAGCCGGTTATCATCGCAACCTCGACCATCGCGCTTCAAGAACAGCTCTGGCGTGATGTCCACGCGGTAATGCCCCTTCTTGGGCTGAACAGAGATGTGATTCTGGCAAAAGGACAGACTCACTATCTCTGCAACAAACGCGCAGATGAGTATATGTGCGATCCGAAAGCAGCTCCACCGGACGCGCTTAAAGAAGGAATCCAGCAAGGGTATGAGGAACGCAAGGATTTCCCGGAGGTTTTGCCGCAAGGCGTCTGGGACAAGGTAAACGTGCAGCGGTTCAGCATGAAGAATTGCGGCTCCTGTGAAAAGAAGTGCAAATATTACAAGGTCCGTGCAGCATTGAAGTTTACGGATGGCGTTGTTCTGTGCAATCAGGACTTTCTTACCCAGCATCTCATGAAACTACGACGCGGGCAGGACGGACTGATTAACGCCGCCGCTGATCTGCTTGTCGTGGATGAAGCGCACAACTTGGATGATAAGGTGCGGAGTGCCACAACGGAGCGTTTCGGGCAAGGTATGCTCTTTGGAATGATTAAAAGCGCATTCTATGAACTGCGACCCTCTGACCAAAGCAGTGTGTCCGGTGAAAAGCGAGAGGCAGAGAGCGCAATCATCGCCTTCTATAACTGCCTGAAAGCACAAGTTCAAAAGCAGATCGACGATGCAGATCAGGATATGCGCTACGCTGACCGCTTTTTCTTTGACCAAAGCGGCAGTGCGATTGAACTGCTTACCGAGATGAACGCCGCCATACACAACCTTTCGTCCAGCATTCAGATTTATTCCAGCATGGATTTCAGAAACAACCGTTCCTTTGCTGCCTCTGATGATCTGGATGCCGTCAGCGAGTCCCTTTCAGAGCTTCTTGACCGGATAGATGATATGCTGATCTGGATTGAGCAGCACGGCAGCAACACGGAACTCGTCTATTGCCCTAAAAACACAAAAGAAATTGTGAGCCGCCTATACTTCAATGGTGATGAAAGAACCATCTTGACCTCTGCCACGCTGACGAACGCCACGAGCGGGTCTCTGGAAGAACAGTATTCTTACTTTATCAGCAATACCGGCTTTCCCGCTGGTGATCGCGGCTGCTTATCCGAGCCAAAGCCTTCCCCATATCCATACGATGAACACGCCATGATCTACTATTGCGACGATCTCCCGCACCCGACCAGAGAACATGAAGCCTTCATTGAAAAGGGTGTGGAGCGGCTGCTTGAGATCCTGAGCATTTCCAATGGAAAGGCACTCGTGCTGTTTACGGCAAAGACCGACATGGAAGAGGTCTACTCCATTCTCAGTGAGAAAAATCTTCCGTACAAAATCCTGATGCAGCAGCCGGGATCGTCGCAGGACAAGGTGCTGCTTGAGTTTAAGGAAGATACGAACTCCGTACTTCTGGGGACGGGTGCATATTGGGAAGGAATCAGCATTGAAGGAAAAAGCCTTTCCAATGTCATCATTTTCCGGCTTCCGTTCCCTGTCCCCGATCCAATTATCGAGTATAAGTGTTCCGTCGCAAAGGATGCCCTGATGGATGTCCGCGTTCCCGAAATGATTATCAAGCTCAAGCAAGGTATCGGGCGATTGATCCGCAATTTCACAGACACCGGCATTGTCTGCATCATCGACCGAAGACTGCGGGACGAGCCGCCGGAACGCTATCATGACATCACATGGGACTCCCTGCCTATCAAGAATCGTACAAGCAGTCTGGACGAACTAAGGAAGTTTTACGAAGGTCTGCCCTCAGCCAAGGAATGATGATACAAACGGCAGTCTCTTCGGAAACATAGAGCAGCCCCCCAAAAAACGACAATCAGAAAACGGAGGTGTATCATGTTGTACAATGAAAATCTGCACGAAGAAGAACAACATCTGATCCAGCAGATTGCCGAGCAAACAGAGAGAGGAAAAATCGACTGGGAACTGACAGAGTATAATCCGCTGTCATTTCTGAATGAGGACAAGATAGACAAAAACCCAGCAGTAATCTGTCAGTCCTTCTCCTTTGAAGCGATCATCGGCGGCTCCCGTTTCGAGCTTGATGTCATGGAGAATATTGATGTGCCGTCCGGTATGGGAGACTACACCATAACCTTGACGCGGGATGAAACCGAAAATTATCTTAAAATTGAGGATGCGCTTTCCTTTGACTGTGACCGCTATGAATGCACACCGGAGGAAGTCGCAGAGCGATTTGCGGACAGCCCCATTGTCCGTCTCTGCAACGCTATCATTCCTGCCACGCTTGGGCAGGAGGATTTAGAAGAGGTCTTCACATGGGCAAGGTTTTTCAACGAGACTGGCATTTCTGCAAAGCTGATGAATCATCCGCTGACCAAGCTCTGTGAAAAGCTGTTCGACGAACACCGTTTGATGGACTTCCATCGCTGCATCTTGGATGTGGACTATCGAAAGCTGCTCCTAAATGAACTGGCTCATAACTAAGACACGGAAAAACGCCCCCGACACTGTGCCAGACGCACAGTGCCGGGGGCGTTCCCGTTTCCAGCGATTTATTTTTCCCTCGGCAATGGACTGTCCATAAGGTGACACTTTCCGTTTTGCGAAGCCGCGAAAATTCGATGTGTTCCGTGGAGATGTTCACTGGGCAGCATACGCCGTACACGTTTCCAATAATCACTGAGCAGTGCAATGGGTATTCGCTATCGGGAAATACTTCACGGTTTTCACAACGCTTGATTCAGAAGGGATTTTTTTGCCTTATTCCCGCGTGACATCAAGGGAAACCGGATTGATGACGATGATGGTCTTGCCCTTTTTGTGGGCATATCTCACGGTATTCCCGGTACCGCTGGGGCATCCATTCCATACTGCGAGAATATAATCGGCGTGATCGACCATGTACCGATTTCTCTTGTCCATGCAGTCCGGCGTGTACTCCCGTTGCAGCATGGTCTCCTTGTCACACTTTGCCGCGATATTATAATACCGTTCCCGTGAAGCCACAGACCATTTGATCGCTTGTGTCTCACAAGGGATTGCGCTTTCCAGAGTAATGCGAGGGTATTTTGATTTCAAATCGAGTACAATTTCCGCAGCGTACATATCGACGCCAAGAGCCATGCCGGTAATAAAATGCGTGACGCCCTCGTTCTCGATGAGTGCTACAATCTGATCCCGCATAACAGACTTCAAAGAAGTACAACGCTTATCGGATTCATCAAAGCCGAACGGAAGACTCTGCGGTCTATGACCGGTAAACGCACAAGTCTTGCCTTGAACGGATTGCTTTTCAGCTTTTTGAGCAGACTTTCTAAACTCAATAATGCGCGACATGACACCCCTTCTTTCACTCTTTTGGTAGGTAACTCCATTCTATCACCCTCATCACGGACAGTCAACGCATTGTCGTTAGTAAAATCAACGACGGCGTACCGTGGATAATGACACCGCCGTTAGGTACACTAAATGCAAAGGTGGTGAGGCTATGCGAGAGAAGAAGGACATCAATATTGAAATCGGCGGCAATATTCAAGTGGCAAGAGAACAGGCGGGCTATACGCAGGACACGCTCTCAGAAATGCTTGGCATGACGCCGAATCACCTGAGTGCTATTGAGCGTGGTGCTTCCGGTATCTCTCTTGAAGCCTTGCAGCGTCTTTGCCGTTTGCTCGGCGTCAGCGCAGACCGAATTATTTTTGGGACTGACGCGCCAGAAGCGGAAGCCCTTGCGCTTGCCAGACGTATTTCGGATATTAAGCCGGAATACCGGCAACAGGTTCAAGAGCTGCTGTCCGCTATTTTGAATATGTCGTAAAAAAAGAGCCTCTGCCGACACCCAAAACGGGCATCGACAGAGGCTTTTGGTTCGTTTTCCGGGCATTCAAACAAGTGCCGAAATCGACACTTATTTCTGCGCTAAAGAAGAAACTGCGCAGGGAATACAATCACTTAGGCTGGTCAATTTGCGCCGCTCTGAGTCTTGCAATCACAGGCTTTTTCGCCCCTTAACTGTCTACACCGCGATGCCTTGCGGGAAAAGTGCGGACAGGCGATGAGATCCGCACGGAAGCTCTGCTTGCAGCTATGGACGCAGCGGACGCAGAAGCGGTTATACTTCCGGCGTCCGCTGTCCCCGACGAAGAACGACCACTCCTGCCGCCATTTCTTACTTCTGCTCAAAGCTCAATCTCTCCTTTGTGCTTTTTGGGTGAGCGCACACTCTGCGGAGTGGCATTCCTTCTGCTTTTCAGCCTTTGCAGACTTGAGCCTGTCCATGATGGAGGACTTCCCGCCGGTTTCGGGGGCTTTGACATCAAAGGTCTTGTCTTCCTTCGGACCGTTGTTGATGATCCCGTCAATCATGCCGTAGTCATCCTCCATCGACATCTCTGCCGCCTTGAGATAGTTTTCCTTCTCAAGAGCTGCCATCCAGCTTTCCTTGCTGATACCGAGCATTCCGCCCTTTGCCACATGATCGGCAATCTCTTTGGCATCTGCGCACAAGCCCTCGGTGTTATCGGAATAGAGACGGTAAACCTCGCAGCCCTTCTCCAAAGCCTTCTCAGCCGCCTCCTGACCGGCGGGAAGGACGCCAGCCCATGCGTAGCCGTAGTCCTTCATATCCTGAACGGAGAGCGTGGGATCGGGCATCTCCGGCACTTCCTTGACCTCAAGGTCGAGAAGGCGGAGCGTGTCATCGTCAAAGCCGTTGTAGACATCATCAAGGACGAGCTTGCCGCGCTCATCGACGATGATGCAAGCCGCCTCATCGCCGTAGGTGTCATGCTCCATCAGATAAAAGCTGTGACCGCCGACTTCGTGCTGGTCAATGGTGTGCCACGTCCCGATGTGACCGGCAACCGTCAGCCCGGAGGTGTCGGCGTTCATCTCGAAGTCCTTCTGCTCGATGCTTTCCTGCTTCTGCTGCTCCTTCGAGATCATGGGGATCGCCACAATCTTATCGCCCAGCTTGACAAACTGCTCCGGCACTTTGAAGTGGTCAGCGAACTTCTGCATCTGCTCTACGGTCAGAGAGTCGAAGCTGTCATCCGTCAAGCCGACCACCATGAATGTTCCGGCAACAACATCGTAGATGTCACCGTCCTCATCACGCAGAGCGCGGTTCAGGGGCAGACCTTCCAGCTTGCCTTCCTCGTTGCAGACTAAGGCAACCGGGTCTTCGTAGGGATAAATTGCCTCGATGCAGCCGCCGACCTCATGCTGCAAGGACTTGAGATCCGAGTCAATCTCCTTCACATAAGGCTCCTTTCCCGGCTCAACGACGAGAACGGCGATGGTGCTGTCACGCTCGGCGTCTTCCCCTGAGCCGGTGATCCGGTATTCGTCGGGAATATCGTCCAGCTCACCGTTAAACTGCCTGTCCCAGCGTTCGCTTGCGACGCGGACATAGCCTTCATCGGTGAAGCGTCCCTGTTCATCATAAGCGATGTCGTGACCATAGCGTTCATAGTCGATGTAGTCTGCCAGAGGACCGAGATCCTTTTCGGAGTAGATACCGGCTTCGTTGGCATAGTAATAGCCGAGGTCATATTCGTCGTTGATACCGGGCATGATGTCGTAGCAGTCCAGATTGAACGTCAGGTTGATGAGATCGTCGATGTCGCTGACCTCATCGCAGCCAGCCTCCATAATGGCAACGAGCTTTTCCTGATCGCTCAGGGAAAGCTCGTCAATCAAAGCGGCAAGGTAGTTGAGCTTATCAAGGCTCTCGTACTCGCCAAGCATCTTCTGAACGCCATAGATCGGGCATTCGTAGTCGGTGATAAACCACTCTTCGTAGGGCTGACCGAACTCATCCTGCTTGCCGATCCCGATACGCTCAAAGACCTTCTGCATCTCTTCCTCGGTGGTGGGCAACTTCACCCACTCACCGATCAGCATACCCTCGTTGTACTTGCCAAGGTTCGTGACGAAGGCTTCAAAATCACCGTCTAATACGGGCATAGGCATCCTCCTTTCAGTCATCCACCATGCCGTCCGGCATGATATACAGTTCCTCAAACTCCGCGTCGGTCATGACTTCGAGCTTCCGGACGGTCTTATACATCAGCTCCGCAATCTCACCGTCCATGTCGTTCAGGGTGACGCTCTTCATATCGTCGATCAGCCGCTTCCGGCTGGATGTGTTGAAGCAACACATCAGGTTGATTTCTTCCACGGTAAAGTTTTTCATATCAGAGTTCCATATCCTTTCCTTTCAATTTCTGCGGCTTCGGTGTGTGAGGCGGCTGTGCCTTCTGTGCGGATTTCAGTTTGTCACGGATGGATTCACGGGCAGCGGGCTTCTTCGGGATGGTGTCGTAGATGGCAGTTCCGGCATCCTCCACATAGGCGCGGACATACTGGATGCTCTCAGAAAAGCGGATGGGGCGGTTCTTGTCCTCGATGTTGGTCAGCCGGACTTCATCAGCGGCAAAATCAACCGCGTCGATTCTGCACTTGATCCCATCCACATTCAGCGTTGCGCCGACAGGAATGTAATCTGCGGCTTTGAGTTCCTTGAAGGTCTCGCCGTCCTTGCTGAGAAAGACATCCATGCCGGACTTCCAGAGCTTATGAGAACCAGCTACCCATGCGCTTTCACGGAAACCAGTAACCGGCACAGAAGGCTTGCCGCGCACCTTCTTTTCAAGGAGTTTTGTGCCGAGAAGCGGCGCGGCTTTCTCTGCGTCCTTGCCGTACAGCTCAAAATAGCCGTTCTGAGCAAAGCAGACCAGCGCGTCGGGATGCGCCTTTTTGACTGCCTCGTACTTACGGAGTTCTGCAACGGGCAGAGGCGAAAGCGCCTCTGTCCTTTCTGCATCCGGCAGTCTGTCACGGCGGCTTTTCTGCTTGGACAGCACTTCCGCCAGAGCATCCGCGTCCTTCGGGAGCGTCTGGTGGGTTTTGACGCCTCCATGCTCACCGACCAGAGCCATTGCTGCATCGAAGCTGCTGCGGCAGGGGGCGTCCAGCACAAAGCCGTCTGCGAAGGTCAGCCGGTCATGATCCGGCGCAACCGAGTTCTGCGCCACATTTGCCGCCTGTTCCCGGTAGTTGATCTCAAAGACATCCCCGAACACCTTGCCGCGCTTGACAGCTTTCGGGACAATGACACGGGCAATGCACTCGTCGTAGGTCTGCTCCGCATAGAAACGGAAGGTATTGTGATCCCGCGTTCCCTGAATGAAGACCTGATTTTCGTTGAGGCAGTGCGTTCCATGCGGACGGCAGAACCACATCAGCGTCTTGTCTTCGGGATTCTGACTTTCGGCAGCGCGGCGGATGATGCGCTTGTCGATGTCGAAGTCTTCCTTGTAGCTGTCTACATGACTGTCCACGAGCTTCTGCAGCTCCGCAACGATGTCAACGTCTGTGTATTTCTTCATGCGTCTCCTTTCTCACAACTCCATGTCGTGCGTTTTGGATTTGACCGGAGACTTCTTCTCCGGCTGCTGTTTTGCGGCAGTCCTGAGCTGATCGCGGATGGAGGGCTTTTCCTGCTTCTGCTCCTGCCTGACGTATTCCAGCGTCGGCATCAGCTCACGGTAGCAGCCCTGTGTTTTTCGCGCCGCATGACGGCGATGGATTTTGAACAGCGGCTCACCGTTCTGCGTGACCGTGTTGCCCTCAATCCTGACGCCGTTCCGTGCCAGCAGATTGAAGGAGTGGTTAGAGGCGCGGTAGGAAGCCCGCATTCCGTCGTTGTTATAGGCGATCTGCCCCTTGAGCGTGTCCATGACGGCGGCTTTGATCTCCTTCTCTTCGGCAGTCAGGCGGTGCGCTTTCGGTGCTTTTGCCGCTTCCTCCGGCAAGGGCGCAAAGGGAGGCTTGACCTCCACGGTTTTTACCTCAATAGAGGTAATCTCATCATTCTCCCATGCAACAACCTCCGGGTCTCTTTCCTCTGTTTTTTCAGGCATGACTTCCTTCTGGGGTTCTGTCTGCTGACGGAACGCATCCACGAAAAGTGCCGTCAGTCCGGGATTGGGTTTATCCACAAGGAAGCGGGAGGCATTCTCCGGGCAGACATCAACGGTCTTCGCCCATTCCTTGAGGGGCTGCGGAATGCGCCCGTCAAAGTCTTTCTGCTGAATGGTGTTTGCGAGGACATACCGGACGCGCTCCGGAGAGAACTGCTCAAGGACGCTTTTCACGGCAGCATCCGCATCCAGCCGGTTGTCTCCGTAGTTAGAACTGATTGCCGCCTCAATCGCACGGCGGCATTCCACGTTTGCAGCGAGAGAAGCACGATATGACTCCAGCTCACCGGCTTCATAAGCATAATTCGCCGTCTCGCGGTAAATGGGGACTTCCGGCTTTTCCTCCGGAACAGCTTCCTTTACGGGAGCTTCGACTTCCATCTCTGCGGACTGTGCTTTCTCTGCCAGCAGCACCTTGAGCTTGGCGTCAATGCCCTCGATCATCTCAGCCGCCGTCTTGCGGATGGTGTCCAGAGAGCTTTTCAGTTCCTTGGTTTCCTTGCCGGATGACCAACCGGCGATATAGCCGAAGGAATAGTCTGAGGTTTCGATGCCGTAACGCTGGCAGACGGTGTAGGCAACGCTTTCCGCTTCAACCTCCTTGGTGTGCCGATCCTTCTTATCTTCTGGCGCGGCTTTCTCATCCGGCTTGACGGCGTGGAGCTTTGCGTGGGCGATCTCGTGAATGGCGGTCTTGACCGTCTGGATTTCGCTCATGCCCTCCTGAATGGCAATGCGGCTTTCAACCGGAGAGAAGAATCCCTTTGCACCGCCCGGAATGTCCTCAAAGGAAATAGGGACGGGAGATTCCTGCTTGAGCGCATCGAAGAACGCCTCGTAGTTTTCGACGGTGCCTTTCAGCTCATCGACGATGATGTCCGGAAGCTCCTTGCCGTCCGTCTGGGAAACATCAAAGACACTCACCACCTTGAAGGCAGGACGCAGAACCTCAACTGTTTCTGTGACAGCCTTCCCATCTGCGCCGATCACCGGCTTCTGCGTCGCGGGGTCAATCTTCTCACGCTCTTCCTGCGCCTTGTACGGCGCGGGTGCAAGAATCTTGATGCCCTTTTCGCCCTTCATGACCTGACGGTCAAAGTTACGCTGCCACGAGGTATAACCGGCAACATAGGTTGCCTCCGGCTTCTGCATCGCAATGAGCAGCGTGTTGTTGAAGGAATAGTTGTAGAACTTGGACATCGTGCGGAGATATTCCTTGAACCGCTCGGATTCAAAAAGCTCCTTGATGCCCTGTTCCAGCTTGTCCGTGATTTCGCGGACTTGCTGTGCATTTTTGTTTTCAGCCATCTCAAACCTCCATTTCTTATTTGCTTTTGGGCGAAGAAAACCCCGTCTGGGATTTGCTCAGTAAACGAGCCTTTACCTCAGACGGGGTTTCTCTGCGCGTCATCCGACGATGGAAGATGTTATCCTCGTTCTCCCATTCAATCAGCCGGTCAAACATATCCGGGTGCTTTGTGACCATGTGCAACAGCTCCGAGTCACTGGCGTTGGGACAGAACCAGCAGCCGTTTCTTCGGCAGTGAGCGTAGATTGGGGAAAGCAGGCCGTGTTCCTGACAGAGCTTGTAGGCGTCCGCCTCGGTCATACCGTATTTGGCAAGCAGACTGACCTTCGTTATTCCATCCAGACGAGCAAGGCGTTTTGGCTCATCCTCCGCAATGCCGACATAGCTCACAGTGTCCGGCGAGAGCGTGGCGTTGTACTTGCGGACGGGCGGGATTTTGCAGTCCCGATTGACTGCGCACATACCAGCCCATGCGAAGCCGCGAACCTCGCCCTTATGCGGTCCGCGGGTGATGACGTGATGGAATACGTCATCGTAGGTCTTGCCTGCATGGAGAATGGTGAACTTGATGCCCAGCTCCTTTTCACAGAAGGGCTTGAGCCGGTCATAGATGAAGTCCCGGTGTTCCGGGACTTCACCGCTTGTATCTTTGTCGAACATGACCTCACTGAACACGGCTTCATCCAGCGGTTCATTGTGCTGTGCAGCCAGCAGGAGCGTCGCTACGCTGTCTTTGCCTCCGCTGCATGAAGCAACATACTTTGGGCGGGTCATCGATCAAACTCCATCTTGAAGCTGACGTATTTGCCGCCGCTGTCATCCAGCCGGATCACCGCATCATAGAGCTGAGGCTTCTTCGGCGTGTAAAGCCCGGTCACTCGGCACCAGCCCTTGTCCAGCATCTCCTTTGCAATCTTCTTGGTCAGCTTCTTTTTCTTGCTGGAAAAGAACTTATTGTCTTCCCACAGGCAGAAGGAGCATTCCTTGTTCGAGCAGTAGAAATTGCCCTTGCCGACATAGACCGGAGAGCCGCAGCGGGGACACTTGCCGATTTCCTCCTTGCCCGTGCCGAAACGCTGGGCTTCGGCATCGGAGAGAAACGGATAGGCTTTCACGAGATCACCGGTCATCCGGACAATGCCGCTGAGGAAAGCGTCTGCATCCGCATTGCCGCGCTCAATCTCCATAAGCGTGTTTTCCCATTCCGCCGTCATTGCGGGAGACGTGATCTGTTCCGGCAGGACGCAGACAAGGTTGCAGCCGTCCTTCGTGGGAATGAGAGACTTACCCTTGCGCTCTGCAAAGCCGGACTTCACCAGCTTTTCAATGATACCGGCGCGGGTCGCGGGTGTTCCAAGACCTTTCTTCTCGGTGTCATCGTCAAACTGATCGTTTCCGGCAGTCTCCATTGCAGACAGGAGCGTGTCTTCCGTGTACTGCTTCGGAGGCGTTGTGAAGTGTTCGGTGACGCTGGCGGACACATTATCCAGAACATCGCTCTCATGGACTTCGGGCAGGGACTTCATGGGATCGTCCTTTTCCTTCGTCTTGACGGAAGCCTTGAACAGCTCTTCAATGGCTTTCCATCCGTTTTGAGCGACGGTCTTGCCCTTGGCTTTGAACGCATAGCCCTCGCAGGAGAGCGAGATCTGCGTCTCTGCGTAGGTGTGCTTCTCGCCGGTCGCACACAGAAGGCGCATCCCAACAAGATTGAGGATTTTCTGCTCCGACTGAGGGAGAGCCGAAACATCCTGCTTTTCAAGCTGGACGGTCGGGAGAATAGCGTGGTGATCTGTGACCTTGCTGTTGTCGGTTACGCGGGCAATGTCCGGAGTAACCGAAACGCCGGAGAAAAGCGGAAGCTTGCGGCAGACAATAGAAATGACCTGACGGGCGGTGTCCTCCATATCATCCGTAATAAACTGGCTGTCCGTGCGCGGATAGGTCAGGAGCTTCTTTTCGTAGAGTGTTTGTACGAGATCGAGCGTCTGCTGGGCGGTGAAGCCGTAGTAGCGGTTAGCCTCGCGCTGCAAGGTAGTCAGATCATAGAGCTTCGGAGGATTGACGGTTTTCGTCTCCCGCTTGAGAGAAGAAACGACGGCTTGCTTTTTCTCGCAAGCCGCCGCAATTCTTTTTGCTTCCTCTTCGGTTTTGACCTTTTCCAGATCGGCGGTCAGATCGCCCTTGCCGACGTGGACGTTGAAATACTTCTCCTTCTGGAAGGTTGAGATTTTCCCGTCACGCTCCACCAGCATTGCAAGGGTCGGCGTCTGGACGCGCCCGACCACCAGCTTCTTATGATAGAGCGTGGTGAAAAGGCGGGTGCCGTTGATGCCGACAATCCAGTCTGCCTTCGAGCGGCTGAGTGCCGCTTCATAGAGACGGTCATATTCCTTGCCGTCCCGGAGATGGTTGAAGCCTTCGCGGATGGCGGAGTCCTCCAACGAGCTGATCCACAGACGCTTGAAGGGCTTGGTGCATCCGGCTTTGTTGTAGACCAGCCGGAAGATCAACTCACCCTCGCGTCCTGCATCGGTTGCGCAGACCAGCTCGGTGACGCGCTTGTCCTTCATAAGAGCGGACAGCACCTTGAACTGCTGTGCTTTGTCCTTTGTGACCTCGAACATCCAGTTTTCCGGAACAATGGGCAGATCGTCATACCGCCACTTGGCATACCGCTCATCGTAGGAGCTGGCGTCTGCCAGCTCCACCAAATGACCGAAGCACCACGAAACGATGTAGTTGCCGCCCTCCATGTAGCCGTCCTTGCGGGACGTCGCGCCCAACACCTTTGCGATGGACTGGGCGACGCTGGGTTTTTCAGCAATGACTAAGATCAATCTTCATCACCTTCCGTTTCGGCATCCTCCGCAATCTGCGGCTCATCATCCTCGTTGATGTACGGCTCTTCCTCGTAGCCTTCATCATCAAAGAAGTCCATATCCTCATCCTTGGGCTTTCTGCCCTTGACGAACTTGATGTAGTAATAAGCTGCACCCGCAGCACCGGCAAGGGCAAAGATGACGAGGATCATGCCGACGTTGGACTTCTTTTCGGGTTTAGGGGCGGGAGCATCGGTTTCTGCATCCTTATCCGGCTCAGGTGTAGCGGGGGCTGTGCCGGTGCATTCGCTCATGTTGGTCTTGCAGACCGGGCAGTCGGTGTTGACCTGACCGGCAGCGCATTTTTCCTTGCAGTTACAGGTAGTCAGAGCCGCCGCAGTATCATCATCCAGCAGCGCAAGCAGGTCGCTCTCATCGACCATGTTGAGGAAGTACGTCTGATACTGTTCCTCGTCCTCATTGATGGGTGCATCGTAGTCGATGACAATGAAGAAGGTGTTGCCGCTTTTCGTCTGGACAGTGATGAACTGCTTGTTGGTTGCCCTGTCATAGAGCAAGTCGCGGGTGTAGGCGTTGCCCTCATCGTCAATCGGCTCACCCTTCGGCTTTTCCGGCGTGGGAGTAGTCTCAGGCTGCTGTTCCGGCTGGGTTGCCTCAGTGACCGGAAGGTTCTGCTCGGTATCATCGGCGTAGGCAAACGCCGTGACAGAGAAGCAGGACAGAACCATGACGCAGACCGCAAGGACGGTCAGAAAACGAAACTTCTTACGCATTGTCGATTACCTCCGTATTTTCAGCGGGCTTGGTGCCGCCCTTCATGGAAGACAGGAACGCCATGATCTGATCCTTGTCCATCACCATAGAGCGCACGGTATTGATGATTTCAAGGTTTTCCAGCTCTGTCTTCTTGTCGTACAGCTCCTTGAGCTGACCTTCGATTTCGGACTTCTTCTTTTCAGCCTTCTCAATGTCGGAGAGGACTTTCTGATACTTGGGATTCATGCAAAACTCCTTTCTTTTAATAGGCGGGTCTTCCGAAGGCGTAGAAATGCTGCTGCCAGTAGGAAGAGTTGATGGATGTGTACTGAATGGGATCGCCGCAGTGGATCATGACCCCATCACCAACGTAGATGCCGACGTGAGACACGCCGGGGGTGTCATACGTCCCGACAAAGAAGATGAGATCACCGGGCTGTGCATTCGCCTTTGAAACCGGCGTACAGACGTTGTAAAGCCCCTGTGCGCCCAGCCGTCCGGTGTTCACAAGTCCGCTGTTCGTGAGAACATAGCTGACGAAGCCGGAGCAGTCAAAGGACGTGTCGGGATTGGAGCCGCCCCACACATACGGATAGCCGAGATACTTTTCCGCCTCGGTAATCAGCGTTGCAAACTTCTCGTCGTTCAGGTATTCCGGGTTGACATCGTAGTCGGCGGGAGGATTTGTGATGTACTTGTCCACATAGGGAGAGTCACCGAACAGATCCTCGCGGTTGCCCAGCACCGACATATACGTTGCGTACATGGAAAGCTGTTCCTGAGACATGATGTAGACCGGGACGTGGGAGAGATTGAAGTTTTCGAGCTTCACGTTGCAGATGTAGTAGTCATACGGGACACGATAGGTTTCCGTGTGCGTATTGCCGTCTGCATCCGTCCATGTGTCGGTCTCCGTGCGGTATCTGGTTTCGACGATAACCTCTTCGGTGAGAATGTACTGCTTTTCAAACAGCATTTGGAGCGTACCCTGCACCTCATCCAGCGTGAACTCGCCCTCATGGAGAGCCGAGAGAATGGAGATCAGCACATACGGGTCATGCTCAATATCGTCCAGATCGAAGTGGTATTCATCGTAGTTGTGAGTGCTTTCGTAGGTGTCGAGATAGCGTTGCAGCTCCTGCTCCATTTGGCAATACTGCGCTTCTGCGCCCAGCATCGCATCATCCTCGCTGAGATAGGAGGAAGCGATAACCGACGAACCGGTAGAAGTAAGCATCGAACACGAGCTGATTCCGGCACCGAGCAAAACGAGAAGGGCAATTCCGACGCCGATCCAGATGAAGACCTTCTTGTTTTTCTCAAAAAACTCCTTGATCTTGTCGGACACCTTTTCACCGAGCTTCTTGCCGGTATTCTTTGTGGCAGTCCCGGCAGTCTGAGAACCGGCATTTCGAGCGGCGGCATATTCCTTCTTGATGTTCTGCTTCTGGTAGTGCTTGTTCATGTTCTGCTTCTTCATCTCAGGATGCTCCTGCTGATTTCTCTCATATTGGAGCTTCGCATCCGCAGCATCCGCCTTGTGTTCCAGCTTGGAGACCTTCTCATAAGGCTTGTTGACGCTGCTTTCCCGATGATGACGGAAATGCCTCGCAGCGGTCTCAGCGGCAATCTCTGTTTTATGCGCCGCCTCAACCGCCGAGTTTTCCTGCTCGACCTCATGGATTTTGCCGTGAATGCCGGAAGCGAGGGTGTCACCGACCTTGCGGACGGTTTTATCTGCTTCAAATTGCAGCTTGCCTTTGCCCTTGGGCTTTTTCAGCTCATCCTCAAAATGAAGGCGGGTTTTGCCCTTGCCGGTCTCTTCATCGAAGACACGCTCTTTCTTGAGAACCTTGTGCGTGGGCAGCTTCTCACGGGCGGCATCCAGACGCTCATGCGCCTTCTCGGACTTCCTTTCGAGCTTCTGCATCCGCTTCGTGGGCGGGGCGGCATCGTCCGAGACCGGCTTTGCAGAGGCGGTTTCCGCCGCTTGAGTGAGAATAGCATCCGCATCCACTGCTTCAACCGCAGAGGTCTTGCGCAGCTTGTGTGTGACAACCGTTTCGGCAATCACCGTGCCGGTATGAGAAGAAACGCCGTGCTGCTCTAAAGTTGGAGGCTTGAACGGCGTTTCCGAGGGCAGCGGTTCAGGTACAATCTGGGGTGGATTTTCTGCCCTTTTCTCTTCTGTGACGGACGTTTCCGAGGGCGGCTGCGTGTCGTTATTCTCGGCGTGTTCCGCCTGAAACTGACGCTGCTGACGGCGCATCTGCACCTTTTTCTGTTCCTCCGCAGAAAGAGCTTCGGAAGGTTCTGCTGTCTCAGCGGGCTTCACCAGCTCCGCATCTTCCAGCCGCTTTGACACACGCTGCTCGGTGCCAGCCGTCAGGTTTTCCTCAACCGCGCCCTCCCGCTTCATCCGCAGAACAACCTTGTCGCGGGCTTTGAGTTCCGGTTCCTTGGGCATCAGATTTCACCTCCGATCCGCTTGTAGGCAAGCTCGGTGTATTCTGGGTTCAGCTCTACGCCTACAAAATGCCGCCCCATCTGTGAGGCAACCATGCCGGTTGTGCCGCTTCCCATGAACGGGTCAAGCACAATACCGCCTTCTGGACAACCGGCGAGAAGACAGGTTTCAACCAGCTTTGGAGGGTAGGCGGCATAGTGACCGCCCTTGAAGGGAACGGTGTTGATCTTCCAGACATCGCGTTTGTTGCGGAGTGGATTGATGTCTGCGTCCTTGATCTCGCCATGCTCACGGGGGCGGTTGATGGACTGCGGCTGAGGCTGACCGGGAACGGGTTTGCCGTATTTGTTGCCGCCCTTCATGCCGCGCTTGAGACGTTCTGCCGTCGCGGGAGCAATCGGCTCGGAGATTGCCTTGTAGTCAAAGAAATACTTCTTGGACTTTGAGAACAGGAAAATATGCTCATAGCAGCGGGATAGGCGGTCTTTCACGCTCTCCGGCATGGGGTTATCCTTCATCCAGATGATGTCGTTGCGCAGATACCAGCCGGTATCGCGGAGGGCAAAAGCCAGCATCCACGGAATGCCGATCATGTCCTTCGGCTTGCAGCCCTCAACCTTGTTGTTGAGAGCCACAGCCTGACCGTTTCTGCCGTTGGGGTTCTTCGGATCAACGAAATCACCCTGATTGCCTTTTCCGGCGTAGGTGTCCGAGATGTTCAGCCAGAGCGTTCCATCCGGACGCAAAACGCGCCTGACTTCGGTAAACACTTCCGTCAGGCGCGAGATATATTCCTTCGGCGTTGTCTCTCTGCCGATCTGAGCCTCCATGCCGTAATCGCGGAGCGCGTAATACGGAGGGGACGTCACACAGCAATGAACGCTGTCATCGGGCAGAGTTTTCAGGATTTTAAGGCAATCGCCGGTATGAATGATGTCAAGCTCTATAAAAACCAGCTCCTTTCTTCGGATTTGAGCGCATATCAGTCGGAGTAATACTCGTCCGGCTCGTAGTCCTCATCTTCCATGAAGTCCTTGTCGAGATCGTCAATCTCGTCCGCCCAACGGTCGAAGATTTCCTCGGCTTCCTTCGCCGCCTCACGATAGAGGCTCAACCGGTTCTTCTCGAAGGCAGCGAAGGCGGGGACGAACTTGCCGAACTCGCGGATTGCCTTCACATCCTGCGTGCGCATATCTGCGACGCACTGGATGATTTCGGACATCGTGAGCAGATCGTCGATCATCAGCTCATACTCATCCTTGGGGATAGATACGGCTTCAACATCCGCCGCGTCAGCGAAAGGGGTATTCTCGTCGCTGTTGCTGCTTTCGGGAACATCAACCTTGAAGTAGAAACCGATCATATCCACAGATACCTTGGTCATAATCTGACGCGCCTCCTTGACCTTCTCGTCGATGTCCCCCCTCACATGGAGGTAGGCGCGGTGATGCTTCTTGAGGTCGCTTTCCAGTCGGAT
>ERZ773148.1508-NODE-1508-length-19250-cov-6.751602_pt1 | contig 19250 bp, 20 predicted proteins | sample MGYA00580846_ERZ773148 | MGnify/ENA primary metagenome ERZ773148 (study PRJEB29015, sample SAMEA2737879) | human gut metagenome | biome: human gut; feature: human-associated habitat; material: faeces | place: China | collected 2012 ... | reverse complement strand
GTTTGAGTTCGAGAATCACCGTCAGCTCCTGGGCTGGCTCGCCAGGCTGGGCAAAGCGCGGCGTCTGGCGTGTAGCCGTACGGAACTGGAAATTGCCAAGACCTCCACGACCACCTTTGAGCAGGACGACTTCCTGACCGTCATAGGTGATATCGCAGATATATTTTCCCGTCTCGGCGTTGTAGACGACGGTACCGCATGGCACGTCGATGTAAGCATCCTTACCGTCAGTGCCATGACTCTTGTCAGAGCCGCCGTTGCCGCCATGCTCCGCAAAGACATGCTTCTGGTATTTCAGATGCAGCAGTGTCCAGTAGTTATGGTTGCCGCGCAGAATGATGCTGCCACCGTCGCCGCCGTCACCGCCGTCGGGCCCGCCGTTGGGCTGGTATTTTACGTGTCTGAGGTGTGCAGATCCCCTGCCGCCCTTTCCGGAGCGGCAGACGATGCGCACGTAGTCTACAAAATTAGATTCCATCTATTATGTTTAGAGTGAGTCGATGACCTTGCAGATGTCACCGAAGATACGGTCGAGCTCGCCAAGGCCATTGATATGGTGGTGGATGCCCTCTTTCTCATACCAGTCGATCAGCGGAGCTGTCTGGTTGTGGTAAACGGTGAGACGCTTTTTGATGGTCTCCTCGTTGTCGTCGCTGCGGCCGCTCTGCTTGCCGCGGAGGATAAGGCGCTTCATCAGCTCGTCCTCAGGAACGTCGAGCTCGATCATGGCTGCCACCTTGTGACCGCGCTCAGCGAGCATCTTCTTCAGCGCCTCGGCCTGCGGGATAGTGCGGGGGAAGCCGTCGAAGATAACGCCCTCGTGCTCCTTGCCGAAGCTGTCGTAGACGCTGGCAAGAATGTTGACCATCAGATCGTCAGGAATCAGCTGACCGTTATCGATATATCCTTTTGCTGTCTTACCGAGCTCGGTGCCGTTCTTAATCTCGTTGCGCAGCACGTCACCGGTAGAGATGTGTTTGAAACCATACTTAGCGATCATCTTATCGCTCTGTGTGCCCTTGCCTGAACCAGGAGCACCGAAAATAACAATATTCTTCATTGTAATGTTTTATTGGATTATTATCCTTATTAATATTTATGTCTACTCCACGATGGTATAGATATCGCGCAGGTTACGGCCCTGCTGGTCGTAGTCAAGACCATAACCGACGATGAAGTCATTGGGAATCTCCATAGCGGCATACTCGATATTGAGGTCTACCTGCAACTTTCCGGGCTTGACAAGGAGCGTGCAGATATGCAGCGACTCAGGATTGCGTGTGCCCAGGCTCTCCAACATGTGTTTCATGGTGTGGCCGGTGTCGACAATATCCTCTACGATGACGACAGTACGGCCTTTCAATTCCTCATTGATACCGACGACCTCCTTGATCTTTCCGGTGGAAGTCGTACCCTGATAAGAGGCGAGCTTGACAAAAGAGATTTCACAAGGGATGGTGATGTACCGCATAAGGTCGGCCGCGAAGATGAAAGACCCGTTGAGGACCGCCAAGAAAAGCGGATTTTTGTCTGCCATATCTCTGTTGATTTTCTCTGCCACGGCTTTGACACGCCGCTGAATTTCCTCCTCGGGGATAAACGTTCTGAACTTCTTGTCCTTGACCGTTACAATACTCATATTGCCTACTGATTTGATTAATAATGCAAAATTACAAAAAATGGGAAAGAGTAAAAAGGCTAAAAGGCAAAAAGTAGACAATGAAAAGCAAAAAAAAGAAAAAACAATGTCTTCGAGTGTTTTTTACCTTTTTACCTTTCCACTTTTTTACTTTTTTCCGTATCTTTGCGGTTGATATGAAGATTTTCGATTCTGCTCAAATTCACGAGCTTGACAAATACACCATAGAGCACGAGCCCATCAAGAGCATTGACCTGATGGAGCGCTCGGCCAAAGCCATCACATCCGCTATCACGGAAGAGTGGACAGAGCGCACGCCCATCGTCGTCTTCGCCGGTCCCGGCAACAATGGTGGCGATGCCCTCGCTGTGGCTCGCATGTTAGCCGACGCTGGCTACAAGGTCAGCGTCTACCTGTTCAACATCCACGACAACCTCTCTGAAGACTGCGCCACCAACCGCCAGCGCCTCATCGACCAGCGCAAGACACAGTTCACCGAGATTTCCCTCAACTTTGATCCACCTGAGCTCTCGGCGGGCACACTCGTCGTAGATGGTCTCTTCGGCTCGGGACTCAACAAAGCACTCATGGGCGGGTTCGCTTCCCTTGTGAAATACATCAACCAGAGTCCGGCGAAGGTGGTGAGCATCGATCTGCCATCAGGCCTGATGTGTGAGGACAACACCAACAATATCCATTCCAATATCATCCGTGCCGACCTCACGCTGACCTTGCAGCAGCGCAAGCTCTCTATGCTTATGGCCGACTGCCAGCAGTACATCGGGCGCCTCAAGGTCCTCGACATCAGGCTGAGCCCTGAGTTTATCAGCAAGACCGACACATCATTCCGCATTTTGGAGGAACAGGACATCACAGCTCGCATCCACCACCGTGCCGACTTCGCCAACAAAGGCACCATGGGGCACGCACTTCTCGTGGCCGGCAGCTATGGCATGGCGGGAGCTGCCGTCCTGGCTACCAAGGCATGCCTGAGAGCGGGAGTAGGAAAGGTGACGACACACACGCCACGCTGCAACTATAACATCATGCAGATTTCCGTCCCTGAGGCTGTCCTACAGATTGACAACGACGACTTCACCTTCTCCGAGAGTGTCGACAGCGACCGCTTCGACGCCGTCGGCATCGGTCCGGGACTGGGACAGAATGAGAACACGGCCATCGCCATCATCGGGCAGATACGGCGTGCCAAATGCCCTGTCGTCGCCGACGCTGACGCGCTGAACATTCTCAGCACCCATCAGGCCTGGATGCAGCAGTTACCCAAAGGTATCATCCTCACACCTCATCCCAAGGAACTCGACCGGCTCATAGGCAGTCCCAGTGGCAGCAGCTACGAGCGACTCAGCCGCGCACGTCGTTTAGCCTCCAAACTTCATGGCTATGTCGTCCTCAAAGGCCACTACTCCGCCATCTGCCTGCCCGACGGCAACGTGCTCTTCAACCCCACAGGGAACAGCGGGATGGCAACAGCGGGAAGCGGAGATGTGCTCACGGGCATCATCACCGGGCTACTCGCCAGAGGCTACAGCCAGACCGACGCCTGCATCGTCGGCACCTACCTACACGGACTCGCCGGCGACCTCGCAGCAAAAGACTTAGGCAAGGAGAGCCTCGTGGCGGGCGACATCGTGAACTATCTGCCGAAAGCGTTTATGTATCTCTAAAAACATCAACGGAGACAGAAAATCAGAAAGACTATGAAAGTAAGACACATGGCTTCCCTGCTCCTCATGTTGCCGCTCACCGTCCACGGTCAGAGCATAGAGGGCACCAGCTATACACTGCCTAAGAATGGCATGCGCTTCACCATCGAGGTGGAGAAGACGCAATACACGCCGGGGCGCTATGCGCCCTACGCCCTACGCTATATGAAGGAGAACGTACCGCAGCAGGCGTCTACGGCATACCGCATCGTCAGCATCAAGATGGATGCCACGGCCATGCCTGACACCGCCAAGGCCTTCGTGCTGACAACAGACAAGAAGCACTCCATTGCCAAGGTGACCTGCTCGCCCAATGGCCAGCTGTTGGCCATCAATGCCGACGCACTACCCTACTCCACGCCGCTACGTCAATTCAAGGCCGCTCCTAAGCCTAAGGCTCTCAACCCCAATGACTACATGACGGAGGACATCCTTAGCGCGGGCAGCGAGGCTAAGATGGCAGAACTCTCTGCAAAGGAGATCTACGACATCCGCGACAGCCGCAACTCCCTGAGCCGCGGGGAAGCTGACAACCTGCCCAAAGACGGAGCACAGCTCAAACTGATGTACGAGAATATGAATCGACAGGAGCAGGCGCTCTCACAACTGTTCTATGGCGTCACCGTTAAGGACACCACACTGACACAGGTAGAGTTTATGCCTACACAAGAGGGCCGCAATGTTCTTTTCCGCTTCTCCAAGTACTACGGACTCGTCGCTGCTGACGATCTCAGCGGTACACCTTATTATATTACCGTCACCGACCTCCACACAGCGGTAGCTCCAGAGGTGGTGGACAACAAGAAAGAAGATAAGAACGATATTGGACTGAGAGTAAGCAAACCGTCGAAGATAAAAGCTGTACTCTCTACCGATGGCAAGACTATCGACACCTATGAGATGAACGCCGCACAGTTTGGCTACACGGAATCCCTGAGCGGTGAGCTCTTCGGTAAGAAGCAATCCTCCCAGATTATCCTTGACCCGCTCACAGGTAGCGTGAAGAGCATCAAGACGATAGAACTGAAATAGCTGACGTTTCCTCTCTGATGCCTATATCCCATAAGCCGTAACCGACATAAGACAGAGAAAGGCAGGATACCAATCGGTATCCTGCCTTTCTTATGTTTACATCTCTCAGTTCCAAGCTTTGTCTACTCTGTTACTGTGTCTAAAGCAACTTTGTTTACTCTGCCTTTGAACTGATAATATGTCTTAGTCGCAGTTAGCGAGTTTGTGGTCAGAGCCGAGCACGTCAGTGATCTTCTCCTTGTACATGTCTGTCATGTAAGCACGAGCCACCTTGCCATACTGACGAGGATCGAAGTACTCAGGATGCAGAGCCAGTGTCTCACGAACACCTGCTGTGTAAGCCAGACGAGAGTCAGAGTCGATGTTGATCTTGCAGACAGCGCTCTTAGCAGCCTTGCGGAGCTGCTCCTCGGGGATACCAACAGCGTCAGGCAGCTTGCCGCCGTACTTGTTGATGATGTCGACATACTTCTGAGGAACAGAAGAAGAACCGTGCAGAACGATTGGGAAGCCAGGGAGCTTCTTCTCGATCTCTGCCAGCACGTCGAAGGCCAGTGGAGGAGGAATCAGACGACCTGTCTTCGGGTCACGTGTGCACTGCTCGGGCTTGAACTTGTAAGCACCATGAGAAGTACCAATAGAGATAGCCAGAGAGTCGCAGCCAGAACGCTCGCTGAACTCGATGACTTCCTCAGGACGTGTATAGTGAGACTCCTCAGCAGAAACCTCATCCTCAACACCCGCGAGGACACCCAGCTCTGCCTCGACAGTAACGTCGAACTGGTGAGCATAGTCTACGCACTTCTTTGTCAGCTCGATGTTCTCATCGAAAGGCTTGGAAGAAGCGTCGATCATAACAGAAGAGAAGCCCATATCTACGCAGCTCTTTACGAGCTCGAAGCTGTCTCCGTGGTCGAGGTGCAGCACAATCTCAGGATGGTTGCAGCCCAAAGACTTAGCATACTCCACAGCACCCTCTGCCATGTAACGGAGAAGGATAGGATTAGCATAGTTGCGGGCACCCTTAGAAACCTGGAGGATCACCGGTGAACGGAGCTCTGAAGAGGCTGTGATGATAGCCTGGAGCTGCTCGAGGTTATTGAAGTTGAATGCAGGAATTGCATAACCGCCAGTGACGGCTCTCTTGAACATCTCGCGTGTATTGACGAGACCAAGATCTTTGTAGTTAACCATTTTATTAAATGTTTAAAAGATGATTTCTTCTCAATTGCGAATGCAAATTTAACTATTTCTTTTTTAATGCCAAAAAAGGCGACGTTTTTTTATGTTGCAGAAGTATAAAAAATCTAATATCCTGTCCTTACCGATGGCTCACTCGCCTTTTTTGTCATATAAAGATAGCAATGAAAGGGCCTTGTTTAGAGGCACAGTACTTTCGAACGCCCTTTCCGCGTCAGCTCCGAAGCAAAGAGCAACACGATGAAATATCCGAGGAAGGGGATGATGAACGGCATTGACATCATGCCCGTAGAGTCGGCAATGAGTCCCATGAGCAGGAAGCCACAGCCTCCGATAGGTGTCATCATCAGCAACGACGAGGCACTCTTGGTCAGATTGCCCAGCCCACGCAGTGTCAGAGAGAAGATAGTAGGGAACATGATGGCCTCGAAGACATAGTTGCAAACCAGCGCCACCATAGACAGCTTGCCAAGGTTCATCATGACGAGACCGATGCAGATGACACTTCCCGTTGCACAGATGAGGAGCATGTGCTCAGCCTTGACGCTCCGCATGATCCAGCTGCCACCAAAACGACCTAACATGAAGAAGGCCAGGCAGCAGGTCAGCACGATGCTGGCGGTGTTGTCGTTCATCCAGCCCTTGGCAGTAACATAGTTGATGAAATAGCTGTTGATACTTATCTCTGCCACCTCATAAGCGAAGAGTGCGAAAAGTCCGAAGACAAAGAGCGGATGATGGCGGAAGAGCTGCACGATGCGCGTCTCCTTTTCATTCTCCTTCTCCTCAACGGTCTCCTGATGGCTTATCTCCGGCAGGTTGACACGTGAGAATACAATAGCGATGATGAGGACAAGGGTGCCCAGGATAGCGTAGGGCACCACAATATTGCCACCCTTGTCAGTACCATTAAAGAGGAACTGACCGACGATGAAGGTAGCACTCAGAGAACCGAGACCATTAAACGACTGCGAGAAGTTCAGACGCGCTGTCGAAGTCTCAGGCGCCCCAAGCTCTGTGACGTAAGGGTTGGCAGAGGTCTCCAGAAAGACAAGACCGCAGCCGATGATGAACAGAGCTCCAAGGTAAGCGTAGAAGGTGCCGGCCTCAGCACCGGGAATGAAGAGTAGGGCACCGACGCCAAAGAGCGTCAGACCAAAGATGACGCCATGGCGGTAACCGTGACGGTTGATAAACCAGCCTGCAGGAATGGCCATAAGGAAATAGCCAAGATAGGTCGTCACCTGCACCAGTGCAGACTGCGTGATGCTGATGTCAAGGGCATTCTGGAAATGCTTGTTAAGAACATCGAGGATAGCACGGGCGAAGCCCCACAGGAAGAACAGTGAGGTGACAAGAATAAAGGGCAGCACATACTGCTTGTTGGTTAATGTGGGTCGTGACATTTCTAAATACTATTTGTGGCCGGAGCAACCCCCGGCCACGACATTAATATAATAAGGTTATTATTTTCTATCGCCCTGCAAAGATAACCAAAAAGGAAATAAACAACGCAAGAAAAACAAGAAAATAGACCTAAGAAGAAAAAGGTGTGGTCCCACGGCTGCACAAAGTCATAGGTTTTGTGCATAAAATGGCTTATTTCATAGCTTTTCTTTGGCAGGGCAGTAAAAAAGTTGTAATTTTGCCCCGTTTTAGGACAAAATATTATTAGACGTAACTGTTGGATAACAACTCAATATAAATATACTGTATGAAATTGAACATTGTAGTACTTGCCAAGCAAGTACCGGACACGCGTAACGTCGGCAAGGACGCTATGACAGCCGAAGGCACTGTCAACCGCGCCGCGTTACCTGCCATCTTCAATCCCGAGGATTTGAATGCCTTGGAGCAGGCCCTGCGCCTCAAAGACCAGGATCCCGACAACGTGCATGTGGGTGTAGTGACCATGGGTCCTCCCCGTGCCGGTCAGATTCTGCGCGACAGCCTCTTCCGTGGCGCTGACCAGGGCTGGCTCCTCACCGACCGCAAGAGTGCTGGTGCCGATACCTTAGCAACAGCTTATTTCCTCTCCAAGGCCGTCGAGAAGATAGACAAGGAGGTGGGTCATGTAGACCTCGTCATAGGTGGTCGCCAGGCCATCGACGGTGACACAGCACAAGTGGGCCCTCAGGTGGCTCAGAAGCTCGGTCTCAACCAGGTCACCTACGCTGAGGAGATTGTGAAGATAGAGGATGGCAAGGCCACTATCCGTCGACATATCGACGGTGGTGTAGAGACTGTTGTGGCTCCCCTGCCCGTCATGGTCACCGTCAATGGTACGGCTGCTCCGGTACGTCCCTGCAATGCCAAGCTCGTGATGAAATACAAATACGCCTCCTGCCCCATGGAGCGCAAGGGTGACGAGCCCTGGAGCGACCTCTATGAGACGCGCCCCTACCTGACCTTAGGTCAGTGGAGCATCGCCGACTGTGGTGCCGACTACGAGCAGTGCGGTCTGGCTGGCTCACCGACAAAGGTCAGCGCCGTGAAGAACATCGTCTTCCAGGCTAAGGAGAGCAAGCACCTCACTGCCTCCGACGAGGATGTCGAGGGACTGGTCAAGGAACTGCTCGAGGAGAATATTATCGGATAAAGAAGGACGGAAGAAAAAACATGAACAACGTATTTGTATATTGCGAGATAGAAGGCACCACCGTTCAGGAGGTGTCACAAGAGCTGCTCACCAAAGGCCGCAAGCTGGCCAACACCTTAGGTGTCGACCTCGAGGCTGTGGTGGCAGGAACAGGTATCAAAGGTAAGGTCGAGGACCAGATCCTCCCTTACGGTGTCGACAAGCTCTACGTCTTCGACGGCGAAGGTCTCTTCCCCTACACTTCAGCTCCCCACACCGACATCGTGGTGAAGCTCTTCAACGAGGAAAAGCCGCAGATAGCCCTCATGGGCGCTACCGTCATCGGCCGTGACCTCGGTCCCCGTGTGTCGTCAGCCATGACATCAGGTCTTACCGCCGACTGCACAGGTCTGGAGATTGGTCCTTACGACGATAAGAAGACCGGCAAGCACTATGACAACAAGCTCCACGCTATCCGTCCGGCTTTCGGCGGCAACATCGTGGCTACCATCATCAACCCCGACCACTTCCCGCAGATGGCCACCGTGCGCAGCGGTGTCATGCAGAAGGCGCTCTACGAGGGCAAGGCAAAAGGTGAGGTCGTCTACAAAGACCCCAAGGATTACGTCGACCCGCTGTCTTATGCCGTGAAAGTCATCGACCGCCACGTCGAGGCTGCCAAGAACAACCTCAAGGCTGCGCCTATTGTCGTAGCCGGCGGATATGGTGTCGGCTCCAAAGAGGGTTTCGACATGCTCTTCCAGCTTGCCAAGGAGCTTCATGGTGAGGTGGGTGCCAGCCGTGCTGCTGTCGACGCAGGATGGGTGGACCACGACCGTCAGGTTGGCCAGACGGGTGTCACCGTGCACCCAAAGGTGTATATAGCCTGTGGTATCAGCGGACAGATTCAGCACATCGCTGGTATGAAGGACGCTGGTATCATCATCTCCATCAACACAGACCCCGATGCGCCTATCAACCAGATTGCTGACTATGTCATCACCGGATCTGTGGAGACCGTAGTCCCAAAACTCATCAAGTACTACAAGCAGAACACTAAGTAAGCACAGCAATGATCGACTCAAAGAAATTACAATATTATCTCAACGATCCTCTCATGAAGCGTATCGTTGAACTCAAGGAGCGCAACTTCGCCGACAAGGACAAGTACGACTATGCTCCTGTCAACTTCGAAGACGCTATTGAGAACTATAAGCGCATCATCGACATCACGGGCGATGTAGCCCAGAATGTCATCGAGCCCAACTCCGAGAGCGTAGACCTTGAGGGTCCGCACCTCGTGGACAAGCGCATGCAGTATGCCTCCAAGACCTACGAGAATCTTGAGGCTACCCGTAAGGCTGGCTTGTGGGGTGTCTCCATGCCACGCCGCTTCGGAGGTCTCAACCTCCCCATCACCGTCTTCTCCATGCTCTCCGAGCTCGTCTCTGCCGCCGACAGTGGTTTCCAGAATGTGTGGTCACTGCAGAGCTGCATCGACACCCTCTATGAGTTCGGCACTCCCGAGCAGCAGGCTAAGTACATCCCGCGTATCTGCGCCGGCGAGACCATGTCCATGGACCTCACGGAGCCTGATGCCGGTTCCGACCTTCAGCATGTCATGCTCAAGGCTACACAGGATGCTGACGGCACATGGCGCCTGAACGGTGTGAAGCGCTTCATCACCAATGGTGACTCCGACATCCACCTCGTCCTGGCACGCTCCGAGGAGGGCACCCACGACGGTCGTGGCCTGTCGATGTTCATCTACGACAAGCGCGATGGCGGTGTCGATGTCCGTCATATTGAGAACAAGCTCGGTATCCATGGCTCTCCTACCTGCGAGCTCGTCTATAAGAATGCCAAGGCTGAACTCTGTGGCGATCGTCGCCTCGGACTCATCAAGTACGTCATGAGCCTGATGAATGGTGCTCGCCTCGGCATTGCTGCACAGAGCGTGGGTCTGGAGCAGGAAGCCTACGACCAGGCTGTGGCCTACGCCCGCGAGCGTGAGCAGTTCGGAAAAGCTATTATCACCTTCCCCGCTGTCTACGACATGCTCTCCCGCATGAAGGCCAAAGTTGATGCCAGCCGTGCCATCCTCTATCAGACAGCACGCTACGTGGACATCTACAAGACTTTGGAGGACATCTCGCGCGAGCGCAAACTCACCGCTGAAGAGCGCAAGGAGATGAAGACCTACAGCCGACTCGCCGACGCCTTCACTCCTTTAGGTAAGGGTATGACTTCTGAGTTTGCCAACCAGAACGCCTACGACTGCGTCTCCGTACACGGTGGGTCCGGATTCATCATGGAGTACAAGGCACAGCGCCTGCTCCGCGACGCACGTATCTTCTCTATCTACGAGGGTACCACACAGCTGCAGGTCGTCGCCGCCATCCGCTATATCACCAACGGCACCTACCTGAACATCATGAAGGAGATGCTCACCGAGGAGGTCTCCGAGGCCGTGAAGCCTCTCAAAGACAGAATCGCCAAGTGCGTGGATCTCTACGCCGAGGCTGTCGAGAAGGTTAAGGCCGATGCCAACCAGGACGAGCACGACTTCCTGGGCCGCCGCCTGTACAACATGACCGGTGACATCATCCTCTCTCTTCTGCTCCTGCGTGACGCTACCAACAACGCCGAGGAGTTTGAGAAGAGCGCCAACGTCTTCACACGCCTCGCTGAGGAGGAGTGCGTAGGCAGTCATGCCTTCGTCATGAACTTCTCTGCCGAAGACCTGAAGAACTACGTCACTGAGTAATCAGCAGATACTATAACGACAAAAGCCATGCATCGTAAGGTGCATGGCTTTTTTATTATCCGAGGTTTCTTCTTGGAAACCGGAATTATTCATCCCTATGGATGACGGTGCCGTTGGCCTGATGGGTGGCCAGCACAAGGACCTCGGCAATCTGTACATGCTCGGGGGCGCTGGCAGCATAAAAGGCGACGTCAGCAATATCGTCACCCGTGAGTGGCTGGATACCACGGTAGACATTGTCAGCACGTTGGGTATCACCATGGAAACGCACATTGGAGAAGTTCGTCTCCACCAATCCAGGCTTGATATTCGTCACACGCAGCTTCGTGTCAGCAACATCAATGCGAAGACCATCCGTAATGGCTTTCACTGCCGCCTTCGTGGCACAATAAACATTACCACCCGCATAAGCGGCATCACCAGCCACACTGCCTATATTAATAATGTGTCCATGATTGCGGCTGACCATCCCCGGTACGATAAGCCGCGTCATAGTGAGCAGACCTTTGATATTGGTGTCTATCATCTGGTCCCAGTCGTCGAAGTCACCTTGATACTCCGGCTCCAGCCCACGTGCCAGGCCCGCATTGTTGATGAGCACATCAATATCTTTCCACGTCTCAGGGATACCTTCTACCGCCTTGCGCGCTGCCTCCCGGTCGCGGACATCGAAAGCCAGAGCAAGCACGTCAGCGCCACGTTGCTGTAAATTTGTCTTGAGCGTTTCCAGCTTAGCGGTATTCCGACCCGTGATAATCACATCATAGCCACCTTCGGCAAAACGCTTGGCACAGCCCTCACCAATGCCACTGGTAGCACCAGTGACCAGTACGATTTTCTTATCGGCACAACTTTGTTTCTTCATTGCTATTTTACTATTTCCTTATCCACTCGTCTATCTCTTCTTCCGACATTCCCTTCTGTCGCAACTTCTCACGCAAACGATCCAATTGTCGGCTCTGCTCAGAGAGCTGCTGACTCTGCTCAGAGAGTTGCTGATCCTTCGCGGAGAGTTGCTGATCCTTTTGCAAGATCTGCTTATCTTTTTCTTTGATAACCTTATCGCGGCTCATGATGGCAGTGTCACGATCCTCTAATGGTTGAATATATACATCCTCAGCATTCATGTCCTGGCGAATTTGTGTGTCGGTAGATGCCAAAGCTAATTGACGAAGGATATACTGCATGTCAGCATCATCCTGATAGTTGGCCTCATCAAGCTCCACCATTTGTCGGTTGTCTTTCTCCTTGTTGGTCTGGTCAAACACGCTGAGCACTTTCTCCAGCCGATTATTGATTTGTCCATGCAGGAGAGGAATCTGTACGATGATGCTGTCATGGATAAGACTGTCAACAAACGGGTCGGGGAGGCCCTCTGTCACCTCATGACCATCATAGTCGTACGACTTATGATTGACATAAAGTACAGGCACATTAATATTTCCGACTTTATGTCCAAGAATATACACCGCTACCATCGGAAGGCCATAGGGCGGGCGTTCCTCTTCGTGCACCATATTCTCCTGGTTGGCATACTGGGCGCCGAGATACTGTCGGAAGCGCAACGTCTCCGTTTCCAGCCATGTCTTTTGCAGTTCAATGAGTATCAGGCGCAGTGACCCATCCTTCTCACGAATGCGAGCCCCGAAGTCGATACGGAACATGGAGATGTTGTCACGATAGCCGTTAGTGTACTCGTTTCGACGTATCTGCACCTCCACCACTTCTTTCTTCAGAAGGGCGGAAAGAACAGTGCGCGCGATGCGCTCATCCTCCATCAGATACTTAAAGACGGAGTCATAGATAGGATTTGCTACACGGAGAATCATAATACGACACTGTTTGCATTCTTAATGGCAAAGATAAGCGTTTTCTGTGAACCGGCAAAGGGATATCGTCTATTTTTACACCACCTTCAAGAACTGTGGCATGGCGGGCCGCTCCAGGCGCCACTCGATATTCATCCACATCATATATACTCAGACAGAACATATCATCTGCTGAAACAAGAGCCATCTTGTCTCCAACTCCATACTTCTTCTTGAAATAATGAATCCAAATATTGGTATCTATCAAAAACTTGGCTGCCATTACTCATCAAAAGGTTCTATGTCCCGTGCATTCTGCTCCCTCACTCCTAAAATGGACTGCTCGAGCATATCGGCATCTGAATCTTCTGCCCAGCAACCATCCAAATGACGAAGGACATCGTCGGCTGCAGGATGAGTACTATGAGGCATTGACTCGATGAGTTTATCAGAAAGCCAACGTTTATTTTTGGCACTTAGTGACAAGCCCTGCAAATAATTCCACAAATTGTTTAAAGCAATAGTGTCCATAATTCCTTCCTTTTATACTTATTCGCAAAGATAAGCTTTTTCTGTGAACCGGCAAAGAGATATCGTCTATTTTTACACCACCTTCAAGAACTGTGGTATGGCGGGCCGCTCCAGGCGCCACTCGATATTCATCGGGAAATCACCATGGGAGGAAACGAGGTCGACGAGCCCCATGCAGAAATACGGACGCCACAATAGGTTGTGGTGATGATGCGCAGCCGGTGTGGTACAGCATTCTAAATGATGGGCTTCCGCCTCACGGATCTCTTCCTCCGTCTGTCCGTTGATGAGTTGTTCGTAGATTCCTCGTTTGAGCATCTTTGGTGTCTGTTATCAGTTTATCGGCCCTGTATAGCCTTATTGCAAAATTACACATTTCTTGGCAGCCACCAAAAATCTCCTTGGATTTTCTTAGCCTATTTGGGTACACCGAAATTTTTCTTATATTTAAATGTTGAGTATCTTTATGTTGTAATGGAACGTCATTGATATATGGACATAAATGTACAAAATATTTGCAAGTGATGCAATAACAATAGTATTCACCTCGTTGTAATTAAAAAAAGTATATGATAATAAAATTAGTCTATGTATGCACAAAATCAAAGAATTATTGTTTGAAGAGGAGGTATTTTCCATTATATCTCACACTGCAGTTTGGAAAATATCTTCGCTAAAACTCACTGCAACAAAATTTTGAAATACATTTTTTATTCACAGATTCTTATAGAAAGAATGGAGAATTTCTACAAAATACAACTACCGATAAATACAGAAAGGAGATGAAAAGCATACTAATCATAGAGGATGACCTTGTAAGCGCAGATAGACTCAAGAAAATGATATATGAGTTAGACGACACCTTAGAAATAGATGGTCCACTATCAACCATACAACAAGTGATAGCAAGGCTTAAAATCAAGAACAATTATGACCTTATCTTTTCTGATATACACTTAGGAAACCATAATATTTTTGAGGCCTTTCATGAAATCATGCCAAACTGTTTTGTAGTTTATACAACGGCAGATGATAACTTTGCAATGGAAGCCATACATACAAATGGCATAGACTATCTATTGAAACCATTTGACATTAATGCCTTGCAAAAGGCCATAAACAAAATTTGTTTAGCACATAATACAGGAACCAAGACAAATGAGACCTATCCTCATCTTGAAAAAGGAATGGAATATTTCCAAGAACGATTTCTTGTTTGTAAAGGTGATGAGTTCATCTCTATTTACTATAATGAAATTAGTTGTTTTCAAAGAGACAAAGACAAAATTCGTTTAATAAGTGTAGATGGTAAACAATACTCTATGCCTATTTCTTTGGGAGATTTAGAAAACAGATTAGATCCACGCATTTTTTTCCGCATTAACCGCAAATACATTGCGAATATCAACCATATCAATAAGATTTCCACATTCTTTAACTCTAAATTAATTCTCCGGATAGAAGGTTGCTATGACAACGACATTATTGTTAGTAAAGAACGTGCTAAACTTTTCAAAGAATGGCTCAATGAATAATACTATGAAAAAATTAATACTTGTTTTGGTTGCAGTTGGGTACATAATCCATGTAAACGCTCAGAATGATTACAATGAAGAAAGAAATATCGTTGCAATAAGTGGGGCCCTGACATCATGTTACACATGGCAACTGGAAGTTTCCTACCACTATAAAGTCTGTTCCTATATTAGAATCGGTGCATCAATGGGCATGTGGAAACAGTACGTTGCGGACGGATATCCTACGGGGAAAGGATGGAGAGTTAGCGATGATGATGAAGAAGTTGAGAATTTCTATATTCGTCCCTCTTTACAACTTGTGTCACCTCCAATAATTCACTTCTCAGAAGGTAATCTCGCTTTTCTCCTGGAGCCAGGCTGTATGATGAACATTCCTTATAATAAAGTTAATATTGCTGTGCTGAACGAATATGGAATGATAACGAATTACAAAAAAATCAGTTCTAATAAAGGGCGCTGGTATGCTTTTGACTATAAGATAGGATTCTCTCTGGATTTGGGGAGTGCAGGTATCTCTGGAGGATACATGTATTCAAATCTTGACATTTTTGCAATGAATCGAAGAATGAAATATAACGGAAAAGCCTTTGATGAGTTCTATCCTCGTCCACAGAAGATTCATGGTGGTTTTCTTTCACTTTACTATTACTTTTAAGGAAACCCTCAATAAAAAAGGGAAAAATACATTTCACGGCTCTATTTAACTGTTTTGCATTCGTTTTTTTCCGTTTTGCAACATTTTGTATTACAATAATTCTAGCGTATTAGTACTTTTGCTTCACAAATTCTATGATATAAACATTAAAACAACATTAACAGCTTAGTTATGAAGCAATTAGTCGTTATGCTAATCGGATTATTGCTGTTGTTTTCATGCCAAGACAACGGTATAGAAGAATCCTCTCAAAACACTGACGGTTCTGAGCAACAGAAAGAACAGGATAATTCTGCTTTTCTTGTTTTCTCGTCAAAAGATGACCTTGCAAAAGCTATCCTTGAAGTGGGCCAAGGCAAGAAAAATGTTGCAACAAGAGCGACCACAGCCACAATGAAGCATGATTGTGAACTTTCCTCTAAAGAAATTCAATTTGTTTCTTTAATAGATGCTGAAAAGCAAAGGTTTATGTCTCACCTATCTCCCGCTCAGATTGACTCGATTGAGAATGATGAAGATCAACTTGAATATTGTCCTTCAGATTCTGTTATTGCTGATTATGAGTTTGCTCAACTCTTAAATGCATCCCGCGAAATACAAGTTAATGATACTGTGTATAAGTATTACGGAAATGGTGTTGCTTTTACAGATCATATGAACGCGGAACAGCTTAGGAATATTGATTCGGAGGTGTCACGAATACCAATCTCTGAAAACACATTGGGAAAAATTATTCCCCTCAAAGATAATGTAAAATTTATGCCCTATGCTTACGCTGAAACAGAAATAGAGAAGACGGCAAACACACGATCTGCTTCTGACAGAGAAGCACTCACCTTAAAAAATGGTGTTACAATTTCTCCTAATGACATACGTGATGTAGATTACAAAAGCAATGGAGATGGGGGGTGGCTCCATAAAACTTGGAGTAGAATATGGGGAAAAAATGTTCTTGCTATTAACAAGTTTAATAACCATAAAAGATTACGTTTAGGATTCTATGACCAAAATTATATTGTCTATGCCAACATCGGAACGACCATGAAAATGCAGAAAAAAGTTTGCGGCATATGGTGGAATTGTAAGGCTGATGAAATCCGCGTAGGATGGTCTGCAATAGAATTGAAATATACGTTCCCGGCACCAGTAATAAGATACCTTAACCCAAATGTAAATTCTAGTAAAGCCGTTGATACCGATTATCCCTCATGGTTCAAGAAAAACTTTCCTTTCAAAAATGAAAATAGCATTTTATTCTATATTCCATTTACTTCGTATAATATTAAAGTCAAGAACATAAACTCTCTTCTGAAATCAGGTATAAAACTACTTCTTAAGAAGGGGACCAATGCATTAAAAAATCATATTAATTCCATCCCAGAAGATCAGAGAGGACTATATTCTGTAGATAATTCAGCGTTGTATGTCATTACTGGACCTGATGAATTTGGGAGAAGGGGGGCAAAAACGTATGATAAGAAATTTTATGCAAAATGGTTACCTGGAACTTATGAGGCTGGGTTCACCTATAATGGAGGAGTTAATCTAAAGTCAATTTATATGAATGGAGGAAAGTCTACTACGCTATCTAGTGGCACCGTCTATGGTGCTGTGAAATATAAGGGGAGATGGCTTGCCGCAAGAATAACGAAAAGTAAAGAATAACTATGTTAACAATATCACGCGATTAGAATATGAAACATATCACGAATAACGGTCTGTGGAAAACACTGTTGATGCTACTTTTATCCTTTGGAAGCGCAACAACGGTCATGGGACAAAGCAAATTGCATGTAGATGTCGATTACCACTATAATTTGGGACTCTCAGAGAACTTTATGGGTTATACTCTAAGCAGAAATAATTACAACATGGGTGGTCACTCTATTCACCTCACTTCAAGGTATGATATTTCGACGCTTTGGTCTGCAGGAATAGGCATTGGGCTCGACCGCTATACAGAACCGGAATATAATACCATGCCTATTTTTGCAACCGTAAGGTATAAGATAATACGTAAAATCCCGGACCTCTACACCTATACAAATATAGGCTACGCTGTGAAGGGAGGCAATTATACAAAAGGATTTACAGGCGACATAGGCATCGGCTACACGCATATGCTTGCAAAGCATTTCGGTTTGAATATTCAAATTGGATACAATCTAAAGAGGTTCACTAACATCCCAGTATACTCCTACGATGATAAATCAGGGGAAGAAACGCTTAACGAAGAGAGCAGCACACGGCATTCACTGTCCTTTGGTATAGGTCTGACTTTCTGACATAATAGAATCCGCCTGCTATAAAATTGAGGGGCTTCAGCTTTAAGATTTTCACAGCAGACATAAGCCAATAAGGGAGTAATAGGGTGATCTATTGTGTCGCATTGGCTTAGTCTTAAGTCAGCAGCCAGCGACGAACGACCTGAAGAAACGGTCAGGGCCGCCATGCTGCCCTGACCGATATCAGATATCATTACTTCTCCATGGCAAGGAATCCAGGGAAGATGAGGTTGTTCTCCAAGGCGATATGCTCCTTGAGGTCGGTAAAGAACTGACGCAGGTTCTGGTTCATCAGACGGAAGGAAGCACACCCGTCAGCGGGTGTCGTGAAGTTGTCGGTCAGCTCTGTGATATGTTGCCAGGCGTCACCGGCATCGTCGTGCTCTGACATCAGCTGCTTGACCGTATCATCAAGACTGCCGCACTGGCACGCCGCCGACGGACGACCCTCACTATGGGCGCGGTACATCTCATAGAGATGGGGGAAGACATCCTGCTCCTCCTTAGCGAAATGCTTGTCAAGCTCATAGAAGGACTGCTCCACGGCCTTTCTCACCTCATGGAGCTCAGGATGGTGCCCACCATGGACACGCTCCACCTTCTCCACCAACTGCAAGAGTCCGTCATGATAGAGATGGAAGTTGCGGTGATGCTTCTTCAGCACATAGTCCATGAGCAGGTCCAACGGCCACGACGCAAAGTCGGGAGCAGAACCGCCATGAGCAGAATCTCTATCTAAACGCGCGATGACATCGTCAGGATTGAGATGCTGCTTACGGCTGGCCTCCTCCAAGGTGTCGGAACCATGGCAGCAGTAGTCGATACCTAAGTTCTCAAGAATCTCTGCACGGTTGAAGTCGGCAGAAACGATAGCGCCGACAGTCATGTCCTTTGTCAAAATCTCTTTCATAGTCGTAATCTTTAATATTCTTTGTTTGATGCTGCAAAGTTACAAAATCACGGGCAGGGCCACAGAGAATATTCATGGAAAGATTCTATCTCTTCCATCGCTTTCATCGATAGATCGTTTCATTTGCACGGCGCGAAAACGTGGAGCCAGGCCATAAAACAATGGTTTTATCTTGGCCGTACGTTTCTTTTGCCGTATCTTTGCACTCCCAACGCAAAGAACAAGTTTATGGAAATCCGACAACTGCGCTATTTTGTCAATGCAGCCACGACGCTGAGCTTCACCGAAGCCGCCAGCCTCTCTCATGTGGCTCAGAGCACGCTCTCGCAACAGGTCAAACAATTGGAGGAGGAGCTTGGCGTGCCACTCTTCCATCGTGTGGGGCGACGGGTGGAACTCACGACAGAGGGCACGCTCTTTCTCCACGACGCCTCCCGTCTCCTCGACGACGAGCGGCAGGCGCTGCAACGTCTTGCCGACCTGAACCGCTTGGAAGGAGGCACCGTCACTGTGGGCATCGCCTCAGGGCTCGGACTCTCGGCACTGCTGACCGATGCCCTGACAGAATATAACAAACTGTACC
>ERZ773148.1500-NODE-1500-length-19304-cov-4.197049_pt1 | contig 19304 bp, 17 predicted proteins | sample MGYA00580846_ERZ773148 | MGnify/ENA primary metagenome ERZ773148 (study PRJEB29015, sample SAMEA2737879) | human gut metagenome | biome: human gut; feature: human-associated habitat; material: faeces | place: China | collected 2012 ... | reverse complement strand
CAGTCCAGATAGGTGCGCGCCACATTGGCTTCGGAGGAATCGGCGTGCATGCCCGCCAGGCGGCGCAGCTGCTTGTCGGCCTCTTTGCGCACATCCTTGGGCAGGCCGGCTTTATCCAGGGCCTTGCGCAGGTTTTCCAGGTCTTCTTCGGCGTCTTCGTCCTTGTCGCCCAGCTCATTGCGGATGGCCTTGAGCTGCTCGCGCAGAAAATAGTCCTTCTGCGCCTTGTCCATGCCTTCGCGGGCGGAGCTCTGGATGCGGGCCTGCACGGTGGCCACTTCCACTTCGCGCTGGAGCTGGGTATTGACCAGCATAAGGCGTTCGATGGGGTCTTCCGTTTCCAGGATGCGCTGGGCCTCGGCTGTTTTTACGCGCATGTTGGCGGCGATGAGGTCCGCCAGGCGGCCGGGGTCGTCCACGCCCTGCAGCACGGCCAGCACGTCCGGCGAGGAAAGCCCGCGCAGGGTGAGCACTTTTTCGCTCTGCTCGCGTACGGAGCGCAACAGGGCTTCCACCGTGGCGTCGGTGACGGCCGTGCGTTCGCTCAGGGTGGTGATGCGGGCCTCCAGATAGGGTTCCACCCGACTGAAGGCCTCCACCTTGGCGCGACTTACGCCCTGCACCAGGATTTTGACGCGCGAGTCGGGCATTTTGAGCATGCGCATGACCTGCACCACCGTGCCCACCTGGTAGAGGTCTTCGGGCCGGGGGTCTTCGGTGCTTTCTTCCTTCTGGGCGCAGACCAGCAAATGGCGGCCGTTCTGCAGGGCCGCGTCCACGGCGCGCACGGATTTTTCCCGCCCGATGAACAGGGGCAGGATCATATAATTAAAGATGACCACATCGCGCACGGGCAGCACGGGCAGCACGTCGGGCACGGCCTGGGCGGAAGGGCCGCCTTCGTGTTCGCCGGTTTCGGGCGCGGCGGCCTCATGCTCCGGCTGCGGGTTCGCGTCGGGCGTTGGGCCGGTTTCGCTGGGCGTCAAAGTGGTTTTTTTGTCAAAATCGCTCATATATTACTCCCCGACTGCAGGCATATGCGCTGTGCTTGCGTGATGCTGTAGCAGTCTCCCTCTGTAACGATGACATGGTCCAGAAAGCGCAGGCCCAGGCGCGGCGCCAGCCTTTGCAGTTCCTCCGTCAGCAGTTTGTCCGCCTGTGACGGCAGGACATGCCCGCCGGGGTGGTTGTGGACCAGGATGATGCCGCCGGCCTTGTGGGCAAGGGCCGCCTCCAGCACGTCGCGGGGGTAGAGGGGTATCTCCGCCACGCCGCCGCGACGCAGGCGTTCCCAGGCGATCAGGCCGTTGCGCTGGTCCACCAGGGCCAGCCAGCATTCCTCGTGCGGGCATCCGGCCAGCCGGGCCTGGGCCATTCGGGCCACGGCTTCCGGGGTGGCCAGCACCTCGCGTCGGCGTACCGGGGCCGCCACGCTGCGGGCCCGGGTTTCGCGCAGTACCTGCCAGAAGGCCAGCAGCCCCGGTCCAAAGCCGGGCACGGCCAGCAGTTCGTCCGGACGGGCGTCCAGCACGCCGCGGATGCTGCCGAAACGCTGCAGCAGTTCCTTGGCCAGGGGCTTGGTGTCCTTGCGGGTCAGCCCATAGCCCAGTAAAAGCTCCAGCACTTCATAATCCGCTACTGCCGTGGCCTCGTGGGCCAGCCGTTCACGCACTCTGGCCCTGTGGCCAAGATAGCTTGAAGGATTGGATGCCGGCTTTGCTGTCATAAAGTAAGCAGTTTTCAGAGGTGTGCAAGGGGTTGGGCGGCGGAAAGAAGACGCCGCGTCGGCAAGCGTGCCGCAGTCAGTGGACGGTCCCCGCCGGGGCCAGCAGCCCCGTGAGGCGTGCGGCCAGAAAATCCAGACTTTGTTCCGGGCTGCGGCGGCCGCTCTTGACCTGCCATTCGGCGTCCATAACATGGGCCAGAGCCTCGGCCAGGGTTGCGGGGCTCAGGCGTGCGGCCAGGGCGCGTTTGGCCGCGGCGTCCTTGGGGTAGAGGCGTACGTTCTCACCGGCTTTGATCTGCCAGAGCAGACGCAGTTCCCTGGCCAGCAGGGCCAGAAAGGAGAAAAGCAGGCCGGAGCCGTCTTCGTTGCGGGCCAGCTCCTGCCAGAGGGCCGTGATGTTGCCGGCCTCCATATGCCGGATGCAGGCAAAGACGTTGCAGTCCGGGCTCCAGCCGCCTGTGGGGATCTGGCTCAGGTCCACCTCAGGGGGCTGGGGCGCGCCCTGGGCCGTCAGCGCCGCCCGCAGCAGCAAAATTTTTTCCAGCTCGTTTTCCACGGCCCTGGCGTCGGGCGGCACCGAGGCGCAGAGCCGTTCCAGGGCGTCGGGCGCAAAGCGCAGGCCCAGGGCACGGCCCCGTTGCACAAGGTGGTTTTTAAGACTGTAGGGGGTGAGGCCCTCGTGCCGCCACAGCCAGCCCTGTTCTTCAGCAAACTTCAGGCAGCGCAGCTTGGTCAGGGCCGCGGGCAGTTTGGGGTGGCCTTTTTCCCACGGGACTTCCAGGCAAAAAAAAGGCCAGCACTGTTCTGTAGGGCGGGAGAGCGCGCGCGAAAGTTTTTTCCACACTGCCACGGGCCAGAGCTGGGCCTGCCGCACCACCAGAGCGCGGGAGGCGCCCAGCAGGCCAGGCAGGGTCAGCTCTTCCCAGAAAGCGGCTGGCGGTTCCTCATCGCCCCAGTAGACGCGGCGTTCCCAGACGCCGGAGCGGGGGGGATGGGCCGCCAGCAGGCGGTCCAGGCGGGCGCGCAGGAGCTGGCCGTCCGGGCAGATCAGGAGGGAAAAGCCGGGGCGTGGAGTGCTCATAATGCCTTCAGTAACAAGGTTGTGGGGCGTGTGCTGCCGCCCGTAAAAATCCCTGCGGTGAATTGTTCCGTCGTCGTGGTCGAATGGGGCCCGGCACGCGCGCAGCGGGCTGAGCCCCAGGGAACACTGGCTGCAGTATAGGGCGAAACGGCCGTGTGGGGAAGAGGCTGCCCGCGCCCGCACTTTGAGGCCCAACCCAGGCATAACCACTTGGCGGCTACGCAATGTGCGAACAATTCTGACACTACCCTGCTGACGCAACCGCCAGGGCATTGCAACATTGCAATGCCCTACCAGCCGGGGCGTTTTTGCCCCGGTGTATGCGCGGTCTTGCCGTCGCCGGGCTGGCGGGTTGCGGGCCATAACGCAGAAGCCGCAACGGCGAACCGTTGCGGCTTCCAGGGGCCGGACACCCGGCAGCGGCTGTTACCGCTGCTTCCTTTCGGACCTGACGGGGTTGGCAGTGCTGCCGCCGCCCGGCCTGGCCCTGCTTTATACGGTAAGGGGGCGGCTTGTCAATGGCCGGCGGCCACGGAAAGGGGCGGGACTGCCTGGGCCGGCGCGGCGGCGTCTTGCCCGTGGCCTGGGCCGAAAAGGGCCGCGGCGTTGGTCAGCAGGCGGTCCATTCCCTCAGCGTCGAGGCCGGCTTTTTGTTGCAGGCGGCGGCGTTCGTCCAGAGGATCGTAGAGGGGCCAGTCTGTGCCGAAGAGGATGCGCTCTGACGGGAAGGCGGCCAGCAGCCGTCGTAACAGCAAGGGCGTGGCAAAGGGCGAGGTGCTGGAGGTGTCCAGCCAGAGATTTTCCCGCAATTTGCCGCCCAGCACCTTGAGCGAGTGCGCCCACATGCGGTAGCCGCCGAAGTGGGCGGCAATGATGCGCAAGCCTGGAAAGGCGTCCAGAATGGCGGCCAGCTTGTAGGGGCAGGAGGGCGCGCTTTCCGGGCGCATGGCGTCGCCGATGTGGATTTCAAAAATAAAATCCTTCTGAGCCGCTTCAAAGATGGGCCACAGGCGCGGGTCGTCCAGGCGAAAGCCCTGAAAGTCCGGGTGCAGCTTGATCCCCCGGATGTTGGCGGCCTTGAGGCGGTCCAGCTCTTTTTGCCATTGGGCGTAGCCGGGGTGCAGGGTGCCGAAGGCAATGACCCTGTCGGGATGCGCACGCTGCAGGGCTATGGCATAATTGTTGGCCGGGATGACCTGGGCCGGGGCCGTGGCCGCGCAGAGCACCACGCATTTGTCAATTCCGGCGGCGCTTTGTCGGGCCAGCAGGTGGTCTATGGTGCCATCGCCGGCGCAGGTGAGCTGATAGTAGGCATTGAGGTGGTCCACGGCTTTACGCGCGATTTTGGGGTGAAAGGCGTGGGTATGGATGTCTATGCGCACGGTTATTTGACCCCGTTGACCACGTTGATGGGCGTACCGGCCTGCCAGCGGCGGATGTTTTCCGCTGTGAGGTTGATGATGTTCTGGCGGGCGCGGGTGGTGGCCCAGGCAATGTGCGGGGTGATCAGCGTGTTGGGCGCGCTGAGCAGGGGGTTGTTCATCTGGGGCGGCTCGGTGGAAAGTACGTCTGTGCCCAGGCCGCGCAGCTGGCCGCTTTTGAGGGCAGCTGCCGCGGCGGCTTCGTCCACCAGGGGGCCGCGCGCCGTGTTCAGCAAAAAGCTCCCCTTGGGCATGAGGGCCAGGGTTTTGGCATTGATGATATGGCGCGTGCTTTCGGTCAGGGGGCAGTGCAGCGAAACCACGTTGGCGGCGGCCAGCAGCTGTTCCAGCGGGGCAAAGGTAAAGGGGCTGTACGCGGGCGGATCCTTGGGCGTACGGCAGTAGGCCAGCACGCTCATGCCGAAGGCGTGGGCCAGTTCGCCCATGCGCCGACCAATGGAGCCGAAGCCGATGAGGCCCATAGTCAGCCCTTCCAGACAGACAGGTGGAATTTTCCAGTAGCACCAGTTGCGGCTTTTGATCCAGTCGCCATTTTTGACGCTTTCGGTATGCAGGGTGGTGTGGCGGCAAAGTTCCAGCAGCAGGGCCATGGCGTGCTGCGCCACGTCGCTCACGCCGTAGGCCACCACGTTGCACACAGGCACGTTGCGCTTGGCCAGGGCGGCGATATCCACGGTATTGTAGCCCGTGGCCAGCACGCCCACCATGCGCACGTCGGGAATTTTTTCCAGATCTGCGCAGCCCAGGGGCGTTTTGTTGGTCAGCAGCACGTCCACGCCTTTGGCCCGTTCCGCCAGTTTGTCCGCCGGGGTTTCGTCATAAATGGTTACATCGCCCAGAGCGGTGATGGGACCCCAGTCCACGTCGCCGGGATTGAGCACCGCGCCGTCCAGAATGGTGATTTTCATAGGTCTAACCTCGGTTTGCCAAAGCAGTGTAGCGCGGCCCGCGTCGGCCCGCAACCTGAAGAAAAGAAGCGCAGCCGCGTGGGCCGGGAGCCGCGTGCCTGCAGGGCAGCGAACAGTATAAAGGCTGGGGGCTGGTGCGGCGCTTAGCCTGCCGATGCAAAAAAATACTGCCAGACCAGCGAAAGCAGCAGCAGACTGAGGGAAACCACCAGAAAGCGGCGCACGGCGGCGGGCCCCACCCGGATGGCCATGCGGCTGCCCAGCCAGTTGCCCAGGCAGCAGGCCGCGGCCATGGGCAAAGCCAGCTTCCAGAGCACCACGCCGTTGAGGACGAAGACCGTGGCCCCGCCCAGATTGGAGGCCAGGTTGAGCACCTTGGCCGTGGCCGAAGCCTGCATGAGCCCCATGCGCAGCACCCAGTGGAAGGCCAGAATGAGAAAGCTGCCGGTGCCGGGGCCGAAAAAGCCGTCGTACGCGCCCAGCAGCAGGCAGACCAGGGTTACGGGCAGCCAGAAGCGCGGTCCCTGCAGAGGCAGGGGGGGCAGGCTGCGGTCTTTTTGGGGCAGCAGGGTGGCGCAGAGGCCCACGGGCAGCAGAGCCACCAGTATTTTGCCCAGCAGGGCGGCGTCCAGCAGCAGGGTCAGACGGGATCCGACCCAGGAGCCCAGCAGGGAGAAACCAAGGCCGGCCAGGGCTACGCGCCAGAGCACCAGACGGCTGCGGGCAAAGTTGCCCAGGGCCACGCCCGTGCCCAGACAGGCGCTGACTTTGTTGGCCCCCAGGGCCATGTGCGGGGGCACGCCGGTGAGCAGCAGCACGGGCATGGTCACCAGCCCGCCGCCGCCGGCGATGGCGTCGATAAAGCCGCCCCCCAGGGCAGCGGCCATGCCCGCCAGCAGGACGGGCAGCGTCAGTTCCCACATGGGCTTACCATTTTTTAAAGATGACCCAGGCAGCCAGCACGATGAGGGCAAAGCCCAGCACATGGTTCCAGCGCAGGGGTTCGTGCAGCCAGAAGACGGAAAAGGCCATGAACACGCAAAGCGAGATGACCTCCTGCACGGTTTTGAGTTCCGCGGCGGAAAAATAGCCATAACCTATGCGGTTGGCCGGCACCTGCAAGGTGTATTCAAAAAAGGCGAGGCCCCAGCTGGTCAGAATGACCAGAGGCAGAGCCGCGCTTTTGTAACGCAGGTGCCCGTACCAGGCAAAGGTCATGAAAACGTTGGAGCAAAGCAGCAGCCCCACGGTGATGCAGGGAACGGGCAGGTGCATGGCGACGCCCTCTGAAGGCGGGTAAAAAGATCCGCACGTGGGCGGGCGCGAGGGGCACGGCGACAGAAGCCGCGTTGCGGCGCAGAGGGGTCTATAGCTGGCGGGCCGGGGCGCGTCAATAAGGCGGCCGGGCCGTTCGGCAAAAAAATCCCTGAAGAAACTTCAGGGATGTGGGCAGAGCGTGGCCCCTTCCGGAGAAAGGATTTCCCGGCCCCGACGCCTGTCGAGGCCGGAAAATCATGTGGGGAGGGGATGTTGCGGCGCTCTGGTTCAGGCGGCCATGGTGTCGAACAGTTCCTTGGCGCTGGCGTTGCCGGGGTTGACGCCCAGCACGCTTTCCAGGTGCTGACGGGCTTCATCGCTGCGGCCCAGATAGATGAGGCAGCCGGCCAGAGTCACGCGCACGGCCTCGGCCTCCGCGCCGGTCTGCAGGGTGTCTTCCAGATAGGGCAGGACTTCTTCCACCCGGCCCAGCTGGTAGGCCTCGCGCACCAGGCAGTTGAGGGCCACGATATTTTCCGCCGATTTGTGCAGGGCGCGGGCAAAGTGGTCATAGGCCGCCTCGTGCTTGCCCTGTTCCATCAGTACCAGGCCGATGCCGCAGAGGGCCTTGTCGGTTTCTTCCACGGCGGCGGCCTTCTGGTAGAGGACCAGGGCCTTGTCCAGCTCGGAGCGCTGCACGGCCACCGTAGCCAGCCCCATATAGGGCGCGGCATTCTGCGCGCCGCTGCTGGCGGCTTTGCGGTAATATTCTTCGGCCTTGTCAAAATCGCCCATAAACAGGTAGCACTCGCCCAGTTCTTTGTTGATTTCGTAATCCAGTTGGTTGCTCATGGTAGTTTCCTCCCCAGCTCTGGCTGTTGTGTTCAGAACGCTCACTGCGCCAATGGCGTGCACGGAAGGATGCAGACTGCGTGCCAGAATAAAAAAATATAGTAAAAAAGAAGTATTGTATGCTGTGTGAAAGGGCGCAGCCCATGCGACGGCAGGAAAAGGACGGCCGAGCGCGCCAAAAACCTGGCGCGGACGGCAAGTTTTGCCCGCCGGTCTTTTCTCCTGTGTCGGGCGCGGCGCAGGGACGGACAAAACTGCCCGCCGTGGGTCGCACGCCGCTTGCGGCGAGTACAGTGGGACCCTGTCGCCCAGCGGCGTCAATGCCTGGCTGTACGTAGATCTTCGCCAGGCCCAAAGGTGCGGCAAGCGGGGAAGAGGCGCTGTTCGCGGTTCTGTCCCGAATCTGCAGACGCGGCGTGGGGTCAGGCCTGCGTCGTCAGGCCGAAGAAGCGGCGGGCGTTGTCGCCGCAGCGCCGCCAGAGCCGGGCGGGATCTTCGTCGCGCGCTGCGGCCAGGGCCTGGGCCGTGAAGACCGTAAAGGCAGGCTCGTTGCGTTGGCCGCGCCAGGGGTGGGGAGCAAGGTAGGGGGCGTCCGTTTCCAGCAGCAGGCGGTCGGCGGGAATGAAGGGCACGGCCTGGCGAAGATTCTCGTTGGCCTTGTAGGTGATGGGGCCGGGCACGGAAATGTGCCAGCCGTTGTGCGTCAGGCGGCGGGCCAGGTCCGGCCCTTTGCCGAAGCAGTGCCAGAGCAGGGGGTAGCCGGCAAAACCGCGCGCCTCCAGCAGGGTCAGGGCTTCGTCTTCGGCGTCGCGGCAGTGGATGACCACGGGCAGATTGCGGGCGCGGGCCAGGTCCAGCTGGTCGGCAAAGGCCTGCAGCTGGATTTCGCGCGGGCAGTCCGGCCAGTGAAAGTCCAGGCCGATTTCGCCCACGGCCCGTAAGCGCGGTTCGGCGGCAAAAGCCGCGTCCATGGCCGCAAGGCAGGCCGGAGTGCAGCGCTGGCCTTCGCAGGGGTGGACGCCCAGTACAAAAAAAACTTCCGGGTGGGCGTCAAACAGGCCGCGCCCCGCGGCAAAGGCTTCCGGCCCCTGAAAGATATTGCCTATCTGGCTCAGGCCCACGGCCCTGGCGCGGGTCAGCACGGCTTCGCGGTCCTGGTCAAATTCTTCGCCGTCCAGATGGGCGTGGCTGTCCACGCCACCCAGGGGCAGGGCCAGAGTCAGGGGATCCACTCGGGTTACGGATTTTTTGGACATGGCTACCTCGCAACCGATTTTTTTACCAACAGCATGGCTGCAAGGCAAGTTTGTCCCTGCAGCGCGGCAGACTGTTTTGTCGCTGCGTTCAGACGACGTTACCCTGCAATGTCTTGGCGGCGTGTCGCAGGGGCCCGCCACAAGGGCGCAGGCCTTTTGCAAGGGGAAACCAACGGCAAACTGCGCTACTGCGCCGGTTTGTCTTCCGGAGAGCAAGGCCGCGCGGGGCTCTGGGGCGGGGCTTTCTTGCAGGCGTGTTTGCGGGCGTACATGCGGGCGTCGGCGCGGGTGAGGGTGGCGTGGAGGTTGGCGTCCTGTTCTGGGTCAAAGGCGGCCACGCCCCAGGCGAAACTCAGTGGAAAGCCGGCGATGGCCGTCCCCTGCGCTTTGGCCTCCATTGCCGTAATGGTCTGGAGTATGCTTTCAGGCGATACGCCGTGCAGGACAGTCACAAATTCGTCGCCGCCGATGCGGTAGGTCTGCCCCGCATCCTGAAACTGGCGCACCAGCAATCCCGCCAGGGTGCGGATGGTGGCGTCGCCCGCCGCGTGGCCGCGCTGATCGTTGATGGTCTTGAGCAGATTGAGGTCGCAGCTCAGAAGCACAAGATTTTTTTCCGCACCCGTGTTGTGCAGGCGGCGCAGGTCCAGTTCAAAAGCATTGCGGTTGTAAACGCCGGTGAGCAGGTCCGTATAGGCCAGTCGGCGATAGAGGGGCACGGCCAGTCGACGCAGCAACCAGCCCGTGAGCAGCGCAATGCCCAGGGCAATGACGCCCGTGGTCACCAGACTGTAGGAAAAAGACCGCCGGATGTCGGTGGCGAAGCCGTCCAGGTCGTATTCTATGACCAGGGCCCCCACCACGCCCCTGTCATCAGCTATGGGCGCGCAGGCCGGGATGATTTTGCCCCAGGAGGTCTGCAGCACGGCCCCTTCGCAGACCGTCTGCCCGTCCAGACAGCGCCGCACCATGGGGAGCACCTCAGATTCCAGCAGGTCGCCGGGATAGCGAAAGTCTGCGGCGTCGAGGGGGAGCCCGTCTACTACATAGGTGACCTGGCCCGCGGCGTTGCGGCTGGCCGTGTACAGGTAACGCACGGCCGTAAGGTGACGGGTGTTGGCCAGCATTCTGTGCACGCTGCGGTAGAGGGGGCCGTGTGCGTCTTCACGGCTGCGGATGCAGGTAAGGCTGGCGGGCGGAATGCGTTGGCCCAGCAGGCTGAAGACGGCGTCGGAACGGTTGACCAGGGTGGCGGTCATAACGCGGCTGAGCGTCTGTTGGAAGATGGCGTAGGTACTCAGGCCCGTGCCCAGAATGGCCACCAGCACTACGAGCAGGATTTTGCGCTCCGTGCTGGAAAAAGGAGAAGGGGCGGTGTGCTGCATAGGCGGTCCAGACAGGTCGTCCGACGCCTTTTTTGTTAAAGGCGGACGGATTATGCTATGCCGCAACACGCAAAAGGGCAAGCCGGTAGCCTCCCGGCCGTCTGGCGTCCCGTTGCCCGGCGGCGCGGGTTCAGGCCCGATGGCAGCGCACGCGCCAGCCTGGGGCCAGGGTTTTCCATTGTGGGAGGCTTTCGCGGCACAGGGGCCGCGCCTCAGGACAGCGGGGGTGGAAGGGGCAGCCCGACGGCGGGGCCAGAGGACTCGGCAGTTCGCCTTCCAGCGGGCGGCCGTTGCGGCCCGGCATGGCCGCCGCCAGAGCGCGGCTGTAAGGGTGGGCCGCGTCTGTCAGCAGGGTGCGGGCGGGGGCCTCTTCCACCACCAGGCCCAGATACATGACGGCCACACGGGTGCACAGAAAATCCACTACGGCAAGGTCGTGCGAAATAAACAGGTAGGCTGGGCCGAAGCGCTCCCGCACGTCGCAGAGCAGATTGAGCACCTGGGCCTGCACTGAGGCGTCCAGCGCGGAAACGGGCTCATCGCAGACCACGGCCAAGGGCTCCGTGACCAGGGCGCGGGCCACGGCCACCCGCTGGCGCTGCCCGCCGGAAAACTGGTGCGGATACCGGCCGCCCGCGCCTTCCAGCCCGACCGTAGCCAGCATGGCTGCAGCCCTGGCGTGGCGTTCCGCCCTGGGCACGCCCTGGGCGGCCAGGGGCTCGGACACTGAAGCCAGTACGGTCAAACGGGGATTGAGGGAGGAAAACGGATCCTGAAAAACCATCTGGATGCGCCCGGCGGCCCAGCTGGCTGCGCCCGCCGGCGGCAAGGGACGGCCCTCAAGCAGCACGCGCCCTGTGGTGGGCGGCAACAGGCCGCAGGCCAGCCGCCCCAAGGTGGATTTGCCGCAGCCCGATTCGCCCACCAGCCCCAGGCTTTCCCCCGGAGCCAAATCCAGACTTACGTCATTGACGGCCAGCAGGCTGCCCCGCGCGGCCCACAAGCCCCGGCGTACGGCAAACCGGCGGGTCACCCCCTCCAGTCGCAGCAGGGGGGCGCTGACTGCCGCAGGGCTCACGGCAGTTTCTCCGCCACACCGGCTTCGTCAAAGGTGGCCATGTCGTTGAAGACGGCGGCGGCGCAACGCAGCAGGTTGTAGGCCACGGCTCCGCCTGTGCCTTCGCCCAGGCGCATGTCCAGCCGCAGTAGGGGCGCGGGCAGCAGATCCGCCAGGGCTGCCGTCATGCGGGCGTGCCCCGGCTCTGCCGAAGCGTGCGAAAGAAAAACCGCCGGCGCGGCCTCCGGCGCTATGCGCAGGGCTGCCACGCAGGCCGCCGTGCAGATGAAGCCGTCCACCAGCACGGGCAGGCGCTCCGCTGCCGCACCCAACAGCAGTCCGGCCATAAGCGTGAGTTCAAAGCCGCCCAGGGCCGCCAAGGCGTCTACAGCGTCGCCTTCGTCCAGCAGCCCGGCATTGGCCGTGAGGGCCTGGTGCAGCACGGTCGCCTTGTGGTGCACCATTGCGGGGTCGGCCCCCGCGCCTGGCCCGGCCATGGCTTCCGGCGACAGGTGCAGCAGGGCGCAGGTCAGGGCTGCGCCCGCCGTGGAATTGGCTATACCCATCTCGCCCAGACCCAGGCAGCGGTAGCCCCGGGCCGCCAGTTCGCGGGCCAGGGTCACGCCCCGGCGCAGGCCCTCCAGGCAGGTCTTCCGGCTCATGGCCGGCCCCCGGCTCATGTCCGCAGTGCCGTCGCCCAGGCGGCGGTCCAGCAGCAGGGGGTGGGGGGCAAAGGGCCCGCCGGCGCAGCCCGCGTCCACCACGTAAAGGTCCATGCCGGAGGCCGCGCACAGGGCATTGACCGCGGCCCCGCCACGCAGAAAATTGTGGACCATCTGCCGGGTCACGTCCTGCGGAAAAGGCGAAACTTTCTGGGCCGCCACGCCGTGGTCTCCGGCTACGGTGAGCATGACCGCCGGGGCAACGCGCAAGGGCCGTTCGCCCCGCAGAGCATAGAGGCGACGGGCCAGTTCCTCCAGTCGGCCCAGGCTGCCCTGGGGCTTGGTGAGGGAATCCAGCCGGGCCTGCGCTTCGCGGCTGCGGGCTTCCAGCAACAGGGGGGCGTCTGCGGGCAGAGGCAGGCCGGGGTCGATGGTTTGGAGCAGTGCGGTAGTCATGGAGTTTTGTGTAGCCTCTCGCCGGGCGGGGCGCAAGAGGCATGCGGCAGCGGCGGCATCGGGCGGGACGCATGGCCGCGTTGACTGCCGCAGACCGTCGACGTGGACCGCCGTTTTTCGGGACGGCGGCAGATTGCTCCGCCCGCAGCCCTTTACGCGGGCGCGCGGGGTGCTTATGTACAAAGCGGCACCAATCCATGCCGTCAAGGACAGAGCGACATGATCCGACCCCGTGTTTTTCCCGCTTTTTTTGTTATTTCCCACGCGCTGCGGTGGCGGGTTTTGCCGCTGCTGGCGGCGCTTTTCTGCTGTCTGGCATCCTTGCCGGCAGCGGCGGCCCCGGCCCCCGGCAGCCCGCGGCTCACGCCTGTGGTGCGGGTGGTGCAGGCCGTGGCCCCGGCCGTGGTCAACATCACCAGCACCCATGTGGTAGAAGGTCAGCGCCTTTCGCCTCTGGAACAGTTTTTCGGCTTCGGCATTTCCGGTCTGCCGGGTTTTGAAGATTTTGGCGGCGCGCCCCGGCGGCAGAAGCGGGTGAGCCTCGGCTCTGGGGTCATTGTGGACGGCGTCAAGGGGCTGGTGCTGACCAATGCCCATGTTATCGCCGGCGGAGACGAGATCATGGTCCACCTGCTGGACGGGCGGGAATTTCCCGCCAGGGTGCGGGGGGCGGACTCCGACTTCGACATCGCTGTATTGGAACTGACCGGTGCGCGCGACCTGCCCGCTGTGCGGCTGGGCGATTCCGACGATATTCTGCCCGGCGAAACTGTGGTGGCCATCGGCAATCCCTTTGGCTTTAACCATACAGTGACCACAGGCGTGGTTTCGGCCCTGGGGCGCACCATCCGCAGCAAAAACGGCGCCTTTACGGATCTGATCCAGACCGACGCGGCCATCAACCCCGGCAACAGCGGCGGCCCTCTGCTCAACCTGGAAGGGGTGCTCATCGGCATTAACACGGCGGTGGACGCCAGGGCCGAGGGCATTGGCTTCGCCATCCCCAGCAACAAGGCCCGGCGCGTCATGACGGACTTGCTGGGCCGGGGCCGGGTGGCCCCGCTCTGGCTGGGACTGGAGCTGCAGGATGTGGACAGCCGCGTGGCCATGGCCCTGGGCCTGCGCGAGGCCCGCGGCGTGCTGCTTACCCGCGTGTTCGCCGGTACGCCGGCGGCAGGGGCGGGTCTGGCGGCCGGCGACATCCTGGAAAGCATCAACGGCTCCCCCGTGCGCGACCGCCGCGACTATGCGGATATTCTGCGCAACCAGACGGCGGGTACGCCTTTGCGTCTGCAGTTGCGGCGCGAGGGCGCTGTCCTGCAACGTTCGCTGACGCCGGCGCCTTTCAGCGACGCTGCGGCCCGTGCCCTGATGGAACGGCGCTGGGGCTTCGAGGCCGCCCAGAACGGCCGGCAGGTGCAGGTGAGTCGGGTGCGGCGGGACGGGCCGGCCGCCTTTTTGCGCCAGGGCGACGTGATTGCCGCCGTGGGCGGCGCGGCCGTGCGCAGTCTGGATGACCTGCTGCAGGCTTTCCGGCGGGAGCGCATGGCCGGTCAGGTACTTTTGCAGGTGGCGCGCGGCGGCAAGGGCTATTACGCGCGCCTGACGCCCTAGCTGACGGAAAGCTCCCGGCCAGGGCTGTCGTCCCCGCCCGCAGCGGCAGGCCAACCGGCCCTGGCTGTTATCCGGAGCGGACCGGTGCCTGAAGGCTGTCCGCCTCAGCTTCAGCGGTGGAGCAGACCCCTGTGTGGCGTCGGTTTGTGAAAAAGTGTGATTTCCCCCTTGCGAAAATCATTTGAAATTTCAGAATGTTTTAGTCCTGCCACTGGCCGGGGGGATGGTCCCCCCGGCTGCAGGGCCTTGGTCCACGCCGGTTTTACGGCGGTTCGGGTGCGGCACTTGACAGGGTGGGGGGCTAAAGCTATCCAATGCACAAGCGGATTTTGGCCGCTGTACTACATGGGCAGAAATACTGCCAACTTGGGAGGATATCATGGGCTATAATGTGAATGTTGATGCGGAAAAGTGCGTGGGCTGTGGCGAGTGTGTGGACGTGTGCCCCGTGGAAGTTTACGAGATTAAGGACGGCAAGTCCGAACCCGTGAACGCCGAAGAGTGCCTGGGCTGTGAATCCTGTGTGGAAGTGTGCGAGGCCAGCGCCATCACTGTTGAGGAAAACTAGAGCATTGTACCCCTGAAGTGCTCTGGCGGCTGCGAAAGCGGACGCCCGCCGCAAAGGCGCAGCCTGGCTGCGTGATGGGCCTTGGGCGTGGATTTTTGGCGCACCTTTGAAAACGCCTGTTTTTGAAGACGCCCCGCTTTTGAGTCCCCTGACGGTGGAAGCGGCGGCCGCGCTTTGGGCGCGACCGTCTGCGGCACGGGGCGCAAACCCCGCCATCCATTTCGTTGAAGTGCCGCCCGGCGCGCGCGTCTGGCGGCATTTCCCTACTTTTGCTACAGGAACGCCATGATCCCCGACCTGAGCGCCATTTTTGCCCGCTACGAGGCCCTGCGCCACGAGGCCGACAGCCTCTTTGCGCGGGTGCGCGACCAGTACCCCCAATGCGTCGCCTGCAAGGAGGGCTGCAGCGATTGCTGTCACGCCCTGTTTGACCTTTCTCTGGTGGAGGCCATGTACATCAACCAGGCCTTTGCGGAGCACTTCCCCTACGGGCCGGAGCGTTCGGCCGTGCTGCAACGCGCCGCCGACCTGGACCGACAGGCCACGCGTCTCAAGCGCGACCTCTACCGGGCCGAAAAGGACGGTGAAGACCCCGGCGTCATTATGGAGCGCGCCGCCCAGATCAAACTGCGCTGCCCTTTGCTGGGGCAGGACGACCGTTGCCTGCTTTACGCGGCGCGGCCCATTACCTGCAGGGTTTACGGCGTGCCTACGGCCATCGCCGGTCAGGGGCATGTGTGCGGCTTTTCGGCCTTTGCCGCCGGTAAGGCCTATCCTACCATACATCTGGACAAAATCCAGAACCGGCTGGAAGACCTGAGCCTGGAACTGGCCCAGACCGTGCAGACCCGGTTTACCGAGCTGCACGAAGTCTATGTGCCCCTGTCCATGGCCCTGCTCACCCGCTACGACGAAGCCTACCTGGGCATCGGCCCGGCCCGGCCGGAACAGGAGTGAGCGCGCGGTCCGCGCCGGCGCGGGCCAGACCTCAAGGAGTCGGCATGTTCGGCAATATTCCCGCAACGGTTTTTCGTGACGGCACACCGCAACGGCTCACGCCCGAAGAGGAAGGGCTCAAGCGCGAAATCTACGAAAAAATGCAGCCGCGCCGGCGCAAGTTTGTGGACCGCATCGGCTATGACAACTGGGATCCGTTCCAGAAGCCTAACGACCCGCTGGACCTGCGCACGGACGCAACTCGGCGCACCACCCAGCAACTGGTCAACGAATTTTTGCACTACGCTTCCAGCAAGGGGACCGTGGGCAAGGACTACGCCAAAGGTGCTACGGAATGTGCCCTGGGCGTCATCAACAAAGACGAAAAATACCTGGGCATCTTTGAATTCTGCCTGTGGTACAACGAGCTTTTGAAAAAAGAGGGGCACCGGCTATGAAAGCGCGTTACGACGACCTGGACGAATATATTGCGGACCTCAAGGCGGAAATCGCCCAAAATGAGCAGTGCGCTACCCACTACTACAATCTGGGCCTGGCCCTGCTGACCAAGCGCGACTTTGTGGCCGCCGAGGAATCTTTCCTCAATGCCGTGCGCAATTCGCCGCATCTGGCCGAAGCCTATGTGCAGCTGGGCGGCATCTGCCTGGAACGCGGCGACCTGGACGGCTGCCTGCGCTACAATGAAGAGGCCGCCAACTGCCGCGCCAAATTCCCCGTGCCCTGGAGCAATATCGCCTTCGTCCACCTGCAGCGCGGCGAACCGGGCAAGGCCGTCACCGCCCTTAAAAAGGCCCTCAAGTGGGATCCCGACTTTGTTCAGGCCCAAAACGCCTTGGCTACTGCCTATTACATGCAGGGCGAATTCAAGGCCGCCGAAGAGCAGTGCCGCAAAATTATTGAAACCCACCCCGGCTTTGCCCCGGCCTGGAATAACCTGGCCCTGGCCCTCTTTGACCTGGGTGACGCCGTTGGCGCGGCCGAAGCCGCCCGCAAGGCCGTCGAGCTGGGCTTCGACGTGCCCCAGGGCTTCAAAGAAGAGCTGCGTACCGCCGGGCAGGAAGTGTAGGAAGATTTTTGCGGGGTGCGGGAACCTTTGTGAGCAAAAGTCCCCCGCACCCCGCACCCTTCAAAAAATTTTATTTTTTAGCATACCGCACAGGGCGTACCCTGAGCGGAAGAGCAAGGGCGCAACCGGGATACTCCGGTTGCGCCCTTTTTGCAGGAACGAGCGTGCCGTATTTTTGAGAAGATATATTCTCAAAAGGAGGGGCTGTGGCGTAGACTGAGAAAGTAAAAACTTTAGAGCAGTTAGCGAATGAAATGAGCTAACTGCTCTGCAAGGATTTTCTTGAAAATCCTTGCCACGAAATGCGAGAAGGCAGGCTTTTGCCTGCCGTAAGCGAGCATTTCAAGTGTTAAATGCTCTAGGGGCTGAGGGCGCGGGGGAGGCGCCCCTTTTTAAAAGAGCCCTCCCCCGCAAAAAAGCTCCTCCCCTTTTTTTATTCTTTCTCCATTTCGCGGCCGCGCTGGTCGGCGGCGAGAACGGCATCTACCAGAAGGCCGGCGAGGCCGGCCTGGTCCAGGGCGTTGACGCCGGCGATGGTCAGGCCTGCGGGGGAGCAGACGTCATCGCGGAGCTGCATGAGGTGTTTGGAGCTTTTTTCAGCCATGAGGGCGGAACCGGCAAAGAGGGCAACGACCATGCGGCGGGCTTCGGCGTGTTGGAGGCCCAGGGTGACGCCTGCCTGGACCAAGCCCTGCATCATGGCAAAGACGTAAGCCGGGCCCGCGCCCACCAAGGCGGAAAAGGCCGTGAACCGGGCTTCGGGCAGGGGGATACAGAGGCCCAGGCAACCGAAGACCTGGAGCAGGAGGTCGCGAGTGTCGGGGCTGAGGGCCGGGTCGTCAAAGCAGAAGGCAAAGACGCCCTTGCCCACCAGCGCCGGGGTGTTGGGCATGCAGCGCACCACGGGGCAGCGACCTTCCACGGCGGCGGTCAGCCTGCCCATGTTCACGCCCGCCGCCACGGAAACCAGCACCTTGTGCGGGTTGAGGGCCGGGCGCAGTTCTTCCAGCACGGCGGCCGTCTGATAGGGCTTGACGGCCAGTACAACGACGTCGGCTGCAGCGGCCACGGCGTGGGCGTCCGGCAGGGCGCGCACGCCCAGGGTTTCCAGGGGGCGCAGTTTTTCCCGGGTGCGGTTGTAGCCGCAGAGGTCGTAGCCTTCGTGTCGGGCCAGTCCCGCCAGAATGGCCCCGCCCATATTGCCGCAGCCCACACACCCCACGCTGATGTTCATGATTTTACTCCACTATTTCCAGTCCGTTAAAGAAGTACCCCAGTTCAAAGGCTGCGGTTTCGGGCGCGTCTGAGCCGTGTACGGCGTTGGCCTCCAGGCTTTGGCCGTACTTGCGGCGCAGGGTGCCGGGTTCGGCCTTGGCCGGGTCAGTAGCGCCCATGAGGCCGCGCCAGGCGGCAATGGCGTTTTCACCGCGCAGGGCCACACAGACCACGGGGCCCGAAGACATATAGTCGGTCAGGCTTTCAAAAAAAGGGCGTTCCCGGTGCACGGCATAGAAGCCCGCGGCCTGGAGTTTGGAAAGGCGCAGCCGTTTGAGGCCCACAATGCGCAGACCGGCGGATTCCATAGCGGCCAGAATTTCGCCGCAGAGGTTACGGGCCACGGCATCGGGTTTGATGATGGCAAAGGTGGTCTGTTGCATGCTCACTCCTTGTTGGTTGGGTGGATGAAGGGGGCCGCGTACTGTTGCCGCGCCCAGAACCAGACAAGCCGCCGCAGGGGCACCAGGGCTACGCCTCCGCTGTCTGACCAGGCGCGCAGGGCGGCCAGGGTAACGCCGTAGGGGTGGCCGATGGCCACGGCCCAGCCCCGGCGGCGCGCTGTGTGGGCTGCTGCGTCCAGGGCCTGCAGCACGGCCTGCGGGTCGCGGTGCGAGTCCAGGAAAATGTCGCGCTCGGCGCTGACCAGGCCTGTCTGCCGTGCGGCGGCAGCCAGCAGCGCGTGGGAGCGCCGAGGTCGCCTCGTCGAAGAAAAGCACGTCGGCGCGGCGCCAGCAGCGCGTGGGGGCGGGTAACGCTGTCCAGCACCAGATAGCCCCGGCCCGCCAGCAGGGCGCAGAGGCGGCGGCAGGCGTCCACGTCGCCGGTGAAGGCCGAGCCCATATGGTTGTTCAGGCCGATAGCCGTGGGCAGGGCCTGGAGGTCTTCTTCCAGGGTCAGGGCCAGGTGGCGGGCGTCCATGTGGGTCAGCAGTGCGCCGGGGCCGGGGTTCGGCCGTCGGCCGTCCGGTCTGGGCAGGGCCTCCATGGGCAGGTGGATGAGGCTGTCCAGGCGGCGTTCTTCGGCCAGGCGCGCGGTTTCTGCGGCCAAAGGCGCGTGGGGCCAGATGGCCAGGGTCACGGGAAAGGGCAGGGCCGTCAAGGCTTCGGCCGCTTCCAGGCGCTGGCCCATGTCGTCCATGACGACGGCCAGGGCCGGCAAGGTGGGGGGGTGGGCCAGGTCCATAAGGATATTTTCACGCCCCGGAAAGTGAAAACTGTGGCTTAGGCGGCCGTTGACGCGGATTTCCAGTACGCCGGCGGCGGTCCAGAGCACATCGGTCTGGAAAGTGGCGGGATGGCTTTGTGCGGGGGTCGGACGGGCGGCGAAAGCCCCTTCCGGCCCGTGGTGCAAGGCGGCCAGCAGGGCCAGGGCCAGGCGGAGGGGCGCGCAGGGCCCGGTGACGGTATAGCGGCGGGGGGCCGCGTTCGCAGGCAGGGCAGGGGTGTCAACCGCGCCCAGTGGGGGCGTCAGGCTGCGCTGCCAGCGCGCCCTCGGCAGGGCCTGGGGCAGGATTTGCTCCACCAGGGCGTCCAGATGCTGCAATATTGCCACGCTGGCTGGTTCTTCCGGTGCAGGGAGCCCGGTCGGCAGATGGGGGAGCTCGGCCTTGGGCGCCGGGAACTGCTGCGGGGTGAGCAGCCAGACCAAAAGGAAGCAGCCTGCCAACCAGGCCAGACCACCGAGAAAAAGGCGGGGGGAAGCGGGCAGCCCTGGGGGCGACATCCCGGCGGGGTTGCGCG
>ERZ773148.1498-NODE-1498-length-19316-cov-5.640361_pt1 | contig 19316 bp, 17 predicted proteins | sample MGYA00580846_ERZ773148 | MGnify/ENA primary metagenome ERZ773148 (study PRJEB29015, sample SAMEA2737879) | human gut metagenome | biome: human gut; feature: human-associated habitat; material: faeces | place: China | collected 2012 ... | reverse complement strand
GCAGTAGTTGGCGGTGGTCGGCACGCCCATGCCGAGGATGATGCAGCAGATCATCGTGAGGAACAGGGCGATGAACAGGTTGCCGCCGGAGAGCTTGACCACATAGGTGATCAGCTTGCCGCCGAGACCGGTCATCGTGATGCACACGGAGATGATGCCGGCGATGCCGCAGGCGATGCCGATGGACAGGCAGTTCTTACCGCCGTTTTCAAGACCGTTGACGAACTTGCTCGGGGTCATGCGGTCGTCCTTGTTGATGATACCGACCACAATGGCGACGATGGTGCCGTAGATGGCGCTCTTGGCCATGGTCTGACCGGCGACGACCATCCAGGTCAGGACGATCAGGGGCAGGAGCAGATAGATTTTCGGCAGCAGGATCTTCCACTTGGGCAGTTCCTCACGCTTGAGGCCGACGAGACCGAGCTTCTTCGCCTTGAAGTGGACGCCGAGGAAGATGCCGAGGAAGTAGAGGAACGCCGGCAGGATCGCACGGACGATGATATCGGAATAGTCATAGCCGGTCATCTCCGCCATGATGAACGCCGCGGCGCCCATGATGGGAGGCATGATCTGGCCGCCGGTGGAGGCGGCAGCCTCGACCGCGCCGGCAAACTCTCCGGGATAGCCGGTCTTCTTCATCATGGGAATGGTCACGGAGCCGGTGGTAACGGTGTTGCCGACGGAGGAGCCGGAGACCATGCCGCACAGAGCGGAGGAGACGACCGCGACCTTCGCAGGACCGCCGGACGCCCAGCCGACCAGCGCGTTTGCGCAGTCGATGAAGAAGTTGGCGACACCGGTCGCCTCAAGAAACGCGCCGAAGAGCAGGAACAGGGCAATGTAGGTCGAGCAGACGGAGATCGGCGTACCGATGATGCCGTTGGTGGTATAGAAGATGTTGTAGACCACCAGGTCCAGGCTCATGCCGCGGCCGATGAAGGCGTAGAGCACGAAGCAGCTCGCCACGACCAGAATGGGCAGGCCCACCGCGCGGCGGCAGCACTCAGCCAGCACCAGCGCACCGATGATGCCGAGGATGATCTCGGTCTGGCCGATGGCGATGCCCATCGCCACAATCCTCTTGAAGTTGGCAACATAGTAGAAATAGGGAATACAGCCCGCGACAGCGAGCAGGATATCATACCACGGCATGGAGTTGGGCTTCACATTGCCCTTCTTGACGGGGTAGATGAAGAATGTAAACAGGACGACAAAGCCGACAAACAGGCAGCGGCGGATCTGGCCGCTCCAGGTGGCCCACAGGTTCATGTAGACCATGAAGAGCATAAAGGCGGCCAGCACGTAGCGCAGGATCAGCTTGGGCGTGCCCTCCCAGACACGGGTGTTGGACTCGCGGTCGAACTTTTTCATGATCGCATCAACGTCTTCCATCGTACCGACTTCAACGTCTACGCTTTCAACGACGACCTCTTCGTCCAAGACTTTCTTTTCAGCATCAGTCATTGGTGTTTTTCTCCTCCTTTTTATTGGTGAACACTGTGACGTCAATAGAGGAAGAACTCATAATTGAGCGTCACCAGCGAATTTCTTCCACACAAATCACGCAGACTGATATCCGGACCGTCCTTTACCTTCAAAAAGAAGTCGTAAACGGTGGCCACGGCATAACAGACTCCGGTTCTATCCTGATGTATGCCGGTGATGAGCATGGCTCCGTCGTCGGTATAGCTGAGCTCTTCTCCGGGATTCAACTCCACCTGCACGCCGGCGCCGTAAGCATAATACTTACACTCCTCGGCATAGATCTTTCCTTCACTGATCTCAAAGGTGTCCGTCAGCGGATATTGGTTGACGGAATGCTTAAAGGTAATGGAAAAGCGATCCCCCTCGTCCATGCGGTAGCGCGCATAGAGCTCGCCGCTGTCCTTATTGCGGAGCGTCAGGTAATAGCCGGCGCGGGGAATCAAGAGGGAGGCCGCTGCAATAATCAAGACTATTGCAGCGGCCATGCTTATGCGTTGTCGCAGTTGCACTTTCGCACTCTTTCAGGATTGGGTGTTCTTACAGAACGCCGATCTCCTTGTAGTACTTCTCGGCGCCGGGATGCAGGTCGAAGGAGCCGGCAACAGCACCCTCGGGGCTCAGGAAGCCGAACTTGGCCTGAGCTTTGGCCAGGTCAGCCTGATTGTCGAACATGGCCTTGGTGATCTCATAGACGACATCCTCGCTGAGGTCCTTGGAGGCGGTGAAGACGGCCTTGACGGCGACGCAGACGGTCTCGTCCGCAACGCAGGTGTAGGTGTTGGCGGGCAGGTTATCCTGGACCAGGAACGGATAGTTGGTGGTCAGATAGGAAACAGCCTCATCGCTGAGGGAGGGCATATTGAAGTTGTAGGCGGTGGCGAGGTCGGTCAGAGCGGGGGTGGGGGCGCCGGAAACGGTGAAGGCCGCTTCGCACTGGCCGTTCTTGAGGGCCTCAGCGCCGCCGGAGAAGGAGTCGTACATGACCTTGATATCGTCGAAGGTCATGCCGTAGGCCTCGAGGACCTGAGCGGCGTTCAGAGCGGTACCGGAGCCGACGTCGCCGACGCAGACGGTCTTGCCCTTGAGGTCTTCAATGCTGGTGATGGAGGGAGCGGTGACGAGCTGGACGGTCTCGTTGTAAACGCCCGCGACCCACAGGGAGTTCATGTCGGCAGCGCCGTCGAACATGGTCTCACCGCCGGAGCCGTTGTGAGCATAGTTCAGAACGTCGGACTGCAGGATGGACATCTGGGCCTGGTTGGCGGTGACGAGCTGGACGTTCGCCTTGGAGGCGCCGGAGTCGACAGCGGTGAGCTTGGACAGGCTCAGCTTGTCGCCAATGGTGGTGACGAGCGCGTTACCAACGGCATAGTAAGTACCGGTGGTGCCGCCGGTGGCGATGACGATGTCAACGGGAGCGGCGGGGGTATCGGTCTGCTGGGTGTCGCCGTCGGTGTTGGGGGTACCACCTTCCTTGCTGCCGCAGGCAACAAGAGCGAAGACCATAGCGACGGACAGGATGAGGGCTAAGAACTTTTTCATACGCAATCTCCTTTTTGTTTTACCGTTTCGGCAACGTTACCGCCGGTCGGGGACATTCTGCACAACGTTGTCCAATGTTGTGCATGAGCGTCGGCCGGCGCTTCTTCGTTTTGCAAAACGGCCAATGTACCTCTTTGAGGCATAGCCATTATAACTTATTGCAAGTTTTATTGCAAGATACTTTTGCACTTTTGGCTATTCGCACAAAATTAAGGCGGAATCCATTTTTCTTAGCCCTTTCTTTTTCCGCTCGTTCCGTTATTTCACACAAATTTTTTGGTGACGACAAATTTTTACTTTTTCTTCATATATAAATTTTTCATGCACCTTATTCGAATTCATGCAAGTTTTCCTTCACCGTCTGTCATTTTGGCTAAATCCAAGGCAAAAAAACAGTCACTCTGACGAGTGACTGTTTTTTCAAAAAGATCGGTTTACTTCTGCTCCTTGTTGTCCACAACGCGCTTGAGCAGGGCGGAGAACTCGTCCACGCTCATCGCGCCGAGATCGCCGTCCGCGCGGTGGCGCGGGGAGACGGTACCGTTCTCCATGTCGCGGTCGCCGACGATGACCATGTAGGGCACCTTCTCGGTCTGCGCGTCGCGGATCTTGCGGCCGATCTTCTCGTTGCGGTAATCGACCTCGGTGCGGAAGCCCTGCTCCTCGAGCTGCGCGGCGACCTTCTCGCAGTATTCGTTCGCGCGGTCGGTGACGGGCAGGAACTTCGCCTGCACGGGAGCGAGCCAGGTCGGGAACGCGCCCATCGTCTCCTCAATGAGATAGGCCATGAAGCGGTCGAGCGAGCCGAGGATCGCGCGGTGGAGCACCACGGGCGTCTTTTCCTCGCCGTTGGAGTCGATATAGGTCAGGTGGAACTTGGCAGGCAGGCAGAAGTCGAGCTGGCAGGTGGAGAGTGTGTACTCCGCGCCGACGGCGGGACGCACGTTCACGTCCAGCTTGGGGCCGTAGAAGGCCGCCTCGCCGATCTCCTCGGTGTAGTGGATGCCCAGCTCGTTGAGCACCTCGCGCAGGGCGTTCTCGGCGGTGTTCCACATTTCATCGTCGTCGTGGTACTTCTCCTTGTCCGCCGGGTCGCGCAGCGACAGCACGCAGCGGTAATCCGTGATGCCGAAGTCCTTGTAGGTCTCGAAGATCAGGTCGCAGACCTTGGAGAACTCGTCCTTGATCTGCTCGGGCGTGACGAACAGATGCGCGTCGTTCTGGCAGAAGTGGCGGCCGCGCTCGATGCCCTTGAGCGTGCCGGACGCCTCATAGCGGAAGTCGTGGGCGATCTCGCCGATGCGCACGGGGAGATTGCGGTAGGAGTGGGGCTGATTGGCGTAGATGCGCATGTGGTGCGGGCAGTTCATCGGGCGCAGGACGTAGACCTCATCGTCCACCTCCATCGCGGGGAACATATTCTGCTTGTAGTGATCCCAGTGGCCGGAGGTCTTGTAAAGCTCGACCGTGCCGACGCAGGGCGTGAGCACATGCTGATAGCCCAGCTTGAGCTCCTTGTCGCGGATGTAGTTTTCCAGAATGCGCCAGACCGTGTATCCCTTGGGCAGGAACATCGGAAGGCCCCGGCCGACCAGCTCGTCGGTCATGAACAGGCCCAGCTCGCGGCCGAGCTTGCGGTGGTCGCGCAGCTTGGCCTCCTCGAGCTTGGCAAGGTACTCGTCCAGCTCGTCCTTCTTCGGGAAGGCGACGCCGTAGATGCGCTGGAGCGTTTCACGCTTGCTGTCGCCGCGCCAGTAGGCGGCGTTGCAGGCGGTCAGCTTGATGGCGTTGCCCTTGATGCGGCCGGTGGAATCGAGGTGCGGGCCGGCGCAGAGGTCGGTGAACTCGCCCTGCTTATAGAAGCTGATGTGCGCGTCGGCCGGCAGGTCGTTGATGAGCTCGACCTTGAACGGCTCGTCCTTCTCCTCCATGAACTTGATGGCTTCCTCGCGCGGCAGCTCAAAGCGCTCGAGCTTGAGCTTTTCCTTGCAGATCTTGCGCATCTCCGCCTCGATCTGCTCCAGATGCTCCGGCGTAAAGGCGAAGGGAGCGAGCAGATCGTAGTAGAAGCCGGTCTCGATGCTGGGGCCGATGGCGAGCTTCACCTCGGGCCACAGGCGCTTGACCGCCTGCGCCAGCACATGGGAGCAGGTGTGCCAATAGGTCTTGCGGTACTCGGGATTTTCAAAGCTGTACTGGTTTTCTTCGTTGATCTTGACTTCTTCGGACATTTCAGTTACCTCCATTTGACTCTGAGGGTGCAAAAATGCTTCACCCCCGACGGTATCAGGGGTGAAGCATTGCTATACTCCACGGTTCCACCCTGCTTGCGCGTTTGCGCCGCTTGTGTCCGCTGTAACGGGCGAACCCGTCCCGCTCGTCGCGGGCTGCTCGGGAGTGGTACGGCCGCCGCTCACGCAGGACGCTTGCACCGAAATGCGTCCCTCTCTGTGCGGTGCTCTGCGGTTTCTTCTCCGTCGATGCCGGTTTGATGGATAGCAGTATACGCCGTCGCCGCGGATTTGTCAAGGGGCAGGCTCAGAACTCGGGCGGCTGATTTTTGCGCGGCTTGTCGTCGTCCCTGCCGCCGAAAAGGCCGGAGAAAAATCCGCCGCGCGGCGTACTCTCCTGCTCACGCTCCGTCTCCTTCGCGCGGCGGCGCTGCTCCGCCGCCTTCCATTCGGCGCGGGAGTCCAGCACCTCGCGCGCCGCGTCCCGCAGCAGCGCGGGCGCATCCGGCGATTCCAGCAGCGCGCTGAGCTCCTCGTCGGTCCTGCCGCCGCACTCGGCGCGGTAGCGGTCCTTCCGGTCCTTCTCCCGCATAAAGAACGCGATCCGTCCGCAGCGCGGGCACACCCACAGCTCCACGTCCATATAATCCTTCAGGAGACTTTCGCCGTGCAGCTCCAGCACCTGGTAACCTCGGCTTTCCAGCTCGTGTCCGCAAACGCACTTCTTTTCGCTCATGGTGTTCCTCCCCTTTCCGGTGTTGAGAAAAAGAGCCGGTCGAAACCGGCTCTTTTTCTGTTATATTTTGTCGAAAAATTACTTACTGTAATCATAGAAGCCCTTGCCGGACTTCTTGCCGAGCTGGCCGCCGCGGACCATCTTCTTGAGCAGCAGAGCGGGACGATACTTCGGATCGCCGGTCTCGCTGTAGAGGACGTTCATAATGGCGAGGCACACGTCAAGGCCGATGAAGTCGCCCAGGGCGAGGGGGCCCATGGGGTGGTTCGCGCCGAGCATCATGGCCTTGTCGATATCCTCGACAGAGGCAACGCCGGTCTCGACCAGGCCGATGGCCTCGTTGATCATCGGGATCAGGATCTTGTTGACGACGAAGCCCGGAGCCTCAGCGACCTCGACAGGCTCCTTGCCGATCTCCTTGGAGAGGTTGTAGATGAAGTCGAAGGTCTCCTGCGTGGTGTTGGCGCCGCGGATGACCTCAACGAGCTTCATGCTGGGCACGGGGTTGAAGAAGTGCATGCCGATGACGGCGTGCTTGAGGCCGAGACCCATCTCGGTGACGGACAGAGAAGAGGTGTTGGTCGCGAAGACGGTGCTCTCCTTGCACATCGCGTCGAGCTCGCCGAGGAGCTGACGCTTGGTGTCCATGTTCTCCGCCACGCACTCGATGACGAGGTCGGCGTCCGCCGCGGCAGACTTCTCCTCGACGAGGATGTTGTTCAGGATGGCGTCCTTGGCCTCTTCGGTCATCTTGCCCTTCTCGACGCGCTTCTGCAGGGAAGCGGCGAGCTTATCCTTGTGGCGCTGAGCGGAAGCGACGCTGGAAGCGTACATCAGAGCGGTGTGGCCCTTGGCCGCGAAGACCTGAGCGATGCCGCTGCCCATGGTGCCGGCGCCGAAAACTGCAACTTTCATTGTGTGTATCCTCCTACAATATAAATAGATAATTCTATGGAATCACTTGTTGATAAAGGGCTCGTGCTTGCGCTTTTCGAGGAAGGCGCCCATGCCCTCCTGCTGGTCGGCGCTCTGGAAGCAGGAGCCGAAGGCCTTCTCCTCGATCACGACGGCGCGGTCAATGTCGACCTGAAGACCGTCGTTGATGGCCTGCTTGGACGCGCGCACCGCGATGGGCGCGTTGCCGGCGATCTGGCCGGCGAGCTTTTCCGCCGCGGCGTAGAGGTCAGAAAGCGGATAGACCGCGTTGACAAGGCCGATGCGGTAGGCCTCGTCCGCCTTGATGTTGCGGGCGGTGTAGATCATCTGCTTGGCCATGCCGGGGCCGACGAGGCGGGCAAGGCGCTGTGTGCCGCCAAAGCCCGGCGTGATACCAAGGCCTGTCTCGGGCTGGCCGAAGACGGCGGTATCAGAGCAGATGCGGAAGTCGCAGCTCATCGCGAGCTCGCAGCCGCCGCCGAGGGCATAGCCGCCCACCGCCGCGATCGTCGGGATGGGGAACGCTTCGAGCTTGCGCATGACGTCGTTGCCCTGCTTGCCGAAGGCCTCGGCCTCCTCCTTGCTGAGCTCCTTCATCTGCGCGATGTCCGCGCCGGCGACAAAGGACTTCTCGCCCGCGCCGCGGACGATCAGGCAGCGGATCTCGCTTAAGTCCACCGCGTCGAGCGCGGCATCGAGATCGGCGAGCACCTGAGAATTGAGCGCGTTGAGCGCCTTTTCGCGGTCAATGATGAAATAGGCAATGTTGCCCTTGGGTTCATATTTGACAAAAGACATCGTGTGTCTCCTCCTGTCTTCTTCAACTGCCCCCTATTATATGGGCGGCAAGGCATATTTGCAAGAGAAAAATCACTTTTTTCAAAAAAGTTTCACACTTTTCCAGTGTCATTGCAAGAAACGTTGCATTTTTAATGATCTTTTCTCCCAATGCAGCAACTCTTGTATAAAATTTTTAAAATGACTTGTCTCTTGCACCAATTTTCGATATGATAGGCTTTAATTATAGGAAAACGAGGTTCATTCTATGCGAATGCGCAAAAAGAAAAACCTGCTTCCCCGCATGGAGCGGTGCGGGGCGTATCAGATCAAGGACCCCTACGAGCGCAAGGGCCGCTGGCACGACTTGATGCCCGAGGCGAAGGAGATCCGCGTGGAGCTCGGCTGCGGCAAGGGCCGCTTCACCGTCGAGACGGCCGCGGCGGAGCCCGACGTGCTGCTCATCGCGGTCGAAAAGGTGCCCGACGCGATGGTCGTCGCGATGGAGCGCGCGGCGAAGGCAGAGCTGCACAACGTCTTCTTCATCGACATCGACGCCAACCAGCTGCCCGAAATTTTCGATGCAGGCGAGGTCGACCGCATCTATGTCAACTTCTGCGACCCGTGGCCTCCCAAGCGGCAGGCCAAGCGCCGGCTGACGCACGGCAATTTCTTGAAGCTCTACCGCAAGGTGCTCAAGGACAACGGCCAAATTCATTTCAAGACCGACAACGACCCGCTGTTTGAGTGGTCAATCGAGGAGATCCCGCAGTTTGGCTTCGAACTCTCTGAGGTCACACGCGATCTGCACGCGAACGGACAGCGCGGCGTGATGACCGACTACGAGGCCAAATTCTATGCCGAGGGCAAGAACATCAACCGCTGCGTCGCCACGATGCAGCCGTGGGAAGAGCCCGAGGAAGAGGATACGCCCGAAGAGGCGGACGAAACGGCTGAATAAGATAAAAGGAAGGTTGACTTTGTCAGCCTTCCTTTTTGCTTTCTTCCAGATACGGCGAATACATCATCACCGCGTCGTTCACGGCGACAGGCGTCTCCGCGAGCAGCTTGCCCTGCAAATCAAACGTCTGCCGGTAGAGCTCGTTGTGACGGATGTAGCCGCCCCAGTACTGCGCGCGCATCTCGTGGCTGCGCTCTACGACCTCATAGCGCTCGGTCGGCTCGGCGCTCACGCGCCACTCGCCCTCAAGGTCTGTTTTGCCGACGCGGACGCGCATCTGATAGGCGTCCTGTGTGTCGTTGCGGATCATCAGGTCAAGATAGGGGTAAAAGCAGGTCGCACCGCTGCCGAAGGGCTGCGTGCGGTTCGCGTCGGGAAAGACGTCGTAGCCGTGGCGGTGGCGCTCGACGACCGTGAGCGGCGTGTGCAGCGTCATCCAGTAGATGAGGTTTGAGAGCTGGCAGAGCCCGCCGCCCGTCGCGGCCAGATCCCCGCCGTTGCGCAGGATCATGCCGGGCAGATACCCCTTCCCCGCCGTCGGCTTTCCGATGAGATACCAGTAGCTCATCGTTTCACCGGGGCGCAGCAAAAGCCCGTCGAGCCGCGCACAGGCGAGGCGGAGATTCGTCACCTTGTTGCGCTGGAGCTGCATGTCGACGTCCTTGAGCTTTCGCATGAGCGGCGTATGGTGGGAAAACGCCTGATATGCTAAGTCTTCCCCGCTGCGCTCGCGCGCAAAATGCTTCCGCATCGAAAGCCATCTGAGTTTTCGCTGCGCGCTAAAATACGCGCCGCCGAGCTTCAGCCGCAAATTAGAGCGTTTTTTCGGTTCGCGGACGGTCATATGCTTCCCTCCCCTGTTTTTCTGCTTTTATAGACGCAAAACGGCGGGAAAAAGTTCCAACATTTTCTTATTTCAGGCTCATCACGTAGATTTGACACGGGTTCCACTCGTCCCAGAGCGTCGGGAATACCTCAAACTCGCCAAAACCGAGGGCGAGATAGAAGCGGTTCGTCGCGTCGTACTCAGGGTACTTCCCCATCTGCACGGTCTTGACCTGCAAAAACGAGTAGCCAAGCTCCTTCGCCCGCTGCTTCGCTGCGGCAAAGAGCATCTTGCCGACGCCGCGGCGGTGGTATTCTTTCAGCACACCCATGACATAGAGTTCCGCCGTATCCCTCCCCGTTTCGGCAAGGTAAAGGAAGCCGACGGCGTTCTCGCCGTCGAACGCGGCGAAAAACGGCTGCTTAACACTCTTTTCGATGTATTCCTCGCGCGCCTCCGGAATGCCGAACCAGTCGGGCAGCGATTCTAAAATCAAGCGCGTAATGTGCCGCTTTTCATCGGGAGTCGTAATTTCTCTGATCTCCATAGTTCTCTCCATAGATTTCGTTTGCAAAAAAGCGGTATGGCAATGCCATACCGCTTTTTGATGTACGTTACCGCTGGCCCTTGTCGTAGGGGATGCCCTCGGCCTTGGGGGCGCGGGAGCTCTTGGACGTGAACGCCAGCACGAGCAGCGTGACGATGTAGGGCAGCATGCGGTAGAGATGGGCGCTGATGCCGATCTCCGCCAACATGAAGACGCCGTCGCCGTTGATGTCGATGCTCGCATAGCTTGCCGCGATGCACTTGAAGAGGCCGAACAGCAGCGAGGAAACCGCAATATTCACGGGCTTCCAGTTGCCGAAGATCATAACGGCCAGTGCGAGGAAGCCGAAGCCCGCAACGTCGCCGTTCGAGGCGCAGTTTGCGGTCGTCAGCGCATAGACGAAGCCGCCCATGCCCGCGAGCGCGCCGGAAATGGTCGTGCCCGCGTAGCGCATCTTGTAGACGTTGATGCCCAGCGAATCCGCCGCCTGGGGATTTTCGCCGCAGGCGCGCAGGCGCAGGCCGAAGCGCGTCTTATAGAGCAGGATCGACAGGATGATGAAAAGCAGGATGCAGACGTAGGTCGCAAGGTAGACCTTGTTGACGAACGTCTCGCCGAAAAAGCCGAGGTCGGTGTTCTTGTCGATGCCGAGCGTAGACTTTTTGATCATGAACCAGCTCGCCGCGTCGCCCGTGAGCATCTGCAGCGTATTCTGGTTGGCGATGATGCGGATGAAGAACAGCACCAGTGCGGGGGCCATCAGGTTCAGCGCCGTGCCGCCGATGGTCTGGTCGGCACGCAGGTTGATAGAGGCAAAGCTCAGAAGCAGCGAGAACAGCGCGCCGAAGGCCGCCGCGACCAGCATCGTGAGAAGCTCCACGCCCTGAAGTGCGACCCAGTTGCCGCTCTGCTTGAGGGAGAGGATAGCGTCGCTCGTCTGCAAAATGCGCACAAACCAGACGCCGATGAACGCGCCGAAGACCATGATACCTTCAAGCGCCAGGTTGATGATACCGCTGCGCTCGGCGAACACGCCCGCAAGCGCCACGATCATCAGAGGGACGGCATAAATGAGCGTCTGCTGAATGAGGAATGTCATTTCGCGTCGCCTCCTTTCTCCGTTTCCGCTTGTGCACCGGCTGGTGCGGAAGCTGCCGCCGGTGCGGGCTCCGCGTTGGCATCCGCGCCGTCGTCCTTCTTCTTGCCGAGCTTGCCGATCCACATCTTGATGACCAGCGAGAAGGCGCTGAGGTACACGATGACGGCGATGATGACGTTCGTGATGTACTCGTTATAGGCCGTCAGGTTCGTCAGCTGCAGGCCCGAGATATCGAGCATCGACATGAACAGCGCCGTGAAGATGATGCCGATGGGGTTACAGGAGGCGAGCATCGCAACAGGGATGCCGTTGAAGCCGATGGCAGGGAGCGACTGGTACGTGGACCAGAAGAACTCTGTGTTGCCGGAGAGATAATAGAGCGAAGCGCCCGCCGCGCTCAGTCCGCCCGCGATCGCCATGGAGATGACGATGTTGCGCTTGTCGGCGATACCGGCGTAGCGCGCGGCATGACGGTTGGAGCCGCAGGCTTTGAGCTGATAGCCGAACGTCGTCTTGGACATCATCACGTAAACGGCGATTGCAAAGACGATGGCGATGAGGATGCCGCCGTTGACCTGGGAGTTCGGGAAGAGCTTGTCAAGGCCCATCTTCGCGGTGGCAACGCCGTTGTAGGTCGTCTTGTAGATGTAGCCGGTCTTGGTGGACTCGGTGACGTTCTTAAAGTTGCTGATATCAAAGAGCCATGTGACGAGGTTCGCCGCGATCCAGTTCGTCATGATGCAGGCGAGCACCTCGTTGATGTTGAGCAGGGCCTTGAAAAGGCCGGGGATCGCGCCCCAGATCGCGCCCGCGAGCGTGCCGCCGAGGAAGGCGAGCAGCCAGATGAGCGTGGTGGACATCGTCTCGGACGGAAGACCGAGGGCGATGGAGAGCGACACGAGCGTACCGATGAGGTACTGGCCCGGCGCGCCGATGTTGAAAAGGCCTGTTTTATACGCCATGCCGACGGAAAGGCCCGTCATGATGAGCGGCGCGGCACGGAAGAGCATGTTGCCGATATTCGTCGGGTTGAAGCCCCACGTCAGCGTGCCGGAGGCGTCGCGTCCCGTGGAGAACAGGCCGCCGAACACGATGCGGATGCCGTCCCACGCCGAGGAGAGCGAGAGGTTCGGGCTCGTGAGGCCGACAATCAAAATGACGATGCTGCCGACGGCGAGGCCGATCAGGATCGAGAGGACGGACGCCGCGACGGTCTTGAAGCCTTCGCTTTGCAGGAAGTGTTCTTTTTTCATACGGCCGCCTCCTCCTTCGCCATGCGCTTGGCGCCGGCCATGTAAAGGCCGAGCTCTTCGACGGTGGTTTTCTTCGGGTCGAGCTCGCCGACGATCTCACCCTCGTACATGACGAGGATGCGGTCAGAGAGGCTCATGACCTCGTCCAGCTCGAGCGAGACGAGCAAGATCGCCTTGCCGCGGTCGCGCTCGGCGACGAGCTGGCTGTGGATGAATTCGATCGCGCCGACGTCAAGGCCGCGCGTGGGCTGCACGGCGACGATGAGATCCTTGTCGCGGTCGACCTCGCGGGCGATGATGGCCTTCTGCTGGTTGCCGCCGGACATGGAACGCGCGCGCGTGATCGCGCCCTGGCCGCTGCGCACGTCGAACTTGTCGATCAGGTAGTTGGCATAGTCGCGCACAGCCTTGTTGTTGATAAAGCCGTGGTTTTCAAAGCGCGGCTCGTTGAAGCGCTGGAGCACCATGTTCTGCTCGAGTGTGAAGTCGAGCACGAGGCCGTGCTTGTGGCGGTCTTCGGGAATGTGGCTCATGTGCTCGCCGCGGTGGCGGATAGAGGCATGAGAGATATCCTTGCCGCAGAGGGTGATCGTGCCGGAGGACGGCTTGTCAAGGCCCGTCAGGCCGTAGACAAGCTCCGTCTGGCCATTGCCGTCGATACCGGCGATGCAGACGATCTCTCCCGCGCGGACGGTGAAGGAAACGTCATTCACGGCGTTGCGCTTCTGCACGTGGGAGTGGACGCAGAGGTGGTCGACCTTCAAGACCTCGCCCGCAGGCTTGGCCTCGTCCTTCGTGACCTCGAGCTGCACGGGGCGGCCGACCATCATGTTGGAAAGCTCCTGCTTGGTGGTCTCGCTCGTGTTGACCGTGCCGATATACTTGCCCTTGCGCAGAACGCTCACGCGGTCGGAGACCTCCATGATCTCGTTGAGCTTGTGGGAGATGAAGAGGATGGATTTGCCTTCGCGGGCAAACTCCTTCATCGTGGCCATCAGCTCTTCGATCTCCTGCGGGGTGAGCACCGCGGTCGGCTCGTCGAAGATGAGGATCTCGTTGTCGCGATACAGCATCTTCAAAATCTCGACGCGCTGCTGCATGCCGACCGTGATATCCTCGACCTTGGCGTCAAGGTCGACGTTCAGGCCGTAGCGCTTTGAGATCTCCTCGACCTTTTTGCGCGCCTCCTTCTTCTGCAAAAAGCCGCACTTCGTCGTCTCCGCGCCGAGGATGATGTTGTCGAGCACCGTGAACACGTCCACCAGCTTGAAATGCTGGTGCACCATGCCGATGCCGAGCGCGGTGGCGTCGTTCGGGTCCTTGATGGACACGACCTTGCCGTCCTTTTTGATGATACCCTCCTCCGGCTGATAAAGGCCGAAGAGAACCGACATTAAGGTCGATTTTCCCGCGCCGTTTTCACCGAGCAGGGCGTGGATCTCGCCCTTTTTGAGCTGTAAGGTGATGTTGTCATTGGCGATAATACCGGGGAATTCCTTCGTGATATTCAGCATTTCGATCGCATACTGATTCTCCAAGTTTTTTCGCCCTCCTTCCGTTTTGATGGCCCGCACGCGCTGCGCTGCGAGGACGGAAACCATAGTTACATTATACTATATCACGTTTTCCGATGAAAAGCAAAAGGTTTTCGCATGTCTTTCCCTGTCAGAAATGTGAAAAAGAACGGAAGACCGAAGTCTTCCGTTCTTTTATGTATGCGCTATTGGGAATTAGCCGCCGATGTAGTTGACGTTGACGTTGCTCAGGCCGGCGGTGGAGGGGTCAGCCATCTCGGAGTTGTTGTCGATGGTGATGTCGCCGTTGAGGACCTTCTGGAAGAGGTCTTCATAGTCGGCAACGGAGAAGTTCTCCATGGACCAGGTAGCGGTCGGCAGGCCGACAGCGTTCTCAGCAACGCCCAGGGAGGTGGCAGCATTGCCGATCTCGTCCCAGGTGCCATCGTAAACCTTAGCGATCGCCCACTCGGCAGCGTCGCTCAGGCCCTTCATAGCGGAAGTGACGACAGTCTCGGACTCGCTGGACTGGTCGACGTCGACGCCGACGACCTTGCCGTCCTCAGCGGAAGCGGCAGCGACGACGGACTGGAACATGGAACCGCCGCAGGCGAAGACGATCTCAGTGCCGTTGGAGTACCAGCCGGAGACCATGGTCTGCAGCTCGGGGGAAGCCTGGAAGGAAGCGCCGTACTCCCAGGAGTAGTTCAGGTCGACGGTCTTATCCATTTCCTTAGCAGCGTCGTTGGCGCCCTGAGCAAAGCCCCAGCCGTAACGGATGCAGGCGGGGTTCGTGCCGCCGCCGCCGCCGGTGAAGCCGAGCTTCTCATAGCCTTCCTTGACGACAGCGTAACCGGCGAAGTAGCCGCACTGCTCTTCGTTGAAGGCGATGCCCGCAACGTTGTCAAGGCCGAGGGACCAACCGTCGATGAAGACGAACTTGGTGTCGGTGAATTCCTTAGCGGCCTTCTCGAGGGCCGTGCCCTGCATGAAGCCGGCGCAGACAATGACCTTGGCGCCGCCGTCCACGGCAGCCTTCATGGCGTCGTAACGGTCGTCATCGGTCGCCTGATCGCCGTTGGCGGGCTGATAGTACTTGTAGCTCAGGCCGTTGTTGGCGGCATAGAGCTTCACGCCGTCGAAGGTGCCCTGGTTGAAGGACTTATCCTTCAGCTGGCCGACGTCGGTGACGAAAGCGACTTCATACTTGCCGTCCTCGGACGTCATGTTGTCGTCGATATCGTCGGGATTGGTGTAAGTGGTGGTCCCGCCCTGCTGATCGTCAGTGTTGTTGGCATCCTGGTTGTCGTCGGTCTTCTTATCACCGCAGGCAACGAGGGACAGAACCATGACGAGAGCGAGAAGCAGCGCAAAAAACTTCTTCATTCTTCTATCCTTCCTTATTTTTCCGGTCGGCGGCGGGCCGCTCTCCGGTTTATTTTGAAGTGCGGACGCACTTCGTCTGACAGTATAGCAAAAGCAAAGGGGAGAATCAAGTCCGATTCTCCCCAATTTTACTTTTTTTGTGATAATTGATGGGATTCTTTACAAAAAGTCCACACTTTTTACACGTTATTTTCTCAGTCGAGCTTCAGGTCGCCGTCCTTGACCCAGCCGAGGCGGCGGCAGACCATATTGATGAGCGGAGCAAGGATGGCGGGCAGCACGATGGCGACGAGGATGAGGCCCAGCCAGTCAAAGCCCGTTGGGCTCATGGCCACAGCGCCCTTGGCGATGGCCTCCTCGCTCGGGGAGACCCAGCCCGTCCACACGCCGATGAGGCCGCACAGGCCGCAGGTACCCATACCGGAGTTGATGGGCGCTCCGTTCATTTCAAGATGGAACACACACGTGGCGATGGGGCCGGTGATGGCGGAGGCGAGCGTCGGCGCGATCCAGACGCGGGGATTTCTGACAATGTTCGGCATCTGGAGCATGGAGGTGCCGAGTCCCTGAGAGACAAGGCCGCCCCAGCGGTTTTCCTTAAAGCTCATCACGGCGAAGCCGACCATCTGCGCGCAGCAGCCTGCGACGGCCGCGCCGCCGGCAAGACCCGTCAGGCCCAGCACCGAGCAGATGGCAGCGGACGAAATGGGCAGCGTGAGCGCGATGCCGACAAGCACGGAGACCGCGATGCCCATCCAGAACGGCTGGAGTTTGGTCGCATTGTCGATAATAATGCCAAATGCCGAGGCCGCCGTGCCGATGGGCGGGGCGATCCACTTGGCGAGCGCGACGCCGACTAAGATGGTCACGGCGGGCGTCACCAAAATGTCGATCTTCGTCTCCTTGCTCACGGCCTTGCCGCACTCGGCGGCAAGGATTGCGATGATGAGCACGGCGAGCGGGCCGCCTGCGCCGCCCTCGGCGTTGGCCGCATAGCCCACCGCCGCGAGGGAGAAGAGCACCATCGGGGGTGCCTGCAGCGCGTAGCCGATGGCAATGGCCATCGCAGGGCCGGAGACGGACATCGCATAGGTGCCGATGTCCGTCAGAAACGGAACGCCCAGCTGCGCGCCGAGCGTCTTGATGATCGTGCCGATGAGCAGCGAGCAGAAGAGGCCCTGCGCCATTGCGCCGAGCGCATCGATGCCGTAGCGCTTGGCCGAAACTTCAATGTTTTTGCGTTTGCAGAACGCTTTGAATTTTTCCATGATATCCTCACAGCCTAAAAATAAAATAGTGTCATATGCAGGTGTCTTGACACATGCATATGACACTATAATCGCTTGTGTGAGGATTGTCAACCCTTAATTTCCGTTTTCCTCCAGCAGGACGCGCAGTGCGCGCAGCGCACTCTTCGTGCGCTCGAACGCCGCCTCGTCGGGACAGGAGAGCGTGTGCAGGTGGATGCCGTCGGTGAGACTGGACAGCGGCTCCGCCTTTTTGCAGCGCTCAATGAACTGGCTGACCTCGTAGCGGTTCGAAATTTGCAGCGGGCCGGTGAGCTGGCCGTAGATGGGGTGGTCGACGATGACGTCGATGACCGTGCAGCCGTTGTCGACGATGGTGTTGAGCTCGGCTTCCATCTCCTGCGGCGTGTGCTTCACAGCAACGCGGCGGAGGATGCCGCGCGCCTCCTTCGGCGTCACATAGCCGCGCGGAGTGGCGAGAATTTCCTCGCCCGAGGAGCGCAGCAGCGCGATATCGCCCACGATGATCTGGCGCGAGACGGAGAATTTTTCCGCCAGCGCGGAGGCGCTGACCGGCGCGTCCGCCGCGTGCAGCACGTCGGCAATGGCCTTTCGCCGCTCGTCAGAATGCATTCGCTCTTCCTCCCCTTTTCGCGCAAAAGCGCCAAATTTCGATTGCTTTTTGTATTATCAAAATCAGAAATTACAGTTCGTTGTCGGATTTTGCCGATTTAATACTCAAAGCAGCTGCCGCCGACGAACTCTCGCACGATGGAGTCGCGCGGGACATAGTCCGTGCGCAGCGACGGCACGGAGTTGACAACGTCCATCAGGTCGCTCAGCCCGTGCTCGGCGATAAACTGATCGTCGAGCTGGCTGTAAAACTCGGGGATCTCCTTCAAATACCGCGCGAGGATGCACGGCTCGTAGTCGTGGAACGTGTCGATGTGGATGCTCGCGTTCGGCTTGTTCGGCATGATGTAGTTGAGCTCGCCGCGGTCGACACTCTCGGCGCGCTCGACGGTCTGACGCAGCGAATGGCCGCGGCCCTGATAGTCGCGGATCATGCGGCGCGCCACGCGCAGCTGCTCGGGACGAACGATGCGGTCCTTGTGCGTGATGATGCGCGTACGCGGGGCAACGTAAACGCCCGTAGCTTCGCTTCTGAGCTGGTCGAAAATCAGCGGGTTGAGCATGTGGATGCCCTCGGCGATGATGACGGCGTCCTTGTCGCCCTGCATGGGCTTGTAGCCGCCGACGCCGCCGGCCTTGAAGTCGTAGACCGGCAGCTCCACGAGCTCGCCGTCCATCAGGCGGTGGATATCCTCGATGAGTAAATCGCGGTTCACGCAGTAGGGCGACTCCCAGTCGCTCGCCTCGGGCGGGCGCTGATCAAGCGGCAGGAAAAAGTTATCCATGCTGAGCATGCACACCTTGACGCCGAGGTTTTCAAGGTATTCGCGCAGGCGCATCGCCGTCGTCGTCTTGCCCGAACCGCTCGGGCCCGTCAGGCAGACGATGGGCTTTTGTCCCTTGTTCATTAAAATGCTCGCCGCGGCGGAGCTGATCTTGTCGTGAAAGACCTCCTCGCAGCGCAGGACGAAGCGGGTGTCGTCCTTCATGTTGGTCACAATGTTTTCAATGTCGATCACGCGCATGGCATGATAATCTCCTTACTTTTTGGATTCTGCCGCCATCTTTACGGCTGTTTCGAGCGCGATTTTCATCATGGCGGTGAAGCTCGTCTGCCGCGCCTCGGGCGAAAGCTCCTCGCCGGTGAGGATATTGTCGGAGATCGAGCAGAGGGAAAGTCCGCGCTTTTTCGTATAGGCGGCGTTGCAGTAGAGGGCGGCGGCCTCCATCTCGATGGCGAGCACGCCCATGTCCGCCCACTTGAGCGACGGGTTCGACGCGTCGTAGAACGTGTCGGACGAGTAGAGGTTGCCGACGTCCATGCGGACGCCGAGCTCCTTCGCCGATTCAACGGCGGCGGAGAGCAGCTGAAAGTCCGCGATGGGGGCAAATGTGCCGCCAAGGCCGTACTGCGCGGCGTAGTTCGAGTTGGTGCACGCACCCATGCCCGCGACCACGTCACCGAGCTTCAAGTCCTTTTGCAGCGCGCCCGCCGAACCCACTCGGATGATGCTCTCGACATCGTACTGCGTGAACAGCTCGTAGGAGTAGATACCGATGGACGGCATCCCCATGCCGCTGGCCATCACGCTGACGGGAACGCCCTTGTAGGTGCCTGTGTAGCCCTGCACGCCGCGGACGTTGTTGACGAGCTTTGGTTCATCTAAAAATGTTTCGGCGATGAATTTTGCGCGCAGCGGGTCGCCGGGCATCAGGACAGTCTTGGCAAAAGCGCCGTTTTCGGCGCGGTTATGGGGGGTAGACATAAAAGCACTCTCCTTTATTTTGCAATATTGGTAGATACAGTATACCACACTTTCGCCGTTTGTGGTAAACTAAAAGCAAGAAATTTTGTGAAAGAGGCATTTTATCATGCAGATACCCCATCACTGCACCCTTTGCCCCTGGGCCTGCGGGGCGGACCGCGCCGCAGGGCAGCGCGGCTTTTGCGGGGCAGACAACACCCTGCGCGTGGCCCGCGCCGCCCTGCACCACTGGGAGGAGCCGTGCCTGAGCGGCGACCCGAACGCCGAAACCGGGAGCGGCACGGTATTTTTCAGCGGCTGCACGCTGAAATGCTGCTATTGCCAGAATTACCCGATCAGTCAGGGCAGCGTCGGCAAGGCCGTCACGGCCGCGC
>ERZ773148.1490-NODE-1490-length-19376-cov-6.920087_pt1 | contig 19376 bp, 17 predicted proteins | sample MGYA00580846_ERZ773148 | MGnify/ENA primary metagenome ERZ773148 (study PRJEB29015, sample SAMEA2737879) | human gut metagenome | biome: human gut; feature: human-associated habitat; material: faeces | place: China | collected 2012 ... | reverse complement strand
TGAATCAGAGTTGTTGAAATCACATTCTGCCCCGTTTTGCTGCACGAATACGCTCAAATTCTTGACGCTATCCTTATTTTGCTTATTGGTGACAGCACACAAGGTTTTATGTTCGTTTGTGGCCTTAGCAAATAGTAATATGTTAGTGTCTACTGTTGCACTTTCAAAAATTTTTACTCCTGCAAAGTCTATGAGCAATTGAGGATTGGTGTTTTTGGCAAAGAATTCGCGTGTTTTTTCACCATAACCTGCACGCATCCATTTATTAGATGTGATATAGCAAAGATGTCCATTGGGTTTGAGCAATTGGTAGCCACGCTCATAGAAGAGACAATAAATATCCCCAGTCTTAGCAAAAGTCTTATAACCACACGGCTCATAAAGTTTAGCCAATTCTCCTCCATTGTTTTGTAATTGGATGTAAGGTGGATTGCCAATTACAATGTCAAAACCATCATTGACTCCAAACATCCAAGCAGGGTCGAAGAATGGACTCTCAGCATTTTGGTCGTATGGATTCCATGCGGCTAACTGTTTGGCATCTTCTGGAGCAAAGTCTTCATCATCAGCTAATAGTTTTGCCAATTTTTCACGAAGAATTTTGTCTTGTTCACGTAAGGTGCTTTTGCGATTAGCCGTCTTTGCAGAAAAGTGTTCATGACGTATCCTTGTCAATTCATTCTTCGTTGGCTCTATTTCAGGATTCTCAAAAAGGTTATGAGATTCCTGTTTTTTCTTTGAAATCAAAGAGTTTGCCGCAACAAATTTGGTTTCAAGATTAGGCAATGTAGGAATTCCAAAATTGGGCTTATTTACATCTTTCTCGCAGTTGCAAATGAGCGAAATAAAGAAACGCAGTTTGGTTATCTGTGCGGCAATTCGCTGTATATCACAGCCATAAATACAGTTTTCTATAATCGCCAATTTCAAGTCATACACCTTCTCATTTGGCGAAATACGAAGAAGAATGTCAACCATTCGATTGAGCAATCCCATAGGAAAAGCCCCTGACCCACAGGCAGGGTCGAGAATCTTTATATTTCTCAACTTGTCCGCGATTATTTTGTAATCTTCTGTATGATTCTTATCGAAAGAGAAATCTTGCTCAAACAAGGAACGAACCAATGGCGTGTCGCCTAAATATGCAATAAGGCTTTCGTCTACCATATAATTGACAATCTCGCGCGGAGTATAGAACGACCCACTTTGATTCCGTGCTGTTTCTTTCGTCTCGGGATTGTATGCACCTAACAAATTTTCAAACACCTTACCCAATAGTTCCGGGTCAAGAGCCACTTGTTGCTCTTCAGGAGAGTTTTCTTCTATTGTGAAATTGTAGCGGCTTAGAATAGAAATCAATCCCTTTTCAGGTTCAAAAAACAGGTTATTAGGTACAACAGCGCGGTTGCGGTATCTTCCATCTACAAAGCGTTTGTCGTTACGGCTAAAACCGTCGTGATTGAAAGCTTGTTCCACACTATCAATTTTCTTAGTCTTATCAAGACACTCAAAAAGACCACCATTGAGAAATGGTACTTCTGCAAAAAGATTAATGACTTCATTCTCACTAATGCTGAACATTTCCGCATAGCGATAAAGGGTCTTAATGTCTTTTTTTACATTGGTAGCAAACTTACGTTTGTTCCCTTGTTCATCTTCTATAGCACGGTTTAACGTAGCAAAAAATAAATTCTGAAGAATTGCGTTGTAATAGTTTCCAACCGTCTTGTTATAAGGGTCAAAATCTTTTAAGATAGTTCCCAGGTATTCAATATCAAATATCTTACTTGGTACTAAATCTTTTTGTTTGATAAACCATACAAACATGATACGGGTTATCAGACGGATAATTTTCGTTTCCAAATCTTCACGATCGTCTTCTTCAGTTGTAATATTGTTAGGAAAGGATACATTGGAAGATGGCTCAATTGCCCATTGGTACCATTCAAACAAGTCTTTGTAGAATTGCTTGGTCAGAACTTCGACGGAGAATGCGGCAGTAATATCGCTAAGTGTTTGTTTGCTACTTTTAAGTACGCCAAACTGTTCTATTGCCGTACGGCAGCCGCGTCCTTCGCCAAGCAGATAGGTATAACGCTTCGTATTGGTCGAGATTTTTTCGTAATTCCCTTGTTTGTCGAATCCCCACGTTTCACTTACATACGAAAAGCGGAGTACGCTTTCATTCTTTCTATAGCAAAACATGAAAGCACCTGCATAACCCATATTGCGCCAGTCAGAAGTAAGCATATCACGGATTCCACGCCGATTGCGCTCAATGTCAACTTTTTCTGTCAGTTCAATTTCATATATGGCGATAGCTTCACCATCGGCAAGAGATATTTTGCCAAGATTCAGTGCTTCTTTTGCCAAACGGCTGTTTACGTGTACAGCCGACGGACGATTCCAAAAACTTACTTTGTTTCTGAATATGTCATGGAGTAATTGCTGCCATGCTTCCCGATTATATTTAGATTCTATAACTTCTTTGTAGTTCATATTTTTGTTGCATTCTAATTAAACGATTCAGACAAGATAATCTCAGCTTCAGTTTCCTGTTCATTCAATAATGATTCTTGAGCAGTATAGTATGGTGCATATTTTTTAGCCATTTCAACGATTTCAGAAAGAGCTTCATCATGAGTCATACGTGCTTTTCCACCCACACGGCGTAAATCCCTTTGAATTCGTTGCAAACGCTTGGCAATGTATGTGATGACGCCACGTTCAGCTAAAGTTTTTAGTTGAGCTACTTTTATAAATAAGTCATTGTCGTCAATTTCTCGCATAAAATTATTCAATAAGTTAACTGCCATATTTACCTGTGCGCCCATTGCAGTTTGTTCATCATGGGCTGTTTCTTGCGAGCGCATCTCATCGTCTTGCATTTGACGAAACTTTTTTAAAGCCATATTAACATGCTTGTGGTGTAGTTCTATACGATCTACAGATGATTCTTCCTTTGGAGCCATGAAGTATTTGAGTGCATCGAGTACAGATAACTCCTCAGGAGTTTCGGATACCAAGAAGAACACTTTGCGGAAATTAGTCTTGAGAAATACAAGTGTGTCATTTGATAGTGTAACTCCATCAATATTCTTTGCTTCACGCCCTGTACGACTACGTAAAGAAAGTTTGGCTATACGGTTGTACTCTCTACGGTTAGTTTGATAAAGTTCACGCAGTTCTTCATAATAAGGAAGTTCTTGGTTGCATTCCTCTTTCTGTTGTTTCATGCCTTCATCAAAGAGTTTGCTAAGGTCACGGTCAAGGATTTCTTCTTGTGAGTAAATCTGGTTGTCTTCTCCAAATGTAGAATGGAAAGTTTGAATCTTGCTCAATGCAATCTGGTTGAGGTTGATTTCACGATTTCCTTCACGCGAGGGATAGAACACATAATTATAAATGTGTTTAGATGCAGAACCAATACGGTTTACACGACCTATGCGTTGCATCAAACGTGTGCTGTTCCAAGGGGTATCGTAATTCACAATCACATTAGCGCGATGCAAGTTAACACCTTCTGCTAATACATCTGTGGTAAGGATGATATTATAGTCATTCATTTTTACCTTGTAGTTTGCATCGAAATTCTCACGAATCGTCTTGAATTGTTTGCTACGATTATCAGCAGAAATAACCAATACATCCTTGCGATTGATACGGCGAGCTAAGTACTCAACCGTATCAACTGATTCTGAAAACACAACTAATTTTTGCTCAGGATTGCGTTCTGTCTTGAAAAACTCATGTTTAAGTAATTCTTCAAATTTCGCAAATTTGGAATCATCCTCATCCGTTATATCCGCCCATGCCGCACGCAGCTTTTCAAGTGTGTTTTGGTCATTGTGTAGCATCTCAATAAATTCAGGCTTGAAATCAACCGCAGCGAATACTGCATTTTTGGGATTATCTTCCGCCTTGGCATTTAGCTTTTCCTCTATCTCTTCATCGCTTAACCCTGATTCTAACAGCATATTGATGTCAAGATCGGGAGCTATGAATATTTTGTCACGTTCAAACATGTCTATCATATTTTGATTTGCCTGACAGAAATTATCTAATGATACTTGAAAGGCATAAAAGCTGCTTTCAAGACGTTTCACTAATCCATTTTTACGAATACCTGCCAAGCTTCGACTTATCAGTTCCGCATTATCATACAAACCTTGGGCTGCTTCTGGTTTCAAATAAGCTATGGCTTGATAACGCGCATAAGTCAGACTCTTCTCAAGTGTAAACATTGCGTGTTCAAACAAATCAGCAAGATGCTCATTCAATTCATAACGGCTCTCTATGGGGCGTTCCACCTTTGGAAATCCATTCACATCCTTATTGTAACGAGATATGCTTTCAATGTCTGTTCTGGTACGCCTAACGGTCAACGGTTTTATTATTCTATCGCGTACACGCTCAGCGAGCTTTTTGAAATGATTGACATTAAAATCTGGTTCCCTTCGTAATCTTTTAAATTCCTTAATAAGAGGTGCAAAGAAAGCAGTCAGATTTGACACACCATCAATTGTACAATGGCGTGGATCTTGGAACAGTTGTATTTCATTATATATATCTGCCGGAGTATTATTCATTGGTGTTGCAGAAATGAGCATGACTTTCTTTTTATATCCTGGTATGTTACCTGTTTCAATGCGAGGCATTTTGCATATTTCTTGCAATTGCTCAAACGCTGCTGTTGTATGAGAACGGAATTTATGAGCCTCATCCACAAGTATAAGATCAAACTCGTCTGCATTCCAATAATTGTAGTTATCTTCATCCAAGATTTTTGATAAACTTCCGTTGGAAACAAAATTTGCATACTTATCAATTCCAAAATCCTTAAATGTAGCTTTCCAGTTTTGTTCAACTGCAGGGGGATATACTACAAGAATTTTAGTTTTGTCTCTACCGTTTTCTATCAAGAATTTTTTTGTTATCATAGTCGCAATGACCGTTTTGCCAAGACCCACTACATCTGCAAGAAAAAAGCCATCATAACGGAGCAGTTTTTGATATCCCTCTTCAACAGCATCCATCTGATAGTCATATTTTTTATACCCCTCTGGCATATCAAACGGATTATTATCGTCTGTAGCCATTACTCTGTCTGAGAAATATTCCATCAGCATTTTGATATACAGTTCGTATGGTGAAACATCTCCTTTTAGATATGTACGGTCAATGGAGATTTTCACGTCATCAGCTGTTATTTCACACCCTTCAGCTTCTTTCCAGAGTAGTTCGAACTCGTCTTTTGCAAACTTGACATCATCATATCGATTCAGTTTTACATTAAACTCATATTGGCGGTCTTCCGAAATGCCAAGACCATTGCCAGACAGGTTGCTTGAGCCTGTTATAGCTACACCTTGTGTGTACTGATTAAAATCATTAGGATAGAGCACATAAATTTTAGCGTGAATTTTCTTTGAAGGATGGGCGCGCATCTCTAATTTCCCGTCTATGAGATCTTGTACCATTTGGAACATTCCATCTTCAACCTCCTTGCGATAATTTGATTGTTCTATGTCCTGACGTATTTTGCGTAGGCAGTCTTCCTTTACTTCTTCTTCAGCCCCGAAGAACATTCTTCCTTGTCTTACTGCTTGTGCAATATATTTATCTACATCAATGCCTATTAGCACCCTTACTTTATTGATGCCATCAAGGAATGGGCGCAAAGAAAAATAACCAGATGCTCGCAGAAATCCGACAACAGCATCCAAATTACGAATATTGGGATTATGTTGCAATATGCCCTCAAATTCTTTCATAAGGGTGTTATTGCTTCTATTCGTAAAAAAGTTAGAGTTGATATTGGTGTTTACAGTATCATTCATGTCGTTATATGTTACAATGTTTCCGAATTCTTTTCTTTCTCTCTTCTCTCCTTAACCTTATCCAATCCCGGCATCTTCTTTGATACGGAAGCCTCACCAGCAGGAAAGTATGCCTTAAAGACCTGACATAAGAAACTTACAATGTCGCTGCGTTTCTTGCCCATGTTGGAGAAAGCGGAGTAAGCGTAATACATGAGTTCTTGCTGACTGCACATCTCGTTTGGCTGGATTGTGATTGAGGGCGGAAGAATCAAGTCATGTTCTGTAAATGCGTAGGCACTGGCAAGAATAGCTTTTTGTTCCTCTTCGCTGAACATCTTTATTTTCCCGGCAAACCATTCAAGTTCTCCTTTTTGGAGTGCCTGTTGCTGTTCGCTTTGGCGTTCCATCAGAATGGATACTTTCTCTTGCTCTTTCTCAGTAAGAGCATTTTCAAGTATGCGGTTTTTACGCTTTAGAACATTGTACTTTTCCATAAAGGCAATGGAAATACAGAGATAACCTACGGTTATGGTAAGCACCAATACTGCATGAAATCGGAACTTGGACGGAAAATCCGGCAAAGCGTCAATATGGTCACAGACGATAAGAGCAGCTACAAGCATAAGCGCAGCTCCGACATACATCGTCCACACTTTGACTTTTTGGCTCGCAGGAGAAACGCCCATAAGCAAGGCTATTGCCAAGGCTGCGACCAATAAGATGGAAACCAAGATAAAGATTGTCATGTGTCACGCCCTCCCTGTCATGGTTTTACGATGATACGCCAATAGCCTGCTTTGTCAGAACCTTCATGGACGAGAATGCCTCTCTCACGCAACTCTTTGATGTTCTTTTCAACTGCCCGCTTGGACACGCCAATTTTTACAGACATTGCTTCTGCTGTTATAGAAGGGTCGGAAATAACTAAGTCTATTATTTTTTGCCCTGTCCTGCTAACTCTTTTAGATGCATCCTCTCCTTTTACGCCGAACCTTTTCTCCGAACCTTTTTCGTTTACACCGAACCTTTTCTCCGAACTTTTTTCGTTTACACCGAACCTTTCAGCATTTACACCGAACTTTCTCTCCGAAGCTCCTCCGTTTACAGGGTACTTTTTGAGGGTACTGTTTACCCTGTCGGCCACCTCTTCTACGGAGATTCTACCATTCTCACCCCAATTCAGATTATAGAAAGTGGTGAAAAAAGAGGATGCTTCAGTTTTATAGAGAGGTTCTTTGCCGGGTAAGAAGTTGGGCAGCTTCTCGGTCAGTTCACGCATCTTGCGCAGACCGGAACCACGTTTCTCCATGTAGTCGAGCTGGGTAAACATATCGGCAATGACGGGGTTGCGACGTATGGACGGAACATTGTAAATATCGCGGTCTTGAATCTGTGTGCCGTCGAGCATCGCGCCGGGCGAAACTAATTCTACACGGTCATCGTAGATGTCGATATGTACCTCACCGCCCATCACCGTATAATCCCGATGGATAAGGTGATTGACCAATCCCTCAAAGATAGCCCGGTCGGAATAGTCGGGCAGATTGAGGCGGTAGTTTGGCATCTTCACCCATCCGCTCATGGTGTAGTTCTTGATGAAATCCATGCCATATTTCAGAAGCAACACAAGATTGGCACGATGCTCCACGGAGCTGATGGCATCATCTTTATAAAGTCCCGTCCAACGGGTACAGAATATGCGGGATTGAAACACGGTGCAATTATCCACAAATAACAGTCCGGCATTGGTAAGTTTTCCGTCAGAAGTCACCAGCCCGAACGATTCCAAATATTTGTCGTTCCATTCCTGATGCGTCTGTTCGCGGAACGTATTAGCAAGGATGATGAAAGAGTGCTTACTTGCATCCACTTGTGTAGGTAACGAATCCCAGGTCATGTGTGTACCTTTCAGCACCAACGAAAGGAGTTGTTGTGAATTGCATTCTACGCTTTCACTACCCACTCTTACATAAGCCGTTCGTGTTCCGTCTTGGTAATAATAATAAGGTGTCAGCACTCCGGCCTTGACTTTCACTTCAAGCAGGGTGCGTCCTTCGTGCTCAATCGGTATAAGCTGCACCTCCGGTACAGGGTCAAGCCTTGCCTTTATCATTTCGCTGATAAAGTCGGCATCCGCCTGTACGTTCTTCAATCCTACAATTTCTCCTTCGTCACTTACTCCATAGAACAAGCTGCCACCATCCGTATTGGCAAAAGCCGACACAGATTTAAGCCATGACTTCACTTTCTTGCGTTCCAGCATCTCCTTGAAATCGTAAGACGTACATTCTGCTATGAGTCTGTTATCGTGTATCTGCATGATTTTCTCGTTGTTATAAGGGTGTAATACCCCAATATCGTTTACAAACATACGGAAAAAAGTTCGTTTTCCGTTCAATTAGAATGGGAAAAAACGGATTAGGGAGAAGAAATCTTCGTAAAATCCATTCCTAAATGTGATTATATGATAGATTTTCCTAAGATTTTCTATACCTTTGTATTTGTGATAATTAATAACCAAAGGAGTCGTGGCAAAGAATTTTGAAATACGGAATAGTACGGCAGAGTTTCTTACCTTTATTGCCGAGGGTAAGGAGAATGGTGTTCAAGTGTTGTATAAGGATGAAACAATTTGGGCAACACAAAAAGCAATGGCGACATTATTTGATGTAGGTGTTCCGGCCATCAGCAAACATTTGAAAAATATCTTTGAGAGTGGAGAGCTTGATAAGAATACGACTATTTCCAAAATGGAAACAGTCGTGAATAGGGGCTTCCGTGGAGAATCAAAAGAAGAAGTTGAGTTCTACAATCTTGATGCCATCATATCCGTAGGCTATCGTGTCAATTCTGTTCGTGCCACGCAATTCCGCCAATGGTGTACATACGTTCTACGTCAGTTTGCCATCCGTGGATATGTCATAGATAAAAAGCGGATGGAAAACGGCTCATTTATCGGAGAGGATTATTTTGAGCATCTGCTTGCCGAAATTCGTGAGATACGACTAAGTGAACGGCGTTTTTACCAGAAACTTACAGATATATATGCCACGGCCATAGATTATAATAAGAGTGCGCCCACAACACGGCTGTTTTACAAAAAGGTGCAGAACAAAATGCACTATGCGGTACATGGGCATACCGCTGCGGAATTGATAGTTGACCGTGCGGATACACAGAAAGAGCACATGGGCTTGACCACATGGGAGAAGGCTCCGGACGGAAAAATAGTAAAACCGGATGTAAGTGTTGCCAAGAATTACCTTAAAGAAAATGAACTGGAGGCAATGGGACGTATCGTCAACAGTTTTCTTGATATAGCGGAAGATATGGCGAAACGCCATATCCCGATGACGATGGAGGATTGGGCGAAACGTATTGACAAATTTCTGGATATAACGGACAGACCTATTCTTTCCGATGCAGGAAAGGTCACGGCAGAATATGCCAAAGAGTTTGCTGAAACAGAATTTGAAAAATACCGTGTCATTCAAGACCGCCTGTTTAAGTCCGACTTTGATAAATTGGATGACAAAGATTTGCCTTCACTTGATTTTACACCAGAAAACTCTTAATCAAAACTGCAAGATGAAACACTTAGATACATTTGTTCAATATAAACCAAGACATACCATAATTTTTATGGAAGTCCTTGAAGTGACCGACACTATCGATACCAAGGAAATTTGTAACGTGAGTTGGTATATGGTTTGCAAGGATGAGATTATCATACAGTCCGATTTTCCGATGTGTGCAACCGATGGTGAGTTTGTGAACTTCGTACCAATACCCCGACATTCATTTTTGGAAGCGATACGTCTTATTAAAAAGATAAGGAAAGAGCAAATGCTCGTTCCGAAAAATGACAAAACGGCTCCAAGTGAATTCAAACAAGCATACCGAAAAGCAAGAAGAAAAATAATTCAAATCATAAAGAAAGCGCAATAGCTTTTGAAGAGAAACCTTTAGTGATGCTGTTTTAGGTTATCTTTCAACATTGATATTTTCCTCGTTTTTCTTTCGTTATTTTCGGCGAAAAATCGTACTTTTGCGACATAGAGCTGTGGTTGCTTATGGATGCTTATTTTCGGGTTTGCATGATATTTGCAACACGTTCACGCAAGTCGCTGAGAGATATAATGTATTGATTTTGAGGAAGTGAAATGATTCCGATAAGTAAAGACATATAAAATCGCAGGAAAAGCATGTAGCTCTGGTGGGTTGCACGCTTTTTTGCTTTTATGGGGTTCATGGTTCCAAGATTGATTCGGGTATCCGCCTTAGCCCACAGATGATATACCGTTCGGTCATGAAGCTGACTCAGTGGGCTAGCTGTGGTTTGGTCAGTTTTTCCTATGTTGTGGAGCAGCCGTTCGCTTCCTCAGACATGGAAAGAATCTGCATGTATTTCGGGTATTTCGCCGTAAATGCCTCTTTTAATGTTGTTGTCATGGTTCATTGTTTTTTGTCGTTATTGTCTTTGTCTTTTTTTTCAGTTCGTCAGGAAAGTTAATGTCGCTTTTTTGCGTAAACACTATTATTATTGCGGCGATAATGATAATAATTGCGCCGATAATAGTTGGGCGCCATTCTGTCTTGTTTGTGGCAAGGATGAAAAGTACGATTATCCAAAGTAAACATCCGATAGGCATAATATTCAAATTTAAGGTTCGTTTGACAAGTGTTTTGATAATCACAAATATAGTAGTTCGGGCTGTCTCTTACATATAACGCGACCTGTTTTTTTATTTAGATAATATTCTTTTTTGGCAAACTGGAATAGGTATAGGATTTGCACAAGCTGAGCCCTGAGCCGCTTCATACAACGAGACGGAAGTCTAAACCATTTCGATCGTGTAGCGTGTAGGGGGCGAACCGGACGCGTGTCGGACTGGGCGTTTGTTGGACCGGTCGCCCCTACATCGCCGACCACATCGCCCCCGACCGGATGGAAGCCTGGGCTGCCGCGATGCTGGAGGGCACGGAGAAGGATGCGGGAGTAAAAAAAAGAAAGCCCGACCATAGCCGGGCTGCTGGGATACGCGCTGGGCTGTGTCGGGATGCGGCTGGATGACTTTGAGCGGATGACCCCCGACGAGTTCAGCGCGGTCTGTGAGGCGCATGCCAAGACCCGGGAGGCGGACAGCCGCGAGTCGTGGGAACAGACGCGGGCGTTGGCTTACACGCTGAGCGGTCCGTACATGAAGCACAAGACCACGGTGCAGCGGTTCTGGCCGTTGCCCTGGGACGAGAAGAAGGAAAAGCGGGGTGCTGACCGGGTAGTGATGAGCCGAGAAGAGCAGAAGCGACGCTTCGAGGAGTTGGCTAGACGGGGTTAGTGCTTCGCTTTGCCGTTTTGCTTCTGCAGACGACGTTGCTCCCGGGCGCGTTTCTTCTCCGCCCAACGTTCCTCAATCTCCTTGACCTCCCAATCTTCTTTGAGGTCGCGAGGGTCTATGGAGACGAGAAGCCATCCTATAGAACCGACTATAAAGGAGGCGAGGCCACAATTAAATAGAGCGTCGGTGCTCTGAATGAAAAAGATAGAGAAAAGCAGTATTAAGCTTATCAAAACGAGAAAATAACCGAGTTCAATAGTTCTCATGGGGTTAAAGGTTTTGGTTTGTCGCAAACATAAGAAATAAAAATCAGAAATGCAATGTCTAAAGACGTAAAATTTAATATCAAGCTTTCCATTGACGGAAAAGAACACATCGTCGAGGCAACCACCGACGTCAAACATTTCGCCCAGGAGCTTGGCATTGCCGAGACGAAGGGCAAGCGGCTGCGTGACTCTCTGCTGAAGTTCAACGGGCTGGTGACCCTGTTCCAGGGCTTGCAGTCGAGCATCCAGCAGGTGACCGGGGTTGCCCAAACGTACATCGACGCCAACAAGATACAGGTCGAGGCAGAAACGAAGCTCATGACGGTAATGAAGCAGCGCATGAACGCCACGGACGACGAGATTCAGAGCGTGAAGGACCTTGCCTCCGCTCAGCAGGCACTGGGTGTCATCGGCGACGAGGTGCAGCTGTCCGGCGTGCAGCAGCTGTCGACGTTCCTGAGTCAGAAGGACAGCATCGACAAGCTGCTGCCTGCCATGAACAACCTGCTGGCACAGCAGCACGGGCTGAACGTGACCACCGGGGACGCCGTGAACGTGGGCAACCTGATGGGCAAGGTAATGCAGGGACAGGTGAGCGCGCTGACCCGTGTCGGCATTACCTTCACCGAGGCGCAGGAGCAGGTGCTGAAGTTCGGCACGCCCAAGCCTACTACACCGGGGTGAACAACTTCGCCACGCCGCCCAAGCTGGAGGACATCGCCGGGAAGACACCCACGCGGACCGTGGAGCTGAAGGACGCGCAGTTCAACCTCAGCGGCAACGGGTCGGTGTTCAACATGGACTACTACACCGGCATCCGCACGACGTACGTCTACCTTGACGCCGACTACAACCTGACCACGGGCATCCAGCACGACGATGCCGGGTCGCTCTACGTCAACGGGGCGCTGGTGGCTTCCGGGCCCCTCCAGACTGCTTCGTGGAAGTCGGTCACCCTTCCGCTGAAGCGCGGCTGGAACCGCATCGACGGGCTGTGGAACGAGGGTGCGGGCGGCGACTACTTCAAGTTTCAGGCACCACTGGAGAACGACGCGCACATCATCCAGCTGGCATGCCGGCCGAACGTGAACATCGATCCCATGAGGGCGGTGACGATGCAGAGCGTGGAGGAACAGAAGGCGGGCTTCAACACCTTCAACGAGCAGTTCACCGCGTGGTCGCAGCAGACCGAGACTACCCTGAAGCAGCAGACGGACGGGCTCGCCACCCTGACGAAGCGCGTGACGCAAGCCGAGCTGAAGCTTGACCCCAAACAGATTTGGCTGGGCATCAAAAATGATGTCACCAACACCGTGGATGACAGGAAAACGACCCTCGTCAGCGACCTGAAGTCCCGTACCGGCATCGACATCCAGCAGGGCGTCATCACGCTGGACGCGCAAAAAGTGAAGGTGCAGAACGGTAGTCAGACCATGGCGATGTTCGAGAATGGGAAGCTGAAGGCGGAGCTGATTGACGCGAAGCGAATTAAAGCAAACGACATTCTCTCGCAGAACATTGTCGTGGGGAATAATGCCACTATTACCAACCTCAGGGCGAAGAATGCGGTCGTGGAAGGAACGGTGAGGGCACGAGCGACTTATATGCCCTTTGCGGACGTGTCCGCGGCAAGCATAGGACAGAACGGCTTGCTGGACCCATTTAAATACGGGTGCAACATCATCCTTACCAACAGCATCGGGACTGGGGTAGATACAGTTCGACTGCCAATGACCGCCGACTATTCGGGAGTCCGGCTTGCTATTTTCTTCCCGATAGTCACCAGGTCCAACACATCCACCGCGCTGAGGGGCAAATTCCCCCCCTTCGACCAAGGAACTGAATTTGCAACGCTATTCGCACCATACGGGAATGCAATGGTGGAGCTGATAGCCGTGCCTATGGTGGGCAGCCCTCCCATCCTGTGGATTCCTTTAGGCGGCGGAATTCCTGTTAAGGAGTAATCCGAACAAACGGCGTATGTTGGGGCAACAGACGGCGTATGTTGGGGCAATAAACGGCGTTTATTCGCGCAACGAAAAATACGGGGAAAGCCCGACTAAATAACTTAATGTTTAACTTTTAAAACCTTTAAAATTATGGCATTCTACAATGTTATGAAACTCAAATCAAATGGCAAATTCTATCCTCGTGCCATTTTAGTCGACAAACCCTTCGAGACCGACGAGCTGGCGGACAAGCTGGCACAGGTCTCCACCGTCAGCCGAGCGGACGTGTACGCCGTGCTGAAGGACCTTCCGCTGGTCATGGCGGACATGATGAACGCCGGACGGAGCATCCGGCTGGAGGGACTGGGAACATTCCGCTACACCATCGACGCGGTGAAGGACGGCGCGCTGAAGGAGGAGGATGTGGACGACTCCTACGTCCGTGCCACGCGTATCCGCTTCGTGCCCGAGTTCCAGCGCAAGACCCGCCGCGGACAGGTGACGCGCGCCCTGTCTGAAGGCGTCCGCTGGGTGAAGTACGGCGGAACGGTGCCGTCGGCTTCCGCTGAACCCACCGACGAGGGACATGCCGACGCCGGGGACGGAGACACCGACGAGGGAATCTGAACGATTGACAATTAGCCGTGCGGCACGTGTATCGGGCGACCAGACCGGTCGCCCCTACATTCACCGCCTATTATTAACCAACTTAAAACTTTACAAATTATGGAACTGAAACTTAGAAAAGCTTACGAGAACGCAACAACTACATTTGAGAACGGACGTCAGCAGACGCGCTCCATCACGGAGGTGCGCTACGACATCATGGAGGGCGAGAACCCCGTCGGCGAGGCATACGCACGCCCCGGACAGCTGGTGGTGTCGGTGTACAACCTTCAGAGCGCCCCGACGGGCGAGGAGGCTGAAGGGCTGCTGCGCGAGATGTTCGGAACGACCATAGCAACGACAGCCGAAAAGGCAAAATAAAACGGTCGCAAGGGTGTAGAAAGTGGAGACGGGGGCTGACGCCTCCGCCTTCCGTTAAAAACGAAAACTATGAAAGGAATCGAGGAAATCACGGTGACACTGTTCATCACCTTTTTCATTCTGCTGACGCCGATGCTCTTCATCGCGCTGGACTTCTGGTCGGGCATCCGCAAGGCGAAGCAGCGGGGCGAGGAAATCACGAGCGACGGCTGGCGCCGCACGGTGACGAAGCTGGCGCGGTACTACAACTTCCTGCTGGCGTTCATGGTCGTGGACGCGATGCAGATTGCCGGGTTCTGGTACTTGAACAACTACTGGGGCTACCGCGTGCCGCTGTTCCCGGTGATGACGCTCATCGGCGCGCTCATCGTGGCGGCGATTGAAATCCGCTCCATCTTCGAGAAGGCGGACGCCAAGGTGAAGAAGGACGTGGCCGCCGTGGCGGTGCTGGCCGGCGAGATTGCGCGTCACCGGACGGACCCGGACGAGCTTGCCCGGGCGATTGTGAAATACATCAAACAGGAGGAACAACTATGAGACAGTCAAGAGGATTGAGAAACTGTAACCCCGGCAACATCCGCCGGGGAGGAGACGAGTGGAAGGGGTTGCGCGCCAAGCAGACCGACCCCGAGTTTTACCAGTTCACCGCGCCCAAGTGGGGCTACCGCGCGCTTATCCGGACGCTGCAGAACTACCGCCGCCGCCACGGGTGCACGGACATCGCGAGCTTCATCCGCCGCTGGGCACCCCCGACGGACGGAAACAACACCAGGGCGTACATCCGCCGGGTGTGTACCGACCTGCAGGTGCCCGGGACGTACATCCCGGACGTGGAGGACCGCGAGACGATGTGCGCCTTTGCCGCTGCCATCTCCTACGTGGAGAACGGCGTCCCGGCACGGATGGAGGATGTCGAACGGGGGTGGGAACTGCTTGACGAGTGACGGCGATGAGACGGGTCGTGCTCCTTATATTATTGTCGGTGCTGACGGAGGCGTGCCGTTCGCCGCGGTACGTCCCTGTCCCGGTGACGCGGACGGAGGTGCGGCACACGGTGCGGCTGGACTCCGTGTTCGTCCGCGACTCCGTGTCGGTGACGCAGCGCGGCGACACGGTGTTCCGCGACCGCTGGCACGTCCGCTGGCGCGACCGCTGGCTGACGGACACGCTGGCGGTGCGCGACACGGTTCCCGTGGTCGTCCCGGTGGAGCGTGAACACACGTGGGCGGAGCGGACGGCGCTGACGTGGTTCTGGCCGCTGGCGGCGGTGTGCGTGCTGGTGGTGGGGTGGAGAGTGGGTGTAAAAGTGTTAAAGTTAAGATTTACAGGAAAATAATCTTGATTTTACTTACAGGTTATCAAGATAATTGCTACATTTGCAATGTAATCAATGAGAGGTTACGACGGACAAATCCCGATGCCGAGAAAAGAAGGGAAATAACCCGACAAATCTTACAATTATGACCTTCACACTCGTAATTAAGATTTGGAAAGTAAGAACGCTGACCATTACGGTACGGTTCTTCTAACCAAGCAAGAAGGGTTGCGAAGCATTAAAGGCCGCAGGGCCGCCCTTCCACTTGTCGGGTTATTGGGAGCAAAAGTAATAAAATCATGGAGAAAGAGCAAGACAAACGTGCAAATTGGGGCGGTTCCCGTCCCGGCGCGGGGCGCAAACGGAAGACCGCCAAACGTTACGGCTTCAATGCCGACGAGCGTGTGACGGCTATCCTGGAACAGGTGCCCGACAAGACGGCGTTCATCACCGAGGCTGTTCTGCTGCTGGCCGCAAAGCGCGGCATGAAGGGGTGAGGGGATTCTACAGCCCCGCGGATGGTGAGTCGTCCGCGGGGCTTGATGTGTGTCCTAGTGGTGGGGTGGAGAGTGAGAAATATAATAAATCCATTACAGAAAGTTGCCTTAAAACTTGCTTGTAATGGATTTATTATATACCTTTGTCATGTCAAACAAAGAAAGGAGGTGTAACATGAAATGAGTCAAAAAGAAAGATTGATTAACCAAATATTCAGACTACTAGCAATAATCGAAACTCCGGCTAATCAATCTATCATTCGGCAAATCGAGGGGTTGTTGGCCGCCCTCAGAGATTAGGAATTTGAGTATTAACCAAGCCCCCGATTCGTTCGGGGGCAAAATTACTACAATTTATGTATTTAGGCAAAAGAAATATCCTGCGTATGGATGAATATAACGAAAGACGGAAGAAATGTGTGGAATACAAGCCGGATGCGGTCTTTACCGCCTTCAGCGAGCTGGAGGGCTTGATAAACAAGTCGGCATTGGCGCAACAGTACTTCGGGAAGTCGCAAAGCTGGTTCGCCCAACGGGTGCATGGCTGCGTGGTCGGCAAGAAGGGGATGACCTTCAAGGAGGAGGAGTACCACGAGCTGGCGGAGGCGTTCCGCGATATTGCCAAGCGTCTGCTGGTGCATGCTGACGAGATTGACGGAGCCAAGATGGAGGAATGACATCCTGCTCGATGTGACGTGGGCAAAGATTGCCAAGCGTTATTTTGGCAAGTCGCCCTCGTGGATATACAACAAGCTGAACGGTACGGAACTGGTTTTCCTTGACAATGAAGCGTGTGACGATGTAGCACGTTTCGTGCTTGTGACGGACGGCGATGCGTATTTTGTGCGTGCCGTCCTTCAAGACTTTCGCCTTGAAAATGGTTAAAGATAATGTTGCCATAGGATTTTGATTAAAAAATAAAGGACACATCGTAGATACTCACAGCGTTCCAAAAGTGGGTTTCTGTTCCTTTTTTTTAATCTTCGAGGCGGGTTGGAAATGAAATAAGGAAGCCTAAAAACTACTATTTATCAGCGTTTTAAGTGCTTCCTTTCCCTGTGATTCCGCTGCGATTCGAACGCAGGACCCACGCCTTAGAAGGGCGTTGCTCTATCCAGCTGAGCTACGGAACCAGCCTTATTTGCGTTTGCAAAGGTAGTGCTTTTGGGGGAAAGTACAAATATCGGACGCATTTTTTTGCGAAGAATCTCAGGAAGAGGACGTGAACTTCGTTAAATTCAGTATAGAACAGGAAGGTTTTCAAAGTCAGACTTGCAAGAAAGTGAAACTTTTACGTATGTTTGTGCCCTATTTAACCACACAAAGACAAAAAAGAAGATATGAAGTACAATTTTGATGAGCTCATTGAGCGCAGAGGTACCAATGCCATTAAATATGATGCCATGAAAGAATTGTGGGGCAGGGAAGACCTCATCCCCATGTGGGTAGCGGACATGGATTTCCGCACACCGCCTTTTATCCTGGAGGTCATCCGGCGTCGGCTGGACCACGAAGTGCTCGGCTATACACACCCGGCAGACAGCTATTATGAGGCAATCATCCGTTGGGTGGACAAACGTTACGGCATGAAAGTGGAAAGAGACGACCTGCACTACATCCCGGGCATCGTGCCGGGCATACACCACGCCGTGTGTGCACTGACGGAGAAAGGAGACAAGATTGCCATCCAACCGCCGGTGTACCATCCCTTCCGTCAGGTTATCGAAGGGACGGGACGTGTGCCGGTCTGTGCACCCCTGCTGTTGCGCGACGGACGGTTCTGCATGGATTTTGATGCCTTGCGCAGGGCTTTGGAGGGTTGCAAGCTCTTCATCCTGTGTAACCCGCACAACCCGGGTGGAGTTGTCTGGACACAGGAAGAGCTGGAGGAGGTATCCCGTATCTGCGAGGCTTGCGGTGTGACCGTCATCAGCGATGAAATCCATGCCGACATGGTGTTTGCCCCGCATCGCCACCGTCCGTTTGCCACCGTCACCCCGTGGGCACGGGAACATACAGTCACGTTCATGGCACCTTCGAAAGTGTTCAACATGCCCGGTATCATCGTGTCCCAGGCCATCGTCTACAACCCGGAACTGCGTGAGCGCTTCTATGGTTACATCGACCGGAATGACCTGGCGATGGGCAATGTGTTCTCCTACCTTGTAGCCGAGGCTGCCTATACGGAAGGCGAGGAATGGCTGACGCAGATGCTGGACTATGCACAGGCAAACATCCGTCTCGTGGATGAGCGTCTGAAGGAACGCATGCCTAAAATCAAGGCGGTGCTTCCGGAAGCCTCCTTCCTGATATTCCTGGATTGCCGCGAACTGGGCTTTGCCACGCAGGCAGAGCTGGAATCGTTCTTTGTCAACGAGGCACGGCTGGGGCTGAACAACGGAAGCATGTTCGGCGAAGAAGGCACCGGTTTCATGCGCCTGAATGTGGCGGCACCCCGCAGCGTTGTGGAGCAGGCATTGCAGCAGCTGGAAGACGCTTACGCCCGGTTATAGGCTGCGATAAGTAGAGTATACATGTGAAACTTACATCAAAATAATGAGACAGATATGATCAGACACATTGTAGCATTCAAGTTGAAAGGGACTCCGGAGGAACGTCTGGAGGTGTCGCGCCGATTCAAGGCGGCACTGGAAGCACTCCCCGCACAAATCGACGTGTTGAAAAGCATCGAAGTCGGCATCAATGAAAATCCGGCGGAGACATGGGACGTGGTGCTGACTGCCGTCGTGGAGACGCTGGAAGATGTGGGCACGTATGCCCGCCATCCGGCTCATGTGGCAGCAGCCTCCATTGTGGCGCCTCATAAGGAGGCACGCGCTTGCGTGGACTATACTTTCTGAGTGCAGAGGAGGCGTCCCCGGATGGATTCCCGGCAGGAAGGTGTACCGGTTCCGTTTTTTTATGGCAGACGGACGTGGCACCTCCCTGCCGGGTCTTTTTTTATCGGACGGACGGAAGTGACAGAAAGATGGCTTTCCCGTCCTTTTGCTTGACAGATTCCCCGTTTTCTTTCTTTTCAGCTGACGCGTACTTTGCAGGATTCCGCCAAACTGGAACGGAATTGCAAAGGAATGCAAACGAAATACCTGAAAAAAGCCTTTGATTTTAGAAAACTATACATCTCGTTTTCGGAATATGGACAAAACGTGCCCGGAACAATATTGTTTCGCGAGCCAAACA
>ERZ773148.1468-NODE-1468-length-19564-cov-15.458916_pt1 | contig 19564 bp, 23 predicted proteins | sample MGYA00580846_ERZ773148 | MGnify/ENA primary metagenome ERZ773148 (study PRJEB29015, sample SAMEA2737879) | human gut metagenome | biome: human gut; feature: human-associated habitat; material: faeces | place: China | collected 2012 ... | reverse complement strand
CGGTTGTTTTTGTCTGCAAGCTCTTGGGAACATCTTAATGAGCAAGGAAAGCGCAGGCGACCGCGGCGAATTTAGATGCCCAAGCCGTAATCCCGTCCGTTAAAGACAAGCCGCAAGGCGACGGACGAAACGGCTCTGACGACAATTAAAAAAAACCGGCTCATGCCGGTTTTGATAATTGGCGGAGTAGTAAACCTCAACGGTATTGAGCATACCAGATTTTAGCTTGATAAATTCAGATTGACGAGCTTGTTGAAATGTATTTCTCAATCCAAAGCTCTCAGTTCTTTCCATGTCTGTTCACACTGACTTTTAGAACGACCGTCCTGCTGACAATTCTTCATGTAATCGTATTCTTGATAATACGGATACAAGAAAAAAACTAATATCGCTAAAATAACAATATAACCAACACATCTGTAAATAAAACTGACAATTTTATCTAATATTGGCCTTACGCATATTTGGCGTTCTTTGGTCATCCAACATCTCCCAGCAACTTTTATTCGGATTATAATACCCCAAATTACTGCCGTAAAGATTGTTTTGCAAGTCTTTCCTGCTATCCGCAGAAATTTCTGACATCGGCATAGTTCCTTTCTTTTTATGGTAATCCAATATTTCTTTAGCGTACCCCAATCTTAAGCCCCAATCACGACTTGTCGGACTTATCTTTGCCAATTGGCATTGCAATAGAGGATGATAGTAATTATCAATATCTGCCCCCTGATTAGGACCATAAGACTTTACAAGATTATCACCAGCTTTGTTCATCTGTTGCCAATAATCATAAGCGATTTTGGCATCAGCAGCTAATTCGCCTAAAGATTCAGGCATATATCTGATAGTATCAGTTGCAATCGTTGCTACATCCTTCACTTTTTGCCATAGGTCATTTGTCGGGTTATTAAGTTGCTTTATGACATTTTCCACGTTGCCTTCGATATCAGAATTGCCAAAGCCATAATTATCATCAGCCGGCCGCCCCCAAAAGTTGGTGCCATGCTGCGGATAGTTTTTGTTTATGCCTTGATTATTGTAATCTTGGATGAGTTTGTTTTCTCTTTGCTGCCGCGCCATTTGATAATTAAGCTCATCTCTGGTACTGAACCCGCTGTGATCAACACCATAGCTGTCGATTTGATTATCATTGTTATAATAACCTAAAGGCGATTTATATTGTCTCCCAAAATTCATTTTTATATCCTTTCAAATAAGTTAAAACTATTAAAAGAATAACAAAAATAAAAAAGGTTTTTCAATCCTCTACTGAATACAAAGTATCAGCTTCTGCATTCAAAAGCTTTTTTAAACTCTCGATTATTGGCTTGAGCTAATTGAATTAGTTTGTTTTTCTGATTGGTTTCACAATAAGGAATTTTTATTGATTTTGTTTTATATTTCAAAAACCACAGAACAAAAGCATTTGCCGTTAATTTTTTACCGGATTTTTGATATTTTAAAAATTGCTTGTATTGGGTTTGCTTAAATTCTGCTCTAAAAGGGGCATATTTTTCATCTCTGGCTTTAGCTCGTTTAACCGCTTCAGCTTTCTTATCCAAAGAATATAGAGTTTGCACCAAATTTTCTTTAAGTTCAGACCAGTTTTCTCTTTCTTCAGACAAGACCATGGCCATCCAGTCTATAATTTGCTGTTTAAGAATATTTAAATTACACTGTTGATGATGAGAAATAAAAATTCTATCTAAAAGGCGCAAATGATTATTTGATAATAAAAAATCATCAGGAGTTGATTGTATACGGTTATTTTTCAAAGTCACTTCTCCCTATGTATGTTGTAATCTTTATTTAGGGAAAATTGTTATCTGTTTCAATATTTAAAGTGATTCTTTAAAAATCGGCAATGTATGTAAGTGCCGGAAATTTTGCATTTTCCAACATAAAACGAGCTTACCATAGTCATTTTGGCAAAGTCAACCGCCGGCAAAGCCCGCGTTTCCACCGGATACAAAAAAAGACGCTGCAAACGAGCGTCTTTTTAATCAAAATGGCGGATGAGGAGAAGCGCTAAGCAAAAACAACCGACACTCCGGTTGTTTTTGTCTGCAAGCTCTTGGGAACATCTTAATGAGCAAGGAAAGCGCAGGCAACCGCGGCGAATTTAGATGCCCAAGCCGTAATCCCGTCCGTTGAGAACAAGCCGCAAGGCGACGGGCGAAACGGCTCTGACGACAATAAAAAAACCGGCTCTCGCCGGTTTTGGTAATTGGCGGATGAGGAGGGATTTGAACCCCCGATACGAGTCACCCCGTATACACGATTTCGAGTCGCGCGCATTCAGCCTCTCTGCCACTCATCCGTAAAAACATATTCTTATTAAAAGCAAAAGTGATTTTTTGCAACAATTATTTTCGTTTTCGTTGCAATATTTTAATTTGCCGTTGTCAGCCGGCCGCTTTTCTGCTATCTGTTAACCCAAAGAAAACAAAAAACGCCGGCTCCGGCCGTCTATTTACGGAAACATCAGACATGACGGAAAACACAGCTCCCCGCGCCCTGCGCGCAAACATCACCATCATCGGCCGCCGCAATGCCGGCAAATCTTCCCTGATCAACGCTCTCATCGGACAGGAAGTGGCCATTGTTTCGCCGCAGCCGGGCACTACTACCGACGCGGTTGCCAAAGCTTATGAGCTGCTGCCTCTGGGACCGGTCACCTTTTATGACACCGCCGGGCTTGACGACGAAGGAGAACTCGGCAGTTTAAGGATTAAAGCGACCCGCAAAATTCTGTTCAAAACCGACCTTGCGGTGATTGTCGTTTCCGAACGGGGGCTGGAAGAAAAAGAAAAGGAAATCATCAAAGAGATGCGGCGGGCGGCGATTCCCTTCGTCATCGCCTTCAACAAATGCGACCTTAAACCGGCAAGCGGACAGGACCGCGCCTACTGCCGGGAAAACGGCCTGCCTTATGTTGAAGTTTCCGCCGCAACCGGACAAAACACGGATCGGCTGAAAGCGGAAATCATCCGTCTGGCACCGGCGGAATTCAGGGAAGATCCCCTGTTGGCCGGCGATTTGATCAAACCCGGCGATACCGTGGTATTGGTCGTGCCGATCGACCTGTCGGCGCCCAAAGGCCGGCTGATTCTGCCGCAGGTTCAGGTTCTGCGGGAAATTCTCGACGGCAACGCCGTCGCCGTTGTTGCCAAAGAGCATGATCTGAAAGCGGCGCTGGCTAACCTGAAAGAGCCGCCGGCTTTGGTAATCACCGATTCGCAGGTTGTCATGAAAGTTGCCCCCGAAGTTCCGCCAGAAATCAAAATGACCACTTTTTCCGCCTTGTTTGCCCGTTACAAAGGCGATATCGGCGTTTTCCTCCGCGGCGCAAAGAAAATCGACGAGCTGAACGACGGTGACCGGATACTGATTGCCGAAGCCTGTTCGCACCATGTTCAATGCGATGATATCGGCCGGGTCAAAATCCCCGCCTGGCTCAGACAATATACCGGCCGCAAACTTGAATTCGAATTCTGTTCCGGCGGCGATTTTCCCGAAGATCTGGAAAAATACGCCCTGGTCGTCCATTGCGGCGCCTGCATGCTTAACCGCGCCGAAATGATTCGCCGATTGAAGGAATGCGAACGCCGGGGCGTGGCAGTTACCAACTACGGCATCGCCATTTCCAAAACCCGCGGTCTGCTTGAACGGATTTCCGCCCCGCTGACCGCCTAAATGCGGTCAAGCGCCGCCTTATAATATTCGGTCACGATTTTGACCCGCGGAATATCTTTGGTACAGTTGTTGACGACCAGATAGACCGGCATTTGCAAACCGCCGGCCAGTTCGTCCAGACGCACCAGTCCGCCGCCCTGAAACTGCCGGGGCATCAGGCCGATTCCCACCCCGTGACGGATCGCTTCCAGCACGGCAAAAGTGGAATTGGAGGAAAAGCTTATGTTTTTGGCTTTGCTCATCAGCTCCTTCCAGCCGGGAACATAGTTTTCGTTTTGCAAACCGTTGATAATCCGGTGATTTGCCAACAAATCGTCCAAACTGCCCGGCGTGCCGTATTTGGCCAGATAACCGGGTACTGCGAAAAAGCGGCATTCAATGTTCTTTTTATACAAAAGCGAAAAGTCTTTTAAAGACTCCGGCAGCGTCGTCACAATACCGAAATCGATTCCCATTTCCCGGTAATCGGGCGAACCGAGCGTTGTCAGCGAGATCACCTTGATATCGGGATATTCTTCGCAAAAGCCGGTAACGCCGCAGGGAAACAGAGCCGTGCTTACCATCAGCGGCAGACAGACGCACACGCTGCCTTTGTACCGGCTGTCATAATCAAGCGGACTGTAGATTTTATCGAGAAGAAGCTGCAGGTTTTCCACCTGTTCCACAATCAGCTCCGCGCGGCTGGTCAGATATGTTCCCTTGGCATTGTTGACCACCAGCTGCACCCCCAGAACCTGTTCCAGATTGGAAATATATTTGTTGACCGTATCGATCGAACTGTTGGTAACTTCCGCCACCTTTCTTTTGCTCTGATATTTGGCTATCGCCGACAACATTAAAAGTCCGTTCAAATTCTGCAGTGATTTTTTGGTAATCATAACACCCTCACCAGTTCAACCGAAAGTTGATCAATAGCCGATATATATTTTAAAAGACAGACTTAATTTTATTAAACCATTATTTTTAACAATGCACTAAAAAAACAAAAATTTTTCACAGAATCATTGAATTGAAAAAAAAGATCCCCAAATTAGCTTCGGGGATCTTTGGTCTGAAGTTATGCAGCTAAAAATAGTAGCGAACGCCGACGGTAACTTCCTTCATGTTTTTGACCGCGTCCATGTCGGTCACGGTATAACGGAACATGGCGCGAATGCCGAGCGAGGGCAGCGGGTTGATCTGACCGCCGATTCCCAGCCGGAGACCGTTGCCTTCCTCGTTGAAAGACCGGCGGCCGCCGACACCGTTGATATTGACCGTGTTGGTAACGTCGGCGTCATAATAGCCGTAGCCGACGGAAGAAAGAATCTCCACAATTCCCAGATTGAGCACGTCGCCGACCAAATCGACGCCGTAAGACTTAAGCTTCAGCTTGGTGGAAAACTCGTCGCCTTCGACAAAGTGGTTCCGTACCGTATTGTCCTTGTTTTCCGACTGCTGGTAAAAACCTTCGACCGAAAGGAAACTCAGCAGCTTGACCCCGGCAACAACTCCCAGGGAATTAAAATTGTCAGCGTAAAAATCTTCGCTTTCGCGTCCGAAGTTAAGCGAAGAATAATTATAGTCCGCCCCGACGTAGGGAGAAACAAAAGCCGCGCCGGCATCTGCGGAAAACAGACACAGAGCCGCCGCCAGCAACCCGATTTTTTTCATTTCAGTCAATCCTTTTAAAAGTTAAAACTAAGGTTTTGTTTAGCATTAATAAATTAAGAAACTCTAAAAGCCCTTTTGTTGACAAAATTTCGGAAACGGTATAAAATGAGAACGTTTATTATCATAATGTAAATTATTTTAGAAATTATAAAGAAAGATGAAATCATATTTGTACGCTCTCGGCACGCTGATTGTGCTGGCATGCATCTGTCAGGACGACATCTTCGTCCTTTTGCAGCCGGCGCCCGCCAATGAACAAAAGTCAGCCGCAACGGCAATTGTCCCCGCGGACACCGCCGTCGTTGACACAAACATTGTCGAAATGACGAAAGAAACAATGTCGGCATATGACCGCGCTTTGCCCGAACCGGTCAAAATCGCGGAAAAAATTACGGTCAAAAACCACATTGTCATCAACAATGACACAGCCGTAAAAAAAGTTCCGCAAAACGTTTTCGACCGCTCGGAAACCGTCAGCCTGAACGGCAAGACGTACAGAGGGCTGGAAGACGAGTTGATCGCCTGCATCGCCTATGTGGAAAATTATTTTCCGACTTCGTACTTTTGCGGAGCCAGATGGACGATCGGATACGGGACAACCGGCTACGCTGACGGCAAAAAAGTCTTGCCCAACCAGCGCATTTCCAAAAAAGAAGCTCAAAACTGCGTCAGACACCATTTGCGCAGCTATGTATTTCCCGTTATCGACCAATACGTCGAAAGGGAACTTTCCGAAGGGGAAATGCTGGCCACCTGTCTGTTTATCTACAACATCGGCGGCGGCAATTTTGCCAATCAAAAAGGGATCGGCCGTTCCTGCGCTTTTCTAAAGGCGCTGAACGACAACAAATCCTCGCAGGAATGTGCACGTAAAATGACGGAATTTTACCGGTCGGCGGGTAAAAAGGTCGACGGCCTTTTGAAACGCCGCTGGGTTGAAGGCGCCATTTTCTGCGGTTACCTTACCGCGGAAGATATCCTTCAGCTGGAACCCGCAGGGTTCTACAATTCCCGCAGCCTGAACGATTACTATGTGAGCAGCCGGCCCGACCGGGACGGTTTTTACTCATACAGATTCGATCAGGACACCGTTCAACACTTTCTCGACCAAAACCGGGGAACGAACAAACGGGTCATTGACATCATCTGATCTGAAGCCCCGTTGAAAAACGGGGCTTCATTTCTTTTAAATGTTGCCGGAAAAAAAGGGAAAGGCTAATATAAAAAGGCATAAAAACAACTTTTGCAAAGAGGAAAAAATGAGCGAAATTCTGTTTCTTGAATACCCCAAATGCACAACCTGCCAAAAAGCCCGCAAATGGCTGGAGGAAAACGGCGTCCGCTTCAAGGCCCGTCACATCGTCGAAGACCGCCCGAACGCAGACGAGCTGAAAATCTGGCTGGCACAAAGCGGCAAACCGCTGAAAAGTTTTTTTAATACCAGCGGGCTGAAATATAAAGCCCTCGGCTTAAAAGACAGACTGCCCCGGCTCGGCGAAGACGAACAAATTGCCCTGCTTGCTTCCGACGGCATGCTGGTCAAACGCCCGCTGGTCGTCGGCAAAGACTTCGTACTGGCCGGTTTCCGGGAAAAAGAATGGCAGGAAAAACTTTTATAAACCGAAAAAACGCTTGCATAATCGGATAATAAAAGATATCCTTTTATATTATCAGATATCAGCGGAGACTAATATGATCAATATTGAAGATTTGTTTATCAGCCAGCCGGCGCTTTGCGCCATTGCCTCAATTGACGAATTCCGGGGCCGCTGGCAGGGACGCGGCGGCATTGACGAAACGCTTGCCGCACGCTTAAAAGAACGCGCCCTGAACGAAAGCGTCGCTGCCATTGCCAACCCGGCGGAAAACCGCAATTACCGGCAGCTTCTGGAACAGATTGTCAACCACAGCGGCGAAACCGGCCTGTTTGAAACTTCGGTCAAAAAACTGCATAAGCTGCTGCTTGCCGATTCTCTGATCGACGAACGCGAAAAAGGCGAATACAAACAGCGTCTCAATCCGGTTTATTCCAAAACCGTGGACGGACGGCCGATCGACGTTTTTTTTGAAACCGCCAGCCCGTTTGAAACGCCGCAAATGATGCACAAACTGCTGGAATGGACACGCAACTGTCTGGAAAGTCGCAACTGCCACCCGCTGCCGGTCATCGCCCTGTTTATGGTTCATTTTCTTATTATTCATCCTTTTCAGGACGGCAACAGCCGGCTGGCGCGCGCCCTCACCCTGTTGCTGCTGCTGAAAGCCGGCTACGGTTATCTGCAGTTTGTCTCTTTGGAAGCGGCGATCGAAGACAACAAGGAAGAATATTACCGCTGCCTGCGGCAGGTGCAGAACAGTCTGGCCGGTGCGGAACCGCAATACGGCGAATGGCTGTTGTTTTTCCTGCGCACCGTTCAGCGGCTGCAAAAACGGCTGGACGAACAAACGGAATCTGCGGCCGGCAGCTATGACGAACTGCCGGAACTTTCCGCGCAGATACTGGAACTGGCGGAAGCAAAAGGCCGGGTTACGCTCAAATCAGCAACCGAAAATACCGGCGCCAACATCAATACGGTCAAAAAGCATCTTGCAGCCCTCGCCCGCGAAGGTTACCTCATCCGCCGGGGTTCTGCCCGCGGCACTTGGTACGTCAGAGCAAAATAAGCCTGCGGTTTCAAAAAACATCCCCGCATACGGGGATGTTTTTTATTACTTTCCTTACAAAGCCCCGGAGGATATTTGGGCTGAGTGTTCTAATGCCACAACAACGTCCCGTCTTTAATTTTGGTCAAACCATTTCATCCTTTGTTAATCTGTCCTTTAGGGCACCCCCGCTTCATGCCTTTGATCACGATCAAACCAATTGTTGCCGTTTCAGCCCCGGTTTGCCGGGAGACGGCTGTTTCTTTTCCGCCGGTCGTTTTTCACCGTTTTTTCAACCAGACACGACAAACGAAAAACTCTTTATTCCCAGAGATTATAAAGATGTTCAAGCAGACTCTTCTTTTGTTGGCGGAAGGCAAAATGTTTGAACAAAAGATAATTGACTGCCACGATCAAAACGATCGCTGCCGCCTGCGCCAAATAAACGTTCCATGCCAGCCTCCCGGCAAGAACTTCCAACAAAGCCGCATTCAGGACATAACTCAAACACCAGATCAGGAGTGATTTGACAAATTCTTTCAAATGATTGCCCTCGGTACGAAAAACCAGGTACTTGTACGAAAAAAAGGCAATCACCGAAGACAACAGCCAGGTGGCAAGCAAAACAAGCTGATAACGGCTGACCGAAAAAGCCAGTCCGAGCAAAACAAAAATCAGATAACGAATCGCCATATTGACGATTCCCGCAATCACGAACCGCACTTTTTCGTCAATCAAAAACCAACGGCGGGCCATATTTCCTTCTTTTTTCAACATTCGTCCCTCTTCCTAATTAACATAAGCACCCGGCACAGTTTTTTGAAGCACCGGCAAGCGTTCGTAAAAAATCAAAGAATTCGTCCCGGCCGTTTATGCCGTATAACCGATTCGCTGTTTGAAATCAGCTGGTCAACATTGCGACCGCCGGTTTCCACACCGGATTTTTGCCGGCTGCAACCAAAAAACGCACCGACAGAACGAACATATATCATTAACATCACGCCGCAACCCCTTCTTCTTGCCGTGACCGGGATAAAAAACTCTTTTCCCCGCCGCTTCAGACCGCTCGTCTGTTGCTTCTTTTCGCATTTCCGGTCTTAATTCCGTTTTTCCTTTGCACAAAGCCATAAACAGCGCTTTTTCCGGATGAAAACAACACCGCAGCCAAGGCCGCCACACACTTTGTATCAATATATCGGAAAAGTCTGCGGTTATCTTTACCGCTGTCGCAATTACAACAACATCCTCCGCTATGGGAGGGAGTTAAAAAAAGAGGGTGAAGAGGTGTACGCATATTTATTCCTCGGCATTTTGCACGCATCGCCGGTAAGACAAAACCCGCAACGCCCGCTCGCCCGACGGCAAAGATAAAACCCGAGGCGCTCATTCGCCTAACAGAAAAGGCAAAGTCCCGGCGCCCGCTCGCCCGACGGCTCACCGACATACTCCGTCCGTTTCCCGCTTGCAGTCGAACCCTCTTTCCCGAGAGTTCAAATCTGTCATCGCTGTCACAATTACAACAACACCCTCCGCTATGAAAGGAAGTTAAAAAAGTTAAGAGTTGTACAATGCTTATTCCTCGGTATTTTGCACGCATCGCCGGTAAGACAAAACCCGCGACGCCCGCTCGCCCGACGGCAAAGATAAAACCTGCGACGCCCGCTCGCCTGACGGAAAAGACAAAGTCCCGGCGCTCGCTCGCCTGACGGCTCACCGACATACTCCGTCCGTTTCTCGCTTGCAGTCGAACCCTCCTTCCCGAGAGTTCAAATCCGCCGTCAATGTCGCAAATGCAACAACACCCTCCGCTATGGGAGGGTGTTGTTGTAATTGGAGCGGGTGAAGGGATTCGAACCCTCGACATCAACCTTGGCAAGGTTGCGCTCTACCCCTGAGCTACGCCCGCATCGTTAGAACGAGATATTTAATACCATAAGCAAAAAATTTTGCAAGCATTTTTTTAGAAAATTTGATATTTTTTTTGCAATCTTCACCTTTCGCTGCTATATTCAAACAGAAACAATAAATTATTAACCTCAAAATCCTATAATTATGCTGACCGCTTTTTATAATCTCGGCCCGCCCGAACAATGTCTCGTTATCGGCGCACTGATCGCGGCTTTTTATTGCCTGGCGTTTTTGCTTTTGCATCCGCTGTGGATTCGCCAACGAATACAAAACTGCAATTGGCGGCGCTATCAAAAGAAAATTTTGATCGCCCGCATCGGTATGATCGCCATCATTGTATCTACGGCCATTGCCGCCGTTTACCTCGAAAGCCGCAGTTGGAAAAAAACCGCCATCATTGCCGGACTGATCGCCTGTTACATTCTGATGCGCTGCGAACAGTCCCGCCGGAAGAAAAAGCATTAAAACATGCCCGTTCAAAAGTTCCGCCCTCAGAGCGGAACTTTTTTATAACGTTTCTTTTTTTATGACATTTCTGACGGGAAACTCCGGATTTGCCCGAAGATGAACGCTTTAGTACCGTGACGACGACGCTCCGTGCCTTCGATTATGGACAAACCGACAGCTTTGCATCGGTTTCGCCCCGGTTTACCCGGGAAATATTTATTGCCGTTAACATTTTACCGTCCACGGTATTTCTTGCGTCCGAAGTTTCCTCTTGTGCTTTTCCGCCTCCCGTTTCCGCCATACCCGGCCGGCCTTCTCCGTTCCGCGTATTCCGTTACCTGCGTTTTCTTCTCCTTTTTACACCGCCTTCTTCCCATCGCCGTTTTTTTTCACCCCCTTCTTTTCTTTCCAAAACCTGATTAAATTTCAGCTTGCCAACAAGCGGTAACTTCTTTAATATCAACCCTGCATCCGGGAGGCCGGGTGTGGTGTCTAACAAACATCTTCAATGTAAAAATCCTTCTTTCGGAAGGAGTGCCGGTAATATGCTGAATAACGGCGATTGCATACGTTGACAGTTTATTAGCTCCTTCCGCCTAAGGGTTTTCCCCGGGCGGTTTTGTTTTTTTTACCATAAACAAAATCAAGGGAGTTTCAAACTATGTTTAACGATAAAATCAAAAGAATAATCGGACAAGAACTGCACAAATACCGCTGGGACCGTTTTCTGCAATTAAAAACGGTGGCAACCAAGACCGGGATCCCCTGGTACGTGATCGACAACATGGAGATAGTCAGCGTGCGTAAATGGGAATACTATCGTCATCTGCTGGAGTTTTAAGGCCGGGACGTTAAAATTGAACTGGTCGGGAAAACCGAAAACGTCTGGAACGGCACCGCGAAAAACGGCGGCGGAAACAACCGGCGAGAAACAATGAAAACCGATGAACACAAACAAATAATGAGATAAACTTTCACTTGCCGGGCAGACGAACTTCATCTTTCAAACGAAACTCGTTCTGCCCGAAAACCGTACAAATCCGGTGACCGGAACAAAGCGCCGACATACGGACAAAGTTACGCCCAAAACATAAACTTTCGCCAGTTAATGCAAACACTATTAACTCATTCAAACGCCGAAAACCTTGCCCGTCCTTACGGTAGAACCTGCATATCCGCACCTGCCCGTTTACGCAGACATTCAAACCACAAAACAAAAAAGGGGGAAAAGCATCTGGCTTTTCCCCCCTTTTTTCGTTCGGTTATTTGCGCTCTTTGACATCCATGGCTTCCGGCGCTTTTTGAACCGTATTTTCAATCAGCGGCGCAACCGATTTCTGACGCCACGATTTTTGCGGCTTGGGCTTCGGCTGCGGAAATTCCTTGCCGCAGATGCCTACACCCAGACTCTTCATCGCCGTTTCGATCGGCAGGAACAGATCCGGACCGTCTTTAATCGGGCGCGAAGTGTGAGCCATGCCGGTAATCCGCCCTTTTTCGTCAATCAGCACGCCGCCGATGGTAGCGCTCTGAACAAAGGTGTCGATCACAATCTGCGAAGTGCCGTCCTCATCATAACGGTAACCGCTGACCTTGCCACCGGTTTCCAGATAACCTTCGCCTTCACCCTCGGTAAAGTTAAGCAGCCCCAGGGTCATGAAGTTGTCCTTGTTTACCGCCGGCAGTTCCAGATTGAGCGACAACGGCGTATACTGCGTCGGCTTGTCCAGCACCAGCAACGCGGTGTTCTTCTTCGGATTGATGCGGAAAGCGCGGGCTTTCAGCTTTTTGCCGTTGATCGTTTCCAACGCATAGCTGTTGTTGCTGCGATCAACCAGATCGGCGGAAGTCATGACAAACTGTTCCGAAATCAGCAGGCCGGCACCTTTTTTGCCTTTGGCATTGGCGACGGAAACTACCGCGGTTCTGACCTTATAAACGTTTTCCGGTCCCATGTTGTCATAATCCGGCTGTTCCCTGATGCACAGGCTGTCGCTTTCGATCATCGCCGACATGTCGCTCGGCAGCGGTTCCACCGCTTCCACTTCATACATTGCCGCACCGTCCGACACAACTCCGGAATCTTCCGTAACCACGCCGCCGGTCGTGATAATTTCCGTCACGTTGCCGCCTTCCGCCATGCCGTAACCGGAAGCGGAAGCGCCCGAAGTTTCAACAATCTGACCGTCGATCAGCTGCAGTTCGGTCACGTTGCTGCCTTCCGCCGCACCCGATCCAGAAGAAACGGAACCCGAATTTTCGACAATCTGTCCGTCGACCATTTGCAGTTCGGTCACATTGCCGCTTTCCGCCGCGCCGAAGCCCGAAGAAGCGGAACCCGAATTTTCAACAACCTGTCCGTCAACCATTTTGGCTTCGGGAACATTGATCCAGCCTTCGTTCATGCCGTAACCGCTCGAAACGCTGCCGGAATCTTCCATCACTTTGATTTCTTCGCTGAACTGACACTTAACCGGATCCATCTGCCGCTGCATGTCGATCAGGGCATTGCGCTGTCTTTGCAGTTCTTCCGGCGACAGGCGTTTGGACAACTGGTCTTCAAACCCCGGGAGATTGCGGAGATTGTCGACCGCATCGGCAAACGCACGTTCGATCAGCACGATTTCGCCGTTATATTCGCCGTCTTCGACTTCGCCGTAGCCAACGCTCTTGCCTTTCCATAACACGTTGGTTTTGGTCAGATCCATCAGACGCCAGACAACCGTCATCTCCGACGAACCGATTCTCTTGTCTTCTTTTTTGGCCTCGTCCCAGTTATATTCGTCACACAAATTCATATAATAGTCGGTAATTTCCGCCGTCAGCACATATTCCGGCAGCGGGCTGTCGGCCCTCAGGCACAAGTCGTTCGGGGTTTTGACCACTTTGTAGCAGTCGGAAACCATGTCATCGAAAATTTCGATAAAACTCATGTCCTTTTCAAGGATTCTGCCTTCGTTCAAAATCGCGTTTTTGGTATCGCGGCGGCAACCGAAAATACGAAAGCGGTATTTTCCGAGTTTGCGGGAATAGCCGTTGTTGTCCATCCCGTTTTTAAGCCGGAAATCCACCCACTCCAGCTCCAGCGGGGCAAAATCGCCGCACTGACGGTGTATTGCGCTGTAAAGGCTGTCGTCATAAAGAATGTAGTTCTGAATATATTTCGGATTGGTCTTTTCCGGACGGCAGGCCGGACCGTTACAGGGCGCGCCGCCGAAAATGCTGCCGTTTTTGTCGCAGGTTTTGCAGGGGCCGCCGCCGAAGATGCTGCCGTTTTTGTCACAGCTCACGCAGGGACCGCCGCCGAAAATGCTGCCGTCGCGGTCTTCCTTTTCCTCTGCCGATTCGGAAAACAACTGCTGCCGGGCAGACATTTTGAATTCATCAGAACGCGGCGCCAGCGTATAGGCAACCGGTTTGGCCTCGCCGCAATCGCCGTTTTTGGATGCCGCCTGAATACATCCGCCGGGCTGTCTGGTTTCAATCGTTTTTACCTGCGGGCAGGCACAGTCTTCGCCGCTTCCCATCTGCGCCGGACAGGCACAGTCTTCCACCGCCTGCGGACAGGCACCGCCGCCCGGACACTGAGCGGAAGCAGACAGCGCCGGCACCGTTAGCAAGGCGGCAAATAAAACTGTTTTGAGAGTTGTTAAATTCTGCATTATTTTTTATCTCCTAGATTTATAGTCAGGCGTTTTCCATCGCAAAGACAGAGCCTCGGCGATATGTATTCTAAGCAATTTATTTTCATTTTGCAAGTCCGCAATTGTCCTAGCCAGCCGCAAAGTACGGTGATAGGCACGGGCGGACATCGCGGTGCGGTCGGCATAGGACAACAGCAGCGCTTTGGCCTCGTTGTCAAGCGCCGCCGCCTGCTCCAGCAGTTCGCCCTTCAGCTGCGAATTGGTCAGAAGCGAAGGACAGCCGAAAGCGGCGAAACGTTTTTTCTGAATTTCGCGCGCGGCAATCACCCTTTTGCGGATCTCGTCCGAACTTTCTCCCGGCCTGACGTCTGCCAGGTCCCACGGACTGACTGCCGGCACTTCAATCTGAATGTCGATCCGGTCCAGCAGCGGCCCCGAAATGCGGGCGCGGTATTCTTCCGCGCATTTCGGCGCCCGGCTGCATTCTTGCCCGGGAAGGCCAAAATTGCCGCAGCGGCAGGGATTCATGGCCGCCACCAGCTGAAAACGGGCGGGAAAAACGGTATGGGAATTCACCCGGGAAACAGCAATGCAGCCGTTTTCCAGCGGCTGCCGCAGAGCCTCGAGCGTCGGCCGGGCAAACTCCGGCAACTCGTCCAAAAACAAAACTCCGTTATGGGCAAGCGAAATCTCGCCCGGGCGCGCCTTTCTTCCGCCGCCGACCAGCGCCGGGGTGGAGGCGCTGTGATGCGGATCGCGGAAAGGCCGTTCAAAACTGACGGAACCGTCTTTCAGCTCACCGGCAATCGAATGGATCATGCTGGTTTCGATTGCCTCTTCGGTCGTCATCGGCGGCAAAACCGACGGCAGCCGGGCAGCCAGCATCGACTTGCCCGCGCCCGGCGGCCCCGACATGATCAGGTTATGCGCGCCGGCAGCGGCAATTTCGATTGCCCGCTTGGCGGTTTCCTGCCCTTTGACGTCCTTCATGTCTGCCGGACGCGCGGCGCTTTCCCGGCGTCTGGCCTGCGGAAAGGGAATCTCGCCGTTGCCGCGGAAAAAATTGATCAGCTGCAGCAGCGAATGCGCTGCCAAAATGTCATTTACCTTCGCCCACACCGCCTCACTGCCCTGCGCTTCCGGACAAATGACGCCGCACCCCTGCCTTTTGGCGGCCATTGCCGCCGGCAGCACCCCGTTGACGTTTACCAGCTTTCCGTCCAGGCCGAGCTCGCCGAGGGCAATATAGGGAGAAACTTTTTCCTGCGGAATCACTTCCATCCCGACCAAAAGGCCGAGCGCCAGCGGCAGGTCGAAATGCGATCCTTCCTTCAGCAGGTCGGCCGGAGACAGGTTGACGGTGATTCTTTTGGCCGGCAGTTTCAGTCCGAGAGCGGTAAAAGCGGCGCGGATCCGTTCGCGGCTTTCGGCCACCGCCTTGTCGGGCAGGCCGACAATGGCAAACGCGGGCATGCCTGCCGAAATCTGCACCTGAAGTTCTACGTTCAAGATTTCCAGCCCGTTAAAAGCGACGGTGTTCACCCGTGACAGCATGCGCTACCACCTCGGCGCTTTTTCGTTCTCTCTCCAGCGGCGGGTGGGATAAGTGTCGGTCGTGAGAAAATCGTATTTGGCCGGACGATAAGGCAGATCCTGAACACGCACGAAACAATGAGCTTCCAGCACGCGGGCGCAATCTTCCGCGGTCACTTCCCCGGTATCGCGGCAGCAGGCCAGCTTGCCGGTCGTCTGATGCTGCAGCAATATCACCGGCTGCACGTTCTGCGGCTCGTTGCCGAGCAGAATGACTTTGGCAGACTCGTCGTCTGCGGAAGTTGACGAACAGGCACAAAGCGCCAACAGCGACGCCGCCCCCAATGCGATCAGTTTTGCCTTCATCTTTTCATCCTTGTTTTAAGACATTTTTCCCCATAATAAGGCATTTATATTTATTTGCAATAAATTTTGTTGCCGCCTTCCGGGCTTTTTCGTCGCCCGGCTCTGTCCGCCGGCAGCCGGCCGGAAAACGTTTTTTTAACCGCAGCCGGCAAAAAAAGCTTGCCAAAATAAACTTTTAAGCTATAGTAAGCGGCGTCCCTTGCCAAAGCCTCCGGCCTTGGCTATACAAAAAACCGTTTTCTCCGCTCAAACGGAGAAAACATTGTTGAGAATCCACAAGGAGATACAGTTAATGCAAAAATACGAAAGCGTGCTGATCGCACGTCAGGATCTCGGCGCTTCTCAGGTTAATAACATCGTTTCAAACCTGTCCGAAGTTATTAAGAAAGAAGGCGGCGAGGTCGTAAGAGTCGATAACTGGGGATTGAAGACCCTGGCTTACCGCATCAAGAAAAACCGCAAAGGTCATTACGTTATCATGAACATTTCCGCTCCGGCCAACGCCATTGCCGAGTACGAAAGAATCATGCGCTTTAACGAAGACATCATTCGTTATATGACCATCCGCGTCGACGAATTCTCGGAAAGCGTCAACGCCGAAGAAAAAGAAACTGAAGAAGCGGAGTAATTGATCATGAACAAACAAGTATTCTTTAAGAAAAAGAAATCCTGCCCGTTTTCCGGCGAAGACGGCATGAAAATCGATTACAAGGACGTTAAGCTGCTTTCCCGCTACATTTCGGAAAAAGGCAAGATCATCCCGAGCCGCATCACTTCGGTTTCCGCCAAGAAACAAAGAGAACTGGCCCGCGCCATCAAACGCGCCCGCTACATTGCTCTGCTTCCGTTTGTCGCCAACTAAGGAGAAATGAGATGGAAGTTATTCTTTTGGAACATGTAAACAAACTGGGCAGAATGGGTGACAAGGTAAACGTCAAGAACGGTTACGCCCGCAACTATCTGCTGCCGACCAAAAAAGCCCTTCGCGCAACTGCCGAAAATCTGGCTTTTTACGAAAAACAGAAAGCGGAACTGGAAGCTCACAACAAAGCTCTGTTCGAGAGCGCTTCCAAGCAGTCTGAAGAACTGCAGGGCTTCAAAGTCGTGCTGATCCGTCAGGCTGCCGAAACCGGCCAGCTTTACGGTTCGGTTACCATCCGCGACATCGCTTCGGCCATGAAAGAAGCCGGCGTTAACGTTGAACGCCGTTATATCAACCTCGAACGCCCGATCAAAGACCTCGGCGTTTATCAGGTTAAGCTCAGCCTTCACCCGGAAGTCAGCCAGACCATCCTGGTCAACGTTGCCCGCACGGATGACGAAGCGAAAAAACAGGAAAACGCTTTTAACAAAGAATAGTTTTTCTAAACAAAAAAGTAAAAAACCCCGGACGAAAATCCGGGGTTTTTTATATACGCCCCGCCATATCCCGCACGGCCGGCAACTTTTTTCCTCACCTTCTCCGCCGTTCCATCCCCCTCGTCTTCTCCGCCGACCTTATCCTTCCCAGCTTTCCTCATCGCCTTATCTTTCCCGCCTTCTCCGTCACCCGCCTCTCGGCGGCTGCGCGCTTCGCCACCTTTCCGCCGGCCGCATGCTTGCCATTTTCCGACTGGTCGGCTTTCTCGTCGCTTTTGTTCCCTGCACCAGTATCGATCGTCTTCTCCGTCATCCGCTTCAAGTCGGCCATCAAAAGTTTTTGCCCTTCCCTTTTCCTTTCCGATAAATTCCGCAACACGACTTCCCGCCGCCGCAAACAACGTTTTTCACCTCCCGCAGCATAGCATCACTCTTTTTCCGGTTGCGGCGCCGCCATGCCTCTCTTCCTTTTTTTTCGCCGCACGCCCTGTCCCGGCTATAATACCGTTTTTTCCACTCTCTTCCGCTGCCGCCTTTGATCGCTCATCCGAAAAATTTCTGTTGACATTCAAACGGCTGTTGCTATATTAATGCTCGCTTATTTACTATTTTGACAATTTTTCATCTCAATAAAAAACAACTTTTTAATCATTTTGGATTAACGAATAATCATGAATTGTGAAATTCGGATATTCGGATTTTTGTAATTAACCACAAGTGATTGAATTTTTTAAAACATCCCGACTGCGAAGCCCGGATGTTTTCTCAGAACAGAATAAACTCATGAAATTTACCATACAGCGTTAATACATTCACGAACGCAGGGATCTTTTTGCTGTGAAGCCCAAACATCCCACCCCGAAACGCCCCTGTTTTTCCAAGAAAACACGGGCGTTTCTTTTTTATCGCACGCATTTTAGACAAAACAAATCCGGATCAAAGCAGGAATCAGCCCCCCAAAAAAAAGGAAATAAGACAAATTGTACAAAATTTTTGTTGACAAAAGAAAATAAACAACCTATAAAGTCTTTACAAACCATTATTAACCTAATTAAATATTTTCTTCTCATGATGTCGAACTTCATAAAAATCCGTGAGCCTACGTTTATGCAATTATGACAAAAAATTCATAAACTTTTTAAGCCCGAAAATGGAAAACAGAGTAAAAAGAACAAGAAGCCCGGACAAACAAATCAAACCGAACTTCTGAAAAATGCCAAACTTATGAGAAAAATTATAAAATTTATCCGCGGTCCGACGGTATAAGCACCTGCCAAAAACCTGTATTAAAATACAAAACCGCCGATTTAATCAAATCTCATACCATGAAAGCAACAGTGAATATCAGGTGTCCTACCGTTAAACAACTACAGGATGCCAAATAGTTAACTTAAAATTCGACCTTTATGAAAAACCTGAAAAACCCGGCCCGCATACGAGCGGAGCCTGAAATTTCCAAAACCCTGTCCACAAGGCAGGGTTTTGTTTTAACCTCAAACCCACATCGACCGAACATTCCCCCGATTCTCTCTCACTTTACCCAAAAAGAAGAAACAACTTTCCGCTTGTCAACGACCGGTGTTTTCCTTAATACCGATCCTGCATCCGGAAAACCGGAGAATAAGTGTCGCAATTTCTTTAAATACCCAAACCCCGCCAAAGGAAATACTGAAATAAGGGCGCCTTGTAACGTATCCATCGCCGTAAAACGCTTTTCCGCGATACTTCCGTGTAAAGACAACATGTTTTTTGAGGACTCCAACTTGCGGGAGTTATCGTACGTATGTTCATAAAAACTCCTTTGCTTCTGTTCAGACAGTTGCCGGATGTCTTTCTTACAATGGTAAAAAGTTTTTTATACGCAAAGAACAAGGCAAAAAAATACAAAAGAAAAAGGAAGAAAGCAAAGCGGGAAAGAACGAAAAAGAAGAACGGAAAGAAGGAAAAGGGAAGCGGGGAAGCGGGAAAGAGAGAAAAAGAAAGGGAAGAAGGAAAAGCAAAGCGGGAAAGAGAGAAAAAGAAAGGGAAGAAGGACAAAACGGGAAAGACGGAAAGAGCGAAAAAAGAAGAACGGAAAACGACAAAGAGCGAAATGGAAAAAAGCCGTAAGCTCTTTGCCGCCACGCGTCTAACGCTAGGTTTTCTTGGTACAAATTTTTTTACTTTTATAATTATGAAGAATTACATTGTTGGCAAAGGAGTTTTATTTCTGTAGAGCTGCAGCTCTCCAAACCCCGGCTATCCGCGCGTTTTTCTTAACAGATATCCCCCGGTAAACTGAGAGTTTTATAGAAAAGGCGCAGATGCCATTTCGT
>ERZ773148.1461-NODE-1461-length-19610-cov-9.395704_pt1 | contig 19610 bp, 13 predicted proteins | sample MGYA00580846_ERZ773148 | MGnify/ENA primary metagenome ERZ773148 (study PRJEB29015, sample SAMEA2737879) | human gut metagenome | biome: human gut; feature: human-associated habitat; material: faeces | place: China | collected 2012 ... | reverse complement strand
GCTTTTGACTTGAATGTGAATATGGCTCACAACGTATCGAAGGTGAAAGAACTGGCTCCGGAAGAAAATGTGAACTATATGTTCTTTAACGGTGACGGAAACTTCCCTGTAAAAGTAGGTACACGCGCCGGACACAAATTAGGCGAGATTTATGCTACATCGCTTTATAAGCGCAATGAAAACGGTGATATTATCGTAAATGAGAATGGGTTGCCCATGACTGTGACCAATGAGTCCGAATATGTGAACAAACCTATCGGTAATATCCAGCCAAAGCTGACCATGTCTGTATCTCCTACCTTTACTTATAAGGGGATTACACTGTCCGCACTGTTTGATATGAAATTCGGTGGTGATATCTTCTCTTATTCCGAGATGCTGGCTACCGGAAACGGTTTGGCTAAACGTACCTTGAACCGTGGTGAGGGAAACAACTATATGATGGTATTTCCCGGTGTGACAGAGTCAGGCGAGGTGAATACAAAACAGGTGTCCGCTTCAGAATACTATGGTGCATTGCAGGCTGAGGATTTCATCTACGATGCTTCTTTCATTAAGCTGAAAGAATTGTCAATCGGCTATTCATTCCCCTCATCCATGCTGAAGAAGACTCCTGTCAACTCGCTGAATGTTTCATTTGTTGCACGTAACTTGTGCTATCTGATGAAGCACACACCGGGTACAAGCCCCGAAGGTGGCTATGACACTACGATGTTCTCACAAGCCATTGACTATGCATCGTTGCCGTTTACACGTACTTTCGGTATTTCTATCAACTTAGGTTTCTAATTAATTAAAAGGAAAAACTGATTATGAAAATCAAATTATATAAATCCGTAGCCTTATGTTCGTTGCTGGCTTTGGCCGGATGCCATGATTTTGAGGAATTGAATACAAATCCTTACGCACCGATTTACGACCCGACTGTGGAGAATGTATCGGCCGACGGTATAGATATTGATTATACTTTGACGGAACATGCCATGGCAAGTTTGAAAGGGATGGAAGGTGCTATCGGAAGTATTTTTGCCAACTTCACCTACGAAGGTCCTTACAATGATTATCAGACAACAACCAATCTGACTCATGATATCTATGCCGGTTATTGGGGAAACAATGTCAGCGGCTTTGTGAATCAGGCGCCTACCTATTCTTATACGGATGGATGGTCGGCCAGCCGCTGGAAGCATTTCTATGATGACCACAGCACTTCGGAATACAGCCAGTTGGTCAAGACATTCTATTTCTGCAATAAGGATTATTACCATACGGCATTCTATATCACCCGTATTTATTATGCTTTCTTGTTGTCCATGCAGACGGACACTTACGGAGATATTCCTGTAGCCTACTATGTGAAGGGAGCCATGCCACCGGAAGAAAATGTGACCTATACACCTCAAAAGGAAGTTTATAATATCCTTTTCCAGCTGTTGGATCAGGCAATAACAGAGTTGCATCAGGAAAATCTTCCTGCTGTCAGTCAGTATGATTTAGGTGACAATGACAAATGTTATGGGGGTGATGTGGACAAATGGCGTCGTTTTGCCAATACACTGCGTTTGCGCCTTGCTTTGCGTGTATCCAATGTAGACCCGGCTTTGGCCCAGACTCAGGCAAAGGCGGCTTTGACAGACCCTGCCGGTTTGATGCAAAGTCAGGATGACAATATGAAGCAGACTCCGAAACGTCAGTATATCGCCGGCGGTAATGAAAATATCTACGCGTTGTTGTTCAGTTGGACCGGCAATGCTGTATTGTCGAAAGAAATGGAACGGGCTTATAAGAATCAGGCTTTGAAAGAAAGTGCGGCAGCCGATGCCGTTACTTTCAATGAGAGTTCTGAGAACTGTTATCTCGACCCTCGTTGTGAAGTTTTATGGTTCCGTCCTACTCCGTTTGATTCGTTGACTACCAGTCCGCTTCCTACAGAGAATCTGAAGAGAGATTTCAACGGAGTGATGAATGGAGAAACCAATGTAGGCGGTTCTTATCTGAACAGATATTCTGCCAACCGCTGTATTCTGTCATCTGATGCCATGAACAAGGATTATTGGTGGAATCTGGCTCGTGAAATTGTCTGGATGGGTTATGCTGAAAGCTTGTTCCTGAAAGCGGAAGCGGCATTGCGCTGGCCGTCATTGGTGGATGAAACAGCCGAAGCCCTTTATTTGAAAGGTATCAAGGCATCTATGGATTATTATGAAATTGATGCGGACAAGGCCAATGAATACATCAGTCATCTGGATGGCGTAAAAGCATTTACCGGTGGTAGCAAGGAAGAACAGTTGGAACAGATTATTACTCAGAAGTGGATTGCCGTTTTCCCGAATGGAAATGAGGGATGGGCGGAAGTGCGCCGTACCGACTATCCGCGTTATCTGCTGGCTCCGGTCAATGGAAACAATTCCAATGGAGAAGTGGCGTCCGGCAAGCTTATCAAACGCATCAACTATCCTAACAGCGAGTCCCGTAACCCCAATAAACCGGGCAATGTGAATCAGGGTAGCCGTGTATGGTGGGATGTGGCCGATACGATGAATGATAGAGGTCAGTGGCATACTCCGAATAATTTCCGCTAGAAATTGCTATCTTTGTATCCTAGGGAACATAAAAAGAAACAAAATGAAGCAAATTCTATTTTTATTGGCAGCCGTCCTGTTATTGGGCGGCTGTGCGGAAGAGAAGAAGACCGACGTTCGTTGGGCTACTTTTAATATCCGTTACGACAATCCGCAGGACAGTTTGAACAATTGGCAATATCGGAAAGACCGTGTGTGCCAGTTTATTAAGGACCATGAGCTGGATATTGTCGGTATGCAGGAAGTCTTGCATAACCAGTTTCAGGATCTTCGCGCAGGCTTGCCCGAATACGATGGTATCGGTGTGGGACGTGATGACGGGAAGACAGCAGGTGAATATGCGCCGCTTTTCTATCGTAAGGACAAATATGAGGTGTTGGACTCCAATACTTTCTGGTTGGCCGAAAATCCCGATAGCGTAGGAATGATGGGATGGGATGCGGTTTGTGTCCGTATCGCCACTTGGGCAAAATTTAAGGACAAGGCTACCGGAAAGATATTCATGGCTGTCAATACTCATTTTGACCATGTGGGTGAAGAGGCCCGCCGTCAAAGCGCATTGCTCATTATCCGTAAGATAAAAGAGATCGTAGGCGAACGTCCCGCAGTGGTTACGGGCGACTTTAATGTGACCGATGCGAGCGATGCATACGAAACAATCACCACCAACGAGTTTGTGATGAAGGATGCTTATAAGACGGCTGCCCGTGTGACCGGCGTTGATTATACTTTTCATGATTTTGCCCGTATCCCGGCCGAGGATTGTGAAAAGATTGATTTCATCTTTGTCACTCCGCAAGTTCTGGTGAAGAGTTGTGAAATACCGGCTGAAGTACCGGAAGCTTTACTTTCCGACCATAATCCTCAGTTGGCTGACTTGGAATTCTGATTTTTTAAATAGGTGAACTTACGCCGGTAGAGTCTTTAAAAGGGCTTTATCGGCGTTTGTTATTTTATTCTGTTGATACTTCTCATTATATGTAATCTTCTCCCATTTAAAATAATTTTCCTCCTTCGATAAGTGTGATACCTTACTTAATTGTTCTATATTTGTATCATTAATCCAATTTAATAGTATGAAGACATACAGTTACTATGTATTATTTTTGTTAGTTGTGTTTTGCGGATGTTCCCGGCCCACGGAATTAACATCGCCGGATGGCAATATAAAATTAGTATTCAACCTGAATGAGGCAGGAGCGATGACCTATGGAGTTTCTGTAGGAGGAAAACCGTTCATCACTCCTTCTGTTATGGGCTTTGAAGGCCGTGACGGGCTCAATCTCTCCAAAGATTTTCAGATAGAAAATACTGAGTTTACCACAAAGGATGAAACCTGGACCCAGCCTTGGGGGGAGAATAAATCTATCCGGAACCATTATAACGAGATGGCTGTGCGCCTGAAAGATCCGGCGAATACACGGCTGACCCTCCGTTTCCGCGTGTTCGACGACGGTCTGGGCTTTCGTTATGAATATCAAGTACCCCAAGTGGACAGTGTGTTCGTGATGGACGAGCTCACTTCATTCAATCTGGCGCAGGATGGCAAGTCATGGTCTATTCCCGCCAGTTTTGAAACCTACGAGTTGCTGTATCGTACCCTGCCCGTCAGCAAGGTGGATAATGCCAACACCCCGATGACTTTCAAAACAGATAACGGGGTATATGCCAGTATTCACGAAGCGGCTTTGACCGATTTCCCCGAAATGACTTTGAAGCATACCGAAGGTTGTCACTTCAAATCGGAACTGGCCTCCTGGCCCGATGGGGTAAAAGCCCGTTTTGCCGGAGGAACTTTCGTTACTCCGTGGCGCAGTATCCAGATAGCTCCCAAAGCGGTAGGTCTGATAAACTCCGGCCTGATACTGAATCTGAATGAACCTTGTGCGCTGGAGGGTGATTTGAGCTGGATACGTCCTATGAAATACGTAGGTATCTGGTGGGGAATGCATCTGGGGGTTGAAACGTGGACGATGGATGAACGCCACGGCGCTACCACCGCTAATGCCAAACGATATATAGATTTTGCTGCTGCCAATAACATAGAAGCGGTGATGTTCGAGGGCTGGAATGAAGGCTGGGAAAGTTGGGGCGGTATGCAGACTTTTGACTATACCAAGCCTTATGCCGATTTCGATATGGCAGAGGTGGCACGTTATGCCAAGGAGAAAGGGATTGAAATAATCGGTCACCACGAAACGGGTGGCAATATCTTTAATTACGAACGCCAGCTGGACAATGCTTACAAATGGTATGCAGACCTGGGAGTGCACAGCGTGAAGACCGGTTATGCCGGAGGACTGCCGGGCGGTCACAGCCATCATGGACAGTTCAATGTACGCCATTACCGCAAGGTGGTGCAGACTGCCGCCGGTTATCATACAACCGTTAATGTCCACGAACCTATCAAAGATACAGGAATTCGTCGTACTTACCCCAATATGATGACGCGCGAAGGCGCCCGCGGCATGGAGTGGAACGGATGGAGTGAAGGTAATCCCCCCGAACATCACGAGTTATTGCCGTTTACCCGCTTGCTGGGCGGTCCGATGGATTATACACCGGGTACTTTTGATATTCTTTATGAAAAGACACGCAATTCCCCACGCCGCAAGAAGTGGAATGACTTGGATAAAGGAAACAGCCGTGTGAATACCACCTTGGCAAAGCAGATAGCCAATTGGGTTGTCATTTATTCTCCGTTGCAGATGGCTTCGGATATGATTGAGAACTATGAAGGGCATCCTGCCTTCCAGTTCTTCCGGGATTTTGATGCGGACTGTGACTGGTCCGAAGCCTTGCAGGGCGAACCGGGAGAGTTTGTAGCTGTGGTGCGGAAAGCGAAAGATAAATATTTCCTGGGAGCCACCACGAATGAAGAGTCGCGTACACTCACCATTCCATTGGATTTCCTGGAGAAAGATAAAAAATACCATGCCGTGATTTATGCTGATGGAGAAGATGCCGACTGGAAAACGAATCCTACTTCGTATCAGATTAAGGACAAAGAGGTGACAGCAGCCGATACCTTGTCTGTAGTCATGGCAAAAGGTGGTGGACAAGCGGTGAGCTTTATTCCTATAACTGACTGATTTACCAAATGCTTCGTCCTATTGCGTTTATAGATTCCGAAAGGTAACTTCATCTCCTTCTGAAAGGGGATGAAGTTATCTTCGGTTATAGCCGAATTCAACAACCTTAATACTTAGATATAAATGAAAACAACCGAAACCCCAACTCCGGCCAGACGCCGTAGTCCTATTTTTTGGGTTCCCACCGCTTATTTTGGTATGGGGCTCCCTTTTGTTGTCCTCAATATGGTAGCTGTACTGATGTACAAAGGTCTGGGAGTCAGTGATGCGAAAATAGCCTTCTGGACCTCCCTTATCATGCTTCCCTGGACATTGAAACCCCTTTGGAGCCCGCTACTCGAAATGTACCGTACCAAGAAATTCTTTGTCGTCCTCACCCAGATGGTGTCGGGAGTCACTTTCGGGTTGATTGCCTTGTCGCTTCATCTTCCGTCCTTTTTTGCAATCACTATCGCCTTGTTCGCCATTGTCGCCTTTAGCGGGGCAACGCACGATGTGGCCTGTGACGGGGTATATATGGACGAGTTGAATGCACAGGAACAGGCTAAGTATATAGGTTGGCAAGGTGCTTTTTATAACGTAGCCAAGATTATCGGTACAGGTCTGCTGGTTTATCTGGCCGGTTTCTTGAAAGATGAATACGAAGGTCCTGCCGAAGATGCGGTACTCTATTCCTGGACGGTCATTATGATTGTCCTCGGAGGAGTGATGTTCGCTTTGGGACTTTATCATACCCGTATGCTGCCTTCGGGCAAGCATGCCCATTCGGTCACCTCTTTTTCGCAGAGTATGGCCGAGTTATGGAATGTCATCCGGAACTTCTTTACTAAAAAGCATATCGTTTATTACATCTGCTTTATTATTTTATATCGTTTTGCCGAAGGGTTTGTGATGAAAATTGTACCTTTGTTCCTGAAAGCCGGTCGTGATGTGGGCGGTTTGGGATTGACAGAACAGGAGATTGGCATTTATTACGGAACCTTCGGAGCGGCAGCTTTCGTACTCGGTTCATTGCTGGGCGGATATTATATTTCCGCACGTGGATTGAAAAAGACTTTGTTCTCCTTGTGTTGTGTATTCAATCTGCCTTTTATGGCTTACACGCTGCTTGCCATTTTCCAACCGCAGAGTGCGCCTCTTATCGGCGGAGCCATTGTGCTGGAGTATTTCGGATATGGCTTCGGCTTTGTGGGACTTACCTTGTTCATGATGCAACAGGTGGCTGCCGGCCCTCATCAGATGGCGCATTATGCTTTTGCATCGGGTATCATGAACCTGGGTGTCATGTTGCCCGGTATGATGTCCGGATATGTCAGCGACTGGCTGGGCTATAAACTGTTTTTCATCTTTGTGCTGGTGGCTGCCATTCCGGCATTCCTGATGACTTGGTTTGTACCCTTCACGCACGAAGACAAGAAATAGAGAAAAACTATTAACCTAACAAAAAAGAGAATATGAGTGAATTGAAGATTGCGGGCAATCCGTTGCCCGGTATGCCGTGGGAGGAACGTCCCGAAGGTTGTAAAAATGTAATGTGGAGATGTAGCGCGAATCCCATCATTCCCCGTGATTTGCTGCCTACATCCAATAGTATATTCAATAGTGCGGTAGTACCTTTCGGCGAAGGGTATGCCGGAGTGTTCCGTTGTGATGATACAAACCGCCGGATGGCGCTTCATGTGGGATTCAGCAAGGACGCCGTTCATTGGGACATCAATCCGGAGAAGTTGCAGTTCCAGTGTGATATTCCTGAGATTGGTGAATGGGTGTACGGTTATGACCCGCGTGTCTGCTTTATCGACGACCGTTACTATGTGACCTGGTGTAACGGATATAAGGGCCAGCCCACCATCGGCGTGGCATGGACTACGGATTTCAAGACATTCCATCAAGTGGAGAATGCTTTCCTGCCTTTCAACCGTAATGGCGTGCTGTTTCCCCGCAAGATCAATGGTAAGTTTGCCATGTTGAGCCGTCCCAGTGATAACGGGCATACTCCTTTCGGAGATATTTATTATAGCGAGTCGCCCGACTTGGAGTTTTGGGGACACCATCGTCACGTCATGTCACCCGCGCCTTTTGAAGTAAGTGCATGGCAGTGCCTGAAGATTGGCGCCGGCCCCATTCCCATCGAAACCAGTGAGGGCTGGTTGCTGTTCTATCACGGTGTGCTTCGTTCCTGCAACGGTTATGTCTATGCCTTTGGATCGGCATTGCTTGACTTGGACGAGCCCTGGAAGGTGAAATTCCGTTCGGGACCTTATCTTATCTCTCCGCGTGAACCTTACGAATGCATGGGTGATGTGCCCAATGTATGCTTCCCTTGTGCGGCTTTGCATGATCCGGCAACGGGACGGGTGGCCGTTTATTATGGTTGTGCCGACACGGTGACCGGTCTGGCATTCGGTTATATTCCCGAAATTATAGAATTTACCAAACGTACTTCTATTATTTAAGCACCGTTTGTACTGTTCTCATTCGAAAACAGAGGATGTGTCCTGTGGCTGTCACTTCGGCCTGGACACATCCTCTTTGTCTTTTTCCGGGAAAGGGAACTGTCTGGTTATAAAGCGGCTTTTAAGTGCTGTCTTCTCTTTGGCTAAGCGTTTTCTTCCGGATGATTAAGGGCTTTTATACTGAAACCTTCTACAGTCCATTGCAATGGACTGTAGAGTCTGCCGTAATGGACTGTACGGTCTGCTACAGTGGACTGTACGGTCTGCACCGGAAGACTATAGAAGATAATAGGAATAAAGACCTTAGTTGTATGGAGAAAAAGGCTTATGTTTGCTGTTGAAAGAGGTTAGGTTCCGATACGGAAAGACATCAGACCGGTATACCGGCAAATTATTCACAGGCAGTCCTCCGCCTCTCGATTTTTCTCTTTATCTTTGCCGGAAAAATAAAGCAGTCCATGAAACGACCCAACGTACTTAATTTAACCTGCCCTGCCATCCCCGTAGTTCGGATCGGTTTTGTCGGATTAGGAAACAGGGGCATTCTTGCACTTGAGAGATATATGCACCTGGAAGGCATTGAGGTGAAAGCACTTTGTGATTTGCGGAAAGAGAATATAGAGCGTGCAGAGCATATCTTACGGGAGTTCGGCCGTCCCGAAGCCGAGAACTATTCGGAAGAAGGGATGTGGCGCAAGATGTGCGAATGCAAGGAGATAGACCTCATTTATATTTGTACGGACTGGCTGACTCATACTGATATTGCCGTTTATGCCTTGCAGCAGGGCCGTCACGTGGCGTTGGAGGTTCCTGCCGCCATGAGTGTGGCCGATTGCTGGCGTTTGGTGGATACAGCCGAAGAAACCCGCCGTCACTGCATGATGCTGGAGAACTGTTGTTACGATGCATTTGCCCTGACTACATTGAACATGGTGCAGCAGGGGGTGTTGGGCGAAATCACTCATGCCGAGGGGGCATACATCCATGACTTGCGCAAGCATTATTTTGCAGACGAAAAAGCGGGTGGGTATCACAATCACTGGATAAAGCTTTACAGCCAGCAGCATACGGGGAATCCTTATCCTACTCACGGCTTGGGTCCTGTCTGCCAATGGATGAATATTCATCGGGGAGACCGTATGGAGTATCTGGTTTCCATGTCCTCGCGTCAGGCCGGTCTGTCTGCTTATGCCGGACAGGTGTTTGGCGCATCCTCCGAAGAAGCGGCGCAGAGTTATGAGATGGGGGATGTGAATACCACGCTGATTCATACCGCAAAAGGAAGAACTATCTTGTTGCAATATGATGTGACCACTCCTCGCCCGTACAGCCGCCATCAGACGGTGTGCGGCACGAAGGGATTCATGCAGAAATATCCTGTTCCTTGTCTTCTGCTCGATGAATATGGCAAGGAACCTTTGTCCGGTGAGCAGTTTGAGCGGATGATGGAGCAGTATAAACATCCTTTTACGGCAGTTATCGGCGAGGAGGCGCGGCGGAAGAATATGCCGAATGAGATGAATTATATCATGGACTACCGGCTTATTCATTGTTTGAGGAACGGTTTGCCGTTGGATCAGGATGTGTATGACGCTGCCGAATGGTCTTGCATTACGGAACTGAGCGAGCGTTCCGTGCGGCAGGGCAGTGTACCGGTGGAGATTCCCGATTTCACACGAGGGAACTGGAAAGAGAGATAGTGCTGTCAGTTCTTTAGCACAGGGGGGATAAACCGAATGGTTCTCACCTGAAGATGAAAAGAACGCTGATATGTTAATCTCCAGGTGAAAATACAGGCTTGTTTATTGAACTCCCATTGATGTTATCGTTTCTTGTCTTGTGGTGTTTCCACTATTATTTTTCCTTCTTCCCGAAAAGTAATAATGCAAGAACATCCTCTTTGTATCCGTGTGTACAGTTTTTGTCGTCAAAGTCTATGCACAGGAAAGTACATTTGTTGTCTGGCAAGATTGCATAAAGACCAATTACATCGCAACCATTCTCATCTTTGCCCTCCAGATGGCGATAGTAGTCTTGGGCAGTCAACGAGGCAAAATTGCGGTTCGGACATTCTGTACATTTATATTTCTTCTTGTCGCAAACTCCTCTGTGTCACTTATTCATGCAAACAGGTTGATAACCGCTCTTCTCTGTTGTCTTACTGAACCAGCGGCGGGCAAACACATCATCACGACCTTTGAAATAACTGCGGAATAGCGTTATTTTCTCACTGCGGAAGAGTTTTACAGTCGGAAATGTTTTGTTGGAGAACAAATCTTCTCTTGGATACGCAATGCCGTGCTGTTGAGGAATTGATTTCAGTTCTTCGTTTTCGATACGAAGTGTATTGTACTCATTGAGAAGTTTCTCGTATTTTCCTTGAATGTCCTCCATAAGATTTTTCTTTAGCTGATTCTGCCACCATAGGTAAATATTCTTCAGTTGTCTCGTAGGATTTTATTCTCCTGTCTTCAAGAAATATGTGACAAAGCGTATATTCTAATGCATCCAATGTCTGTTGACGGGCTTTAGGTTTCAACTGGCATTCCCAAACAGTAATGCAATGCCAGCCCATAGATGCTAGTTTTTGCTGTTCTTCTATGTCTCTGTTCCGATTCCGTTCAATTTTATTCTGCCAAAACTCGACATTTGTTTTGGGAAGAATATAATATTTGCATCCTTCATGACCATGCCAAAAGCAACCATTTACAAAAATGACCGTTCTGTATTTGCGCAATACAATATCCGGATGCCCAGGAAGTCGCGGGTGATTCAATCTATATCGGAAACCACGACTAAACAAGAATTTCCGTACCAGCAATTCCGGCTTTGTATTCTTCCTTTTTATTGCTGACATACAACGGTGTCTTTGTTCTTTGGTAAGCCTATCCATTATTGTCGTTCAGATAACATCATATTCTTTCAAAGAAGTCTTCATAATCACCGTCTATTATTTTCCATATCCCGTTCTTTCGCCCACCTTCCCTGACAATGAACTTCATATCTGTCATTCTCTTTATGTATTTACGCACTTGGCGGTCAGAAACGCCTATATTCACAGCCATTTCGGCAATCGTGATTCCCGGATTCGCAGAAATCATTTTGTAAATGACCCGCTGCGCTTTTAGGAACTCTTTCCGGAACTTACGATTTTCTTTTAGGAACTCTTTTCCCGTTCCTATAGCCTCTTTCAGGAACTCTTTCTCATCTATTACGCTATCGCTTCCATAATTCAAGTTCCATAATACTACATGAAATTCAGATGCATTTGATTGAAACTCAGGAATATGATAATTGGGCAAACGTTCAAACCTCTTATAGGAATCAATTATCTTCTTCATTCCGCTACCGCGTCTCTCCATAAGCCTTAATCGATTGAAGAAATCCGCCAATAACGGATTCCTCCTTTTGGATGGCACGGTAAGGGGATTCAACTGTTGAATAAGCCTCCCGTCCATCATACCTCCGGGAGAGTATATTTCCAATCGGTCATCGTACATGTCAATATGTATTTCACTTCCCATTTGCATATAGTCCCGATGAATGATTGCATTCGCTATCGCTTCTGTTACGGCTCGTTCAGGATAATCAGGCAATTCTTCACGATGGTCACTCTCTTTCCACCACTTCTTCCGAGAATTGTTTCTGACAAAAGATACTGCATCCTGCAACTGACCGATTACACAGCCTTCCAATTCAACATCATCAATAGCTTCTCCCAAACCGTTTGTCATATCCAATCCGTTCCAACGTGTACAGAATATGCGTGACTGCCGTACAGGTGATTCATCAGCTAACAATGTACCGGCATTTGTCAATTTGCCATTTTCATCAATGATTCCCCACGAAACGAATTCATTGTCTTCAAATGAACGCTGCAATCTCTTATAATGAACTGACTTGAGCTTTGAAAATGCCATATCCTCAAATCGATAGCTGGATGGCAGACTGTCATAAGTGCGACCGGAACCTTTCAGCACAAGACTTTTCAATTGGATGCGGTCTGCTGTAACCGATTCATTGCCTACGCGGATAAATGCCAATCGCTGTTTGTCGCCGATATAGTAATACGGCGTTTCCTGTCCCGGATATACTTGTAGCAACACCAGCTTTTTCCCGTCAAGTTCTTTGTATTCAAGATTGACAGCTGGAACCGGATCAAGTTTGCTCTTTATCTCTTCACTGATTTTTTCCGCATCGCTTTCAGCATCGGAAAGCCCGACTATTTGGTCATCATCACTGACACCAAATATCAATGTCCCGCCTTCGCCATTGGCAAAAGCAGATACACTTTTAAGCCAGCTTTTAGGTCGTTTGACCTCAAGCATTTGTTTCTTATCGTAGGCTGTTGCTTCGCCTGTCAAAGTCTGCATATCTATGTTCATGTCAATCATTAACTAATTATTACCATGTGTTGTTTCCGAGTCTTATTTCATTATGCATTTTATAATATACTCGCAATTGTTCTTCTTCTCTATAAAGAATAAAGCCAACTATTTACAAAGGTAACCACAATTGCATAATAAATAGGGCGCTGCACCTATTTTCTTTTGTTCTTAATATATTATCTCCGTGGAAATGATTTATTTTGCCCAATATATTGCCTCACACAGAGTAATGGAAAATGATATAAATCATCTGCATATGCTCTCTTACTTTTGACATTTTATTCTACCACACTATATAGAAGCGCGGAAACGCTTACCTTTATGAAGAATTTATGAAGGATTGGAATAAGAATGGTTCATTGTAATGGCTTGAGGTTCAAAACATTGTCCGCGTATGAAGAATTTGAAGGAAAAAAGGTGGAAAATGTGTTTTGAAGAGATGGTTGGGGCAGATACTTGTGTGATACTTGTTTTATGAAAATTGTAGATGGCAGTAGCTATGAAGAACAGAGGGAATAAAAACAAGGTGACTGAAAACAAATCCAGCCACCTTGTTTTTATTGTTTAACCTGTGTTTTATTCTATCTCGACGCTATGTTTTACCGGAGTCAGGATGAAAGTAAATTCATAATCACCGTAGGGCAACATATATTGAGGCAACGGCAGAGCTCCCCAGCTGTTTACACAACCTAATCCCATCTGAGCCTTGTCGATGATCAGGTTGGTCAGGTCTGCTTTCTGTACTTCGGGCGAGTGACGCTGGTCTTTTTGTTCGCCATCATCCAGTGAACAGATGGTATAATGCAAAGCGGATGCAGAGAATGGAGCATCACCTACTACCTTCAGTCCGTTACCGCCGGCATTCAGTTGCTTCCACCAACGGATATCGGTCTTGGTTCCTGTTTCCTGCGGACGGATATAGGAGTAGAATTGTTCATCCACACTCTGGCGATAAATACCCAAGTCGGTGCTGTGGTTGCGGTCACTGTAGTTTTCTACCGGACCACGACCATAATATTCTACGGTTTCAAAACATTTAGGCATCTGCATTTGCATACCGAAGCGGAACATCGGAGATACTTTGGCATTCTTGTCGGCTGTCATCTTTTGGGTCACTTTGATGGCTCCTTCGTTGTTGATGACATAAGTCAGATATAATTTGGCGGAAACATTCTTCATGTCATATTCCGCATTCACTACTATCTGGTCATTTTCTGTCTTGGAATTCAAGGAAACCAGTTTCAATCCCGGGTTTGTCCATGCGGCATATCTGTTTTGCAGGCCGGCTCCCATATCATTGTCTGTCGGGGCACGCCAGAAGTTAGGGGTCAGGGCTGCGCCTTCTTTCAGCATTTCCGTTCCGTCCACTGCATATTTGCTTAAGTAACCGTTCTGTTTGTTGAACTCGGCTACGAAGTTATTGCCTTTTACGATCAGATAATGATATTGGTTGTCGATGATTTGCGGAACAACGGTGGCTACATTGGTCGTTTCCACGTTCTTCAAATCCATAGACGGTGCTTTGTAATCATTCAGTGTCAACTGATTCTTGGCGACGGTGAAACCTGCGGGCAGCAAACTTTCGCGGTTTTTCAGTTTGTAGAAAACGTTCAGCAACCATTCCTTGCAGGTGCAGGTCTTGCCGATATTCAACGTAATCTTGGCTGTTTCCTGAGGAGCGACTTTTAAATCATCCACGCGTCCGGTGCGGATTACTTTTCCATCTTTCAGTACTTGCCATTCCATATAGTAGGCGGACAGGTCACGGAAGAAGTTCTCATTGAACACATTTACTTCCCCTTTGCTTAAATCGGCGGGAGTAGTCCAGATATTCTGGTAAAAGTGACCTACTTCATACATGTGCGGATTAGGAACACGGTCGGGGCTGATCAAACCATTGTCACAGAAGTTATTGTCAGAAGCGTCAAAACGGTTGAAATCTCCTCCGTAAGCATAGATCATCACGCCGTCTTTTCCTTTCCAGCGGCAGGACTGGTCAACGAAATCCCAGATAAATCCACCTTGCAGATTCGGATATTTACGGATCAAATCCCAATATTCTTTGAAACCACCCTGCGAGTTACCCATTGCATGGGCATATTCACACTGAATCAATGGTTTGGTAGCATCGGTACGTTGACCATATTTTTCCATGCCGTTATAATCATAGTACATCGGACAGAAGATATCGGTATGTTCTTTCTGGCGTGCTTGTTCATATTGGCAGGCACGGCTGGGGTCTTCTGCTTTGATCCATTTATAGCATTGTTCGAAGTTGGGGCCGTCACCGGCTTCATTACCCAATGACCAGAAGATGATGCTCGGATGGTTGAATCCGCGTTGTACATTGCGCTGGTTACGTTCCAGATGGGCTTTCTTATAAGAGGGGTTCTTGGCCAGCGTCTTGTCGCCGTAGCCCATACCGTGAGATTCTATATTGGCTTCGGCCACGACGTAAATACCATATTGGTCACATAAATCGTACCATAAGTTGTCATCCGGGTAGTGGCAGGTACGTACAGCGTTCAGGTTGAATTGCTTCATTATCTGGATATCCTGTAGCATACGTTCGGGAGATACTACATAGCCTCCATCCGGATCCATTTCGTGGCGGTCGGCCCCCTTGAACAGGACTGCCTTACCGTTAACCAAGATCTGGTCACCTTTCAATTCAATCTTGCGGAAACCTACTTTGACAGGAATCACTTCATTGCTGCCCTGCATGCTGGCACGCAAGGTATATAAATAAGGTGTTTCGGCACTCCACTTTTTGGGGTTCTCTACGTTCATGGTCACCAGACCGGATTTGTTGGCGGTAGCGGTTGCCACTTGCTTGCCTTGTGCATCTACCAGTTCCAAATCGACTTTACCACTGCCTTTCAAATCCAGATTGACAGCCAGGCTGCCGTTTTGGTAAGCTGCGTCCAAGTCGGGAGTTACACGGATATCTTGAATGCGTTTTTTGTTGCGGGCATATAGATAGCAGTCACGTCCCACGCCGCTATACCGGAAGAAATCCTGATCTTCCAGATAGGTACCGTCGCACCAGCGGAATACTTGGAAGGCGATCAGGTTTTTCTGACCCGGTTTTAAATATGGAGTCAGGTCAAATTCGGCTTCCAGTTTGCTGTCCTCGCTGTAGCCTACATAACGTCCGTTCACCCACAAATACATATTGGAGGTAACCGAACCGAAATGGGCGATAATATCTTTTCCCTTCCATGAGGCGGGAACTACAATTTCACGGCGGTAAGAACCTACATGGTTATTCTCTGTCGGCACTTCGGGAGGGTTGTTCTGGAACTGGTTACGCCAGGCATAGCCTACGTTCACATAAATAGGATCACCGTATCCGTTCAGCTCCCATACGGCGGGAACTTGCAGGTCATCCCAGCCTTTGTCGTTGAAGCCGGTTTTCCAGAAATCAGTCGGACGGGAGTCTGCATCCTTTACCCAGTTGAACTTCCAGGTTCCGTTCAAAGTCATGTAGTTAGTTGATTGTTTTTTGTCTGCTTTCTTAGCTGCATCTGCATTCTCAAAAGCAAAGTAGTTCGTGTGCATCGGCGCACGGTTTACCGCATTTATTTCCGGGTTGCGCCATTCTTGGAAGGTCTGTGCGCCTGCTGTAAGGGCGAGGACTGTGAACAGACCTGTCATAAGTTGTTTCTTCATGCTATTATTTTATTGGTTTTGTGCAAATATAGTGAAAATAATAGTTACCGATGGGACATAAATCGGGCAATATTTGTTATAATTGTGAATGATTTGTGTTCTATCCTAAAAAATTATGGCATTTCTGAGGCGTATTTGGAGTAAATGGCAGAATTTACTGCATGATGAGAAATTAAAGCATAAAATATATGTGATTATTTTTGAAAGCGACACACCGATGGGAAAGTTATTCGATGTGGCGTTGATAGGGTTCATTGTCTTGAGTATTCTGGTGGTTATTGCCGAGAGTATCAAGAGTTGGGATACCGTTATCGGGCCTTATCTGCGGGTGTCGGAGTATGTTTTTACTTTCTTTTTTACGTTAGAGTATGTGTTGAGGCTTTATTGTTCTCCCCAACCGCGGAAGTATGCTCTGAGTTTTTTCGGTATAGTGGATTTGCTGGCTACCTTACCTCTATATATAGGCTGGCTTTTCGGCACGGCACGTTATCTGCTGGTGATCCGCACTTTCCGGTTGATTCGTGTGTTCCGTATCTTTAAACTTTTCAATTATCTGAATGAAGGTAATTTCTTGTTGCGTTCCTTGGTGTTCAGCAGTCGGAAGATTATTGTTTTTTTCTTGTTTGTACTGATATTGGTGACTTCGATCGGTACATTGATGTATATGATTGAGGGACAGCGTCCGGGCACTTCTTTCAATAATATTCCGAATAGTATTTATTGGGCGATAGTGACGATGACAACGGTAGGTTATGGGGATATCACTCCGGAAACTCCGCTAGGGCGCTTCCTTTCGGCCATTGTAATGTTACTGGGCTATACCATCATTGCAGTCCCCACAGGAATTGTTTCTGCGTCTATGATCCAGGAACATAGACGCAGGGTGGCCCTGAAATGTCCGCATTGTGGTAAGGACGGACATGAGGACGGGGCTGCTTATTGTAAATACTGTGGAGGAAAACTGGTAAATTGATTATGGAATGCTGTATGATAGAAAGTTATTCTATCACCCATCGCTTATCATGCGCCACCGTCTTTTTCGGATCATAAGTCATTCCTTCTTTGGTAGGGATTTTTATCACGTAAGTCCGCCCGCTGTGGTTGGACAAGGATGTTTCCCGTAACCAGGGATTCATATTCTTTAATATGGCCAGATTGATTCCTTTGCTGCGTGCGAAACGTGCCAAGTCTGCAATTCCTTTCGTCACAGTGATTTCCGTATAAGGAATAGGCGGATACAAATCCGATGCACGCAGGCGGAAACCGAAAGTAGTGGGGGCATTGAATAATTGTTTGGCGGCAAGAATGCGGTACACATACCGGGCAGTCTCTTCTACCAGTTGCAAATCCAACGAGTCGTCCACATCCTGTTTGGCCAGTTGGCTGGCAATGCGTGCCTGACCGGCATTGTAAGAGGCGGCGACAGCCACCCAGTCCTTATATTTTGCATACGCGTCTTTCAGATAGCGGCAGGCGGCACGGGTCGCTTTCTCAATATGGTAACGCTCGTCCACATTGTTGTTTACCTCCAATCCGTAATCCCGTCCCGTACCTTGCATGAATTGCCATAGTCCGGCAGCTCCGGCAGAAGAACGGGCGGTGGGATTCATATTACTTTCTATTACCATCAGGTACTTAAAATCATCAGGTATTCCGTTTTCTTTCAGTATGGGTTCTACAATGGGGAAATAGCGGTTGGCTTTTTTCAGCATTTGCAAGGAAGTACTGTGCATATAGGTGAATGCCAATAGTTCACGGTCCATACGCTCGTGGCGGTCAAAGCGGCTCAAATCAATGGTTTTGCCACAGAACTCAATACTGGCGGGAACTTCGGGACTACTGTATTTCAATGCCGTAATACCTGAATCTTCCCGTATGATAGTGGTATCTTCCTGCTCCGTTTTTGGAGTAGCGCAACTGCTGCTTACTAAGGCCGGTGATGCAACTACAATGCAAAAGGCTGCCACAGCAGCCAGATTGATGGTTATTTTTCTCATTTTTTCTTTATTCGTTTTCATTCTCTTTTTCTTTTCCGCCCCGTCCGAAGTTACGATATTCGGTAGGGGTGAAATTGGTACGCTTTTTAAATACCGAGAAAAAGTGTTCAGTAGAGGTATAATTCAATTCATAACATATCTCTTTCACTGACATGGAACTTTCAATCAACAGCTGCTTCGCTTTGCGCAGTTTCAGCTCTTGGAAATACTTGGCGGGCGCATAACCGGTGTATTCTTTGAATACTTTGCGGAACCAGGAATAACTGATTCCCAATTTCATGGCCAGTTCTTCCGGGTCTATATCCTTGTACACATTTTCGTGCATGATGATTTTGGCACTTTCTATTTTTTGTGCCGCATTGTCCACCTCATAGCGTTTGTTCTGCGAGATAGCAAGTACGGCTCCCATAATGTGTAAAACGATGCCGGACAAATATTGTTGCGCTGCGGTCTTGTCTGCTTCCGCTACTTCCAGTGCACGGGCAAAAAGACTGGCCAGTTCTTCATTGATACCGATATCCAGAATCTGGCTTTCTTTTGAGATAAAGCTGTTTTTTACCAGATTGTCTATAATCGGGCCTTCAAAACCGATGTAATATTCGTTCCATCCTGTCTTTTGCAGCGGCGCATAGGTATGCCACTGTCCGGGAAACAGGAAAAGTATCTGCCCTTTGGATATGTCGACAGACGGAGTAGTATCGCTGGCGAAAGTTCCCCGTCCTTTAGTAATGTATACCAACTGATATTCATGCAGCACACGTCCTTTCTGGGCCGTGAAATAATAAGCGTCCGGGTGGTTGCGTGGTGGATAAACGCTCCCGGCCCTGATGGCCTGGAATCCGACGGTAGTCACCGACAAGCCGAAACGCTTGTCACGCTCATTGACAATTAGGTATTTAAAATCAGCGCCTTGGTCGTTGTAATGCATGTTTCTCTGTTTTAAAATTAGGTCACACTTATCGGCAAATATACAATTTTTTATCTTAACAGCCTCTAACCTTTTTGTTCTAAGTGTTTCTGGAGGTATAATTTTGACATCTCCCTTTTTTATTTATGGTTCATTCTTTCTTCTTTAGATCCATTTCTCCGGAGAAAGAAATAGATTGTCTGTTTGTGGGGGTGACCTGTATGTTACTGCTGCCATTGGGATAAATGGTGATATTGTAAAGGTAATTGTCTTCCTCGTTCCGTACTTTTAGTGTGATTTTAGCATTTCCCTTTTTGCTATATGTTGAAGTATATTCTGATAAAGGAGCACTAAAATTTAATCCTTTTCCACCTCCGTAAGGAACGTTATACGCCACTCCGAAATAAGGCAGATAGGAATATACCGAATCGTTTCTTATTTCTAAAGAATAATCGGAAGTCAGGTGTTTGCTGCCTCCTTTCATAGGCATTACCCGGTCCACATTGATTTTGTATG